>Ga0315289_10000636_pt1 | contig 53451 bp, 30 predicted proteins | sample YL17G11_40_MG_FD_203452 | JGI IMG/M metagenome (GOLD analysis project Ga0315289, IMG submission 203452) | Sediment microbial communities from Yellowstone Lake, YNP, Wyoming, USA - YL17G11_40 | ecosystem: Environmental > Aquatic > Freshwater > Lake > Sediment | place: USA: Wyoming | collected...
TTTGAGAGTGTTGTGCGAGAGAGAGTGAGAGAGAGAGAGAGAGAGAGAGATATAGTGAGTTCACGTTCTCTCTCTCTCTCTCTCTCTCTCTCTCTCTCTCTCTCTCTCTCTCTCTCGGGAAGAAAATAAAGTCAAAACCCAAAACGTTACCTTCATCAGCTTGATTCCCTTGATCCCGGCGTGGATCGCGGCCGCGTCTCTCCGCGTCACGATGATGGCCGTGGTGCCCGAGTCGAGGATCGCGCGCGAGGTGTTGAGCGGCACGGAGAAGCGGGGCAGGGTCGAGTTTGCCGCTGTCGCGGCCGCCGCCTCCGCCGTCGTCCCGTTCCCGCTGCTCCTCCCCCCGGCCTCCACCAGCGTCCCATTCCCGCCCTGGTGCCGCATCCCGTCCAGCTGCACCGTCCAGTACCCCTTCGTGACGACGGGAGCCCACGCCATCTCCCCGACGTACAGCGACGGGTCGACGCCCCCCAGCGTCAGCCTCCCGGCGGGCTCCCGAGCCGGGTCGTTGGACAGCCACCACGCGAACACGTTGCGCTCGACCAGTTTCTGCCTGACCGCGTTGGTGAAGACGGGCACTTTCCGCATCACGGACAGTGCGTCGAGGCCCAGGCCGACGAGCCCGTCGCAGGAGGTCGCGCGGAAGTCGTGCGACGCGTCGAGGACGATGCCAAACGGCTGGTTCGGGATCGAGATGGGCGGGGTGCCGAGCGTCATCGTCTCGACGGCGGAGGAGCCCGTGGCCGCGCCCGTGCCGTAGGCCATCCTGAAGGGTTCGGGAAGCAGTTTGTAGGTCGACGACCGCGAGGGCGAGAAGCGAGAATGACTGGTGCAGGAAGGGGTGAGGCAGAGGTCGCCCGGGACCCACGTGTCGGTCGAGCCCGTGTCGAAGCAGGCGGTGAAGTTCTGCGGCGGGGTCCCCAGAGAAAACTGGCCGTAGTACTGTCGGTTTGGTTTGTTTGCGTTTTTGTTCCGAATTGGTTGGTGTGCGTGTGTGGGTGGGTGGGTGGGGGGGGTAAGGCGAGACGGCGCGTTGGGGGGCGTTCGAGAAGAAGAGAAGAGGTCTTCCCCTCGTTTTCGGAGAGAGCGGCGGCACGCTTTTTTTTTATCCGCCATTGGGTCCCTCAGTCTCGCCTTTTCTAACCAACTGGGCAGGCTTTTCGGGCGTTTTTCTTCGATTTATTCTCACGCGAGCGTAGAGCGTCGTTGAGAGGCTCGATATGAAGCGAGAGGAGAGGCTCGAAAAGAGAGACTGCACCGGGAACGCGCCCGGAGCGCGTGCCTTGAATTGCTCGCTGTTGCTTTTGCTCGCATTCGTCACCTCTTTCGGTTTCGTGCTCCCTCCTTTCGCCCTCAAAACTCCCCCCAAGGCGACTCTACTGCTACTACTCACGGCGACATTGGAGCGCGTCCTCGAGGCCCCTCCCGCGTTATCGAGGGCGAAGTTGCGGCGCCAGAGGTCGACGCTGGTGACCCGTGGCTGGGGAGGTGCCGTCGCTGCGGCGGAGGCGGCGGCGGCAGAGGGAACAACCTCGGCGGCGGAGGCGAGGCAGGCGAGAGCGGCGGAAGCCGCGAGCAACAGAGCTGTAGAACGAGCTGACATGATGAATATAGATAGGCGTAGCAGGGCTGGCGCTGGAGCAGGGAGGGAGGCGTTGTTGTGTGTGTGTGGGGGGGGGGTAACAGCAGGGAGGGAGGCGTTGTTGTGTGTGTGGGGGGGGTAACAGCAGCGAGCTCTGCTGATTGTTGAAGAGTAGGGGAGGGAGAAAGAGAGAGAGAAAGAAGAGAAAAACTTTGCTTCATTTTTCGACTTGAAAGAAGAGAAAAAAGATTGAAAAGGAAGATCATCGCGCTCTCCTGCTCTCTCCCCCTCTCACGATGCCGTCCAAGACCAGCGAGTGGACGACGATCACCAAGCCGTCGAGGAGGACGTCGAAGAAGGAAGCCGAGGCGGTCCCAGCGGCGGAGACGACGACCGCTCCCTCTGCCGATGCTTCCTCGCCGCAGCCCAAAACACCTGATGCGTCGACTACCCTCAAGAACCTCCTCGGCGTCGTGCCCCTCGACAAGCAGCAGCAGCAGCAGCCCGAGAAGGCCGTCGTCGCCGAGGCCGTCGCCAGGGCCTCCTCCCCGCCAACGGCGGAGCAGAAGAAGGTGGAGGTGAAGGCGAAGCAGAAGAAGCAGGCACCTTTTTCGAAGAAGGCGACGACGAAGAAGGCAACTCCCGCTCCCGCTCCCGAAGAAGCAGCGGGCCCTTCGTCCTCCTCCGCCCCCTCGTCTTCCGCTTCGCCCTCCGTGAGGGCTGCCCCGTCTTCCCTCTGCGTCGCGCAGGTGCGTTTGGAGCAGGATCAGGGAGCGGAGAGCGAAAACGGCCGCAGACTCAAGTTTGACTTTTGTTCTTGTCTTCTTCGCTCGTTCCAATGCATTCCCGATCAACCTCATTCCCCCCCCTTCACTCTCTCCTCTCTCTCTCTCCCGCTCGCTCTCCAAACACACGCAACCAGATCGCTGTCGACGCGACGGAGCTCAACTCCTTCCTCGCGGCAGCGGCTGCGGCCCACGGCGACGACTGGAGGGTCAGGCTCGCGCGCGCTGCGGACTGGCTCGGCGACGCCTTCTCGGCCGCGGCGAGCCGCGCGCCGCAGGAGCTCGCCGCGTCCGTGGCCGCCTCGGGGGCGGCCATGGGGCTCGCACAGGTGAGATGTCCATGGGGGAACGGCTGATCTCGCCAGCAACCTGGAGGGAAGGGTTTGGGGGGCAGCGCGTGGAGAAAGAAACCGCCGCGGGATGAGAGCACGAGAGAGAGAGAGAGCGCTCTTGTTCGAAATCGACGGGATTGGACCCGACGACGAACGACGCTGACGAGTTCCCCCCCCCCCCTTTTTTGCCTTACAACCTCGACCAAAAACAACAACAGGCCGCCGAGTGCCCCGCGCGCGACGTGGACCCGCAGGTCCTGCGCGCCGTGGGGGCCCTCGCCGGCTTCGCGGGGGCCGACGCGACGGCGGAGCTGGTGTGCGACGCGGTTTCTGCCCTGGAGCGCGCCTTGATCTCCTCGCCTCCCGCGGCTGCTCCCGACGCCGCCGCCGCCGCTTCCGCGGCCGCCTCCCGCAAGCTCCCCTGCTCCTCGGCCGGCGCGGCCGTCTTCGTCGCGGCCGCGATGCGGGGGTGCCCCGAGGCGGCCGCCCCGGCGGCGAGGCGCCTTCTCTCTCGCGGGTGGGGCTCGCACCAGGGCCGGTCGCGGCTGCTGCTGTGGGCGCTGGCGCAGGCCGCGGCTGCGAGCCCGGCGGAGGGCGGCCCGGGCCCCGCGCTGGCTGCCTGGGCCGGCGTGGTGCTCCCGGCGATCGTCGGAGGAGGAGGAGGGGATAGGGGCGGCGCGGCCGCCCCGACCTCAGCGTCGTCCTCGGCGTTGCCCTCGGCGTCGACTTTCGGCTCCGCGGCAGCTGTCGACGCTGTCGCCTTCGCCGAAGCCCTGCTCTCCGGCAAGGGCGGCCTCGCTGGCTCGAGTCCCGCCGCCCGGGGCTCTAGCGAAAACGGCAAGGGGAAGGGGAGGAACAAGGGCGCCGTCGCCGTCGCCGCTTCTTCTTCTACCGACGATGCTTCTTCTTCGTCGTCTCCTTCCTCCTCTTCTGCCGCTTCGCCTTTCATCTCTGCTTCGCTCGCCGAGGCGGCCTCTGGCGGGGTCGTCGGGCCGTCTGCGCTCTCAGCGCTGCTGGCGGGGGCGCTCCCCTGCGCCGCCGCTTCTTCCTCTTCCTCGGGTCCCTCGGCTGCGGCGGCGTTGGCAGGCGCCAACGGCGACGGGCCCTCGACTTCGGGAAACAACTCCTCTGCTGCCGCCCCTGCCGCCCCGCGCGTCGTCCGCCCCAGGCTCCTGGCCCTACTCCCGCTCCTCTCGGCCATCGCGGCGCTGGGCGCCAAGCAGGGAGGATTCGACGTCTGCTCTGCCGTCGCCGGCGTCGTCGCCGTCGCCGCTGCCTCGGCTTCGGCTTCTCCCCTTTCCGACGCCGCCACCTCCGCTGTCACGGGCGCGCTGGCCCCGCTCTTCGCCGCGGACCCCGAGGCTGCTGCCAAAGGGTGGAGGACTGCCGCCGCCGCCGCCGCCGCGAAGGCGCCCTCATCGCGCAAGGGAGGAGGTGCGGGAGCTGCGGCGGGCAGCAGCGGCGCTGCTGGTGCTGCTGCTTCCGCCTCGACCTCCGCCCTCGCGCCCGTCGCCGAGGCGGTCTCTCGCGACCCCGCGCTCCCCTCGGAGGCCAAGGCAGCCGCCGCGGAGCTCGCGGCCGAGCTCCGCGCGGCCCTGGCCGCCGCGGCGGCCGCAGCCGCGGCAAATGACCCCAACGCGCCAGAGCGCGCCTCGTCTCCCTCCGCCGGCAAGCTCCTGTCGCGCAAGGCCGCCGCCGCTGCCGACCGCGCCCGCCGCCGCAGGCAGCGCAACCTGCTCCGCGGCGCCTTGGCCGCGCTGCTCCTCGCGGCCCTCGCCGCGGCCCTCGCGACCTTCTCGAAGAACTTTGGCGGGCCCGCCGGCGCAGCCAAGGTGGCCTCTACGGTCGCGGTCGTCAGCGCCGAGGCGGTGAGAGCCGGCGCGCTCTCGGCGCTGCGAAGCCTCGCCGCGGGGCTTGTGGCCGCCGCGGCGGTGGGGCAGGAGTGGTATAAGGCGTTTGACAACTTTGTCGGGCACTGAGAGAGAGTTTTTTTTTTTTTTGCCTCGAGCGCACATTTTTTTTCATTCAACAAACGACGACGAATAATTTGCTTCCTCCCTTCTTCTTCTTGCTGCACACTTGTTTTACTTGTTTCTTCTTCCGATGCACGCGCTTTTTTTTGTTTTCGCTGCTTCTGTTTTTTGTATCCACCGCGGAGAGAGAAAGAGGGAAATTGAGATTTCCCACAGAAAGAGAAAAAAACAGAGAGACATTGAACGTTTTTCGAGGGAGAGAGAGAGATACCACCCCTTCTGTGAGGACAAAAACGACAAAAACGAGCACGCTCCTTCCCAAACCAAACGGAAAGGAAGAGAAAACGAACGAAATCGGTACAAAGTTTTAGACAGAAAGAGAAGAAAGGAACGACTCCTCTCAGAGCCTCGACCTCGCGCCTTCCCCATCACCCTCTCCCTCCCCCTCCTCCTCCCTCTCCGGGTCCCCGAGCTCCACCGCGGCCCCCGTGATGGCCCTCGTCCCGCGCTCCACCACGCTCGTCACGAAGACGACCTTGCGGTAGTTCTTCTTCCTCTTCGAGGGGGGGGGCGGCGAGCCCGAGGAGCAGAGGGAGCAGCTGCAGCAGGGGGCGTCGGCCTCCTCCGGGCGCAGCAGCCACATCTCGGTCCGCAGCGTCTCGCCGGGGAAGACGTGCGAGCTCATCCTGCCCTTGACCGTCCTGACCAGGCTGGCGTCGCCCGAGACCCCGGCCCTCGTGGAGTTAATGACGGCGCGGACGCCGAAGGCGAGCGTGCAGAGGCCGTGGAGGATCGGACGACTTAAGTTTCGTTTTTTTTTTTTTGAGAGAGAGAGAAGGAACAAGTTAGGTGAAAAAAGTCGATGGGGGAAAAAGAAAAAAAAGCTCAAAAAGTAAAAAACAACTTACGCGAAGCCCGCCATCGCGGCAAACTCCGGGTCCACGTGCAGGGGGTTCTCGTCCCCCGTAAGGCGGTAAAGGGCCGCGGCGTTTCGCGGCAGGCGCTGCTCGAAGGCGTCGTCGGGCGGGCGCGAGGGAGGGGCGTTGGCCGCCGTCGCCGCCGCGGGGCGAGGAGGAGACGAAGAGGTCGAAGGAGCTTGCCTCTCGTCGACTCCTCCCTCTCCGCCAAACCCCCCGGCGCCGCGCACAAACACCGTCAGCTCCTGGTAGCACAGCACGGGCCTCTTTCGATGTCGGCTGCGGTCCCTGGTCGTCGCAGACAGGACGACGACGGCCGCCTTCCCCTTGTCGCTGACCAAGAGGACCCGCGGCTCGGTCTCAACCTCTGCTGCGGGGGGGAGGGGGCGGGGGATGGAGACGAACTGCTCCCCGTGGAGGACTCCCATCTGCGGCATGGGGGGCGAGTTTTGTTTCCGTTGGTGTGAAAATGGGGAGAGAGAGGGAATGAGAGAGGGGGGGGTGGGGGGAGAGAGGGAGGCAGCGAGCGCGACGACCAAGAAAAAGAAACAAAATCATAAAACTCACCGGATTGAAGTTGGGAAGGATCTCCTCGAACGGCACCGCCGCCGTCACCCCAAAGTACGGGAAGGTGCAGGGGAAGGTCGGCAGCGGTGCGAAGCCCGCGGCGCCGTCGTAGACGAGGGCGAGCTCCGAAGGGTTTGAGTTTGACGGCGACGAAGAAGAAGAGGGAGAAGAAGGAGAAGAAGAAGACGGAGGAGCTCCGTCGGCGGCGGCGGCTCCGACGGCCAGGGCGTAGAGGGAGGCGTCGCGCTCGGTGTAGGAGTGCGGGACGGGGTCGAAGCGCCTGGCGAGCGTGGTTCCGAGGGGCGTGGGGAGCCGCGTCGTCGGCTCCTCCTCGCGGGGCATTGTCTCTGGGCTTCGGGAGGACAGAGAGAGGGGGAGCGAAAAGGAGTTGGAGGACGAGTGTCGAGGTTCGGAGTTTTTTTGGTCGATCTCAGTCGAGTTGATTGAGAAAGCAAAAAAAACTAGACCTCCCCTTCCCCTGTAGCTTCTTCTCGTTCAACTCCGGTAATGTTAAAAGCTCAACGTCCGCGCGTAGCCTTGTGTGTAGCTATGGGGAGAAAGAGAGCCGCGAAGAGGGAGAGAGAGAATGAGAGGAGATTAAGTCAAGAGAATGAGAGGCTTGACTTTTCTTTCCTTCTGCGTTGTGACGACGCGAGCGGGCGTCATTTTGCATCGAGCTCTTCTTTCAATGGTACGTTTCTCTCCGCCACCGCGCCCTCTGCCCCTACCTGAAAGAGCTGACAGGCCCGTCCAGAGCTCCGCCGCGGTCTTCTTCCTGCGGCCATGAACGCCGGTGGCCATTACGGAGGCCCCGCAGGCGACGGGCGGCGCCCCGATGATGACTCTCGCTCCCGCCCGACCTCGGCCCCCCTCCGCCGTCCGCCGCCCCTGGCCTGCGACCTGCTCGCCGAGCTCCTCGCCGAGCCGACCGCCATCGAGCGGAGCAGGATGGCGTTCGCCGCCGCGAGGAATAACAACGGTGGCGCAGGGGGCGCCTCTCCTTCAGCAGCTGCGGCTGCTCCTGCCGCTGCTCCCGCTCCCCCGGGCCCTCTGTCCGCCCCCGTCTCGGCTCCGTTCGCAGCGGCGGCCCCGCCGCCGCTTCTCCAGGGGCGCAGGCTGCCCCCGAGCCTCGCCCTCGCGGCGGCCTCCAGGGCGGAAGCGGCGAGGCAGTCCGCGGCTGACGCGGCGGCGGCGGCGGCGGGAGGCGGCCCCTCCGCCCAGCCCGACGCCGCGGCCGCGCTCGCCGCCGCCTTCTCCGCGCTCGAGGCGTCGGCGGCGCAGTCCCTCCTCGAGGGCGCCGAGCCGCCCCCCGGCACGCTCCTCGTCGGGCTCCATGCGCACCAGAAGGTGGCCCTGGCGTGGATGCTCGCGCGGGAGTCCGGAGAGAAGGGCGGGGGCGGGTTGCTGGCCGACGAGCAAGGGCTGGGGAAGACGGTCGAGGCCGCGGCGCTCATCGGCTCGGCGCCGCGCGGGGCGGCCCCGCCCGAGGACGACGACGGCGGCGAGGAAGCCGCGTCTCTCCCCCGCGGCGGGACGCTGGTGGTCTGCCCGAACTCGCTGCTGCACCAGTGGCTCGCCGAGCTGCGCACCAAGATAGACCACCGGGCGTTCCGGCGCGCGAGGTCGCCCCCAAGAGACGGCGAAAGCGGCGAAGAAGGAGAGGAAGGCAGCGGCGGCGGCGGCGGCGGCGGCGGCGGCGACGGCGACGGCGAGAGGGCGGAGCTCGGGGGGATCATCAAGCACCACGGGGCGGAGAGGAGGGGCGACCCGCTGGGGCTGTCGAGAGCAGACGTCGTAGTGACGACGTACGACACCGTCCGCGTCGACTGGCGGTCCCCCTCGCGGCAGCAGCAGGGGAAGAAGCGGCGGGCGAGGAGCAGCGGCGAAGGGGAAGGAGAAGAGGCCGACGGCGACGGCGCCGACGGCGCCGGCAACGCTCCTCGGCCGCCGAACCCAGCGGCGGCGGGCCCGCTCCACAGCGTCCGCTGGTCCCGCATCATCCTCGACGAGGCCCACTCCATCCGCAACGCCTCCACGGGCAACGCAAGGGCCGTGCTCGCCCTGCGCTCGGCCTCTCGCGGCGGCCGCGGCCGCTGGTGCCTCACGGGCACGCCCGTCGTCAACGGCGCCGACGACCTCTTCAGCCTCTTCGCGTTCCTGCGCCACGAGCCCTGGAGCCGCCGCGAGTTCTTCAAGGAGAGGATCTCGGACCCCATGAGGCTGGCGACGGGGTTCGCGGCCCGCGCAGAGGCGGCGAGGACGCTGAGGGCGGCGCTGCAGGCGGTGACGCTGCGGAGGACCAAGGTGGGGCTTGGACTGGTCTCGGAGACGCCGCTGGTGGCGGAGGGAGAGGGAGGAGGAGGAGAGAGAGAAGGAGGAGAGAGAGGAGGAGGAGGAGGAGGAGGAGGGAGTGCTGCTGCTGCTGCTGCCGCCGCCTCCGGCAGCGAAGAAGCCTCGACTCCCCTTCGGGCTCCGAAGGCGCAGCAACAGCAGCAGCAGCACTACCAAGAGCTTCAGCAGCAGCAGCAGCAGCAGCAGCAGTCGGCCAAGCTGCCCCCTCGGACGACGATCATCCAAAAGGTGCGCCTGTCGAAGCCGGAGCGCAAGCTGTACGACCGGCTCGCGCGCGGCGCGGCGAGCCTGTTTCCCCGCGCCGCTCCCTCCTCCTCCTCCGCCTCGTACGTGAACATGATGGAGCGGCTGCTCCGGCTGAGGCAGGCGTGCGACCACCCGGCGCTGGTGCCCGAGTGGAGGAGGCTGAACATCGGCGGCACCGGCACCGAAACACCCCTCGCCGCCTCCGCCGCCGCCGCCGCCGCCGAGCCCCGCGCGGCGGCGACGACGGAGGAAGAAAAGGCGGCGGCCTCGCGCCTCGCCCCGCGGGTCAGGGCGGCCCTGCTCTACACGCTGCGGGCCCAGGGCCAGCTCTGCGGGCGGTGCCTCGACGCGCCCGAGCGCCCGGCGAGCGCGACCCCCTGCGGGCACCTCTACTGCCGGACGTGCGCGCTGCTGGCGTTCCCCGCCCCCCCGAAAGCAGCCCGCTCCCCGCCCGCGGGCGCCGCCCGCTCGGGCCCCCCGGCGGGGGACCCGGACGCCGCCCCCCGCTCGCGCCCCTGCCTCGTCTGCGGGGTCCCCGTGCCGCCGGGGGGGGCGATGACCCGGGCGGCGCTGCTCGGAGGGGACGCGACGGACGAGGAGGAGGAGGAGGAGGAGGAGGAGCAAGGGGCGAAGGGCGGCACCGGCGGCGGCGGCGCCGCCGCCGGCAACGACGGGGGGGGGGGCGAGGACGAGACGGCGGAGGGCGACGAGCTGTCTCCTCCCACCTCCTCGTTCGGCAGCGCCAAGCTCGACGCCCTGATGGCGATCGTGCTCGCCGTCGCCGAGCGCAACAGGAGGGCGAAGCGGGAGGCGAGGACGGCAGGAGGTCGCTCGGGCGGCGCCCGCCGCGGGGGCAGCCCGGGCGCCCCTCCCCGCCGCTCCTACGTCCCGGAGAAGGTCGTCGTCTTCTCGCAGTGGACCTCGATGCTCGACCTCGTCGGCGCCGCCCTGGACAGCGAGCGCGTGCGGTTCTCGAGGATCGACGGCTCGATGAACCCGGCGCAGCGGTCCGCGGCCGTCGCGGCCTTCCAGGCGGAGGGGGACGGGCAGGACGAAGCGGAGGCCGGCGCCGGCGCCGGCGCCGGCGGCGCGGACCCGGCCCCCGTCTCCGTCATCGTCGTCTCGCTCAAGGCCGCCTCCCTGGGCCTCAACCTCACCGCGGCCTCGACCGTCGTGCTCCTCGACCCCTGGTTCAACCGCGCGACCGAGCAGCAGGCCGCCGACAGGGCGCACCGGCTGGGCCAGCGCACCGCCGAGGTCCGCGTCGTGAGGCTCGTCGCGGAGGACACCGTCGACGAGCGCGTCGTGAGGCTGGCCGAGGAGAAGACGCGGGTCGCGGCGGCGGCGCTGGGCGGGGAGCGGGGGATGACGGTCGGGGCGGGGGTGTCGGGCGAGGAGCTGCGGTTCTTGATCACGGGACGCAGGTAGTGTGTCTTTTTTCGTTTCGTTTCATTTTTTTTTCTGTCTCTTCACACTGCAACAAATCGAACAACTGGCATTCAACTGCTTTTTCTTCTCTTGCTCTCTCGCTCCTCTTGGGAAATCTCTCTACCTGCACACGAGCACACGGCCATCCGCGCATCCCACCAGGAGCAGGCGCGCCGCGGGCATCAGGGCGACGCCGGCGACTCGGAGGGAAGAAGAAGACGAGGAAGAGGCGGAAGAGGAGCTTCCGCTCCCGCCGCCGCCGCCGCTGCCGCTGCCGCTCGGCGCAACGACGCGGACGCTCGCGAGCAAGCCCGCTGCCACCGACGACGGGGGCGGCAGCGCCGCGATCCAGGGCCCCCCGTAGAGCAGGGCGTCGTCTCCCACAGAGGAGCACGTGCCCACGCCCGCGGGGGAGAACGCGGCGCCGGTGACGGCCGCGGCGGCGGCGGAGCTGTCGCCGCCGCTGCTTCCGCCGCCGCCGCCGCCGCCGAGGCGACCGAGGTCGGAGCAGACAGGCCCCCGACCTCGGTCCCGGCCCCGGATCGCGCGGACGTCCCACAGCCTCACGCCTCCGTCCGCGGCCGCGGTGACGAGCTCGCGCCCCGAGGCGCGGAAGAACATCGCGGTGATCGCCGAGGAAGCGGAAGAAGGGGAGTCGAGGTCGGCTGCAGCAGCAGCAGAAGGAGCGGCGGCAGCAAAGGAGGCGGCGGCAGAGGCAGAGGCACGAGAGGAGCCCGATGCCGCCGCGGCGTCCCAGGTCGCAACCACCCCCCCAGCCCTCCCGTCCACGAGCGCGACCGTGCCCGCCGAGGACGCCGCGGCGGCCAGGTGGCACCCCTCGCCCGCGGCGACGGCCGAGACGGGAACGTGGAGCGAAGCAGCAGAAGCAGACGAGGAAGACGAGCCCGACTGCGGCGAGAGCAGTGGTGGCCAAAGGGCGACGTCGGCGCCGAGGCGGCACCCCGCGGCGTCGAGCCACCGCAGCCTTCCGCCGCTGGTTCCGGCAAGAAGGAGCGGGGAAGGGGACCCTCCCCTGCCGGTGGCGCGGGCCACACAGGTGTAGAGGGCGCGGGGCTGCTGCTCAGCTCCCGCTTCGGCCGCGGCGGAGGCGCTCGCCCTTCCCCTCCCGCTCCTCCTCGAGACGGGCTCCGCCGGCGCCCAAAGCGCGCCCCCTCCGTCCCCGGCCCCTGCGCTCCCGCCCCCGGGCCTCCATACCAGCAGCGTCCCGCCGTCGTCCAGCGACGCCAGAGGGGCCCCGGCGTCCCCGAGCCAGAGCAGCGAGCGCACGGCGCCCCTGATGTGCGCACCCGAGAGCTGCGGGCCCGGCGCCGCGGCGGCCGTCGACCAGACGCGGACGACGTCCCTCGACCCCCTTTCCGCCCCTATTTCCGCCCCGCTGCCGCTGCTGCCGCTGCCGCCGCCGCCTCCCGCTGCTGCTGCGCCGCACCTCATCGCCGCCTCGCTGCTCCCTCTGCTGCTGCTGCTGCTGCTGCTTCCCTTGGAGCCCCTCCCGGCCGTCGCCAGCGCCGAACCGCAGTCCGACAAGGCCAGCGCGCGAAGCCTCTCGCGGTGCGGCCTCCACGAGTGGAAGCACGCGGCCGGCGACGCGCGCCAGGCGCGGGCGTCGCCCAGCGCCGCGGCGGCCGCGCGCGGCGGGCGAAGGCCCCAGAGCTCCGGGTCGGCCCAGCCCCCCGCGGCGCTCGAGCCGCTGCCGCCGCCGTAGCCGCCGGCCCCGAGGCCCCCGCCGCCGGGGGAGCCCTCTCCGCGGTCCGTGGGAGGGGTCACCGAGGCCGGGAGCCACCGCCAGGTGGCGTCTCTGGAAGAAGGATGGGGAGACGCGGAAAATAAAGATGCAAAGCCTGAGGAAGGAGCGGCTTCGGCGGCCGCGAAGAGAGGCGTTGGCGCCGCCGCCGCAGCCGCCCCCGTTGGCGCCGCCGTTGGCGCCGCCGTCGCTTCCGGCGGCGACGAACCTGCTTTATCTTCCTCCTCCCGCGGCAGCAGCTCCCGCCTCCCTCTCATCGACGGAGCTGCGCCTCCCTCCCTCGCGGAAGCATCGCCAGCAGCAGCAGAAGACGCGGAGCTTCTCTGCGGCGTCGGAGGCCAGCCCCCGCCGCCTCCCCCCGGCGGCGCCGGCGAACGCGGGACGACGGGGGGCCTCGACCACCCCGCCCCCGCGATCACGGCCTGCGTCCTCGCCGCCGCGGCCGCCGCGGCGTCGTCCGCGGCGGCCTCGTCTGAGGGAAAATGCGGAGGGAGGGCTTTAGAGCGAGAGGCAGCAGCTGCAGGAGGTACCGCCGCCGCCGCCGCTGCCGTCGCCGGCGCCGCTGCTGCCGCGAGCGGCGACGGCGAAGGAGACGGAGCGGACCCTCCTGCTCCTGCCGCCGCCGCAGCCGCGAGCAGCGCCGCCGCGGCAGCCGCCGAGGAGTGAGCCGCCAGCGGCGACGGTGAAGAGAACGAGGGAGGGAGGAGCTCGCCGTCGTCCGAAGAGGAATTAGAAGAGGCGGCGGCGGCAGTCGGCTCGCTGCCCTCGCTCGCCGTCGCTGTCGCCGCCGGCTTCGGCGGCAGCAGCAGCTCCGGAGGACCGCGAGGAAGGGGAGGCATCGCTCGGACGAGCCTCTCTGCCGCCGAGACCAGCCTCGCCGCCGCACGGGCCTCCAGTGCCGTGGGCGGGGTGACCGGGGGCGGCTTCCAGCCGTATCCGGCCTCGAGGGCCCCCTCGAGGGGAGCCCAGCGAGGGAGCGCCTGCCGGAGGACGGAGGCGGCGGCGGCAGACGAGGGAGAGGAGCGGGGAGAGGAGGAGGAACCCGAGCAAACCGAGAGGGCCTCGCAGAGCTCCGGGTAAACGGCGTGGACGAGGTCCCAGTAGCCCGACTCGTCCGGCGGAAAGGGGGGGCTGTCGCTGCCAGCGGAGGAAGAGGAGGAGGAGGAGACGGGAACGGGAGCAGAGGGCTGTCGCTGCTGCCGTTGCCGCTGTTCCCGCGGCGGCGCCTCGGTGATCTCGGCTCTCTCTCCTCCTCCGCCGCCGCCGACGACGACGGCGACCCCTTCGCTCCCGACGCTCCCGGCCAGTGCCGCTGCGATCCTCGCGGAGAGGCCCCCGCCGCTGCCTCCGCCGTTCGAAGAAGGAGGAGGGGGAGGAAGAGAGGGCGCGGCTTTGGCTCCCTTCTCGACGGGAAGGGGAGGGAGACCGGCTCGCCGCCCCGAGACCGCCGCCCCGGCCGCCGCCGCGGCGGCGAGGGAGGGGGAGGGAGAGGAGGAGGAAACGCCGTGCGACAGTCGCTCCGCCCTCCCCGCCGACAGCAGCGGGAGCAGCTGCGGGGCCAGCACCTCGGCGACGATGTTGGAGGCGTCTTCGAGAGCGGAAGCGGAAGAGGAAGAGGAAGACGAGGCGGAAGCTCTCCCTTTTCCCTTTTCTTTCTCCGCTGCCGCCTGCGCCTGCGCCTGCGCCGCGTCCGCGGCGGCGCTCGCGACGTCCGCCGCCGCCCGCAGCAGCAGCGCCGCGACCCGGCACCGCAGCCTCGGCCCCAGAGCCTCGGAGTGAGCCCCAGGCCGCAGCAGCAGCCCCGAGAGCCTCGAGGGAAGGAGCGAGTCCCCCCTTGGGAAGGACAGGCGGGGGGAGAGCAGCCTCGTTGCGACGGCGTCCGGCGGCAGCAGCGGCAACAAGGCCTCGAGGGCCGAGAGCGCTCCCTCCGCCGCCGTCGTCGCGGGCGACGGTAAGAGTACCGGTGCGGCAGATGAGGAGAGCGAGAAAGGGCTGCTGCGCGGAGGAGAAGACGAGGGAGACGGAGCGGCAGCAGCAGAAGCCTGCCACCTCTGCTGGTCGCTGCCGCCACTGCCGGCGTTTCCGCCGCTGCCGCCGCCGTCGTTCCCGCCGCCGCCGCTGCTGCTGCTCCTCCCCCTCCCCCTCCTCGGCGCCGACAGGATCGCTACCAGCGGGGGCACGACGTGCTTCCCGGCCGCCCTCCCCCCCAGAGCAGCGGCGCACGCGGCCACTGCAGCGGCGACGCCGGGCCCGGCGTGCAGCGCGCCCAGCAAGGGCCGAAGCACCCACTCTAGGGCAGCGGGCAGCGGCAGGGCCGCAGCGGCCGAGGCGAGGGCGCCGACGGCGGAGGCGGCGAGCCCCGCGGCGGAGGCAGCGCGGCGCGCGGGCGAGAGAGTTTCTGCTGCTGCAGCTGCTGCTGCTGCTGCTCTTTGGCTGCCGTAACAGGCGAGCGCTCTCGGCGCGGGAGCTCCGGCGGCCAGGAGGCAGTCGAGCGCCGACGGGAGGACCGTCTCCAAGAACACGGCCTCGCCGCCCGCGCGCAGCGCCGCGGAGACGACGGCAGGCCGCAGCAGCGCCGCCGAGGCCGCGGGGCCCGCGGCGGGCCCCCCTCCGCGGCCCCCTCCGGCGCCTCCCGTCGCCTGCAGCTCCGCGACGAGAGCGCAGGCGGCCGCGGCGGCCCTACCCCGGGGAGCGAGGAGCGAGAAGAGGGTGGGGACGGCCACAGCGATGAGCTCTGCCGCCGCCGCCTCGTCGTCGCCGTCGCCGTCGCCGTCGCCGCCGCCGCCCTCGTCGCCGTCGCCGCCCTCGCCCTCGCCGGCTCCGGCGGCCAGGCGCGGGCTCGCGGCGTCGCACAGGGCGTCGAGCAGGGCCGGAAGCGCCAGCGCGACCCCTCGCGTCGACGCCTCGGCGGCGGCGGGGCCGCGCACGGCGGCCGCGAGGCCCCTGGCGGCGGCGAGCCTCGGGGAGCACTGCCGGCGGCGCGAGGGAGGCGAGGGGCCCGGGCCCGCCGGCGCCGGCGCCGACGCGCCCTCCTCGAGCGCGTCGATCACCGCCGCGGCGGCCCGCACGTCGTCGTCGAAAAAGTCAGACTCGAGCAGCAGGGACGCGGAAGGAGCGGGGGCTCCTCCTGCTCCTCCCCCTCCTCCCCCTCCTCCGAAGAGGCCCGGGAGGCACGCCCCCGCAAACGTCGCGGGCGCGCCGGCGAGCCTGCCCCTCGCCCTGGCCGCCGCGGCGGCCCCGGCCCAGGCGCGCTCCTCCGAGGGCGGCTCGTGGACTGCCCCCCGAGGGGAGTAGAGCTGGACGGCGAGGCGGCCGACCGCGGCGACGGAGGAGGAAGGAGAGGAAGAGGAGGAGGAGGAGGAGGAGGAGGAGGAGGTCGAAGGAGGAGCAGCTTCCGCCCCCGACGCCTCCTCCGCGCGCGCGCTCCGTCGCGGCGGGTGCGGCTCCCAGAAGAGCTGCACACGCCCGGAGCCTCCGCCGCCGCCGCCGCCGCCGCCTCCTCCCCCGGATCCGCCCGCGGCAAGCGGCGACAGAGAGCACGAGGAGCACGCCGCCCCTGCCGCGCCGCCAAAGGGCGCCCCGCCGCCGCCCCCGTCCCCCTGCGGCGGGGCCACGTTCATGGCTCGCTCCGCCCTCCTCCCCGTCAGGGCGACGCCGAACGTGAGGTCTATCCACGCCGGGAGGCGCCTGGCGACGGTGTCCGACTCGAGGGCGCGGCGGTGGGCGAGGACGAACCTCTCGGCGGCGGCCCTCCTGTCGGCCGCCGTCCTCCTCGTCGCCGACGCTGCCGCGCCCCCTTCTTCCTCTCCCTCCTTCTCCTTCCCCTCGGGCCTGCTGCTGCTGCTGCTGCTGCTGCTGCTGCTGCTGCCGCTGTAGCACCACGACGGAAGCTCCAGGTCGGGAAGGTCGGGGTGCACCGACTCGAAGACCCCTGCGTCGCAGAAGAGCTCGGGGACGGCGTCGTCCGCCGCCCAGCGCCGCAGCCGCGCCGCCGAGCCGGGGTACTCGCCCGCCTCGAACGCGCGCCTGACGGACCGCGCGAGCGCGGCCTTGGGGAGCCTCCGCGCGAGGTAGACGCAGTAGGCGAGCTCGGAGAGCGGGCCGCAGGGGACGTGGTGCGGGGTGATGCCGCGGGAGGCGGAGAGGGCGGGGGGGCGGGGGCGGAGGGCAGGGGCTCCGTCGTCGTCGCCGCCGTCGTCGCCGTCGTCGCCGTCGCTGCCGCCGTCGTCGCTCCGTTTGCCTTCTTCCTCGGAGCCCCTGGCGTCGTCGGCTGCACCTCCTTCGCTGCTGGCGTCGCCCTCTTCCTCCTCTTCCTCTTCCGCGCTGCTGTCCTGGAAGCCGCCGCTGGTCCTCCTCCCCTGCTGCGCACTCTGCCTCGGAAGGCCCTCGCTCGCACTGTCCTCCTTCTTCCCCCGCTCCCTCCTCCTGCTCCTGCTCCTGCTCCTCCTCCTCCTCCTCCACTTCTCCTCCTCCTCGCCGCCGCCGTTGAGAGCGAGGCCCGCCGCGAAAGACGCCGCGAGCTGCTCGTCGCCGCGCGCGATCCGAAAGGCCGATTTGGTGAGGTCGCGCCAGCCCGCGGGTGCCGGGAGAGGGGGAGGAAGGCGACGGCGAGCGGGGAAGCGGCGACGAGGGTTTTCGGCGTCGCCAGCGGCGCTGAGTCCGCCACCCCCGTCTGCTTCCTCCGCCGCTTCCTCCTCCTCGGCGGGCGGCGAGGCCGAGGCGAAGTCGTCCCAGACCCAGGGGAGCACGGGGTGGCACCTCGCGTCGCCCCAGCGCCTGCCCGCGAGGCGGTTCAGGAGAAGGAGGTAGTCGAGCGTCGGGAGGGCGCGGCGGGTCCAGGCAGCGGTGGCGGCGGAGAGCGAGGAGGAGGAAGAAGAAAAAGGCGCTGCCTCTGTTGCCGGCGACAGCGACGGCGGAGGAGAAGAAGGAGGCAGAAAGGCCGAGGGCGCGAGCGCCGCCCTTCCGCCCGAGCGCCCGAGGAGCAAGACGTCGTCTGGCGCTATCCTGAAGGAGGAGGAGGAAGCATGCGCCCCTCGCTCGGCCGCCGAGACCGCGCGCAGGACTCGGAACAGAAGCAGCCGCTTGCCGCCGTCGCCCGACAGCGCTGCCGCCGCCGCCGAGGAAGGGGCCGACGAAGAGCCCGAGGAGGCCCTCAGTACGTCCCCGAGGGTCCGCGGGGCCCTCTGCCGAAGCAGCCACCTGCGCCCCGAGGTCGGGAGCTCGACGGCGGCGAGCAGCGGGCAGGATCCGGCGGGAAGTAGGGGAGGCTGCTGCGGAGCACGAGCAGAGAGAGGCGGCGGCCTCTCTCCGGGGGCAACGCGGGAGAAGGGTGGCAGCGGCGCCCCTGCCGCTTTCGGCTTCTTCCCCCTCTGCGGCCCCGGGGAGGAGGAGCTCGGAGACGGCACCAGGACCAGCAGATCGAGGTGCGTGCTCACCTCCCTCGAGGAAGCTGAGGCGGAAGCGGAGGAGGAGGAGGAGGCGACGGAGCCGAGCCGAGCGAGCTGCCGCCCGACGGCGACGACCTCTTCTTCCTCTTCCTCCTCCGCCTCGCCCTCCTCGTCTTCCTCGTCGCCTCCGCGCTTCTCTTCTGCAACGAGAAGGTGCGCTACCACGGCCGTGCGCTCGGCGCCGAACCAGGAGGCCGGGCACGCGCAGACGCAGGCGAGCTCCTCGCCACAGGGGCCTGGGAGGACTAAACATAAGTTTTTTTTGGGGGGGGGCGTCGAGCGTCGGGTGAGCCTCGCCGTTTCAGAGGGGCATCAACCCACCCCAAACTCGCTCGCGTGTCATCTTTCCTTCCATTATATTTTCGACCGACCGTATTGAAACTGCAGGGCCCCCTTGAAGTCCTCTTCGATCAGCGCGCGGATCAGGGCTCCGGGCGTGGCCGGGAGAGGAGGGAGCGCCGCGGCTCCGAGAGACGACAAATCGATGGTCGACATTGTTTTTTTCTGTCTCTGTCCGCGCGCGCACGCCCCGCCCTCTTTTCCTTTTTTTCGATCCCTTTCGGAGCCCGATAGTGCACGCTAAGAGCTCTCTCGGGACTGCATCGGATAAAACAGGTAATTAGAAAGAAAGAGCGCTGTCGTTCGAAGTCACACAAGGCAAACAAAGCATGAAAGAGTGATCGACGACGAGGCCCGTCAAAGGAAAAAAACTCCGCCTTGAAACCCTCGCCCGACCTCCTCTCCATCTTGTTTTTGTTCTCTCTCTCTCTGTATATTTGGCTTCTCTCTTTCTCTTTTTATAATTTTATCTCTGTTTCTCTCTCTCCCGCGGGCAGCATTCATATCAGGTCAAGTTTCTAGCATTCATATCAGTCAAGAGGTTGTCAGTGTCAAGAAACGGGGAGGAAATGAGTGGGAAACGATCATGGGAAGAAATGGGGAAAGTGGAAACTGGGGAAAACTTTTTTGTCAAGCGGCGGCACAAACCAACAGAAAATTCAAAAGCACGATGCAAAAATAAAGGCGCAGGGGCAACCTCTGCAATCGGGACAGGAAGAGGAAGACGCAGAAAGGGAAGACGCGAAGGAGCCACGCGGACTTTGTTTCTCTCTTTCTCTCGCTCTCTCCCGCTCGCTTCCGAGATTTTGTATTGTCGCCATCGCGTTTTCAGATCATTTCACTTGCCGCGCTCCTCCTCCTGGACTCCGAAAGGACCGCCGAGCTGCATCAGGGCCTCCGGGGGCGTCGACGCGGCGCGCGAGACCGCAGCAGAGGAGGAAGAGAACGCGAGGCCCCCTCCCGCTGCTCTTCCTCCGCGGGACTGCTGCGGCTGCAGCGGCGACGGCGACGGCGGCGGAGCGGCGGGCGCGCCGCCCCCCTGCGGCGACCGCTGCTGCTGCCCGCCGCGGCGCCAGCGGCTCCCTCCCGGCTGCCTCGTCTGCTGCTGCTGATATTGCTGGTTGTGGATCTGGCGGCGGGAGGGGCGCCAGAGGTGCGCGCCTTCGTCGGGGCCCGCTCCTCCGACGGAGGAGAGGTCCGCCGAAGAGAGCCACGCCTCCTCGTCGGCCGCGGTGAGGAAGGCGCCGGTGCCCTCGCCCTGCTGCTGCGCATGCTGCTGCTGCTGCTGGTGCTTTTGCTGCTGCTGCCGCCGCTGCTTCTCGGCGGCATAACCTTCGCCGGTCTCCAACAAAGAAGAAGAAGAAGAGGCGGGGCGCGGCGCGAGCGCGAGCCTGCGCAGCGCCTCGAGCGCCGCGGCGGAGGCCGCGCTGGAGGCGGCGGCACCGGGCGCCGAGGACGCGGGCGGAGAGAAGCGCTGCTGCTTCGGCTGATGCGGCTGCTGCTGCTGCTGGAGGTGGCCGTAGTTGGAAGAACGCTGCTTCTGCTGGTATCCCCCGCGGAAAAAGAGGCGCTGCTGCTGCTGGGGAGGGGACGGCGCGAAGGCATCCGAGCTCTCGATCTCGTCGTCGTCGTCCGCAAAGGACAGTGGCGAGAGCAAGGTCGAAGGGGAGGCGAACGACGACGACGGGGGCTGCGGCGGCGCTGGCGGCGACGGCGGCCGCGAGGAAGAGTCGTCGACGGCGGAGAGGAGGTCCCCGAGCGGCGGCGCAGAGAATGTGCGCGCGAGCGACGACGAGTGCGCGCGCGGAGGAGGGGGCGAGGGCGAAGCGGCGGCAGCAGCAGCGGCAGAGGCCGCGGCGGCTGCGAAGTAGGCCCGCGCCGCCTCCTCCTCCTCCTGCTCGAGCCTGCGGGAGGTGTCGAAGTGCTGCTGCTGCTGCTGCGGGGCTCCTCCTCCTCCCCCGCTCCCTCCCCCGCGGCCGCCGAGCAGCGCGCGGGCGTCGGCCAAAAGGTACGACGCGGCCACAGAGGAGGAGGAGGAGCCCCTCCCGCGCTGCGCCGCGCCGCCTCCACCTCCTCCTCCGCTTCCGCCGCCGCCGCCTCCATCTCCTCCGAACTGGAACTGCTGCTGATGCTGCTGTTGCTGCTGATCGTAGTGCCCGTGCGACATCGAAGGGTAGATCGGCGGACGGCCGGCTCTGTGGTCATAGTTTTGGCTGTGGTCGAACGGCGGCGGCGGCGACGGGAGGGCAGCTCCCGACGGATGGAACGCCCCCGCCATGGCGCGCGCCACGGCCACGGCCTCCGCCGCGGACACGTGCGGCGCCCTCGGGTAGAACGGCGCAGGTGCAGGCGGCGGCGAATGGACGGAGCCGCCGCCGCCGAAGCCGCGCAGCGGGCTCGAGCCCCTCCCCCCGCCGAGCGCGGCGCCGCAGCCGCCGCGGCGCTCGGCGTCGGCCCCCACAGGAGAAGACAGCTGAGGGGTAGGAGGAGGAGGAGGAGAGGCGGGGTGGAGGTGGCTTCTGAGGCCCGCTGCCCCCGGCACGGCGGCCTTGGGAGGGGGCTGGTAGGTGAAGGTGATCCCTTTCAGCACCTGTTTTTTGGCTCGTTTTTTTTTAAGTTGGGTTGAATTGAGAGAGAAAAAAAAAGGTGGCCGAGGTCGATTTCCGTTCCTCTTTTTTTTCATCTTTTTTGCTCTCCCTTCCTCTCTCCCTCCTCTTCCTCACCTGCGTCCTCGCGACCGTCCTCCCGGCGAAGCTCCCGTCCGTCAGCCTCACATAGCGACACACGGCAGCGGCGATGATCTCGAGCGCGGCAGAGACGGCGTCGGCGGCGCCCTCGACCGTGAAGACGCGCACGGGCCGTTGGAGGCGCGCGAAGGCCGGGTGCAGCTCCGCCGGCTCGCCGCCGCCGCCGTCGGTCCCCGCGCCCCCCCCTCCCCCGCGGGCGGCGCGGCAGGCCGCGGCGGCACGGGCCGGGACCTCTGTCCAGGAGCGCACGTCGGCCCTCGTGAGCGCGCAGAGGTCGCGCACGGAGGAGCCCGCGGGCCCGATGACGAAGCCGGCCGCGAGCAGCGAGACGGCGAGGCGCGCGCCGCCCGAGGGCGTGGGCGCCGCGGCGAGGACGCCCTGGGAGGCGGCGTCGACGGGCGTGACGCCCTCTCCCGGGCGGCGGGGCCCGGAAGGCGGGCGGCCGTTGGCGCTGGAGAAGGCGGCGGCGTCGGTGGGGTTCGGCGGAGAGCGGGGAGAGTCTGACGGCGGCGACGGAGAGGCGAGCGGCAGCGGTGAGGAAGCGGCGCGGTGCAGGGCACGGAGGAGCGACGGGGGCAGGGGCGGAGGGCGCGGACGCTGCTCGCGCGCCGGCGTCGGCGAGGGCTCGCGGTGCTCCTCGAAGTGCTGGAGAGCAGCAGCAGCAGCAGAGGGCGCAGACGAGGGCGAAGGGGTGAAAGACGTCGTCTCCGTCCCTCCGGGGGAGAGGAAGGGCGCCGCCGCCGACGGCGAGGTTCCTTCGGCGGCGGCGGCGGCGGCGTTGCCCGGGAAGGCAGAGGCGGCCAGAGCCGCCGCCGTGGAGAATGCTGCCTGCTGCCCCGCTCCTGCTCCTCCTCCTCCTCCTCCTCCTTCTTCCTCGCTGGCGAAGCGGGGGCTGTTCCCCTCGGAGCCGGAGACGAAGCCGAACTCGTCGAGCCCCGAAGAAAAAGAAAGGTTCGGGTGGTGATGCTGGGGCTGCTGCTGCTGCTGCTGGTTTTGCTGCTGGAGGTCATCGAGCAAAGCGTGCTGAGCCGAGGACGGCGCCGGCGGCACCGGCGATTGCGCTGGCGGAGATGCTGACGCTCCCTCCTCGCCCGCCAGGACGCCGTTTGCGAGCGACCAGATCCCTCCGCTCCCGGCGCTCTTCATCGAGACAAAGCCCCTGGTGATATTTTCGGACGAGGAGGGGGAGGAGAAGGGGCTCGGTGAGAGTAAGACGAGGGTCGCGGCCGAGGCGTCGGACGAGCGCCGCTGCGATCAAAGGGCGGGTCTCTCGATTCGCAATCGGCCAATGCCGCACGCTCCGTTTCACTTTGCGAACACTCGCTTGGATCAATTCCCTACTTCCCAGAAGCTAGGAGAACCCATCTGCGATCCATCGCGGTGGTTTAGAGGTGAAAAAAAGGCAGATATAATGTTCAACGAGCAAGGTAAAAAAAAGAGGGAAAAGGATCCCTTCGTTCGAGGCGCGCCCTCCTTCTTTCGAGGCGCGCCCTCCTTCGTTGCGCCTGCCGCGCAGCCCCGATTCCGCCTTGCGCCCCCACAAGAGACTTGCCTCTAGACGCCTGGAGTATTCGAACGACGATTGGTGGAGCGCGAGAAAGTGAAATGAGAAAACAGAGAGAGCGCGAACAAAAGAAGAGGGAGGGAAAATGAGAATAAAGATGAAGAAAAAAAAACGCGGGAGAAAGAGGTTTTTACCTCGTTTGAAATCCAGCTGAAGAAGAAAGGAAGAGGTTTTAGCTCCTTCGAAAACGCCTCCCCCGACCTCAATTTCTTTTCGTTCTTCGTTCACGTGTTTCTTTACAAAAGGGGGGGGGGGAGGGAGGGGTGAAGAGACCGCCCGCGCTCGCCTTTCCTCTTTGTACAAGGGACTCACTTGCCCGTCGCCCCCCCCGCGTCCTCCCCTCCATGCCGCAGCGCCTCGAACGCCTCCCCGACGAACAGGCTGCCGTAGAACTCCACGCCGGACAGCGCGAGCGCTCCAGGAGGCGCGCCGGGCCCCGCGTGCGGGCCGGTGGAAACGACGCGGAGCGCCCGCCAGGCTCGGGCCGCGGCGGCGCCCGTCACGGCCCACGAGCCGTAGCACCCGGCGTGGCTGAGCGTCGCGTCGCCGACGTGGCGGCGGAGCAGGGTCCAGCGCTGCTGCGGCTGCGGGGGGGCAGCGGCGTCCCCGGCCCCGCCCCCACCCCCGGCACCGTCCGAGCCCAGCAGCGCCCAGTTCCGCGGCCAGTCGCCCGACCCGTCGGCACGCAGGGTGTAGTAGTCCACGGCCAGCGCGGCGTTCGAGGGGGAGAAGTCGACCTCCCACCAGCCCCCCCCCGCCGCCGCGAGCAAGGCGGAGGAGGAAGGAGCGCCGCCGCCGCCTTCGCCGCCGCCTCTCCCGCGCCCCTCCCCGTCGCCCCCGCGCCCCGCCCCGCCCCCCCCGCCCCCGCTGCTCCTGGGAGGAGGCGGCCCGGCCCTGTTGCACGCAGCGACGCACCCGGATACCAGCGCCCTCGGGTCCGTCGTGCCCCTGCAGGGGGGCGACGAGCACCGCACGGCCACGGCGCCGGCCGCGGCGGGGTTGAGCCGCGGCCGCGTGCCCCCGGCGGTCGCGAGCCAGTGCAGCGCGCCGCCGCCGTCGCCCGCGGCCATGAAGAGCAGGTCGACGCCGCCGCGGGGCGGGCGCGGGGCCGAGCGGGCGGCGGCCAGGGCGGCCCTGCGGGGGGCCCCCGCGGGCAGCGAGGCCGCCGCGCGGGCCGCGGGCGAGGCGGTGACGCCCCGGGCGCCCGTCACCCCGAGGGCGAGCGACAGCGAGCCGCCCTCCTTCGCTTCCGCCTCCCGCCGCTGCCGTTGCCGCTGCCCCTCCGGCGCTGCCGCCTTGGCCGGGGATGGCTGCTGGTGCTGCCTCTGCGCCGCGTCGGCCTCGTCGAGCAGCGGCAGCAGCTCCTGCGAGCGGGCCGCGAGCCTCGACGAGCGGAGCGCCGAGAGCGTGGCCGGGCGCATCAGCGGGAAGCGCACGAGCGGGAGCAGGCGGTCGAGGTCGGCGAGGCGGAGGAGGGAGGGGGAAGCGCCGGCCGCCGCCTCTTCTCCTTCCTCTCGCCGCTGCTGCTGCTGCTGCTGCTGCTCTTCTTCCTCCTCTTCCCCTCCCCTTTTCCTTCCGAGGCAAGCAGCGGCCACCGCAGCGACGGTCCCGTCCTCTCCCCCCCCCCCTCCCCCCCCCGGAAGCAGCGGCGTGAACGCCTCCCGCTCGGCGCGCGCCCACGAGAGGACGATGCCGAGGACCCGCTCTTCGGGGCACGCGAGCCTCGGGTCCGCCAGGAGCGCCTCGACCTCCGAGAGCGGCAGCTCCCTGAGGGCCCGCCGGTCGACCTCCGCGGCCCGGGGGCAGCCGGAGGCCAGGGCCGCGGCGAGCGCCGGGCGCAGGGCGTCGAGGGCCGGGGAGAGGCGGCATACCTCGGCGAGCGCCGCGGCGGCGCGGCCGAGGAGGGGGTCCGCCGCGGAGGCCGCCGCGGCGAGCTCGGAGAGGCGCGGGACAGCGGCGGCGCAGGAGGGGGAGGAGGAGGCGGCGGCGCCCCGGCTGCCGCTCCCTGCTCCCGCCCTCCCTCCTCCTCCCGCTCCGCCCTGCGAAAAGAGCTCGGGGAGGAGGACCGCAGCAGGAGGCGGGGAGAGCGGGGGCCCCAGAAGCGGCGGCGGAGGCCGCTGCCGCTCCTGCGGCGACGGCGGAAGAGGAAGGCTCGCGCCGCCGCCGCCGTCGAGGTCGACGTCGAGGTCGAGCGCCTCCGACACCCGGATGCTCCGGTAGGCCAGCGCCGCGTCCCACGCCGACAGGCCCACGTGGCGCACGCTCGCGGCCCTCCCCCGCGGCCAGGGGTTCGGGTCCCTCCAGCAGGTGAAGGGCGCGGACCCCGGGGCGCCCTGGCCGACGGCGAGGACCCCGCGCGCGCAGTCGACGCTGACCCAGACCCGGAGGAAGGGGCCGGCGCCGCCGCCGCCGCCGGGCAGGCGCGCGCCCGGCCCGTGGCGCGCGGAGGCGACCGTGACGCCGCCGCGCTCGAACTTCAGGCAGCTGTTGCGGTGGGAGCCGAGGATGACCGTGTAGCTCGGCTCGTCCCCCTCCTCCTCCGGGGGCAGAGGCGCGGGGGCGGAGGGCGCGGAGGGCGCGGAGGGCGCGGAGGAGGGGGGAGAGGGGCCCGGTCGCGGGTCCGTCGTCGCGGTCGAGGAGTCTCCCCTGCCGCTGAGACCTTTCGCGCTGCTCGCATGCTGCCACCTCTTGGACCCGGGCGTCGACTTGAAGATCACGGTGGCGTCGTTGGCGCCTGTTTTTTGTGTGTGTGCAGAAAGGGAAGGGAAGAAAGGTCAGGGTCAAGAAAGACGTCAAGAAAGAAAAAAACGTCAGGAAAGACGAGGCGAAGAAAAAAAAAACTCCCTCCTTCCATTGCCCTCCTCCTCCTCGTGTCGTCCAAAACCTCACCCCTGACTTCGAAGGACACGCATCCAGACCCTTCGCGCAGCTGAAGCTCCTCGTCGGCGAGCCACGCGCACTCGAACGGGGGCACGACGAGTACGGCCCCAGCGGAGACGCGCAGGTTTGGTGGCGGCATTTCGGTTTCGATCTCGGGAAAAAGTCAAAAACGACGACGACGAGGATTCGTTGAATGCCTCTTCTTCGAGGAAAGGAGCGCGGGCGTTCTCTCTCGTATCTCCTTCTTTCCAGCTATCCCAGACGCATAGGGCGGTCGGATCTCAAGCGCCGGCGGCAACGGACGATCCCAATCGCTCGCGGAGAGCGAAGGAAAAAGCCAAGTCAAATCTTGAAAAAAGTGGGAACTCGAAGAGCTAATTTTATGTTTTCATTTGCCCCCTCTCTTTCCCTCTCTCTCACTCTCTCTCTCTTCTCTCTCTCGCTCTCTCTCGCTCTCTCTCTCTCTCTCTCTCTCTTTCTCTCTCTCTTTCTCTACCAAGCGAGGCTCGCCTCCCCGGCCGCGGCCCTCCTCGCCGCGGCCCTCCTCGCGTTCTCGGCCTTCCCGGCTGCCGAGCACGCCTGGACGAACTCGTCGAACGACGCCACGTAAGGCTCCAGCGCCGTCCCAAGCCACTTCGGAGCGGCGGCAGATGCGCCCGGGGGCCCGCCCGAGCCCGCGGCCTCCCTCTTCGCCCGCCGCTGCTCCCTCTCGGCCACGGCCCTGTCGTCGAGCGAGTCCAGCAGGCCCGCGGCCGTCGGCACCGCGTCGACGTCGAAGCGCGCCGCGGCCGCGGCCACGTCCCCGTCTCCCTCCGAGAGCACGATAGGCACGCAGACCTTTCCCGTCTTGGGGTGCACGCAAAAGGGAGCCTTGAGCAGGTGGTTGCGCTTCTTGGAGACGTCGACGTCGAGGCGCGGGTAGGCGCACGCGAGCACGGCCCTGTCGAGGCACGTGGACAGGGCGGCCTTCCTGTCGCGGGAGGCGTGGTCGCGGGCGTCGGAGGCGGAGGGGCGGGCGGCCCTGGAGACCTCGGCCTCGAGGTCGCGCCAGCGGCGCAGCGAGAGGCAGGCCTCGGGGTCCCCCTCGAGCTCCTCGTCGCTCGCGACGTTCTCGCGCTCGGTCTCCCTCTCGCGCTCCCACCTCGACCTGAGCCTCGAGACCACGGCCGAGTCGGGGACGTGGCCGAGCACCCTGTCCCAGGTCTTGGCCGAGTCGAGGAGCTTCTGGGCAGGCAGGATCCGCGCCTCCCAGAGCGGGCGGAGCAGGCGCAGTGAGCGCACGACGGACGGGTGCGACGTGTTTCCCCCGTTGCCGCCGCCGCCGCCGCCGCTGGAGCCTCCCGCCGCCGCGACGGCGGCGGCGGCGGCGCTCCCGCTCCCGCTCCCGCTCCCCCCGTCGCCCGAGGGCCTCGCGTTGCTCCCGCCGCCCGCGAAGGCGCCCGGCAGCGCCAGCTTCACGACGCCGTCCTCGACGCCCTTGTAGAGGGAGAGGTTGGACGCCACCGCGGACCGCTGCTCGTCGGTCAGCCGCCGCGCGCGGGGGTCGCAGACCCAGGCGTGGACGCCCCGTCGGCCGGAGAAGACCCACAGCACGAGCTCGAAGCCGAAGTCCTCGCGGAGCGCGGCGTCGACGACTGCGACGGCGGCGGCCATCAGGGGCCAGCACTTGCGGCAGGTGTGGCCCCCGGTCCCGCAGGTGCGCACGTCGTCGTAGTCAGTCAGGTCGATGTCGAAGACCAGCTCGCGCTCCATCGGGGCGAAACCCGAGGCGGCGGTGGCGGAGGCGCCCGAGGCGGAGGCGTTCGAAGTGTAGGCGGCCCTCCTCGAAGGGTCGACGTTGTACACGGGCCCGATGTCGATCTTGGCCGGGACCTTGGACAGGAGCGCCCTCCTGAGGTCCGCGGCGTCCCTGACGGACTGGTAGCGCACGAAGATGTCGCCATCGAGCGTGTAGCAGAGCTCGCGGCGCGAGAGGAAGCCCGGGTCGGCGCGCGGGTCGCGCGAGGCTCTCGCCGGGGCGGCGACGTTTTCGCCTTTGTCGCCATTTGCTGCTGCCGCCGCTGCTGCCCTGGCTGCAGCCGAGGCCTTGCTCGAGGAGCTGCTCGAGGCGTCGTTCCCGTAGGAGAGCCACTTCACGAAGGCGTCAAAGGGGAAGAAGTTCTCTGTTTTTGTTGTTGAGGTGGGAGGTCGAAGGTCGAGAGGTCATGATGAGCGTCGGAGACGGAAGGGGAAAAAAGTTGATTCACGATGCAAGTGCTTTTGCCCTTCTTCTCCGTTTCTCTCTCCTTCTCGAACCGAAGAAATTGAATGCAACCACGCACTGTAGTACGCGGGCATCAGGTCGTGCACTCGGGCGCCGGCGCGGGAGTGGGCCGCCTTGAGAGCGGCTGCAGCGGCTGCGGCGGAAGCATCGGCACCGGCGCCGGGCGCCTCTGCGGAGTAGAGAATTGATTTTTTTGTTTTTTGAAAAAGAAAGATGCGAGTTCAGGGTGAGTTCGACCCGCGATTGGTCCGCTTTTGGTTTTTTCGCGTAAAGTACAGAGTTGAGTCGACGAGCATCGAAGGCGATTGAACCAAGAGCGCCCAGGGAGCCAGAAATGAGGAGCATGCGGATGCTGGGAATTCAATCGCGCGCCGAAAAAGCGAGAAAAGCAGCGGTGGATTGATTGACGGGGAAGATCTCTCGCGCTCTCTTCTTCTTCTACTTACGGTCCACCTCCATGTCCTTGGTCGAGGGCGGATCGTCTGCACGAAGGCGCTTGGAGGCTGTGATTGGTTTTTCAAGTAAGGACAGAGGGAAAAGGAGGTTGGTGAGGGACTCTGATTACATTGGTTTCGCTCGGCGTCTTCGGCGTCGCTACGTTTCGAGGGGGGGAGGAGGGGGGGGAGAGAGAGGGGGCAAAAAAGGAGGCCGCACCTGGGAGGTCGCTGCGCGGGGCGGCCATCGCGAATGTAAGTGTTTATATGAATGCGTGCGCGCTCAGCCCTTCGTCGACGTGTGAGAGTGGAAGGAGCAGCGAAGGGAGTGGGAAGTGGAGTCTGTCCTTTTCTCGTGCCGGAGAAGGAAAGAAAGAAAAGAAGTGAGCGCTGGGTCGAGAGAAGCCGAAAAGAGGGGGAGCGAAAGAAGAAGTTTCAGGACCACCGGAATTTTCGGTGGTAGTGATTTCAGTTCTCCTCTTTTTTTTCGCCCCCCCCCGGCGCGAGAGCAATCTCTCGGTATCGACGGGCTCTTTCCTCGCTCCAATCCTCTAGACCGGTTGGCGCTCTAGCGTTTGCCCAGCTTGGAGCTCTAAAAGAGACGAAAAGGCGGCGGTAATTGCTCGAAACTCCTTCGGGCGTCGGTGTCAATGAGTACTTTTCGTTGCGGCGCCGCGGCCGCGCCCTCCGAGTCGCATCATGCGCCTGTCGGCGCCGCTGCTGCACGCGTCACGCCGCTCCTCCCATCGCGAGGAAGGGCGTCCGTGCGGTCTCCAGAGCTGACCAGGCTAGCGGCGAGGGCGGCGAGCTCCCCAGAGCCGCGCCGAGGCGCCTCGCCATCTCCGTCGCGGCCGGTGTCGGCTGTGTCGGCGAGCGCTCCCGGTGCTTCTTCTTCGCTCGCCGCTTCATTTTCGCCCAAGCCCTCCTCGCCCGTTCCGGCCCCGACACAGCAGCGCTTCGCGTCGCGAAGGAGGGCCTCGCATCTGCGCTTCTCGCCGCTCTCGCGCGGGCGCGGAGGCGGAGGCGTGTACGGCAGCGGAGACGCTTGGACGTCGTCGTCGTCTTCGGCGACCGCATCATCTCTTCGCTCGTCGACCTCTTGCTCCCCCTCGTCTTGGCCGTCGACCTCGAGCAGCTCGACCTCTCCTTCCTCCTCGGCCCCGGCCCCTTCCTCCTCCTCCTCGCTGCCCTTCACCCTCGCCCAGCTCGCGTCCTTCCGCGCCCTGACGACTGCGGGCTCCCTGGAGGCCGCGGCGGACGCCACGGGGAGGCACCCGACCAAGCTCGCGGCGACGGTGGGGCGGCTGGAGAGAGACCTCGGCTTTGCGCTCCTGGCGCCACCGCCGCCCGGGAGCAGCGGCCACCCCGGCGGCAGCAGCGCGGCGGACGCCGATGAGGGCGGCAGCGGAACCGGAGCTGCCCAGCAGATCCTCGCCTCCGGGGCGCCCCTGCGGCTGTCGCCGGCCGGGGCGCTGCTCGACAGGTATGCCGAGAGGCTGCTCTCACTCGGCGCCGACGCGCTCGCGGCGACGCGCGATGCGCGCGAGCTGCGCACGGGCGAGGTCTACCTCGCCGCGTCGCAGACCACGGGCGTCTACTTCCTGCCGAGGCTCATCGGCGAGTTCAAGAGGGCGCACCCGGGCGTGGCCCTGCAGCTGGCCGTCGAGAACACGCGGCGCTGCTGCGCGGCCGTCGCGCGCGGCGAGGCCGACATCGCGCTCGTGGGCGGCGAGGTGCCCGCGGACCTCGCGAAGCTCCTGAGGGTCGAGGAGTACGCCGAGGACGAGGTGGTGCTGATCCTCCCCCCCGGACACGAGGCGGCGAGGAGGGCCGCGAAGGAGCAGCAGCAGCAGCAGAAGGAAGAAGAAGAGAAAAACGGCAGCAGCAGCGGCGGCGGCGGCGGTGGCAGCTCCCTCGCCGTCACCACCCGCGGCTCCATCGACGTCTCGCAGCTCCCCTCGCTCCGCTTCGTCTCCCTGCACAAGTCATCGACCGTCCAGGCCATCCGCGCCCGCCTCGAGGCCGCCGGGCTCGACTGGCGGTCGCTGCCCGTGGTGCTCGAGGTCAACTCGGTCGAGGCGATCAAGGGCGCGGTCGAGGCGGGCCTCGGCGCCGCGTTCGTGTCCGCCGCGGCCGTCGCCAAGGAGGCGCGCCCGGGGGGCTCGCTGGTCGCCCTGCGCGTGCGAGGGGCGGAGCTGAGGCGGAAGCTGCTGTGCGTGACGGACCCGGAGAGGTACCTTCCCAGGGCGGCGAGGCAGTTCGCGGTCGAGCAGTGCGGCCTCGCCGTCGACGACCGCGGGTTCGTCACCGGCAGCAGAAGGGAAAAGGGGAGCGAAAGCGGCGGCGGCAGTGGCGGCGGCGGCCGAGAGCCCTCCGGTCCCTCCTCCCCTCCCTCCTCCTCCTCTCCGCCGCCCGGCGTCCCCGCCGCGGGCTGCACCCGCTACCCTCACCTGGCCGGGAGGTCCCCGCCGCTCTCCGAGCTCGGCGGCCCGGGCTCGGCCCCGAGGGGGAGGGCGGGGTGCCCGCCGCCCTCGGGCCCGGCGAGGAGCATGCCCGGGATGGTGAACGAAAACGCCTCCCCGGCGGAGGAGGAGGCGTTCTTTCCCGCCGGCGGCGCCCCGCCGCCGATCTCTTCCCTGCCTCTTCCCCCGCCGCCTCCCGCCCCCTCCTCGCCCTCGTCGTCGCTCTGCGAGCTCCCCTTCACGCTCGCGCAGCTCGCCGCGCTCCAGGCCGTCGCCCGCACCGGCTCCGGCGTCGCGGCCGCGCTCACGCTCGGGGTCTCGCAGCCGGCGGTCTCCAAGGCCATCGCGGCGCTCGAGGCTGGCCTCGCCTGCGGCGCGCTGCTCAAGCCCGGGCGGCGCGGCGGGCCCACGAGCCTGACCGAGGCCGGCGCGGCGCTGCTGCCGCACGCCGAGCGCGCGCTCGCGGCCGCGCGAGAGGCGGCTCGCGCGCTGTCCGACCTCGGAGCGGCGCACGCCGGCTCGGTCAGGCTGGGCGCGTCGCAGACCGTCGGCACGTACGTGATGCCGCGGCTGCTGGCCGCGTTCAGGAGGGCCAACCCGCGGGTGACGGCGCAGTTGGTGGTCGACAGCTCGAGCGCAGTGTGCGCCGCGGTCGCGAGCGGGGTGCGTTTTCTCTCTCTCTCTCTCTCTCTCTCTCTCTCTTTTTTTCACTTCTCTTTTCGTTCCTTTTTTCTCGAGACTCGAAAGACAAATTGCGTACTCACTCGCCCTTTTCTTTCTTCTTCCTGAATGAAAAAGCAGGAGCTCGACGCCGCGATCGTCGGAGGGGACGTCCCCGAGGCCCTGATCGGAGGAGGCGCCTCTTCTGCGGACGAGGCCCTCACTTCGAGCTCCTCGCCGCCGTCGTCTTCTGCTTCCTCGTCCTCGCCCTCGTATTCTTCATCCTCCTCCTCCACCTCCTCCTCTTCGACCGCTGCGGCGCTGCTGCGCGTCACTCCGTACGCCGTGGACGAGCTCGTGCTGGTGGTGCCGCCGGGGCACCCTTTGGCGGCAGGCGGAGGCGGGGGCGGAGGGAACGGCAACGGAAGCGAAAGCAGCCCGAAGCAGCGAGCGGCGGCAGCAATGAAAAACTCTTCTTCCTCCTCGCCTCCCTCCGCTGTCCTCCTCTCCCTCGACGAGGACGGCTGGCCCGTGGCCCCGCTCCGCGTGCTCTACGACCTCGTCTTCGTCTCGCTCAACCGCGGGTCTTCCGTGGCCTCAGCGCAGGAGGCCACGCTGCGCCGCGCCGGGATCGAGACGCACAAGCTCAGGGTCGACATGGAGTTCACGTCCGTCGAGGCCATCAAGGGCGCGGTGCAGGCCGGCCTGGGGGCCGCGTTCGTGTCGCGCGCCGCGATCGAGAAGGAGGTCGCGCTGGGGCTGCTGGCGCCGCTCAGGCTGGAGGGGGTGACCCTGGCTCGGACGCTGTGGCTCGTCGCACCTCGTGGGGGCGCCCCCGCGCACTCTCCCGCGGCAGCCAAGTTCCTCGACGACCTTTTCTGCGGCGGGGACGGGTCCGGGGTCGCCGGCGCGGCGGGCAGCGCGAGCGACGCCGCCGCGGCAGCGGTGGCGGCGTCGAGGCTGCAGCAGAGGGCGGCGCGAGACGAGGGCAGCGGCAACAGCGGCGGCAGCAGCGACCAATCTTCTTTCTACCTCTCTTCGTCATTCTCCCCGCCACCGCTGCTGATGCGGTCGATCATGTCGCCCGCGCGCAAGCCGTGGGAGAGCGAGGGGTAGCAGAGAGGAACGGAGGTGTGTACTTTTTTTCGATTTTGATGTTGAAGAAACCCCAATTTTAATTCCGATTTTAATTCTTTCCGTTTGTTTCTTTCCGAAGAAACAAACATCGCAGCCCAACTGTATCTATTTATCTGTAATTACCCGCTATCATTTTTGTTATTTCTCTTACAAAGCACCCTCGTAGAGAAGCATCAGCGAGCCTCGTCGAAAGTGACCGAGCAGAAAGGAGGAGGGCTGAAAAGATATTTGGATGAAAAAGAGAAGAGAGCGGAAGAGAACAGAGAGAAAAGAGACAGCGGAGAAGCGGCTATCCATTTTATTTCGGCGGTCGCTTTTGACGAGAGAGAATCGCCTCTCCAAGCATTCCCTCTCTCTCCCGCTCTCTCTCTCGCTTCCCGCGTTCCCCAGCCATGCGAGCCTCTTCTCCATTCTCTCGAGAGCAGGCGTTCAAGGTAAACCAGACAGACGGGAAAGCAAGGAAGCCCTTGTCTTCCCGCTCAAAAAATGTCTGAGAGCCATGCCCCTTCGTCTTTGACGATAAAACGTCATTACGGTGCTGACTGCTCACAATCCGCTCCCTTGTTCTCCCCCGTCCTCTCTTTCTCGACCCCTCATTTTCATCCCAGGCGAGAGACACGACAAGGAGGTGGATGATGGCCGTGTCAGGTGGAAGAATGATGCCGCGGAGCGCCCCGGGAGCGCCTGCCCCTCGATCCATCGCGCCGCTGCTGCCGCGCCGGCAACATCGCGGCGGCACTGCCCGGCCGAACCCTTCTTCTCCTTCGCTGAAGGCGCTGCTTTCCTGGAGAGGAGGCGCGTCGTGGGACGACCCCGACCGTCCTGCGGAACGCCGCTCCCTCTTCCTGGACGAGGACGACTACGAGCTCACCGACGACGAGGAGCTTCTCGAAACCAAGACGCCCTCGAGAAGAAGGAGCAGCAGCAGCAGCAGCAGCGGCGGCAGCGGCGGCAGCGGCAGCGCTGCTTCCAGCAGGACCTCGCTCGCCCTCCGCGGAGGCGACGACGACGAACCCGGAGGAGCCGGCGACAGGGGCCCGCTCCTCGCCTCGCTCGCCTCCTCCGCCCGCTCCCGCCTCGGCCGCGGCGCGCGCAGGCTCCGCGCCCGCGCCCGCAGGGCCACCGCGGACCTCCCGGACGACCTCCTGGGGAGGGCCCTGTGGCTCTGGGAGTCGCGGCCCGTCGCGCGCGCGCGGCTCGCCGTCTCCGTCGCGGCCGCCGGGGCGCGCGCCCCGGCGCTCGTCGCGCTCATCGCCTCGCAGGCGGGGGCCGTCGCGGCCTCGACGCAGCTCTCGCTTCCCGTCGTGGCACCGCTGCTGATCGGCCTCCCCGTGCTCGCGCGCTCCGTCGCGGCCAACGCGAGCGCGGTCGCGCCGCGGGCGGCCGCCGCCGCGCTGCTGCTCTGGCTGGCATGGTTCTGCAACCGCGTCGCGACGGCGACGGCGGTCTACCTCCGGCGCCAGGGGGCGCTCGATGCGCGGATCGCGGGCGCGGCGGTGGCGTGCTCCGAGGTGCTGGCGCTGGGGGCGGCGGCGCTGGTGCTGCTCTCTGCGCTTGGCGTCAACGTCGCAGCGCTGCTGTTCCCCGCGGCCGCACTAGCCGGCTGGGCGGCCGCGGACGGCGCCAAGTGCTTCGGTGCCGGCGCGTTCCTGTTCGCGTCGCAGCCGTTCAGGCTCGGGGACAGGGTGGCGGTGAGGGCCCCCCCCGTCTCTTCCGGGGCCTCTTCGGCGGGGGGAGACGCGGGGGAGGAGGACCGCGAGGAAGGAGAGGAGAGGGGAGGAGGAGGGCCCCCTTCGTCGTGGTTTGACGGCAGGGTCGAGCACGTCGACCTCCGGTACACCGTCGTGCGGAGAGGGAACGCGAGGATGTTTCTGCCCAACTCGAGCTTCCTGACGAGGGAGTTCGTGGTGTTTGACGCGCCGGAGCGGCAGCCCGAGCCCGTGTCGATGTCCTCGTCGATGGCAGCGGCGGCGAGGCGGCGCAGGGCCGCGGCGCAGAGCCAGCAGCAGCGGAACGCGGGCACCCAGACGACGAGCCGAGGCGGCGGCAGCGGCGCCTTTCCGCCTCCGCCGTCCTACCCGCTCCCTCCTTATCCTCAGCCCGCGCCGCAGTCCGCCGGGTGGTCAAACTACGCCCCGGGGGCCTGGATCCCCCAGCAGCAGCAGCCCCAGGCGCTGTGGCAGCAGCCTCCTCCCTCCTCCTCGCAGCCTCCTCCTCAACCTCTCCTTTGATTTGATCCAATACCCTCCTCCCCCGACGACGACGATTCTTTCCTTTTCTTTTTCCTAGTTAGGTTGCGTGTACTGTTGCCCCTGCCCCCCCCCACCCACTACCACCACCACTCATCCACCCAAAAACACGCATCCTATAAAATTGCGAGATGATTCTTTAGCATTTCCCCTGTGTAAAGAGAAGACGATGAAAAAAACAATGAAAAAAACATTTTCGAGGTCGAGCTCCATCGACTCTCAGGCACTTTTTTCCCCCGTCAAGAGCTCGTTGCCTTTGCGCAGCTTCGCGCTTTTCTCCCGTGGTTTTCTCTATTTTATCTTTCGCTCCGGATCCGATGGGCGCCTACGCCAGCTCACCGATCGCGTACTGCGCCGCCGCGGCCCCGCCGGCGCCCGCCGCTGCTGCCGGAGACAAGGCGGCGGCGGCAACGTCGTCGGCGGGATCGGCGTCGGGCGGCTCTCTGCTGCCCGCCGCGGCGCAGGCGGCCATCTACGGCGACGGCGCCAAGGTGAGCAGATAAAGGTCCAGCGTTTCGACAGCCACAGCTCGGAGGCTGCTGTTTCCGAGACGCGAAGCAGTACAAGAAGAGACGAACAAGGTCGATGCTTGACGGTGGGCATCGAACGGTTTTTTTTCTTCCTCCTCTCTCTCTCACCCTCCCCTCCTTCACGCCGCCTCGCCTGTCCCAAAATCAACCAGCCCTCGACCTCCGTGGCCGACTACATGAACCTCCCCTCCCCAGTGCGCTACGAAGAGCTCCAGCGCGAGGTCATGAGTGAGTCGGAAAGAGGATGAGTTTTTTCTCAGCGAAATGAAGAAGAAGAAGAAGAAACGGCGATCGATCGTTTCCGTTTCATGTTTCTTCGACCCCCTAGTCCTCTTTGGAGAACCAAACCGTGAACTCTTCTTCCCGCCTGCGAACGCTCACGCGCTCTGCTCGACCTTCTCTCTCTATCTATCTATCTCTCTATCTCCCTCTCACTCCTCCCTTCAAATCTCACGCCACGTTCGCGAAAACCCAAACAGTGTCCCTTAAGCCCGACCTCTTCGAGGGCCTCCGCTTCGACTTCACCAAGCCCTTCAACCAGAACTTCGCGCTCTGCCACTCCTTCTTCCTCGGCAACGTCGACGTCCCCTCGCAGTCGGGGGGAGCGTACAAGATGGCCGTGGGGACCTACGAGTTCGGGGCGAACCTGGTCTCGCAGAGCGGGGACATGATGATCGGCCGCGTGATGACCGACGGGCGGCTGACGGGCCGCGTCAAGAAGGACCTGCTCGAGGACGGGAGGCTCTCCGCGAAGGTGCAGGCGCAGCTGAGCCCCGAGTCTTCGGGGGCCGGGTCACAGGTGATGCTGGACCTGGACAGCCGCGGGAGCGACTGGAACGGTGAGGGAGAGTTGGTTTTTTTGTCCTTTTGTTTTTAGAGACAGGGAGAGGGGCGAAGAAGAGGAAACAAAACCCTCTCACCTCTTTCTTCAACTCTTTTTGCTCCTCTTCCAACAACCAAACAACCTAAAACACAAATCAAACAGGCCAGCTCAAGATCGGCAACAACCAGTTCTACGGCGTCAACTACTTCCAGTCAGTCACGCCCGAGCTCTCCGTCGGCGGCGAGCTCTTTCTTCTGCGCTCGGCGCAAAAGTCAGGCGCCGGCTTCGCGGCGAGGCACGTCGGCGCTTCGCACGTGGCGACGGCGCAGGTTGCCACGACGGGCCTGCTGTCGCTGGCGTACATCCACCGGGTCTCCGACAAGGTCAGCCTGGCGGCGGACTTCCTGTGGAACTGGACGGGCAGGGAGGCCGCGGCGTCGTTCGGTAAGTTTTTTTTTTCCTTCCTCGGACTTTTTTCGGTTTTTTTTCCCGACTTTTTTTGGACCTTGAGAACCGTCATCGGAAATGGATGAACGCGTTCCCTTTTCCCTAGTCCTCACAATCCCCCTATCCGATCCCCCTGAAAACAAATACAACCTCTTTAGGATACGACTACGTCCTGCGGCAGTGCCGCCTGCGCGGCCGAGTCGACACCGACGGGCGCGTCGGCGCGCTGCTCGAGGAGCGGCTCAACGTCGGCGTCTCGCTGTCGCTGTCGGCCGAGCTCGACCACGCGCGCAAGGACGCGAGGTTCGGGATCGGGATGACGGTCGGGGAGTAGAGGATTGGAGGGTGCGGGGGGAGGGGGGGGGGTTGGAGGAAGAGGAGGAGGAGAAGAGAAGAGGGAACGGAAACGAGAGAGGGCGATTCTTGTCTTTCGTTTCCCCTTTAGAAGAAAACGCTTGTTTAAATCGACTTTTCATTTCTTTCATCTCGTTTCGCATGTTTTTGTTCGCGAATAGATGCTGTCTCGTAGACGAGGAAAGAGAGTAGAGCAGGAGATCGAAAAAAACGGAAAGACGCGGCGAAAGAGGAGGTCAAGATTTTCGACTTTTTTCGACTTTTTTCGGCTCGACGCCATAGTTTTGATTGGAGAGCGCTTCTCACTCCTTTCTCGAACGTTCCGGCTCCCTCTCTCTTCTCTCGCTTCGCGCCCAGCGAGAGAACGGCCGTTGCCTCGTTGCACGCGCTCACGCACGCACAGAGAGCACCTCGGCCCCGAAGAGAAAGGCAGAAGAAGAAAAGAACCTCGCTCTTCTTCTTCTTCTTCTACGCCTCGTCGTCGCCCTCTGTCTCAGCGTTTTATTTCAGCTGTTACTCCTTCTTCCGCTCCTCCTCCTCCGCTTCTAGCTCCCTCGTTCCCTTTCGTCCTCGACGAGACAGGCACACAATGGACCAGGCGTCGCTGCTGCTCAACAAGCAGCTCAAGGGTAAGGAGAAGAAAGAGTTTGAAGAGACCCCGATGACGCTTTGAAGTTGATCGATTGCCCCGCTGTTCTCTCTTCCGCGACTCGCCTCTCTCTCTCGTCTTCTGCTCCTCTGCTCTCCTCTCTTTCGGCTCCTCGTCCTCGCCTCGACGACGAGATTGACGTCGTGTCTTCCTCTCCCAGCGGGGACACAAAGAAGAAGCAGAAGAAGGGAGAGTGAGAGAGCTTTGAAAGGGGAATGCAACGAAGAAGAAGAAGGAAGAGAAGAAGGAAGAGAAGAAGGAAGAGAAGAAGAAGAAGAGCAGACGAGACGCGCTTGCTCGCTTTGACCTCTTCGCTCTTTCCTCTCTCAACCTCAACCTCCACGCCACCACCACCCAAAACCTCAAAACAGAGCTCACCAAGAAGCCCGTCGACGGCTTCTCCGCCGGCCTCGTCGGCGACTCTCTCTTCGAGTGGGCCGTCACCGTCATGGGGCCGCCCGACACGCTCTACGAGGGAGGCTTCTTCAACGCGCGGCTCGCCTTCCCCGCGGACTACCCGCAGTCGCCGCCCACCTGCCGCTTCACCTCCGAGGTCTGGCACCCGAACGTCTACGCCGACGGGCGCGTCTGCATCTCGATCCTGCACAGCGCCGGGGACGACCCCACGGGCTACGAGCGCGCCAGCGAGCGGTGGTCGCCCGTGCACACCGTCGAGACGATCATGCTGTCGATCATCTCGATGCTGTCGAGCCCCAACGACGAGAGCCCCGCGAACGTCGACGCCGCGAAGGAGTGGCGCGAGGACAGGGAGGGGTTCAAGAAGAGGGTGGCGAGGTGCGTGCGGCGGTCGCAGGAGGAGCTGAGCTGAGAGGAGCTGGGAGAGAGAGGAAGGGGGAGAGAGCGAGGGAAAATAGTAAAGACTGAACCCCCCCCGACCAACAACCGCTGCTTTTTTTTTTCTGCTCGGAAGTTTTTCTTTCTTTGTTTTATTCAATGCGTGCAATTCTAAAAAAAACAAGGGTGTCGGGGTATAGAAAGAGAGAGAGAACCGAGAGAGAACGGAGGAGGAGGCTGAGGGAGTTGCCAGCGAGAGAGCGAGCGAGAGGGCGGAAAAAACACAGGTCCACGCTCGTCACTTTTTTTCATAGGCTTTCTTGTTTGTTTCGCCTCGCTGCCGCTCTCTCTCTCTCCGTCCCTCCCTCTATCGCGCAATCCCACTAGAACGCAGCGCAAAGAGACAAGCACGGCAATGCCCGTATAGCACAAGCAGCACACGACCCTCAACAGAACAAACGAGACACGATGGCCGCGCCGAATGCGCTCTTTGCCGTCGCCTGCTAATCTTCTCCAGCAAGCTCCTCCTCGGCCGGCATTGGCATCGCCGCCGGTTTTAAAAAGAAGCCCGCGACCGACACGGCCCCCAGCTTCAGCGGCCCTCGCAGCGTACCCCGGCAGCCGGCTCTCGGCAGCCAGAACACTAGAGCCGCTCCTCTGGAACAGGAACCCGGGATCAGCGACACCTCCAGCGAGAGCCGTCGCCGTCTGCAGCGTCGCCGCCGCCGCCGCCGTTGCGGCCGGCGGCGCTGCGGACTCGACAAGCAGGAAGAAGAAAAAGCGACGAAGAAGCAAGAAAACGACGACTAGCCAGAAAGGACATCCGATGCCGCCGCCCGCGCCAATCGTGCCGGCGGCCGTCCAATCTGCACCCGCCGACGCATCGGGCGCGATGCAGGTCGTCTTCGTGGCCACGGAGGTCGCCCCCTGGTCGAAAGTTGGAGGGCTCGGGGACGTGATGGCGGCGCTGCCCGCGGCGCTCGCGGCGAGGTAAGGGGAAGGGAACCAAGGGCGGCCTCTGGTTTTTTTCCTTTTTTTTCTCCCTCCTCTCTCCCCCACCTCGAGCTCTCTTTGGCCCACCAAAACTCCCCCCCCCCCCTCCCTCTCGCATGACAAAAAAAACACGCAACGCGACGCACCAGGGGGCACCGCGTCATGACGGTCGCGCCGCTCTACGGGCCCGTCCCTGGGGCGAGCGACTCGGGGGTCGCGGTCCCCGTCCTCATCCCTGCGGCGCTCGCCGCCGCCGCCGCCGACGCCGCCGACGCCGACGGGAGCGAGAGCGGGAGCGGCGACGAAAGCGGAGACGAAGGACGGACCGCGAGCGGCGCTTGCGCCTGCTCCTCCTCCTCCTCCTCCTCTACTCCCTCTTTCACGCTCGCCCCGGCGAGACTCTACGTGCTCTATGACCCAGGACAGAACGGCACGGTCGTGGGAGCGACGACGACGACGGCGAAGGGCAAACGAGGAGGAGGAGGAGGAGGAGGCAGCAACGGAAACGGAAACGGCGCTGCGGCGTCGGCTCTTTCATCCCCGTCCCCCGTCGTGACCCGCGTCTTCGTCTCGCACCCGGCCTTCGAGGTCGGGCCCGGCGGGGACATCTACGCCGACCCTGCGTCGAGGAACTCGACCTACGCCGAGGCCGGCGGCGCCTTCGGCTCGCTCGACGTGAGGTACTCGATCCTGTGCCAGGCAGCCCTGGCGGCGCCGCTGCTGCTGGGCTGGGCCGAAGAGGAAGAAGAGGAGGAGGAGGAGGAGGAAGAGACCACTTCCGCCGCGGCCGCCGCGACCGACGTCTCCGTCGTCGCCGAGGGCACTAGCGCGGCAACGACCGCGCTGTCGTCCTCCTCCTCCGCGTCGTCTCTCGGGGCGGCACTCGCGAGGAGCCCCCCGAGCGGGAGGGAGGCGAAGAGGAAAGGGTCGACGGCGGCGGCGACGACGGCGGCAAGGGCGATGGCGACGGCGACGGCGCCGCCGAGCGCCGCGGGCACCAGGCCCCGGACCGCCGCCGCCGCCGCCGCGGCGCACGCCGCGGACCTCCTCGCCGCCAGCGAGCAGTCCCTGGCCCTCGAGGCCGCCAGGGCCGCGGCGGCGCTCGAGGCGGCGCTGGCGGCGAGGAGCAGGGAGCGAGGGGACGGGAGCGGGGACGGGGCCTGGTGGAGCGAAGGAGGGGAGGGGGAGGAGGAGGGAGGGCCCCGAGGGCCGCCTTCCTCTGCTGCTGCCGCTGCCGCTGCTGCGTCTGCTGCCGCTGCTGCTCCCGGAGGAGGCGGAGGCGCCCGCCAGAGGTGGCAGCAGAAGAGGAAGGAGGACAAGCGTCGCGCCGCAGCGTCGCGGGACGAGGTCGTCGAGGGCGGCGGCGTCGTGATCGAAGAGGAGGGAGAGGAAGGCAGGGAAGAAGGGGAAGCGAAGGCAGAGGCGACGCCGACGAGTGCTGCTGCTGCTGCCGCCGCAGCCGCTGCTCCCTCCTCCTCCGCTTCTGCTGTCCCACCCCGGCCGCCTGTGGCTGCTGCTGAGGCTGCGACCGCAGTGAGCGGCGTCCCTCCCGCCGCCACGACGGCTGCTTCAGCTCCCGCCGCAGCTGCTGCTGCTGCTGTTTCCGCTCCCGCTCCCGCTCCCGCTCCCGCTCCCGCTCCCGCTCCCGCTCCCGCTCCCGCTCCCGCTCCCGCTCCCGCTCCCGCTCCCGCTCCCGCTCCCGCTCCCGCTCCCGCGGCTGCCGCCCGAAAGGAAAGCTCCTCGTTCGAGAAAGACGAGCCTGGTTCTCTGATGCGCCCTATCGCATCTTCCTTCGTCGCTCCCGCCGTCGCTGCCGCTGCCGGAGAGACCGCTGCCGCCGACGACGACGACGAAGAAGAAGAAGAAGAAGAGGCCGTTGCTGTTGCTGCTTCCGATGCTGCCGCCGCTCCCTCAGCTGCTGCCCGAAGGGAAAGCTCGTTCTCCTTGGAGCCGGATTCTCCTATGCGCCCCCTCACATCTTCCTTCTTCGCTCCCGCTCCCGCTGCCGCTGCCGGAGAGGTCGCTGCTGCTGACGACGACAAAGAAGAAGAAGAAGAAGAAGAAGAAGAAGAGGTCGCCGCTGTCGCTGTCGACGATCCCGCTCCTCCTCGACCTCCAGCCGACACAACCCCTCTCGCGCCCCCTCCCCGCCCTCCTCCTCCTCAGGCTACTTCCTCTCCCTCCGCCGCCGCCGCCTCCCTCTCGGACCGCTTCTTCGAGACCACGGCTTCGATCAAGGCCAGGCTGATGGGCGGGATGGTAGACGGGAGCGGAAGCGGGAGGCAGGAGGAAGACGAAGACGAAAACGGCGGCGGCGAAGATAGCGGTGGTGACGGCGACGGAAGCGGCGCCCCCGAGGCGCCGACCCCTCCGACGTCGGTCTTCTCTCGCGCGAGCGAGGCCCTCAGAGACGCGATGGGCAAGCTCGACGTCGGCCTCCGAGGCGCCCCCGCGAGCAGCGGCAGCGACGAGGCCGCTCCCCCCTCCTCCTCCGCGGCGGCTGCCCCTCCCCCCCCCCCTCGGCCGCCGTCGCTGCCGCTGCCCACAGGGCGAGACGGCAGGCCGCTGCGGGTGAAGACGGGCAGGGAGGGAGAGAAGACGACCGAGGGGGAGGGGGGGAAGAGGGAGAGGGAGGACGCCGGCGAGCAGGAGCCGCCCCCGCCGCCGCCGGCAAGCGAAGGTGGGGGCGGGGGAGGAGGGGGCAGGGGCGTCGCCGGCGCCGCCTCGGTGCTCGCCCCACCGCCGCCGCCGCTGCCGCCGCCAGCGGCGCCGGTGCTGCCCGGGCTCGCCGCCGCCCTCCCTCCGCCCGCACCGCACCACCGCGGCCCGCTGCGCCCGCGCCCGATCGCCTTCGTTGGCAACGACTGGCCCTGCGGGCCCCTGCCCCTGTTCCTGCGCGCCGCGGCCTCTGGGCGGGGCCCCGGCGCGAGGGCCCCCTGCGGCAAGGAAGGGGGGGGGGCGGCCTTGGCGGCGGCGGCCGAGGCCGCCGCTGGAGGAGGCGAAAAGAGAGACGAAAACGACGCGTCGGCCGCCGGGGAGGCCTACGCCGCGGCCCTCTCTTCCTCGCTCTCGCGTGCCCGTGTGGCCTTCTGCATCCACAACCTGGCGTACCAGGGCGTGTTTCCGGCGGGGGCGGCCCCGCGGCTGTGCCTGGAGCCCGCGGACGCGGGGCCACTCTGGTGGCGCGAGAGAGGGGGAGGCGGCGGAGCAGAGGAGGCGGAGGGGGAGGACGGGGACGAGGCCTCTCGCGGCCAGGGCTGCTCCCGCGACACGTGCCCGCAGCCGAGGAGGGAGACGAGGAGGATCCCGCCCGCCCTTCTGATGAACTGGATGCGCGCCGCCTTGGCCGCCTCGGACCTGCTCCTGACGGTCTCGCCGACCTACGCCCGCGAGATCACCGGCACGGCAGGGACCAGCGGCGGCGGCGGCGGCGGCGGCGACCCCGGCTGCGGCCTCGGGCCGCTGCTCTCCTCGAGGGGGGTCCTCGGAATCGTCAACGGCCTCGACACGCACGAGTGGGATCCTGCTTCGGACGCGCTGCTGCCCGAGAGCGCGCGCTTCCCTGCCGATGGCATTGGGGAGGCGGAGGCGGAGGGAGGAGGAGGAGGAGGGGAGGGCGGCGGGGCGAAGAAGGAGGCCGGCAGCGACGGCGCCGCGACTTCTGCCGAAGCCTCCAACGCCGCCGCCACCGCCGCCGCCGCCTCCAGCGCCGAGTCCCGCCGCCGCCGCTCTTCCGGCAAGGCCGCGGCCAAGGCCGCCTTCCAGGCCGCGCACGGGCTGCGGAGCGACCCGGAGGCGGTGCTGGTGGGCTACATCGGGAGGCTGACCGACCAGAAAGGGGTCGACGTCCTGCTGAGCGCCGCGCCGGCGCTGGTGGGCTCCGGCTCCTCTTCGCCGCCTTGCTCGCGGCCGCCGTCGGGGGCGCCCTTCAGGTTCGACGACCTCGCCGTCGCCTCCCCTCCTCCCGCTCCCGCCTCTCTTTCCGGGAAGCCGGCTCCGCGGATCCAGCTCGCCGCGCTCGGCGCGGGGGAGGCCTGGATGCAGGAGGCCCTCCGCGACCTCTCGCTCTCGCACCCGGGCCGCGCCGTCGGCCTTCCCGACTTCAGCGAGCGCGCCGCGCACCTGCTCGCCGCGGCCGCCGACGTGCTCCTGGTGCCGTCGCGCTTCGAGCCGTGCGGGCTCGTCGCGAGGGCCGCGGCGCGGTACGGCGCGCTGCCCGTCGTCGCCGACACGGGGGGGCTGGCAGACCTGGTCGCCGCCGGCGGCGGCGTCTCCATGGGCAGCGTGGGCCTCAGCGGCGACGCGAAGGCCAAAGCGAGCGCTGTGCGGGCGTTGGTGGAGACGGTGACGGCGCTGGCGGCGGAGGCGGCCGGGGGCGGGAGCCTGGGCGGGCCCTGCCCCGAGGCCGCCTCGGGCGGCGGCGGCGGCGACGGGAGCGACGGCGACGGCGACGACGCTTCTTCTTCGAAGCGCCCCGGCCTCCTCCTCGCTCCGCCCTCGCCCTCCTCCTGGGACCGGAGGCTCGACCGCGCTGCCGCGGTGGACTTTTCGTGGGACGTCCCGGCGAGGGAGTGGGAGCTGGCGCTGCGGGGCTTGCTCGCCGCCGAGCGGTGGAAGTGGTGGGAGTGAGTTTTGTTGGGTCTTCTTTTTATTTTTTTTCCATTTCGTCTCACACTTTTGTGTTTCGTCTCTCTACACTTCCCTCCCTTCCCTCCTCCATCTCCTCCCCTTACACGCGGAGAGCATACGTACAAAAAATACGGAAGAAATGAAACGCCGTACCTTGCGTTCTTCTTGCCACTTTCATTGAGAATTCTCAGACGCCCGTCCCACCATAAAGAAAAGTACTAAAAACTTTCTGTAAAATACTATCTCCCTTCTTCTCCCTCCTTTTCCTCTCATTTTTCTGTCTCCCTCGTTCTCTCTCCCCTCGAGGCTCGAATAAAACAAAGCGCTGCTCTTGATGGGGGTAAATTACAATGATGAAACAGGGGAAGACCTCGAGTGCGATTCCTCTCCCTCGAGCTTTCTCTCTCCTCCCCCTCAACCCCTCGACAGCACCCGCCTCGCCAGCGCCGCCACCTCCGCGCGCGTCAGCGCCCCGAGCCTCCGTCCGCAACCGAGCTCGTGAGCCACCAGCATCATGTCGTCGAGGAGCTGCTCGGGAGGGGGCTGCCCCAGGAGCTGCACGTGGAGGGCAGCGACCGCGGAGCGGTGGATCGTTGTTGCTGCGGCGGCCGCGGGAGGAGAGGAAGGGCCTCCTCGGGCTCCTCCGCGCGCCGCGCTTGCCAGGAGGTCGAACAGCGCTCCGAGCTCGGCCTCCGTCGGCGGCGCCGCGGCGTTGGCGCTGTTGCGGCGGCGACGAGCAGCTGCTTTTTCCTCCGTCTTACCTTCGGCAGCTGTTGCTTTGGCAGCTGTTGCCGCTGCTGCTGCTGCTGCTGCTGCTGCGGGAGAGGTTGATTTCTTCTTCGCTCGCCGTGGCGCCTCTTTTTGTTCTTCGTCTTCCTCCTCTTCTTCGGCCTCGACCTCTTCTTCTTCGTCTTCGTCTTCGATCATTTCGACCTCGTCTTCTTCGGCAGCCGCCTGCTTCTCCCCGTAGGAAACGTCGCCGCTGTCCGAAAGCGACAAAGCGGAAGAGTCGGAGCCGGAAGGAGCGAGTTGTTGTTTCTTTGCAGCTGGTGCCGCCGCTGCTGCTGCTCGACGAGAGGGGCGACTGCCAGAGCGAGGAGGCAATGGCTCCGATGTCTTCTTCTTCGTTTCCGTCGCGGGGGGCTCCTTTGCTTTCTTCTTTCTCTTGACAGGCCCCTTGAAATCGAGCGTGGCGTCAGCATAGTCACGGCCGCGGCCGCCGCGGCCCATCATGAAGAGAGAGAGAGAGAGAGAGAGAGAGAGAGAGACTGAGGGAAAGAGAGGCAACAGAAAAACAGAACGCTCGATCTTCGTCGAAAAAAACTAAAAGAATGAAAAATTGGGTTTTTCTTTCAAGTGTTGCAAGTTTTCTCTCTCCTCCTCAACTCTCTACCCCGATTCTCACGCCCCGTACTTGAGCGCCCTCCCTAACTTGTAGGCCATCTCGTCCAGCAGGTGCTCGGCGAGCACGCAGCCCAGGCCAGTCCCCCCAGGGAAAACGGTGACGCCGCCGCCGCCGTTTTCGTCGTTCCCGCTCTTCTTTTCGCTCTTCTTTTCGCTCCTCTCGTTGCTGCTCTTCCTCCTCCCGCACTCGAGCAGCCGCCGGGCGCCGTCGACCCTCAGGACGCCGTCGCACCTGCCCGCGACGAGGAGGGCTTCATCTTCTGTTTCCAATCGAACCCCCTCCGCGAACTCAAAGCTCTGCGCCGGGCGAGGGACCGGGGAGGAAAAGGAGGTCGAGCAGCTCCTCTCGAGCCCCTGCGGCGGCGGCGGCAGCAGCGGCGCCCCGCCGCGAGGAGGGAGCGAAAGCTTTGGCAGCGCAAGCCGCCCTCCCCCCCCCTCCTCCTCCTCCCCCTCCTCCTCTCCGCCGCCGCCGCTGCTGCTGCTGCTGCTGAACACGGCCACAACGACCAGCGCGTCGTCCCCTCGGTCGTCCAGGGCCCCGGGGGCAGAGCGCACGTGCCGCAGGAACGAGTCGGCGAACGAAAGAGCGCTCTGCTGCGGAGCGACGATTTCGTCGGCGGAGGAGGAGGAGGAGGAGGAAAAGGCTTCTGCCGTCAGGTGAACGAAGACGAGGTCGAAGGATCCGTCGCAGTTCTCCTCTGCTTCCTCTCTTGCGCTGTCATCTTTTGTCTGCATCGGCTTGTCGATACCGAGAAGCAGAGCGACGCGCGAGGCGAGAAGAGCCGCTGCCGATGACGACAGAGGCGACGACGACGACGACGGAGCAGCCTCCGGCGGCGGCGCAGCAACGGAAAACGTCTCGACCCTGTCGAGGAGCCCGCCGAGGGAGTCCTCGGTCGCCGCAGCCGCGGCGGCGGCAGCGTCCGTGGTCACGAGCGCCGCGGAGAGGCCCAGGAAGCGCTCGGAGAGGGGTTGGGGCTTCTTCTTCTTGTTCTTGTTGTTCTTCTTTGGAGGTGGGGACTGTTGTTTGCGGAAGCGGAGAGGGGAAAAAAGGCGGAGAAGGTGAGAAGGAACCAAGAAAGAACCGAGAACTCTTCCTCTTCGTTTTCGCTTGGCCGAGGCCATCACAAAGACTCACTGAGCGCGACCCCAGCAACTGGAACAGCGCCGCGTGTCGCCGCAGCCGCGGGTCGTACGCCGCCTCCGCCTCCGCCCCTGCCTCCGCCTCCTTCCTGAGCGCGAGCGTCCCGACGGCGCCGCCCCTCGCGACGGCGTCGAGGTGCGGAAAAACGCTCGAGCTCCTCGAGGAAGAGCTGCTCCCTGTCGCGGCCGCGGCCTCTTCGATCAGATCCGGGAGCATGCCGTCGCACAGGAGCAGCAGGGCCCGCGGCGGAGGGTCCTGCCTCGCGGCGCGGGTGCCCGTGAGCGCAGGCGAGGAGGGGGTGGTCGAGGTTTTCACCGTCGCCGACGACGACGGCATTTTCTCGTCATCGACGATTCCATCGAGAAAACCAACTCCTCGCGCGGCCGCTGCTGCGCCGTCGCCTTCCAGACAGTCTCGACAGTCGCACGGGTCCCTGCGCGGGCGCGGCCGCGGCATCGAGGGAGCGGAGGAGCCCACTAGAATGCGCGGAAGGACCAAATCGATACCGAAAAGTGGAAGAGTTCCGTGCTCTCTGGATCAATTTTCCTTTTTTTTCTCTGCTTGTCGCGGTGACAACCGAAAAAACGCCGGCTATCGGACAGACACCTCCTCGCTCGAGCGTTTCGCTTTCTTCCGCTCTCGTCCGAAACGGGGGCCGCTGTTGGACACTCTCCAATTGTCTCCTCGTCCGTTCGTCAGCCGCCTTGTGCAATCAACCAACCGAAATGCGCCCTGCCGAGCCCTCGCAGCCCGGGAGCAGCGGCGACAAGGGCGATGCCCATCATCGCGTGGCTCCGTCGGTCGCCGCCGCCGCTGCTCCATCGGTCTCCTCGCTCTCGCAGCAGCCCTTCCGCGTGGGGCGCCTCGCGTTCTCGCAGGTCAACAACAACTCGCAGCAGCAGGTCAACATGATGACTGCGAGCCAGGACCTGAACGTGGCCCTGAGCGGCTGCTCGCTCAACTCCCAGCAGCAGCAGCAGCAACAGGCTCCGGGGGTGAAGGCCGCAGCAGCAGCAGCGCCACCTCCGAAATGGGGAGAGACACCGAAGAGGCAATTCCAGCAGCAGCAGAGAATTGCGCCTGTTGCCCCGCAGCATTACGACGAGCCCGGCTTCGACCCGCCGCTATCGCAGCTCGCGCCGCAGAGCCAGATTGATGCGTACATGCTAGGGTGAGAATGAGAGAAGAGAGAGATGAGAGAGAGAGTTGAAACGACGAGAGAGAGAAAACTCGTCGCGCGAATGCAGCCTTCGCTCGCCGGCGTTCGTAATTTTCTTTTCAACCTCAACCTTCTCACGCCCCCCTCCCTCTCTCTCCCGAAAACGAGAGGGAAAACAAAAACGACTACGACAACAAACAACTGCACAGCTCGCAAGACTTTGTCACCCCGGCCGACCAGGCCATGGAAAACCACCCTGCAGCAGCAGCAACACACGGGAACGTCCTCACGGGCTCGAGGCACGCCCGCTCGCCCGCCGCGGCCGCGCCGTCGCCGCTACGGGGCTTTGCGAAGAGGGCCCGCGGGAGCAGGCTGGCTGCGGCGGCAGCTGGCGGGGCGACGCCGGGGGGAGCTGGTGGGGAGGAATCGCAGCTGCAGCACCCGGCAGCGGGACCGCCGAGGGGGGGGAGCTCGCAGCAGCTCTCCTCGTCGCAGCAGCAGGCCGCCGCCCTCCTGCCGGCGCTGCTCCGCGGCAGCCACCGAAGGGCGAGGTCGCCGCCCGTCGCCACCAACGTCTTCATGCCCGTCCCTGCTCCTCGCCCGGGCTCCCCGATGTCCAGCGGCGGTAGCGGAGGAGCGGCCGCCGCGGCGCCCCCGCCTCCCCTCCCTTCTCCGCAGTCGCTGCCCGTCGTCTCACGCTACGCGGCAGAGTTCCGCGAGCTGGGGCCGCTGGGCGCCGGCGCCTTCTCGCGCGTCGTCAGGGCCGCGCACAGGCTCGACGGGAGGGAGTACGCGGTCAAGAAGTCGACGCAGGAGCTTTTCTCGCCGGCGGACGTGGCGAGGTGGAGGCAGGAGGCGCAGGCGCTGGCGGCCGCGGGCACGCACCGAGGTTGGTTTTTTTTTTCCCTTCGCGAGGGAGGGGTTTTCCAGCGGTCTTTTCCCTGTTTCTCTCTCCCTTCGAGGGAGAGTTTTCGAGACTCCGCCATTCTCGAAGAAAACAGAATCGGACTCGCCGACGATCACGAGCAGCAGCAGAAGAAGAAGAAGAATCATTTCGCTGCCCCGATCCTCCTTTGGCGCCGCGAGCCGCGGTTTTTCAATGGAAAAAAAGAAAGAGGGGGGGAACTCACTCTTTTTAACGAATTTTCTCTTCCTCTTGTTTCTTCCGAAAATACTATTTGCAGGGATCGTGAGGTACTACGGCGCATGGGCGGAGAGAGGGCCACGAGGTGCGTGTTTTTTTTTGTTGGGGGGGAGTGGGGGGGAGATGAAGAGGAAAAGGTTTTGCTTTTTCGAACTCGGGCAATATTTTTCCCCTCAAAACTCAACTCTTTTGCTCTCTCAACACCACTGACGACAACGAAAAACAACAACACCAGGCGGGCTCCTCATGCACGTCCAGCTCGAGAGGTGCGGCGCCTCCCTGGCCGCCAGGGCGGCCGTCATCGGCGGAGGCGGAGCCGGAGGGAACAGCAGCAACAGCGGCGGTAGCCGAAAAGGAAATGGCAGCTCCTCCAGCTCGGTGCACCACGCCGCCCTGACCCCGCTCCGCGAGGAGGAGCTCGTGTCTGCCGGAGCGCAGGTCGCCTCTGCCCTCGCCCACCTCCACCGCCGGGGCATCGCGCACATGGACGTGAAACCGGACAACATGTTCTGCGCCTTGGCCGCGGACGGGTGCTCCGTCGAGATGCTGGGCGGAGCGGGGGGAGGAGGAGGCGAAAGGAGCGGAGGGGAAAGAAACGGCGGACACCTCGGCGGCGACAACGACGACGGCTTTGACGCCGGGGGGGGCTCCGCCGCCGCCGACCCGGACGGCCTCGACGAGGACTACTGCTTCGACGCCCGCGCGTCCGGTGCCACCGTCGCGGTAAAGCTCGGGGACTTTGGCCTCGCGACGCCGACGAGCTCTGGCGTCGCCGCGCTCTCCCCGGACGAGGGCGACTGCCGCTACCTCGCGCCCGAGCTGCTGGAGCCCTCCCCTTCGAGCAGCTCGAGGAAGCAGCGCGTCGACCTCGCCGCCGCGGACGCCTTCGCCCTAGGGGCCTCCCTCTACGAGCTCGCCTCGGGGGCCCCCCTGCCCTCCGGAGGCCCCCTCTGGCACAACCTGCGGAGCGGGAGGCTGGCGCTGCTCCCGGCGGCGTCGGCGCCCTTCCAGCGGCTGATCCGCGCGCTGCTGCACCCGGACCCGGGCAGGAGGCCCACGATGGAGGCGAGCCTGAGGAGCGGGCCGTTTGCCGCCGCGATGGCCAAGATCGACGGCGCTCCGACCGCTGCTTCCGATGCCTCCGCTTCTGGAAAGGCCGCTCCCGCCGCTGCCCCCGCTGCTTCCTCGAAGCCGAAAACCTCGATGCCTCCGCCGCCGCCGAGGCAGCAGCTGGCGACGGCAAAGTCAAACGTCGGCAGCGCCGGCGCGAGCAGGTTTGGCACGCTGAGCTTCAAGCCAACGGGAGCAGCAGCGCGCGGGAGCGGTGGCAGCGGCGCGGCGAGCGGTGCGCCACTGCCCAGGTAGAGCCCATTCGGTGGCTCCAGTGGACAAAAATCGAACAGGAGGTTCGATTCGGAGAGGCGAGGAGGAGGAGGAGGAGTTGAGAGGCGGCGCCTGAGAGAGGAAGCAGGAGGTCGATCAGAGAGGAAGAAAGAAAGGACGAGTTGACCCTCTCTCTCTTTTTCTCTCAGTGTAAAAACGTTTCGGAAAGTGCTGTTTGACGAGAAACATCGGCGATGGGCTCTCGCTCGCGCCGTTGCTACGTGGAGTATGCTTGCCTCTTTTTTTCCCTGTCGAGGTCGAAGGGAAAAAAAGAAAAAAAAGGTGGAGGCCGACATCGCCAAACCACTTTTTTTCCCCTTTGCTTCGTGAGACTTACTTCCCTCTCTTCCCCCCACCAACCGATGTCCGGGCACCCCACGACTTTTGCCGTCACCAAGCTCTTCCGCGACTGCCTGCGCCTGGCTGACTACGTGGCCAGCACGCAGGTAGGGGGGCCGTTGTTGGAGATTGGAGCGGGAAGAAATGAAGGAAAACTATTTCCAATGCTCGCTGGCACAGCAGCCGCCGACGTCAAAGATGCGACGCGGCTGGCTGTCGATGTTTTACTTTCTCTCGCTTCTTCGTGTGCTGATTGCGATAGAAGAGATGCCATCGTGGCTGTGGACGCGGTTTGATGGACCGGAGCAACGCGGATGGCCGATTGCGACACGCGCGAGAAAATTCGATTGGACCTCAAATGGAAAGTCGCCTGCGACGGCTTGCTTTCGGGGCGGGAAAAAAAAACTCAACCTCGAACCTCAAACAAAAACTCAACCAAAAACTCAAACCAGGGAGGCAACCGCGACCAGCTCCGCAAGACCGTCCGCCACCAGTTCAAGAAGAACGCGGGCCTCAAGGACCCGGCAGCCGTCGAGGCCGCCAAGGAGACCGCGGTGCGAGGCTTCAGCAACTTTATGTTCCAGGAGGCGCAGCGCATGGCCAAAGATCAAACCGGTGCTGCAACAAAGGACGGATAAGTTTATTCTTGTCTCTTTCGAACAACGACGACGATGAGTTCTCTCGCATTCGCCAGCAATAGAGTGGCGACGTCGACGCCTGGGAGGAGGCAGTACCGGGGCGAGGCAGCCGTCGCCGCTGCCCGAGGACGAGCCCCCCGCTGCGGCCCTCGCGCCGCGGCGGCGGCCGTGCCCGCTCGTTCCTCTTCTCCTTCGTGTCGCCAGCAGCTGACACTGCTGCCGAGGCAGCAGCAACGGCAACAACGCCAAGCAGCAACATTCTGCTCTTCTCCTTCCCCTTCTCGCCGAGTCGCGGCGCGGGCCGGAGCGGGCTCGCCCGAGGACTCCGGCGGCGACAGCGGCGGCGGCTCGTCCTCCGACTCCGGGGGAGCCTTCGAGCCCCTCTCCGACGAGGAACAGGCCGCGCTCGACTCCGAGGCAGCGGCCGTCGCCGCCGAGCTCGAGGACGCCGACCTGGCGATGTCGGACAGCGCCGTGGTGGGCGGTGATGACGACGACGAAGACGACGACGACGAGGAGGAGGTCGGTTTGCTCTCTGGCGTGCTCGCAGGGCTTTCGACGACCGCGGGCGGCGGCGACGACGACGTCAAAAGCGCCGCTTCTTCCTCCTCTCCTCAACCTCCACGCACCCGCCCGACAGCGCTTCGCCGCCTCCCGCGCCTCGTGATCCTAGGACGTCCCAACGTGGGAAAGTCAGCGCTGTTCAACCGCATCGTCGGGGACGGCCGCGCCGCGGTCGTCGCCGATTTCGCCGGCGTCACGCGCGACGCGCTCTTTTCTCGAGCGAGGTGGCGCGGGCGCGAGTTCGCCGTGGTAGATACGGGCGGTCTCATGGCCGCGGGGGCCGCCGAGGAGGCCGCCGCGGCGGCCAGTTCTGCCGCGCGGACCTTCAAAGAAAGAAAGCGCGCGTCTGCGGCGGTCAGCGAGGCCGCGGCGGCCGCGGCCGTCGCGGCGGCCTCGGGGTCCAACCACCTGCCCGAGGCCGTGGAGGCCGCCGCCGCCGCGGCCGCGCTGGAGGCCGACGCTCTCTTGGTCGTTGTCGACGGCGTGACGGGACTGACGGCCGCGGACCTGGACGTCATCCAGTGGGCGCGCAGCCGCAAGGGGAAAAAGGGAGGGGGAGGAGGGGAGAGGAAGGCGCCGCTGCTCCTCGCGGTGAACAAGGTGAGGGGACTTATTATTTCTCTTTTTTCTCTTTTTTCTTTTTTTCTCTTTTCGTCGAGTTTTTTTTCCTGCTTCGCGCGGGGGCCTCGAGGAGGTCGAATGAGAGCATCGGCGAGGGAAGAACGCCAAAAGAAAGCTCACTCGCCGTCCCCCCACCCCCCACCCGCTCCTCCCTCCACTCTCAACAACAAACAAAAAAAACAAAAACAAAGTGCGACAACTCGGCGCGTGCCGCCGCGGCCATCGCCGACGCGTGGCAGTCGGGCGTCGAGCCGATCCCGGTCAGCGCGCTGTCCGGGAGCGGTTCGGGCGACCTGCTGGACGCGGTGCTCGACGCGCTGCCGGAGACGCGGCCGAGGAAGAGGGTCGCGAGCACCGGGACCGAGGCGGAGACGGTGAGGGGAAGGAGGAGTTTTTTGAGTTTTTGAGGGGTTCTTTTTGTTTCTTTTCTTCTCTTGACGGTGGGTTTTCCTCGGGGGGCTCGCGCGCGCGCGTCCGCTCGTTCGCGGCGAGCAATAGCCTTTGGAAACAGCTCAAGCAAACAGCTCATTCTTATCCCTCCTTCTTACCCTCGTTCCCTTCAAAAAAAAACTCTCAAGATGAGCGCCGAGACCGACGCGACGATCGCCGACGACGAGGAGTTCGATGAAGAAGAAGACGAGAACTACGCCGAGATGACCGAATCAGCGAAAGACGCCCGCCGGGCCCGTCGCCCGCTCGCCGTCGCCATTGTAGGCAGGCCCAACGCGGGCAAGTCGAGCCTGCTGAACGCGATAGCCGGGGGGACCCGCGCGATCGTGAGCCCCGTTGCGGGCACGACGCGCGACGCCGTCGACGCCGTCGTGCGGGGTCCTCCCGGCTCCGCCGCCGACGGCGTCGGCTCGAGGCTGTTCCGCCTGGTCGACACCGCAGGTATCAGGCGCCGCGCGGCCGTGTCGTCGAGCCCCACGGATGGCGCCGAAGGGTTGGCCGTGGGGAGGGCGCTGCAGGCGATGCGGCGCGCCGACGTCGTCGCGCTCGTCGTCGACGCGGCGGCGTGCTCGCGCGACGGGCGGTTCGTAGCGACGGCGCAGGACTTTAGGCTGGCGGAGGCGATCGCCGCGGCCGGCAGGGCTTGCGTGATCGTGCTGAACAAGTGGGACGCGGTGCCGAACAGGGAGGTAGGTTCGAGAGGGAAGAGAGGAAGAAAGAGAGGGCACCTGAGAAGGAGAGGAGAGAGAGAAAGAGCGAGCGAGGAACGCGAGACTTCCAAGATCTTGGCTCACCAAAATAAAACACCTTCAAAAACCTCAAACCTCAAAAAAAAAAAAAAAAAAGCCTTCGACCGTCGCGACGTTCGAGGCCGAGGTCCGAGCCCAGCTCCGCCCCGTCGCGTGGGCCCCCGTCGTCCACGCCTCGGCCGCCTCGGGCCGCCGCGTCGCGAAAGTGCTCTCAGCCGCCGCCGCGGCGGGCGACCAGCACGCGAGGCGGCTCCCGACCGCGACGCTCAACATGGTCGTCCGCGATGCGGTCACGTGGCGGGGCCCGCCCGGGAACCGCTCGTCCCCGAAAAAGGGGCGCGTGTACTACGCGACGCAGCCCGCGACGAGGCCCCCGACGTTCGTGCTGTTCGTCAACGACGTGTCGCTGTTCCCGGACGACTACCGGAGGTACGTCGAGCGGTCGCTGCGCGCCGCGGCCGGGTTCGCGGGGACGGCGCTCCGCGTTGTGTGGAGGGGCAAGCCGCCGCG
>Ga0315289_10000638_pt1 | contig 53400 bp, 44 predicted proteins | sample YL17G11_40_MG_FD_203452 | JGI IMG/M metagenome (GOLD analysis project Ga0315289, IMG submission 203452) | Sediment microbial communities from Yellowstone Lake, YNP, Wyoming, USA - YL17G11_40 | ecosystem: Environmental > Aquatic > Freshwater > Lake > Sediment | place: USA: Wyoming | collected...
TTTATAACCTTACTAAATATTCCCACTATTGTTCTAACTGACTTCAGTCAGGTCGTAGAGCTTACGCCACTAAAGTGGCTGGGAACTGTACGTTCATTTCATATTACTTCGGCAATGGTCTCAAGATCCCGCTAGAGGAGGAGGCGGGAGAATTAACGAGGTGACAGAAACCCCGTTCTGCCACTTGATCGGTTTATGGTGAGTCCTTCAACTTCGTTCAGGGTAAACGAAGCCGAACCGTGTCAAATCAGGGATCTGACACTTCGAAAATCGGGAGAGGTGCTCTGGTAGTGGTGGTGTGCTTTTCTTCATGTCTCTAGGTCAACAGCGTTGCAACTAACCCGCCGCCCAGAATAGGCAGCTTAGTTAGAAGGACAAAGCAATTAGCTGGTATGTTAGGAGCCCCGTGCTCCTGACTTATCTTGGTGTCAGGTGCTCAGGGCACTTGACCTACGAACTAATCAACCACCCCTCTGTCCCCTCCTTGATCAAGGAGGGGATTTTGGTTTTTTATATGGCTAAAGCCAATCAGTTTATATTTTCTTTTGTCAGTGAACTGCAAACGATTCTCTTTATTATGTTTCTATTTTTTATTTCAAATAATGCTTAAACCTTCCAATCCCCTTTTTTCAAATTCAGATGCATACTTTTCTTCTAATGGCAGTATTATTTTGATGCGATCTTCAAAAGACAATTTGGAAAGGTTTTCAACCCCACCCACCTTTCTGGCTGAATCTCTTTCAGCCAGGCGACTGGTCAGCTCTTCCCAAAAAGTATCATTCTCGAATTCTTCGATAAACTCCCTGGCAGGACCTGCTTCGTCAAGTTCGCTTGTAGGGTAATACTTTTTGTGGTCAGATGCATATTCTATTAGATTCTCAAATCCCATATCTTTCGCATACGAAAAGAGCTTTTGCTCAAGTTTCTTATATGCTTCTGTTCTGGGGTCATCTTCAACCTTGTGAGCGTTCATGATCCAATCCGCTATGTACAGAACATCTAAAAGACATTCGTATTCTTTTTGTGTAAATTCTATTTGCATGATACCTCCTTGAAACATAATGACAGGAGTCAGGCGCGCGGGTACCGCGTCGCCTGGACTCCTTGGTTGTGCTTCCTGTCATTTCTCCGTTTCCACCATGCTCGCAACTGCTTGACCGTGTTATTCAGGTTTACTGCCACGACACCAGGGAGAATCGGGACATTCACTTTCACGATGTCATCGGCGATTTCTACAGGCGTCGGCGCATCCTCAAGCTGCTTGAGGAGGGTGTCCGAATCCCCCCGAACAAATGCAGCAAGATCGGAAAGGAAATGTTCGATCACCTTGTACCGCTCATGTGCCTTCTGTAACGGAATAAGAATGCGAAGCGAGTCGGGGCCAAGCTGGTCTGGGTGTGCATCCGTGATCAAAAGCGCTGGAAGGACATTCTTCAGTTCCTGCGCATTTCTGCCGAGGTATTTCTCCACAACTTGACCATGAAACGACTCCTCCAAGGCACCGACAATTATCGCCCGAGGGCCGATCTCTTTGGCGATCTTGTCGAAATTGCGGTGCACGATATCCGAGAGTCCGCCTTCCCACAGCCCATCGCCGATTGAAAAGACGTACATTTCAGTCCGAGCGTCGAAGGGTAGGTTGACTAGGCTCGTGAGTTTGTAGCCCATCTTTTACTCCTCTCGTGCACAACATTGTTTATATCTATCCTTGTAACACCCCAGGCACGGTATCGATTGCCGTATAAGACGCCTGTAGAAAATGCATCGTTTCGGTCTTAACCATCGAGATATCAGGTTATTGTGTCGACGCACTCACTTTATCACGGTGTCTTACACGGATCGATATAATACCCTCCATGTTCTTTTCAGAGCGTGTCCACCGGGCTGCGAACGCCAGCCGGTCCACGGTTGAGCACATACGTGCAAAATCCGCATTCCCCATTCTTCCGCTCCAGGATCATCTCTATTATATACGCCCAAATGGTCATGTCAAGAAAAAACTCAGGTGGAGTTTCCCCATTTTTTCGATCCCCACCCCGTCCATATGGACGGCTACCAACCACCCTTTTTTTACGATACCGCTTCCCGGACCCCATTTATGTTATGAACTCCGTAGCCGTTCTGAGCCATCTGGGTCAATTGTCCGTTCTGCCGGAGCTCGCTAATTATTTTGCCCAGAGTTTTGGCTTTTTCTAAAGAGTCCAGAGGATAAGCAGTTTTTTGCCTTTGGGCGAATTCGAAATTTAAAGAGGCAAAGGTGCCAATCAAAGGAAACAAGACGAACATGGGGAGTCCCAACCCAACTGCCCAGTTGGTTCGCTCATGCGAAGCGGCAACAAACACGTCTATCTTTGGCAATAACTCCACTGCCCTTTGAGTATCAGCCTGCCTGGTTTTTCTGGTGACCAGCCAAACTTTGCCCGCAGGATCCATATGACCATTTTTTTCTTCGATCAAATCGTTTTCCTTATCCTCCCCGCCTCTGGCGGGATTTTCAACACCAACCTCGAATCCCGATTTTTTCATCTCTTTTTTGAACCATTCAAATTTTTTCGGGCAAGTCCCGGTGAAAATTATTACTCGCATTTTTTGATCAATCACGGATTTTGCTCCCCAAAGAATTTTTTTCGTATGCTCTTTGGGATAGGCTCCCGAAGTAAAAAAGCCCACAGTCAATGGTTGGCTCGACTCAATTCTTCTCAATCTGCTGTGAAACGATTTTTCGGCGGAATCTACCAGTCCCGGCTCGATCATCAAGCCGGTAACTACGATAGTTTCAGGATCAACTCCGAAAGAAATCAACTTATCTTTGGTTTCCTCTAAGGGGACAAAGATTTTTTCTACTTCTTTAATAGCACATTCAGGAGGTGCCGCTATTTCGCCATGGACATACCAAGTGCGACACACCTTTCCCAAGATTCTTGCAACCAGGGGATGTTCCACCAGGCAAATACCATTGAAATCCTTATAAGCTCTTCTTAGATCACGTCCTAAGACCTTTATTAGGGTGGAGTCGCCAGAAATTTTGGTCTGGCTCTGCCTCAGCCAATTATAAAATTTAGTAGATATGCCACCCTTTCCACCGAGAACATAAAATCCAGCCACAAGTTTCCAAGACAGAAAGGAAAGCCCTTTGCTTTCTTGTCCTTTGGATCCTGCGGAAAAAACTGTGCGGCACAAATTCTGTGTCTTGAGAGAAGAGAGGCTTTCACATTTTTTTTGTAAAACCAAAAGCAAGCTATCCAGATAGCTGGGGTGACCTCTGCCGATATTGGTGTAAATTGCAGTTATCGTTCGAGTATCAAAAAGGGGGTTGCCAGATTTTTCCATCTTGTTTGTTGCCATTTGATTTAGGTTAAAAACCAAAGAAAAAGGTTCACGGAAATAATCTTAATCAAAACCCAAGTTATGTCAAGCTTATTTTGGGAGATCTCTAAAAAAGTCTTTTCTGCGGGGCTGGGAGCCCCCGCCTACGCGGGACTTGTTTCTTTTCATTTAAGTTAGGCAAAAAGTCAGTGAAAAAAGTTTACGCATTCATCTTGAACGGACTCTCCGTGAACGAAGATAATCTTAATTAAAACTTAAGTTGTGTCAAGCTCATTTTGGAGGATCTCTTAAAAAGTCTTTTCTGCGGGGCTGGGAGCCCTTCAGGGTGAATCCCTTCAGGATGAACCCCGCCTACGCGGGACTAACTTACTGGGATTTGACACCTAACTGCGTAGGGTCCACCTCAGGCGGGCCGAATTCTGAAACTTTGTCAGAGATTTCTTTGGGAGGTTTTTGGATATGTTATAATAAAAATTACAAATCGTTGAAAATCACGACGGCTACTGTATATTTTCTCTACATGGCTTTCTTGTTTACTGTGAATAAGTTAGTCAATAAAGCTGTTAGTTACAGCCAATTGCTGTTGAATTTTTCGACGATCAGGCGTATAATTTTTACACAGTCTCAACTCCCATCAAACAAATTTTTCCGTTATAACTGCAACGGATTCTTTGAATTAGCCTCTGGAATTTTTTGCCGAAAATTTTTTGGCAATTAGTTTGCTTTATTTAAATAGCGGAATGAGACTTTAAATAGTAAAAGAAGATAAAGAAAGGTTAGGTGAGGAAAATGTCAGTAATAATTGGTCTACTTTTCGTAGCAATGGTAATCGGAATCAGCCTCTGGCGTCAAAGAAAGGCTGTTCCGGTTCCAGAGGAGGAGGCCCTTAAAGCCAAGCCGGTTCCTTTTTGGAAAGGGATTTTTGTCCATCCAGGGCACGCTTGGGTGGAGGTCCTTGAACCCAATTTGGTTGCGGTTGGAACTGATGAGTTTACTAAATCAGTTTTCGGCTCGGTGGAGCGATTTAGGCTTCCAGAACCAGGAAATACGATTCAACAAGGTGGAAAAGCTTGGAGTTTGAAAAGAGGGAAACGGGAATTGGTTCAAACTGCACCGATCAGCGGAAGAGTGGTAGAAGTAAACAAAGACCTGCTCGATAACCCCAGACTCTTCGTGGAAAGAGACACTAAGAAGAATTGGATATTGAAGGTCGAGTCTATTGGACTGAAAAGACAGTTGCAAAACCTACTGCAGGGAAACATCCTGGCTCGCTGGAATCAGGCAGTTAAAGAGCAACTGGTGACTGTTTTGGGGCTGGCTGGATTTCCGGTGCTGCAGGATGGAGGGGAAGTAGCTCCGGACTTAGGAGAGAAATTGACGGATTCACAGTGGGAGAAAGTCAAAAAAGAGTTCTTCAGCTGAGGCAGCCAACAAAAAAGCAAGACGTGACGATATAAAAAGAAAGAAAGGAGCAGTTAAAATGGTAGCATTATTGGTAGTGGCAACCTTCATAGTTGCTTTAGCGATTGACGCTCTGGTGCGACGCACCCAAAAAGGGAAAGTGAAACCTGCAAAAGTTTATACACCCGTGGTCGCCAGACGAGCCCCCAGCTTTCCGCTTGGCTATTTCTTCTCACCAGGACATCTGTGGCTAAACCTCAGGCCCTCGGGAAAGGTGCAATTGGGAGTGGATGAATTGATCGGTCGCTTGATCGGAAAAGCAAACGCAATTCAGTTAAAAAGACCCGGTGAAAAGGTGCGTAAAGGAGAGCTTTTGGTATCTTTAATTCAGGGGGATAAGACCATTCATATCCCTTCCCCCATAGAGGGGACCATAGAGCAATCGAATTTTGAGTTAGAGGATAGCCTGGATGAATTTGCGGAGAATCCTTACACCAAAGGTTGGTTCTATCTGATCAGCCCCACCAATTTAGCCGCAGACTTAAAGAGCTTTGCGGTGGCGGACGAGACCAAAACCTGGTGGTCAAAAGAATTAAACCGCTTGCGTGAGTTTGTCCAAAATCATTTACCTCAACCCGCTCTAGCAGGTCTTACTCTTACGGATGGTGGACTACCTCTGGATGGTTTGGTGACCCACTTTGACCAGAAAGCTGTGGAGGAGCTTGAGGCTCACTTCCTAAATTATATAGGACAAAAAGAGAAGGTAAGGAGTAACTAACTATGGCAAAAGGACTCTTGATCGATACTACTAAATGCATTGGATGTCAGGCTTGTGCTTTAGCCTGCAAAGAGGCAAATGGTCTTCCCGGAGAGCAGGAAGAGGAATTATCCGCAACTGCTTATACGGTAGTGAAGAAAAAAGATGATGTCTACTATCGTCGCCTGTGCATGCATTGCAACGATCCTTCCTGTAGATCAGTTTGCCCGGTGAAAGCTTTTGAAAAAACCCCAGAGGGTGCGGTGATCTATCATGCTTACAAATGTATAGGTTGTCGCTATTGCATGCAGGCGTGTCCTTTCAGTGTTCCGACTTATGAGTGGAAAAAACGAGCGCCCAAAGTCAGAAAATGTATTTTGTGTTATGAAAGACTAAAGGAAGGAAAAATCACCGCCTGTGCCGAAGCCTGCCCCACTGGAGCAACCATATTCGGAGAAAGGGAAGAACTGCTTGCGGAAGCCAAAAAACGCATCCAAGAAAATCCAGGAACGTATGTAAACCACATCTACGGTGAAAAGGAAGCGGGAGGAACCTCAGTTTTATTCCTATCCAGCGTTCCATTTAAAGAATTTGGCTTTCCTACAAATCTCCCTGAGGATTCTCTGCCTAAACTGACCTGGGCCGCGCTCAAAAATGTTCCCAGCATCGTTATTTTCGGAGGGGCTTTCTTATATGGGACCTGGTGGATAATCGACCGCAGGATGGAGTTGGCAGAATACAAGGCAAAAGAGCGGGAATCTAAAGTAAAAATGAAAGAGATAAATAAACGAGACTTATAACCACTAAAGGATAAAAATAAGCGAAAAGGAGTATAACAGGATGGGTAGTAAATTGCCGTTTAAGATAACCTTCTGGAAAGTAGTCTTAGCTTTAATTTGGCTGGCTGGTTTGATAGCCATTATAGTTCGTTTCACCAAAGGTTTGGGGGCTTCTACCAATCTAAGTGATAAGTTCCCCTGGGGGCTATGGATTGGCTTCGACGTCATATCCGGGGTGGGGTTATCTGCGGGCGCATTTACCGTAGCGGCCGCAGTTTACGTATTTCACGTCAAGAGATTCTATCCTATCTTAAGACCCACCATCTTGACCGCTTTTTTAGGGTATCTTTTAGTGATCGTGGGACTTTTGGTTGACGTGGGACGCCCGGACAAAATCTATAATCCACTCTTCATGGGAAATCCCCATTCCGCACTATTTGAAGTAGCCATGTGTGTCATGTTTTATACTACAGTTTTGTTTTTTGAGTTCAGCCCCATTCTCTTTGAACGTTTAGGCTGGAGCGGACCCAAAAAATGGATAACTAAGGTGACTGTTCCTTTGGTCATATTGGGGGTTATCCTTTCCACCATGCACCAGTCCTCTTTGGGCTCCCTCTTTTTGATCATCCCCCAGAAACTGTACACTTTGTGGTATTCATCCGCTCTGCCGTTGTTGTTTTACGTCTCCGCTATTGCGGCCGGATGTGCTATGGTGATCTTCGAATCGCACTTAAGCTTCAGAGCTTTCGGTCACCGCCTTAAAGATGACGTTTTGGCGGACATTGGAAGAGTTCTTTTGGTGGTTTTGGTGATATATGCGCTTTTAAAAGTTTATGATTTTTACGGCCGGGGAGTCTGGTCCGCATTCTTTTTGCCTCGTATGGAAACCTGGCTCTTCTGGACGGAGATCTTGATCGGGGTGATCTCTCCCATCGTTTTGCTCTCCATAAGAAAAGTGAGATTATCCACTCGGGGTTTGTATGCCGCGGCATTGTGCACCATTACTGGCTTTTTGTTGAACCGATTGAACGTATCCACCACTGGCTTGATGGCTTCCTCTGGGGTCAACTATTTCCCCTCCTGGATGGAACTTGCCATTACCCTGGCTTTGGTATCTACCGGGTTCTTCATCTTTTCAATGGCGGCCCGTTATCTGCCGATCTTTGAACACCCCCATGAGCCTTCTCACGCTGGCAAACCAGCTGTATACATTACCGAGGAAGCCTTGGAGCTGGAGACCTTTTCCGCAGGATCTATGACTGAATGAAAATCTTGAACCGGAGGATTGTATGAAAAACAAATTATTAAAAAAAGAGGATGAATACCAAAAGGTTTCTTCCGGGGAGGAACTGAATCGTTGTGTCTGGATGACTGCTGGAGTGATCTCCTTTAAATTATGTCCGTTTTACTACGATTGCGAGCATTGCGATTTCGACAAAGTAATGCAAGTCCAGACCAGACCGGGTGAACTGAAACCCAAAGTGAAGAGGTACATGCCCAAAACCGCCTTACGGTCAGAAACTGCCTACACCACTGACATAGAACGAGAAGAGCCCTTCTTCACCTTCTCCGTGGGTGAAATTGACGAGCAACTGCATATACATCCCACCCATCTGTGGGCACGCCATGAATATAATAACACCTGGAAGGTTGGAATAGACAAACTTTTAGCATACATCCTACCCTCTCCGGTGAAGGTAGAGTTGTATAGACCTAACCAAGAAATCATCCAGGAGGAGGCATTTGGGAGAATACTTACCGAGGCTGGAACGGTTTTTGTGACGGCTCCGCTTTCTGGACGTTTGGTTCAAACAAATCCTAAATTGACCCAAAAGCCTGAACTGGTCCAACAGGATCCTTGGGGGGAGGGGTGGCTGGCGGTAATAGATCGGCTCCAGGACGGTTCAGAATTGGAGCGGCTTTACACCGGTCCTCAAGCTACAGAGTTTTTAAAAGAAGAAGCACAACATCTGAGAATTTTGCTCAAATATAGAGGCGTCCAGGTTAGCCAAATAGGCGAGACTCTGCCCGACGGGGGTGCGGATATCAAATATCTACATCAAATTCTGCCACCTAAGTTGTGCTTGAATCTGGCACGGGAGCTGATCGTTTCGGGAAAGGAGATCTGGTAAGCTTGTCGAAGAACTGAAAGGAAAATCAGAAATATAGATGACCCCCTTCTAACCAAAGGGGGTCATTTTTGTTTGGGTCAATTCAATGTTAGGAGTGCGGGGCTGGTCATGCCATAGGCAGATGCGTATGCATTCATACGAATCCCGCCTACGAACTTACGGGTCAGGTAGTACTTCAGGATGAACGCCAACCACAAACTTGTGGGGCGGGGAGACTGACTTGCGGACTTGGGGGACATGGGGGGCATGGGGGGCTTGGGGATGGCGGTTTTTCATTTTTTTCAACGTCAGAAAGTCCATTTTTAGATAGAAGTTTGTCGTCCCAGAGGATGGCGCAGGTATTGTCGTGGGTTTTTACCTTTCGGAATCCCATGGTGGAAAGGAGCTGGCCAATGCGGCGATAAGAAAGCCGGCTTTCTTTGGATTTACCCTGATTAAAAGTATCGGTAATGGTTTTGACCGGAAGGGTACCGTTTTTGACTTGATCTTTAAGCCCCAAGACGGTGTTTTGAATTTGAGTTTCGAGACTGACAGCTTCTTCGGGATATAGTTTTGGCAATTCCTCATTTCTTATGTTTTCTATTTCCTGCCAAAAGATTTTTTCGGCTTCCGAGGTTTTAGCCACTTTCTCTTTAAGCTGGATAGCTTTTAGGGCATCCTGGATTTTTGGCTCAAAGGAGTCATCTTCTAACCTTTTGATGGCCTTGTCGATTAGTCTTTCTATAAACTTTAGGTTCTTGGAATCTACCCTTCGATCAGACTCAGGGTCTTCGATACTTTCGTAGTCGTTATCATGTAAATTGTTCATATAGAGTATGTTCGTGCGTAAAGCAGGTTTAAGGTTCAAGGTTTAGGGTTTAAAGATCAAAATTCAAAATTCCTCTTTCATTAATAATACCTCTCCCATAAATACCGGCGCTATCCTTTTCACCATTAAAGTTGTGGTGAATTTGCTGCTTGGGGCAAGAGAGATTACGGGTTAGGTATCAGAATGGTTCGAAGCTCACTATAAATGGGATTTAATCCACGCTGAGCTTGTAGGAGGATAACGTTCGCCATAACCGGCAGCAAAAAGCGTCGCTCCTTCGTCGCGTCACTTTTTGCTGTCCGAGTTGATGGTGTTGTTAGGCCGGGTAAGACTCAATTTAGTTTGTATGAAAATCCAATCTGAAAGATATTATCATTCTTTCTGTCGAATGGCAGCTTTCCGGTGCTGTACGCTATAAATAAATCATTCTTTAATCCAACGCGGAGAGTCGCTAGTTCATGTTTATCGAGTCCGGCACTTTTAATGGCGGACGGCGCGTTGTTTTCCAAGAAGTATCTATAGTTAAACTCAACAGTCCTTACCGTTTTCCAGTTCAACGGGTACATGTATAGAAATTCAAGATTCCATCTGTAGTATGAGTCTAGTGTTGTAGTTCCAATCGCCGTTTTGCGTTCACTATCATCTTTGGGGTCAACTCGACCGTAGTTAGCATCTAACGCTACAAAGTCATTCGCTGCTAAAGCTGCATATTTTCCATATGTAGCCCCGAGACCGTAGACAAGCTGTTTATTGCTAAAGCTCTGGTCTGTCTCGTATTTGGAAAATAGCCCGCCAGTGACGGAGCCGGCTCTTGGGGCGCTATAGCGCAGTTTTGCATCCAAAAGGAACTCCAAAAAATTCTTTGGATTTCTAACTTTTGATACAGCGACAGTACCGCTGCCAGAGTAACTAACGACAGCGGAACCAATCGCTATGTTCGGGTTAAAGGATGCCCCCGAGTCTTTCGAATCGAAATCCTTAGATAACAGCTCACCATTAAATTTATACTCTATGCCTACCGTTGCACCTATTCCATCTTTTGAGTCAATGACGATAGGATTGAAGTCAAAGCCGCTATTTTTATTTTCCGCATCCGACTCCGCAGAGAAAGCCAGCTTTGAAACGAGAAGTAACGCAAAGACAATGAATTGGGTTGGTTTTTTCATAATTGCCCTTCCTTTATGATTCGTCTGGGAATTTGATGTTTGCATCCACAATCTCGGCCAGATCTTTGATTGTTTTCTCTCCATCAGCGAATATCTCGGCAATGGAGGAAATGATAGCCGCTGACGAGGTGGCGGTGTTTTGCTTGCTAACCGTGAAGACTTTCACGATATGTGTGATGAATTTTCTAGCGATTTCAAACGACAAAACTTCAAGTATTTGAGGATTCGTTGTCGTTTGAGGAAAGTAGCGAAGTTTTTCGAGTTTTACTGATGGGGCTTTGTCAAAGGAGATTTCGGAATCCTCAAACTGGTCAAGAAACTTGTCTCCTTCGAGAACTTTGTAAGTTGCCGTGCATGCGTTGTTCTCTTTCCATTCATAGGTTGCTTTTGGTTTGGGCATGATTTTTCCTTTCTCTGTTTGTGTGGACAGTTAGCAGAAATAGCATAGGCCTAACTATGGTTATATGGTTTCTTTATAACGTCCTTAAGCTGTGAACCTGCTATATAAGACTCCTTAGCCAGTTTTGCCCTAAGCCAATTGATTTCAAGAAGATATAGCCTTGATGTCGCTTTGTTTGGGGTGTTATATGGTTTCTGTATAAAATTCTTTGATTCCCTTCCTACAGAGCATCAACCGGGCTGCGGACTCCGTGCCCTCCGCGATTCAGCACATGGGTGTAAATCATGGTGGTTTTCACGTCCTTATGTCCCAGCAGTTCCTGAATGGTGCGTATGTCATAGCCCGCTTCAAGCAAATGCGTTGCGAAAGAATGCCGGAAGGTGTGGCAGGTAGCCCGCTTTTTCTCTCCGTGTTTTTGTCAGTCATTATTGTCAAACGGTCTTTAAAAATTAATCTTTTTGCGAAGCGAAGGAAAAAGGTTTTATTCTCGCATTTTTGACTTGAATCTATTTCTAAAATAAAAAACTAAATGCAAAATTGAAAACACTGTAAAACAAAAGGTTAAAAAACAAGCAAACAGAACCACAATAACAGGAGACTTACTTAAAGATAAAGTCACACTCACAATCGCTCCGCTTAATAGCATGCCGGTTACCGAAAGAATAATACATTTTCGGCACTTTCCAAATTTATTGGGTATTGGAGGAAAGCGTTTTTGTCCACAGCAAGGCTTATTGTTTTCAATATTCATTTTATTCCCATTGATCCGGGTTATGACAAGTTCTCACTTTCCACAATAACCACAGCATAAATAGTGTAATTGTGACCCACAGAGGTGCCCATTTATAAGCCCATATTGCCGGAATTGTTAAGGCAAAAGCCAAAGCCGAACCGAACCCAATGAAAAAGGGAGAATTGCCAATAAAGACTTGCTTCAAATTTTCTTAAATCAAAGGGCAGGCTTACTCCTGCCCTTTGAAGATATTACGTTTTTTTAAGATATCGAATATTATACTCCACACGCAGATATCATTTGATCGTAGAGAAATAAAACAATAAAAAACCAAATGGCAGCTTGTTGCCATATCAGAAATAGAGAACCATACCAATACCACCCTAGTACATTAATAATAATAGCAGAAATAATCGCAAAACTGGCACCGCAAATGTAAACCACTGAGTAAAAAATATTCTTCCATTTTTCACAATTCGTTGGGCAGCATTTAGCAACCCAGGATAAGAATGCCAACAAAATTAGAAATGCAATTATTAGCAATATCAAGATAATAATAATAATAGCAATCCAAATTGCCCAAAATGGGCCTACCGACGAGAATAATATTGCGTACAGCCAATTATATATTGCTATCAAACTTGATTTTCCAAGCATAAGGAAGCCCAGAAAAGAAGCGAGTGCAATTTCCCAAACCGCTAACTTCCAAGGACATGGCTTACATATTTTTCTACATTTGTGCCAGATGAAATAAAGGACAATGGAACATATTGTCGCTATCGATGCTGAGACAAATAAAAAAGTATAGCACGAATTGAAAAGAAAAAGTAACCATAAAATAATAGCGACAGTTGCGGAAATTTCAAAATGCTTTCGCCTTATATTACACTTTTTCGTCTCACATACCGGCACACAAAATTCACCAGCATCATCCGGGCAATCTGTGCCGGGATAGGAAATAACTACTGAATGTTTGAGACACTTATATTTACCCGAATATGTGAGTGTAAAAGGATTGGATCCTGACCCTTGTGCTACTACTTGATTGCCATCAATTGTCATCACGGCTGTTATAGGAGGACAATTAGGATGCGGAACAATAAACGCATTAATCGTAACATCCTTTGTTTGGTCAGCGTTGCAGTCTTTTTTAACTTCTGTTGTAATCTCAGTTTGGGGACAGCAGTTTGGTACATTGAAAGGTTTTGTCTGCGGGGGGCAATTCGGTGGCGATATAATAACCAAAGTTGCATTATAGCTTCCAGGGGTATAATGACCTGAAACTGTCCCCGACAAATTTGAACTATTAATTGTGATTGGTGGAATACCAGGGATATTCAACGTTGCATCAAGAGGCGGGCAATTTGGATTAGAAGACGGTGTAACGGTATAAGTGATAGTTACCGGTCGTTTGCAATCCTTATCGCATTCTCCGATTGTTGTCGTAATTTCTAAAGTAGGACAGCAATCGCATGGTGGTACAGTAAAACTCACACTCATTGGTGGGCAACCACGCGGGGATGTTAGTGTCAAGGTTACCGTATAAGTTCCCGGAGGTAACGGTAAACTCACAGGTCCACTCAAGTTGTTGGGACTAGAAACTGGTGTAGACCATACTTGAGAAGACCCAGATGTAAGAATAGCTAATGTTCCAATAATATCTGGACAGGGAGCGTAAGTCGAAGGGGTAATATCATAAGAAAAGCTTACTGGATGATTGCCGTTTGCATCACAGGGTCTAAATATAGGTTTTGTAAGTGTCAAGGTCGGACAACAGCAAGGGGAGGTAATGATCGGGAAACTATGCACATCATCATTACAATTTGCTTTTATTTGGATTCTATCAGCGCAAAGACATTCTGTTTGAATTGTAAGACTCCAGGTTCCATAAATTACCGGAGTTACCCATGTGATTTGCACTGGGATATTTTTAATAACATGACCACCACAATCTATTTCGAAATACAATATATCGCAATTGCAGTTCTCTGCAGTTCCGTTCAGTGTTAACAGAATTCCCGTGCTATTTAATGAACTTTGATAGCCTGTTAATGTTATTGTACAACTCATTTCGACTCCTTCCTATGAAAGCTAATTATCGGCTGTGAATTCTCAATCTTATATATGATATTTGCTCCTACATGGATTGAAAAAACTAATGCATTGGATAGAGCTATTGCCATAATTGTGTAACGACGCCATAAGTAATACGTATGCTAACTATTGTTTATATAGTTTCTTCATAAGACCTATTTGTTGCAAAACTGCGGTATAACGCACCGAGGTTTAAGTTTTGCTCTTCCAATAAGATAAACCGGTTAACTTGATCTATAGGTGGTATTATATGGTTTCTATATAAAATTCCGATGCGTTCCTCCTATAGAGAGTCGATTGGGCTACACACACCATGCCCGCCACTGATCCATTAATTTTGGCGGCTGTACAGCACTAAGTATAGAAACGCTCGCTTGATCGTTGCTTCTCATTGTGTATTTCATAGACATGTCTCTTTTCTCACTACACTCCTAATCATCTGCATCATTTACTTGCTAACCAGTGATACTCTTGGATATATTGATCGCAACCCGATTTCTCACGAAATCGATTCTATTTATATAACACATTATAATCATTAATGTAATCTTGTCAAGTTTTAATTTGAATTATTTATTCGATTATACATACTTGTGTGCGATGAATCGCACCGCTACATTGCGAAATACCCCCAGGGGGTATGAAAAGCTTTTTGCTCTTTTGCGTCAGTCACCAGGATTCTTAGGACGGGGAAGAGTAAGCTCCTGACGCAACCTTTAAAGCCCGATTTCTGAAAGTCCACTCTGTCTGTATTATTCATTATAAACGTTTATGCAATCTTGTCAAGCAATTTTTTTGGGAATGTCCCCAAGGGGTAAATATACTTGTTTACAGAACAATTAAACCCCCTGAATAAACAACCCCCTGTATCCCAATGGTGTTGCGTTAATCATAGCCATATATGCAAACATTGTGATAAAGGAGGTTATAAGAGGGGTTAAAAAGTGTGGCTCGGGCTTCCCGGCAAACCTTAAACCCCCTGTTGTCCCCCTTATCAGGGGGACACTGAGCGTTCCTCCCCTGATAAGGGGAGGTTAGGAGGGGTTAGAAAGCGTAGTTTTATTTAACGCAACACTACTGCTTGTCAGGGGGACAAAAAAACCAAACCCCTTGTCAGGGGGGCAAAAAAACAACCCCCGGTATTTCCCGCCAGCTCAGGGAACCTGGCGGGAACAGAATCTATATTTTTAGCACAAGCAGGAACGAACAAAAAAACTTTCTTTTACTTAAAAAAAGCGTATATTTCAGATGTCAGAATATTAAACGGAAGTTTTCCCGTATCAAATCAAAAGCGGGTTAAAAAATTATGTCTTTGGGACTAAAGCTTTTCATCGCCCTGTTTTTAGTAATGTTTGTGGGTCTGGCTACTTTTACTTTTATAAACGTTAAAAGCCAGACTCATGACCTTTTAGAGTTAGTTCTGTTAAGCGGACTCCGCACTACTGATCTAATAAAAGAGTCTACCCACTATAGCATGCTCATAAACCGCAAGGAAGATGTCCATCAAATTTTCCAAAACTTCAGCAAGATGCCAGGATTCGAGGTGATTCGGATTTATGACAAAAAGGGGAATATCATTTTCACCACCCGCCCCGAGGAAAGATTGAGCCAGGTTTCCATTAAGTCGGAGGCTTGCCAGGTATGCCACCGCTTTCCCGAACCGCTCAAAGCCTTAGAAACGAAAGAACGCCACCGGATTATAACTGCTTCGGATAAGCACCGGATTTTAGCCCTAATCAATCCCATTGAAAATGAAACTGCCTGTTATGGCGCCGGTTGTCATCCGCACCCGGATGAGAAATTCATCCTGGGGGTATTAGATGTGCAGATGTCTTTGGCTACGGTGGATGCTGATATCGCTCACAGCCGCCGCCAGATTATATCCGCCTCTGCCATCTTAGTGATTAGTGTCCTTTTGGTGACAGGAATTTTGATCTACTCATTAATTCGTATTCCGGTTCGCAAGCTGACCGAAGGGACCAGAGCTTTGGCCCAAGGAAACTTAGATTACACCATTCCTCTGCACAGAAAGGATGAAATCGGTGAGCTGGCGAATTCTTTCAATACCATGACTGCCGAGCTAAAAAAGGCACACCAGGAGATCACCCAATGGTCGGAGACGCTACAGCAAAGAGTCTTAGAAAAGACACGGGAGTTAGAGCAGATTCAGGCACACCTAATTCAGATGGAGAAGATGGCTTCTTTGGGAAAACTCTCTGCTACCGTGGCACACGAACTGAATAATCCCTTGGGAGGGATTTTGACCTACGCCAGGCTTCTGCAAAAGAAGCTGGCTTCACCGAATTTGACCAAAGAACAGCTTTCCTCCATTCAAGAGGACCTGTCTATAATAGCAGAGGAGACAAACCGCTGTGGAAACATTGTGAAAAACCTACTGCTTTTCTCCAAAAGGCAGATAGGAGAATTCGCTATCGTGGATTTGCATGAGATCTTAGACCGCTGTGTCCAGTTGGTGGACCATCACCTGAAATTGAACAATATTAAGCTGGTCAAAGCTTATCAGAAAGGGAGGGCGGAAGCGATGGGTGATAAAGACCAGATCCAACAAGCTTTTTTGGCGATTTTGGTGAATGCCGTAGAAGCGATGCCCGGGGGTGGCACCTTAAGCCTAATGACCAGCTCCGATTCAGATAATAAAAAAGTGAAAATCCAGATCCAGGATACTGGTTCAGGCATATCTCCCACCGACCTTCCACATATTTTTGAGCCATTCTATACCACCAAAAAGGAAGGTAAGGGAGTGGGTTTGGGTTTATCCGTGTGCTATGGTATCATAGAAAGACATGATGGGAAAATCGACGTCCATTCCGTGGTGGGACGAGGCTCTACCTTTACCATCGAGCTTCCACCTTATTCAAGTGATGGTAAAAAAGGGGTGATTCCCTTACAAAATAGCAAATTTCAGAAAGGGGCAAACCAAGAGAGGTGAAAACGATGGATTTCGGCAAAAACAACAAGCCCGTAAGCATTTTAGTAGTGGACGATGAGTTCTCCGTGCGTGATTCGCTGACCAAATGGTTTAAAGAGGATGGCTACAGAGCAGATGCAGCCGCGGATGCCACCGAGGCTCTAAAAAAACTCAAGCCGGGAGTTTGGGATATTATCTTCTTGGATATAAAACTGCCGGGCATGGACGGAATGGAGCTGCAACAGAGAATTAAAAATATCGACCCTAATGCTACCATCATTATGATCACAGCTTATGCTTCCGTGGATACAGCGGTCAAATCCCTCAAGGAGGGGGCCTATGACTACGTGACCAAACCCGTGGATCCAGATTACCTTTCGCATCTGGTGACCAACGTGATAAAGCAGAGGCGTCTTCTTTCGGAGAACATTCAGCTTAAGGAACGAATTCAGGAGCTTTATGAAATCGACCAGATCATCGGGGAGAGTCCAGCCATGTCGAAGGTCTTTGACCTGATCAAAACCGTGGCTCCTATGGATACTACCGTGATGATTAAGGGAGAAAGCGGAACCGGGAAGGAGCTCATCGCCCGGGCTATTCATTCCAACAGCCCCAGACGATTTTTTCCCATTATTACCGTCAACTGTGGAGGTTTGACTGAAGGGCTTACCGAAAGTGAGTTTTTCGGACATGAAAAGGGAGCCTTCACCGGAGCGTTATATCGGCGCAAGGGAAAATTTGAAATGGCCAATGGAGGGACCATTTTTTTGGATGAAGTAGGAAATATCGACCCCAAATCTCAGACGGATCTTCTGCGAGTAATTGAAACCAAACAATTCACCCGGGTGGGCGGAGATGAAGTCATCAAGGTCGATTTTCGTCTGATATGTGCCACCAACCGGGATCTGGAATTAGCGGTCAAAGAGGGGAAATTCCGCGAAGATCTTTATTATCGGCTGAATGTCTTTTCCATCTCCATCCCCCCTTTAAGAGAGAGACGCTCTGATATACCGCTTTTGTGTAATTATTTTCTTAAGAGGCTGGCTTCCAGTATGAACAAACCAGTAACCGGATTTTCTTCAGAGGCTATGGAGCAAATGGAAGCATACGATTGGCCCGGCAATGTGCGAGAACTCAAAAACGCTATCGAAAGAGCCATAGTTGTAGCTAAAGGGTTCTCCATTACGGTGGAGGATCTTCCCATTCCCCCTAGCTTGAAAACCGTTCCGGAAGATCAAAGCTTAGAGGCGGTGGAAAGGGCTCATATAGAGAATATTCTGGAGCAGATGGGATGGAACATAACCCGCTCCGCGGAAATGTTAGGAATTGATAGAGCTACTCTTTATCATAAAATTGAAAAATATGGCTTACGAAAATAGACGTGAATCTATATTTACTGCCACTCCGTTTTCCGGATAACCACCTCTTGGGGGATCTCTCTTCCACCCTCTCCAATATTTTCAAGCTTCCGGTCTTTTTCTTGCAAAAATCTTTTTCCTTAAAGGAAGGGTATGATGGGGTTCGAAACCAATTCAACTCCACTTGGATTTTGTCTCGGCTTTTGGAACAGCTTCCGGATGAAAGCTGCAAACTCTTAGGGGTTACCAGCGTGGACCTCTACGTCCCGGTCTTAACCTTTGTTTTTGGTGAGGCTCAGTTAGAAGGGAAGGCGGCGGTGGTTTCTAGCTATCGTCTGAGAGATGAGCTATATGGACTGCCTAAAAATCCAGAAAGGTTAAAAGAGCGTTTGGAGAAGGAAGCCATCCACGAATTAGGACATACTTTCGGTTTAATTCACTGCCGCAGACCGGAATGTGTGATGTATTCAGTCACTTACGCCGAAGAGATCGATTTTAAGTCTAAAAATTTCTGCGATGTCTGTTCTACTATTTTGCAGGGCAAAAAAGATTCATCCTGACTTTGTCCTGATTCCGCCTTTGGCGAAAGAAGGACGGACAAGCTCTTTCTTAGGATTTAAAGCGCTCTTAGATGATATGCGTATGCATTCGTACGAATAACTTTCCTCGGGTTCCCCATCAGCATAACCTCAAGACAAGGGTGGCTTTGAAAGATAGAAATGGCACAAATAAGGCGCATATCCGCCACAAGACATAAAAAAAGAAGGGCACACTGAATCTAAAAAAGCCCTTGCTCTTTATGGTGCCGGAGGTCGGAATCGAACCGACACGACCCGAAGGTCGCGGGATTTTGAGTCCCGTGCGTCTACCAATTTCACCACTCCGGCGATCTTGTTTTTATAATACAAGAGCATCTACAAAAAGTCAAGAAAAAATGGCGAATCTCTCCTTTTTTGTTATCAACACAATACGCGCGGACGAAAACATAGGTGAGAAACAAGAAAAATGTTTAATCTTTCGCTTGACAAAAGGTGGCATTTTTGTTATAGATGATTGAGTTTTTAAAACGGCGGCGTAGCTCAGCTGGTTAGAGCAGCGGAATCATAATCCGCTTGTCAGGGGTTCGAATCCCTTCGCCGCTATTTTTTATTATAGCGAGTTTAATAAATTGGGGGGGACAGATTCCAGCCATTTTGAGATTCTTTGAAGCGGGCATTCAATGTTTTGCTTGTGACACAGACATAAACCTTGACCTAAAGATGGCTAATACTAAAAGATGGTTCAGCTCCAGCTGCAAAAAGATAATTTATCAAAGTTGACATAAGCTTGTGTCGTACTAAAGCCAGCTAAAATTTTCTTGACAAACCTTTCGGTTTTTGTATTTTAATCCACGAACTGTTTGGGGGATCGTCCAACGGCAGGACGGCAGACTCTGGATCTGTCTATCGGGGTTCGAATCCCTGTCCCCCAGCTCTGCCTATGGTGGAGTTAACGGTTCTCAGTTAACGGTTTGTAGTGAACATTGCAAATGGGTTCTGTCCCGTCTAAGGCGGGGCAGAACCCAGAAAAATTGGTATGAATAATCGATTGGCTTAAAGATCATCGTTAATGTAAAAGTGAAAGCATAATTGATGCGACTTTCACGATAAGTTTTTACTGAAGGGCAAGGACCGAAAAAAAGTTTACCAAAAGCTTACCTTTAAAAAGGAGTTGGGTAATGCCCAAATTTTGCAGACCCTCCCTTTTGTTCTTTGTCCTTAGTGTTTTTGTTCTTAGCCAGATGGGGTGCCAGAAGAAAGCTGAGGAAAAGAGGTATGAGATTTTAACCAAGACGGTGGATGAGATGACCATTGTTTATGTGGAGCATGTGGGACCTTACGACCGGTTAGAACCGATATTTGGTCGACTTGCCGTCTATGCCAAAGAAAAGAGTCTTGCCGGCAATATGGTGGGTCTCTATTATGACGACCCAGATGTCGTCCCGGAAGAGAGCTTAAGATGTGAGCTCGGAATTCAGGTGAAGGAGGGATTTAAGCCGGACTCAGGCTACATGGTAAAGAAAATTCCAGCTCACAACGTGGTCTATGCCATCATGAAGGGACCATACGACAAAATCGCCTTAGAATATGCTAACATTATGAAATGGATGGAGGAAAAAGGATATAAGATGAACGGACCGGTCACCGAGATTTATCTTGAGGCAGGTCCGGAGGTCCCTCCGGAACAGCTGGTGACCGAAGTGCAATTCCCAATGGAATAGTTACCAGTTGGCAGTTAGCAGTCGCCAGTTGGCAGTTTTCAGTCTGCAGTTTGCAGTTAAATTCTATGAAGCGAAAGGTGGATGAAAGGAAAAGAGATTTTTCTGTTGACTGACGACTGTTGACTGATGACTGAATTACGCGGCGCTATCGTCTAGTGGCCCAGGACAGGTGGTTCTCAGCCATCAGACCGGGGTTCGACTCCCCGTAGCGCTACCAATAAACTCAAGTGCCCTTCAAATCCTTTGAAGGGCGCTTTAGTTTAGATATTAACAGGGAAATGGAAACCGCTAGTGTAATCACCCAAGTGGTATAAAAAATGGTTGACTTTAGTGAATAGTTTTATGACATTATCGATGTAGAATGCTCTGTTCGTGAAAAAAAACTGAGGTGGAGAGCAATATGCCTTTTTGTATGATGGGTCAAGAAATTGCACTAACACGAATCGCTTCCTTAATAATAAAGGTGAAATAATGAATACAAGAGAACTATTAGACTTAATTTTTAGAAGTCCTGATATTAAATATGGTTTAATTGAATTTGAAGGCATTGACGTTGAGAATACATTGAGCATTACCGAAGAAAAAGGAAAATATTTTCTTAACTGCCTAAAACGTAATAAACCTATACAAATTTATTCAGATAAAAAATCAGCTCCGGAAGAAATTGTAAGACAGCTCTGGTTGCATAAACTGATCAATTACTATAATTATCCGCTGGACAAGATTCAGGTCGAAAAAGAAATTACCTTTGGAACTGAAGTAAAGGAAAAGGCTGCGGATATTGTTGTTTATCAGGAAGACGGTAGGACTCCAAGGATAATTATTGAATGTAAAAAGCCAAACCGTGATGATGGGATTGACCAGCTTAAATCATATCTTAATGCTGAAGGTTCTCCAGTTGGTGTGTGGTCAAATGGTGCAGAGCGCGTCATTTTATACCGCCCATATCCGAAAGAATTTGAAGATACATTAACTGACATCCCGAAAAGAGATCAAACAATAGATGAGGTATTAGAAGAGAAATGGACGTTAGAGCATATTCGTGCGAACAGAGATCATTACAATATCAAGAGTATTATACAGCAATTGGAAGAGCTGGTGCTTGCAAATTCTGGAGAGGATGTTTTTAATGAAGTATTCAAGCTAATATACGCAAAGCTTTATGATGAAAAAGAAGCACGCAATAGACCTAATCACGAAGTTCATTTCGTAAAATCGAAAGACCCCAAAATTACTTATGAACGGATAAATAAACTTTTCAAAGGTTCTATTCAAAAGTGGCCTGGAATATTTCTTCCACAAGAAAACGTCCGTCTTTCACCCGAGCATCTAAATGTATGCATTGGACCTTTGCAAAAAACGTTATTTTTAGATGATAGAAATCTTACGGTAATGGACCAAACCTTTGAATATTTGATGCCTGATGTGGCAAAGGCTAAGCAAGGGCAGTATTTCACGCCACGGCATGTCATTGATATGTGCGTAAAGATGTTAAATCCAAAGAAGAATGAGTATGTTGTTGACCCTGCATGTGGCTCTGCAGGTTTCTTGGTGCATGCTATGCAATGGGTATGGGACCATGATTTAAAGAAAGCCGACCGGGACGCTCATATTGAATATGCTCAGGAATATCTTTGGGGTATAGATTTTGAGGAAAAAGCAGTTAAAATCGCGCGCGCTCTTATGCTTATCGCTGGCGATGGCAGATCGCATATTTTTAAATTAAATTCTTTAGATCCCCGTGAGTGGTTCTACGATGACGCGGAACGAGAAGATGCAAGAAGTAAGCTCAGAAAAATGTTAAGAAAATTTAGTGAATATGAAAAAAATGAAGATAACGAGAAAAATTTTAAATATTTTAACTTTGATTTACTTTTAACCAATCCTCCTTTTGCCGGCGAAATCAAACAAAGGGATTTACTTAAAAGCTATGAACTCGCGCGTAATAAACAGGGTAAAATTCCTAACAAAGTTGAACGGGATATTCTCTTTATAGAGCGGGATCTTAATTTTTTAAAACCTGGTGGACGTATGGCAATTGTTCTCCCGCAAGGGAAATTGAATAATACAAATACCGAATATATTCGTAAATATCTTTTTGATAAGGGTAGGATTTTAGCAGTTGTTGGGCTTGATACAAATACTTTTAAACTTCCTGCGCCAGCAAAAGGCACAGGGACAAAAACAAGTATTCTTTTTATTAAGAAATGGAAAGAAAATGAGAAGCCGCTGGAGGATTATCTGATTTTTATGGGAACCAGCCAAAAAACTGGCAAGAATAATAGCGGCGAGTATATTTATAAAAAAAATGCTCACGGGAATTATATTGAAAACGAATATGGGGATAAAGTTGTTGATCATGATCTCGACAAAATAGCAGAAGGGTTTGTTTCTTTTGCCAAAGAACAGAAATTTGATTTCTGGAAATGATACCGAATGGATCTAAGCGGTCGAAAAGAAAAAATACGAGAATGGTACACGCAGTCATTGCATGAGCAGTTTAATCCCTTCATTAAATTATGGATTAGTTTTAACGGTTGGTATAAAGTTAAATTTCCAGAAGCGACCACTGATAAAAAAGCTATTGAAGCATGCAAACATGACGCGGAGCTTTTAATATACTATCACAGAAGTTTCTCGGACAGGCAATTTTGCGATTATATAAATAAGTTAGGTGTTGAACTTGAGAGGCAACCTTTAGAGAATCTGACGCGTCCCCGTGATAAAAAATTAACATTAAGTAAGCTTGAAGAAGAAAATGGAGAAGTAAGCTTCCTTGATAACAGCAGCGAAGCGTTTAAAAATTATTTAGATGTGATTTATCGTATTAGGTGCAACTTATTTCATTGCGAAAAATCTCCAACGAATGATAGAGATAAGTTATTTGTTGAGTGTGCATATAAAACATTAAGTGTCATTATGAAGCAGATAATAGACGCTTTTGAGGGAGCATAGTATATGGCGGTTTGGTCCATTATAAAAAGAAGTAAACTGCAAAGAGCAACACGGATAGATCCCGAATATTATCAGCCTGAATATTTGGCATTAGATAAAGAATTTTTGAGTGATAAATTAAAATTAACCGATATTAGAGGCATCTCGAGTTTTGTTAAAAAAGGTATTTTTGATATCAGTCCGGACAAGTATATTGATCAAGGAATTCCTTTGATACGCGTCCAAAATATTAGATCCGGATTTCTAAGTTATAACAACATGGTTTTTATTTCAGAATTAGAGCATTTGAAGAATAAAAAGACAGAGTTGACAGAAGGTGATTTAGTCTTGTCAAAAGTCGGAACAATAGGAGAGGTAGCGATTATTAGTGGGAAAGATAGGAAGTGTAATTTCAGCCAGAATACAATTGGAGTAAAAATAAATAAAAAGAAAATTAAGTCAGAATACCTCTTGTTATACTTTTTATCTAATCTTGGCCAGTTACAATTACAAAGAAGCCAGATGTTTCAAGTCCAGTCAAAGCTTGAATTAGAAGATATTAGAGATTTAAAAGTAGTATTATTAAATGATTCTGTGCAAGAAGAATTTAGTAAGATAGTAGCTGAGATTATTAAATTGCGCGAAAGCTCAGAAGAAATCTATTCCCAAGCCGAGCACATGTTACTTGAGGAATTAGGGTTGAAGGATTTGGAGTTGAAGAATGATTTGTTTTACACTACAAAATTAAAGGATGTGAAAGATAATAATAGGATAGATTCGTATTTTTTTGATCCAAAGTTTAACAAAGCGTTGATAAAGTTTGCAGAGAAATATGAATTGAAAGGAGTTTCTGATTTATCGAAGGATGTGACAACCGGTCAGTATTCCGATGAGTACTTAGATGATAAAAGTGGAGCGCCTTACATTAGAGGAACCGATATATCAAGCGCTACGATTAATGAAGATGGCCTTTTATATATTGATACCTCGAAACAAATTCCATCAAAGAAAGCAAAAGAAGGAGATGTGGTTACAACTAGAGTTGGTACCATTGGCTTAACAGCAATGATTCCAAAAGAACTTGAAGGTGCCACAATAAGCGATAATCTTGTTAGAATAAGATTGCCCAAAAAATGTGAAATTAGTTCTTATTATTTAACTATGTATTTAAATTCCCCATTTGGCAAAGATTTAATGTTTCGTTATAGCCGTGGAAGTGTACAGCAGAGGTTAAATCAAGAGACATTAAAAGAAATACCTATACCGATTATTCCTGAATCTCAACAACTTAAGATAGAGCGGCTTTTAATCGAATCATGGGGTAAGCGAAAACAGGCTAAAATACTTCTGGATCAAGCAAAACGCAAAGTTGAAGAAATGATTGAAAAAGAAGCAGGAGTAAACTGATGGGATTTGACCTTAGACGAAATAGCGAAGTATTATCTGCGAAAGAAAATTCTTGAGGGGATTTGCGTTAAGCACGGCGTATCATTGGAAATGCTTGAACAACTCCTTTCCGTAGAAAAAGAATATCAGCTCAAAGAGCGCAGATAAGATCTGTAATATCTATGGTTCGAGAGAGCGCTACTTTTTACGGGACCTCTATGATAAAAATCGTTAAGAAATATCACTTAAACTATTGGTTCAGATGGTTCTCAGCCATCAGACCGGGGTTTGAGACTGGAGCTAATTTATAGAAGAGGAGGAATCTATATTGTAACTAAGATCGCTTCAAAAACATCTTTTGCTACGAACCACAGACCACGAACTATTAACTAATCTGAGGGTGGGCGGACTCGAACCGCCGACCACCTGCTTAAAAGGCAGATGCTCTACCGCCTGAGCTACACCCCCATGTGAATTTATCCCAAATTTTTTCGGTCTTGACCCAGGTGCGTCCCGATTCATCGGGACGAATCTTCAACTTGGGATTTCAAATCGATCTTAAAATATAATCAAAATCGGGTTTGTCAAGAATAATTTAGGAGAGTTCTAATTTTATCACTCTCTTGGAATTCCGAAAAATAATACGATAACCTGCAACTTTTCCCTTGACAAAGTGAAATTTTTTTGCTAAATAGTTTTTGATTTAGTTAACTTTATTAAACGCTTAATCTCATTAACAAAGGAGGGGAGATGAGAGGTTTAAGGGTTTTGGTTACCACCATTTTGGGGTTCGTCTTCGGGATCGTCTGTTGGCTCCTGGCCTCAAGCGGAGGACCGATGCCTGCTGCTATGGCTTGGTCCATCATTTTGAGCCGCACCCTTCTGGGATTCGTGATCGGGATCAGCGCCTGGAAGATCAATTATTTGGTTCATGGAATACTCCTCGGATTCATCGTCTCTATCCCTATGGCACTTGCCTCGCTTCCGATGCCGGGAAAGGGCTTCAAGATCTTTCTGGGAACTTTGATCATGGGGATCATCTATGGCTTTTTGATCGAATTGATCACTCACTTCGTGATCAAGGAAAAGTCCGCAGGATCCAATGGAAAAGCTGAGCCGGCGACCCCGACATCTTAGGTTAGAAGAATAACAGAATTTCATCTAAGGATGAAGGTCGATTTGACTGACTCTTTTAAGTCCCCCAAATCGGGGGACTTTTTTTCAATATAAAACCTAACGCTTGAAGACTTATTCGCTAAAACAATTTTGAGTAAAAGATTGGAATGCTTTTGAGCGTAAAAATTATATAGCCATTTCTTAAAGCGGGGCAGAGGAATTTCACGTTTGCGAAGCTCGTATGAGTGCATACGCACATTCATACGAATTTCCTTGACTGGAAAAGCTGGATTTTGTATTATTGGGGCGATATGAAGGCTGGGGTCTGGTAAAGGGTGGTTTAAGAAAGAAACAAAGAAGGTGGTGGAATTTGTTTAAATCTGTTTTAATCCTATCTTTCGCCTACGGAGGACCATTTAAGGGAACTTTGTTCGAGATGGTGGGTGGGATGGGACTTTTCGCCAAGCTCGTCCTTATCATTTTGCTTTTCTTATCCGTGGTTTCTTGGGCCATAACATTTAATAAGATTAGGCTTTTTCGAAAAGTGAACTCAGAAACGCAGAAGTTTTTGATCACCTTCAGAAGAAGAAAAAGTATAGCCGAGGTTTATCCAACATGTGTCAGAATTAGACAAACCCCTTTGTCCAAGATGTTAGAGGCGGGATACAAAGAGATGGAGGAACTATCTAAAATAGAACGAAATCCGCACACAAGCGCCCGTCTCTCCCCGCCTGCGGCGGGATCTCCGACTTTGGAGTTAGATTCGAAGTTGGCTTTCGACAAGGAAAAACTCGATGTAATCAGGATGACATTGGAGAAGACTGGCTCAGAGGAGATCACCCGTTTGGAAAAAGCCATTGTTTTTTTAGCTACCGCTGGAAGTATCAGCCCATTTTTCGGACTTTTGGGAACGGTGTGGGGGATCATGGACGCTTTCGCGGGCATTGGAGTAAGAGGCTCTGCCAGCTTAGCCGTAGTTGCACCCGGCATAGCTGAGGCTTTGATAGCCACCATCGTCGGATTAGCGGTTGCCATACCTGCAGTGATGGCATATAACTTTTTTAACAACAAATTGAAAATTATCTCCACCCAGGTGGACAACTTCGCCCTGGAGTTTCTGATGGCAGTGAAAAAGGAGGGAATAGGCTAACCCGAAGATCAATATGGTATCTTTATAGACAAAATGTAGATTTTTGAAAATCGATCCAAAGGATCAACCCAACCGCGCAAAAAATTTTTCTATATTGGTTCAAACTGATGAAAAAAAGGGTTTACGGCGCCCTCCACGATATAAATGTGGTCAACCTGGTGGATGTGGTTTTAGTTTTGTTGATCATTTTCATGATCGCCGCTCCCATGCTCCAGAGTGGCATAGACATAAATCTCCCCAGGACCAAAGCTACTCAGGAGGATTTAGGGGAGGGAGTGGTGGTAACCATCACCAAGGGGGAAAAAATCTACGTGGATGAAAGGGTCACAAACCTGGACCGGTTCGAGAGCATTTTAAGCGATGCCACCAGGAAAAAAGGCTCAAAGTCCGTTTATCTCAGGGTGGACAAGGATATCCCTTACGGGTTAGTGATTGACGTGGTGGGCCGGATAAAAAGTTTAGGCATTGAAAGCCTGGGATTGGTCACAGAACCAGAGACAAAAAGATGAGAAAGGGATTTGCGATATCCATAGCCTTTCATTTGGTGATCATCAGTCTGTTTTTTTTCGCCCCGGCTTCGCGCAAAATTGAGGGTTATCCCGTGGTATACCGTGTCGGTCTGGTAAGCTTTCCTTTAGGCGGAAAAATTTCTATTGGACCTGGCGGAGAAAAATACTTAAAAGCGCCCGGTGAAAAGGGAGTGGCCATAAAGGAGTTCGTAAAGGGGAAGACTAAAAGCAATAAGAAAAAGAAAGAGGAGGAAACCAAAGCCATTTCGCATCAGGACGAGACGAAAATAACTAAAAAAGATCAACAAGCCGCTGAATATGGTTTGGGTGACGGAATCAGCTCGGCCCAGGTTGATGCCTATAATTTCGGCTCCCCGTATTATCTTTCGCTGGTATTTGGAAAAATCAGAGATACGTGGGAAAATCCGTTGCAAAGTCCCTCGACTTTGATGACCACTATCTATTTCAGAGTATTGAGGGATGGAAACATTGTGGAGACCAAAGTGGAAAAAAGCTCAGGCATAGATCTATTCGACCAGTCCGCCGTGAGAGCTGTTGTCTCCAGCGCCCCCTTTCCTCCTTTGCCTGGCGAGTTCACAGGAGAATATCTTGGAATTCATTTGGAATTTGAGTATATTCAATGATGATTAAAAATTATCTATTCACTATTTTTAACCAAGCTATGGAGAAGGCTACTTCTGGTTCGATTCAATTTTGAGTTTTGCGGAGGGGAAAACTTTCTTTTAGTAAATTTTAAATTTTTCATTTGGAATTTTCAATTTAATGCTTTTATTATATAATCTATTAGGGATTATTGAAGAAAGATTTTTATGAATGCTTTACTTATGAGATCAAGAGAATTCAAAACCATTACTAATATATCGATTATCTCTATGGTTTTTTCTATAGCTTTCTTGTGCCCCTGGGGAGTAACTTTTGCCCAGACCGAGATCACCGGCAGAATCACTAAGGGGGCGGTAAAATATTTAGAAGCTTTGGAAATGGCAGTGATAGACTTTTCGCCCAAAGAATCGGAATATGCCCCGAAAATTACCCAAGTGATCCGGGATGATCTGAATTATTCTTTATATTTCCGGTTGGCCGAGGTTGATTCCTTCGTCTTAGCTATCCTGGGAAATGATTTATACAATCTGGATGGGTGGAGAGAGTTGGGGGTGCAATATCTTTTAGAGGGCTCGGTCAAAATTGAAGAAGATAAGCTCAGCGCTGAAATAAACTTGATGGATGTGTTAAGAAAAAAGGTGATATTGACCAAAAAATACCAGACTGAACCTAAAAGTTATCGCGCTTTGGCGCATGCCATCTCCGATGATATGATCTTGAATCTGACCGGACAAAAAGGAATTTTTTCTACAAAAATCGCTTACGTCTCAATAAATGCAGGACATAAAGAAATATACGTCTGCGACTACGATGGATATAATCCCTATCCGGTGACCAATGATAAATCCATAAACCTGTCTCCGGTCTGGTCTCCGGGTGGAGACAAACTGGTCTACACCTCTTACAAGAAAGGTAATCCCGACTTATGGATGACTGATTTGAGAAATAGTCAAACCAAAGCCCTATCCTCTCAAGCTGGACTGAATTCGGCACCAGCGTGGTCGCCGGATGACAAATACTTGGCCTTGACTTTAACTCGGGACAAAAATGCGGAGATATATTTGATTAATCCAGAGGGAGAGATAGTTCGCAGGTTAACCAACAGCTGGAGCATAGATTCCTCTCCCACCTGGTCGCCAAATGGGAGGGAGATCGCCTTCACCTCGGATCGAGCCGGCTTTCCTCAGATTTACATTATGGATGTGGAGGGAACAAACTTCAGAAGACTTACCTACTTAGAAGATTTCACCGACTCACCCTGTTGGTCTCCAAAAGGAGATAAAATTGCATTCGTCTCTCGTGAAAATTGGAAATTTAATATTTATACGATGGACATAACCGGAGAGAACCTGACCAAGCTGACCTCTGAGGGGTCCAATGAAAATCCACGTTGGTCGCCGGACGGACTTCACATCGTTTTCAGCTCCAACCGAAGTGGAAGACATGAAGTCTACACCATGAACTGGGATGGATCGAATCAGAAACCTATTACCAGTGGGGAAGGAAACTATAATCCGAGTTGGTCTCCTCTACTTGGAGATTAATGAGAAACCTAATCTTGACCAAAGAAAAAACCACTGCAAATGCTTTTGGCAAGTCTGAATTTGTCGATATAACTGTATACATGATGGACGTAAAATGAAGGAATTCAATATATAAACCACGTATGATAAAGTAAGAACCTTTTCCACTTAAAGGAGGTGAAACATGCGAAAAGCAAGCATCCTGCTTGTAGGTTTTTTGATTTTGGCGTTGTTGGGTTACTGCGCAAAAAAGCCACCGGTGGTGGAGGAAAAACCAAAGCCTCCCGAGGTAACTCAGCCTGAACAACCTTCTTCCCCTGAGATCCCAAAGGAGGAGGTTACAAAGAAGGTAATAACCCAGGACGATTTACCGCCCATCTACTTCGATTTCGATAAGTATGAGCTTCGTCGTGGGGATCGGGAGATTTTGAACAGGAATGCGCAGGTGCTGAAAGAAAATCCCACGGTCAAAATCAGAATCGAAGGCAACTGTGACGAGCGAGGTACGGTAGAATACAACTTGGCTTTAGGCGAACGAAGAGCGCGTGCCGCTATGGACTACCTGGTCAACCTGGGCATCGATCCAGGCAGAATCACCATTATCAGCTATGGCAAGGAAAGATGTCAGCACTGCTCTAACGAGGAGTGTTGGTCCAAAGACCGAAGAGATGATTTTATAATCGTTTCTCAATGACGAGGATGGATTACCCCATTAAGCTAGCACGTTTTGTGGGCGTATCCAAATTTATCTGTCCCAGTCGAGATCCGCAAGACGAGAGCCTTTTCTGGTCTGACTCCACCTGAATCGACAGGACCCTCTAAACAGACCAGAGTATGGCCATCTTTGGTCAGATGCGAAGCATTCATACGAATTTTTAGAACCTCAAGATTTGGGATGAGTAAATTTTAACCATTTTTTGTAATAAGGAGGTAAAACATGCGAAAAGCGCGAATTCTGTGTCTTAAGACAGGTATTCTGCTTGTAGCAATTTTGTGTTTGGCGCTTTTAGCCAACTGTTGCCCCCAGGAAAAGGTAAAACCGGTAGTGGAGCAACCGCCGCCGCCACCAGTGGTCGAAAAACCTACCCCTCCTCCCCCACCGCCGCCGGTGGTCGAACAACCTACCCCTCCTCCTCCACCACCGGTAGTGAGGGAGATCCTCTTAGAGCCGATCTACTTCGGGTTTAATATGTCTGATCTTACAGCGCAGAGCAAGGGAATTTTGAATAGAAACGTACAGGGGCTGAAGGACAATCCCAACGCTACAATCAGAATTGAAGGTAATTGCGACGAGCAGGGAAATGTGGATTATAACCAAAAGTTGGGCCAAAAAAGAGCAGACGCCGCTAAAGATTATCTGATGAGCTTAGATATTCCTGAGAATCGAATAATCTCTACCATTAGTAACGGCAAAGACAAAACAAAGTATCTCGGTCACGACGAGGCGGCTTGGGCACAAAATCGAAGAGTCGATTTTATACTCATTTCTAGGTAAGAGAAGAACCTGAAAGAGGGGGCAGATTCACTATCTGCCCCCTTTGGCTTCCATTTATTCATTTGGCTTAGATACAAAGTGTGACGCGCAACTTTCTGGTGCCGTAAAACACTTTCGAACATGCCACCCAGACCGTGAACTCGTCTAACCTCTAGAAATTTGGGTGATTCAAGTCCACGGCTTGGTTATTGCATCAAACCCTAAGGGATAAGTACCAAGAGGTGATTAGCTTTGACTACAAAAAATATAAAGACCGGTTTCTTTTTTCTTGCGTTTCTTTTTCTGTTATCCGGCTGTGCCTCTCGCTGGCAGGTTGACGGACTTAAAAGAGAATTAGAGCAGAGCAATCAAAGATTAGAGGATCGCACAGCTCAATTAGATAGCCTTCTTAGAGAACAAATGGAATTGACCAATCTATTAAGGGCAGATCTTTCCAGCACCCTGGGGGGAATGGATGAGAGGATGGGAATTGTGGAAAACAAGTTGGAGGACTTGAGTCACAGATTTCCAGAACTATCTCAAAAGATAGACTTGGTCAAACAGCAGGTTTCTAAGAGTGACACCTCACAAATCTCCGACAGCACCAAAGGTTTAATCAATGTGGATCCCAAGCAACTTTACGACGCCGCCTATCTGGATTTGACCAAGGGCAAGTATGATTTAGCCATTACCGGATTTTCCAATTATCTGAAATATTTTCCCGAAACCGAGCTAGGCGACAATGCTCAATATTGGCTGGGAGAATGTTATTACGCCAAAAAGAATTACACCAAAGCCGCCATCGAATTTCATAAAGTATTAGAAAACTATTCAACTGGCGACAAAGTTCCCAGTGCTTTGTATAAGCTGGGTTTGTCTTTGTTGGAGCTCAAAAGTGTGGGGGAGGCTAACAAGTATTTTGAGGAGTTGGTCAACAAGTATCCCAACACTCAGGAAGCTAAGCTGGCGCAAGAAAAGTTGAAGAAACCCACCCAGAAAAGATAAAACACCGCATTAATTTTAAATTCACATGGCCGGAAAATCCCAGAAGAGAGCATCTTGGGATGACCTTGTTTTTAGAACAGTTTCTCTCACCACAGGAAGTTGCACAGTTTTATCTTTAACAAAATCCTTGTTTTTGATTTTTATGTCTATGGATACCCCACCACAGCTTGGGAGGGCTAACTGGGCTATTTCGTAGCCCCCAGAAAAATCGCGCCTATGTTCAAGTCTCTTAACGTTGGAAAGACCAGCAAGAGTTTTCATTATAGAGAATTGATTTAGCAGATAATCAAGATCAAGCCCTGCCTCCGAGAGAACTTCCTTCTCATTCATCAATTTTGCCAGCGTCACCAATCTGAAGAGTCCTTCAAGTTCAGCGTAAATTGGCTTATTTTCGGATATCTGTTTGTATTTCGCTGAAAAATTCTCTGCAAATCTCTGAGCCAAAGGGTCGGCCTCACCACTTCCAACCATGCTGCCAGTTTTGGTAAGGAACTGTTCTTCAGTTAAAAGAATAACCTCGCATTTCTTGATGACTACAACTCCTTTATTTTCCTGGTACCGGTTCTCTCCTGGAAAGAACCAAAATCTGTTAAGAAAAGGGATAGAGATAGGTTTTTTTTGAATTATATCTTGCTTTGCCTTGGCCACAGCCATATCTATGAGGCTTTCCAGTCCATCAATACCTAAGGAATCAGAGCCATTCACAATCCTTTTCATAAAGTAATCTGCCTCCACCATGACCTTTGCAAACCGGGTATCAAAGGGGATGCCAAGAACTCTTACCTTCTGGGGCTGGCTACAGGTGGTGCGCCAATTTTGAAGAATACTTTCGACCTCCGTGGAAGTTGATAAAATCGTTCCTCCCAGTTGCTGAAGTTTCTGCAAAGTTTCTGAATCAGGGTCGATAGAACAACCCGGATATGAATAATAGTAGGTGTTCCCCTCTAAGGGGGCATACTTCCACCAGATGTTTCTTAAAGCTATGACGAAGTCTTCCAGATAAAGAGGAGGAGAGCTCGTATCCACTTTCCCCACAAGGATTATATCTTTATTTTTATCGTCTAACACATATCCGTATATTTTCTTTAAACCACAAAGCTCAAGAATGTTTTGAGGACATTCCCCTTTTGCCATACAATTTTTGACCCTTTGTTCCAGCACTTTGAGGGAGACAGCCCGATCCTTAGAAGGTGAATTTGACGTTTGCTGAAGCTCACTGGCTCGGAGAAACATGGAGAGAAGAACCGTTAACAAAAAAGTAAGTGAAGCTATTGAAAAGACTCTAAAAAATTTGATAGTTTGCATTTTTTTATTCCTCCGTTTCTGGAATCTTCTTTATCTCCCAGAAGAGCGTATCTTGTGATGGTCTGGACATCAATACGTTTTTCAAAAAGTTTTCCCATAACCCAGTTTGTTCCCTTCCCTCCGTTTTTGGGACAGGCGCAATATAGACACCATTAATCTTAAAATTTGGCATATTTCCAGCAGGTGGATTGAGATGATGCATTAGAAGTTCTTCAGTGTTATATTGGGAAGTTCCCGTGGTTACAACTTTGACATCCAGAGAAAAACCAGCTTTCTGCTGTAAACGACTTGAATCCTCCTTAGGTATGTCATAATATTTGCCTGCACCAGGAATCTCCCAGCCTTCAAGTGGGACCTGCCAGGTGAGGACATTTGGTTTTTTCGGTTTTGCATTTAGGACAGCTTCCTTTAAGACCGTGACATCTCCAGCTTTCAGCCACAACACATTAGGATTCAACTCTATTCCGCCACTTATTTCCAGAAATTGTTGACGACCGTCCGGACCTTTGATTTTGCATATTCCCACAATCAGATCACAGGTTGTATCTGTAAAAACGTATTCCACCTTGTAATTATTAAGCCAATAACTAAGATCTGGATTTGCCCGGAGTTCTTTGATTCCCTTTGCCAGTGCTACCAGATCGAGAAGTGTTTTTATATTACCAAGTTCTAGGTAAGCCTTCCGAATTTTACCAAAGTTAGCAACCATTTGGGTGGAGAACTTATCCCCGATTTCATCTCTAATTTTGGAAAGATCATTTTCAGGTTTTCCGTCTATGATAGCATACAGAACTTCCGTTTCTACGCCAATGTCCAAGTTTTGAATGACAAAAACTCCCTCTCTTACTGCGAGAGACGGGTTGAGAGGAAAAAACCAGAAGCGGCTGGCAATGCGGAAGTAATCTGCCAGCACTTGTTGTCCTTTCACTTGCCCGGATTCAGAAGGTTCTAACCCACCAAAGGAATCGAGAATTGCTTGTTGCAATTGGACAGTAGGTATTGAGAAAAAATATTTTGTGTCCTCGACTTTTACTAATGGTAATACATTAAGGGACTCAGCTAGCGCTCGCTTTACTTGATCTAAGGACATCGAGAAATAGGACTGAATACAATAGGGTTCAGAAGGGAGTAATCCGAGGCTAAGTTTCTTAAGGATAATGTCTGCCACCAGCATATCCTTTCCAAATTGCGTGTTTTCAACTTTGCCTTTAAATCGCACTATCTGTTTGCTAGTTTTTGGGGTATCTTCCGTTCTGTCAATGCTTACCAGCGGATATTCGTTATGAAGGAGCACAGACCGCATGGCAACGACAAAATCGTCGAGGGTAATCTTTGCGTTTCCTTTGTTTACTTGACCAACAATTATCATATCTTTATCTCGCTCATCATAAACCATTCCAGCAATTTGCGTGACTCCGCCAATTTCAGTTAATTCTGCACTCTTCTCCTCTGGACTTTTCATCCGGCGCTCTGCCTCCCGTAAAGAGTAGGCAACAAAGGAACCTGCTCGAAGGCTACTCGGAAAGAAAATACCAAGCAGCACTATGAAAAAAAGAAATCGATATATGCGGACTTTCATTTCTTTTTACCCCCTTCGATAGACGATGACCCTCCCGGCTTACCATAGTAGACAAGACCAGCCCACGTGACAACAGGATAGTTTCCTCGATCAACATAAGCCCGTTGTAAGTCTATCTTCACACCACTAGGTTCTTTTAAGTATTGAGACCGCAATCCGGTTAATTTAGCATCTAATTGATTAATTTGTGTATACTTATTTACCATGTCAGCATTAGTCCTTGTTTCCATATATTTGTGAAGGTCGCTCCATTTAGGCTCGGCGCCTATCTCAATACCAATTTTTGATTTCGCATCGGAATTGAGACTTATTTTAGCAAGAGGATTCAAATCTCTAAGTGTCCCATAGAGAGTCTGAATAAATATATCTCCCGCTATGCCTCTTTTTGCACTGCCAATTTGCGTGTTAATTTGACTAATTTCTTTTCTCAATTCCATCGCGGCCGTGTCCTTGCTCAACGAATCGCCTTCTTCTTGCATAAAATCAATTTTAGCAAGCATGATAGAATTCAAATTTGAGAAAGTTATAGGTAAACAGTCTACTTTTTTGCTAGCCTCTTCAAAATCTATTTTCGCTGAGTCCCATTGACCCAGAGCAAACTGGGCGCATCCGCGTCCATTAAGTGCAAGCGCAAAATCGGGTGATAATTGAAGGGCTCGGTTAAACGACTCAAACGCTCCTAATGTAGCTCCTGTCCTTTTCTGTATGCATATTACGCCGAAACTCGCATGGGCATCTGCAAGAGAATCACAGAACGTAATTGCTTTTGTCAAGTCAGTAATGGATGTATTCCAATCACCCTTAGCCGCATGGGTTACTCCTCGAGCATTCAAAATTAAAGCGTGGGTAGAATCCAGCTGTAATCCTTTGTTAAGTGCTACTAAGGCGGAATCCCACTGCTTTAAGCGGGCAAAGGCATCACCCTCAAAATAGCAAGCTATGGCGCTCTTTGGATTCTGTTTACCAAATTCCTGGGTCCAGTCTTTCCATTTCTTAAGATCTCCTTCCGATGCTACACTTAAAAATAGACACAATGACTCATTATTCCGATTCAGAGCCAAACAAGCATGCCCTTTAATTAATCGTGCTACAGGAAGAGAGGTTAAACTGCTATCCGGACCGAGGACATCTACTACTTTTGACCAGTCTTCTGCAAGAATTGCCTTCTTAACTTTCTGGTCCAGCAATGGATCAGGTCGAGCATTTACTATTCCAGAAAGAAACACGAATAAGGTAATTGGCATCAAGAGTGCCACAAAAACACCTGAAATGCTCACCCGGCGAGTCATCTTACAATCAATTCTTTTCATTTTTTCACCTGCCTTTCTAAATGATTTAAGCTGCAAAGAGTCTTAGTTAAAAATCGCTCAGAGTCCTCTTGTGAGTTTAAACACGCTCTCAAATAGCCTGTTCTTATATTTGGCTCAGTTAGATTTACCATGCATAAGGAAATCTTCTCTAATGCTTCAGTATTTTTAGTTCTCTTATAGTATAGAAAAGTAATCAGGCTTTGTCAAGGATTTTTTATAAAATTGCAAAAAAGTTGGGGTTTCCTCTTATTTCAGCCTTCGTGGGTTTTGACCAGCGAGATGAACGAAATTAAAATTCTTCAGCGGGTGGGGAAATAATTCAAGAACCTATTTTACCACTTGCTTTTTCCCACACTACTTCCAACCATGTGCAGGAATGTAGCGAAGATGGTGGCTACAAATATAGTGTAATTATAACCTGAAACAGGCGAATGGAGTTTGTGTCTTTCCATAAACAGACCTGTGATTATTGCACCGGAGGGGTTTATCTTATCGTATCTAAGTAGAAATAGAAAACTACTCCCATAAACGCTGAGGAAAAGATTGAATCCCAAACGCTCCGGCATCTATATTTTTTGCACACTTCACGGCACCACTCTGGAGTAGTTTCTTTATGAGACTCCTCAGCCAAGGATGTGGGTTTAGACAAGTCAATGCAGTAATCATAGTTTTTGCCGCTTCTTACGTAGATGTCCTCCGCCTTAAATTTTTCATTTTTCGGCATGTCCCATTTGATACCTTCGGGCAGAAAACGTTTGAACTTATATTCATCTGCGATTCCAAATTTTTTGGCGTCCCGGAGTTCATATACCCCATAGGCTAAGTGGTTAAAATTGAGTATTTGTTTGTTTCCCTTCCAGATACTTAAATCTCTTGGCTCTACAGGGATCTTCTCGATGTTGTGGGAAATATTCTTAACCAGACTGTCCTTACTCGTCACTTCAGCAACCAGATACTTTTTATTCTTCGGGAGTTCTCTATACACAGAGCTGGTATCATCTAAGTAGAGCGTATCTTTCTGCACTTCCCGGACAACAGTATCTATCTTTATCGCTATGCTATCTCTGCAATAAAATACCCTCAAGTTGAAGTACTCATCCGGGGTTATGTCGAAAATAGTAGGAGGTGGGTTCTTTTGAACGGTAGTGATACATTTAGCGCCTTTGCAAACGATAATGGAATCAGAACCCTCTTTGACCTCGAATTGGGCCGGGTAGATGGCAAAATCCCCTCCTTCTAACTGGTATTTGCCCGGAGGTAAAAGAAGAGTGATTTCTTTGGAGCCACCCCGGATCTCTGAGTTGAGATAATCCTGGGCTCCCTTTATGGCTTTAAAATTTTCTTCCGTTCTATATATTATATCAAGATAGAGGGGGGGCCAAATTTTAACCTCCAGCTGGCCCCAAATCGTATTTTCTGGAAAACCATAAACTTGACCAGTACATTTTTTGAATTTCGGCAGCCACACCGTGTCAATTCCATCGACCCGTTCTTTAAAGCTTCTGTTGGTGGTAGGGTCAATATCTCCCACTACCCCCCAGTTGGTTTCTTTAACCGTTTGTAAGGCTTGAGAAGTCCAAGTGGGATTATCTATCTGGTATTCAGCTATGGCTAAAAGAAGAAAGGCTTGCGCAGTCAGCCTGATTTGACTCGAATCCGGATTTTGAGAATTTTTATAATATTCCAGAATTTTATCCGCAGTGGACTCCATTTGTTTAGCTAAGTCCTCTCTCTCTGGGTCATTCTGCAATTTAGAAAATACATCATAATAATTCCACATGTCGCCAAGAAGATTCGTCATCTTTTCGCTGGTGGTCATCTGGGCTAAAGCTAAGGATTGAGATAAAGCAATAATTGCTATAACCAGAATAACTGCCAATAAGTTACGGATCTGGAGCATGTTTTACCGCCTTTCAGACGTTTTAAAACAGTTACTATTATTGTATATGTATATTTTGTCTAATTTTTTCTGATAACTTTCAGCCAGTTCATCTTTTCCTTGTTGACGAAGTTGGTCGATTAACTCGGAGTATGCCTCCTGCAATTTTTTAGTTATCATACACTTGTCCAAACTCACCAATCCCTTTATTTTCGAGGCATTTTCTAACAGGGTGGCATAACGCAAATAATTTCCTTCTTCCTCTAACCTTTTCCCATAAGCGTAAAGAAATTCAGTATAGTCAAATATAATATTTGATCGTTTAAATTTATCGCTTAAATATGCGGTGGTGGTGTCCTGAACATCTTCAAATTTATCAAACCGATCCACCGCTTCAGCGTAGTAAAGGATCGTGGTTTCAGCATCCTCTTTCTCCTTGCCCAAAGCGGCCAGATAATAGGCGAAACATTCTCCCCGCGGATTTTTGGTAGCTTCTACCGCCGTGATCGCAAATTGGGACGCCTCGGCTCTCTGCAGAGAATCCTCGGTTTTGCTTATTGTGCTTCTGTCTCTATCATAGGCGAAGATAAGCTCATCGGCTTTCATAATATTGGACAAAAACAAGGCATTGGGATAATCGATTCCAAGAAAATCGTGTGCCCGGGTAAGTTTTAGCTGGATTAAACCGGCATAGCTGCCAATAGTGGTGCTGACGAAATCATATTTTTTTGCCCGGTTAATTATGTTCTTTATCAAGGGAGCAAGCGAATTGGGATGATCCAGAAATTTTGCCGATTCAATTATGGTCACAACACCTCTTTGTAAAGCAAATTTTACCCCCCCGGGGCTTGATATATTGGGATCAGGTGACTCTTCCATACGGGTGATATATTTCCATAAGTCCCAGATTATTGACTTTGCTTGGCGGCTAAGTGTGGTATCCGCCTTTAAACCCTTTAGTTGATGCACTTTTTCTTTAACCTCTGCCTCGGCTATGAGACAAGAATAATCCAGAGGAAATCCTGACTCATATGCTAAAGCTCTCAAGCTGTTCAAAGCCCACCTGAGAGTATCGACGTTGTCTGTTTGATCATAATTATCGATTGCTCTTACCGCTAAATCCAAAGGTGTTGGCTGGGCGGGATGTTGTGCAATTCCTTCCCTAAATGTGGACAGGTATATCAATATCATTATAGATATCACCCTGAACACGATCTTACAACATTTCATTCTGCTTAAATTTAAAGGCACAACGATCATATGCGTTTCTCCTTATGCTTTAAGGGTTGTTTCTCAGCGTCCGCTCAGCGTCCGGGAATTGTCGCCTGAACTCGCTCAAAAAGAACAGAAGCAGAGCTTTCCTCAATCTGAGTTCAATATCGGGTAGCTGAACCAACTGGTCGAGTGGCAGTTTTTTAGGAATTTCGCCAGCAAATTTACCATAATCGTATCTAAACTGGTATATATGTCCGTCATATTCGATTGCAATACAGTCCGGCTTAAACGTGATGTAGGGTCCGATTGAGTACTCATTAACGACATTCATACCTCCTCTCAGCCATCGGATTCGAGGGATTAGCTCTTGTCTTGCTAAGGACTCAATAGTATCAGAAAGTGATGGATTCGTGCTCACTATTTCTGCTATTATGCTAATTGGACCCACCTGGAGCTCATTAGAATAATTCGGATTTCCCCCTCTCAACGTTAGGGTAAAATAGACTTGCCCCGGAGATATGTTGTTATCAAAGCTGATCACAAAAGGGGCTTGGGAATTGGAAACTGTCACCCCAGGCTCTATCGACCCAAAATGGTTTTTCTTTTCAGTGATCTTGGTGGAAGGGGTAGTCGTTGTAAGTGAACCCGAAACTTCATGCATCGTTACATGTCCTTTATTGCGTAACGAAACTTGTAAATTTATAGTGCCCCCTGGTTTTGCCGTTTGTGGAGAGTAACTTTCTAAATCAATCTTCATATCTGAAATAGGAGTTTCTCCACTTATGTTCTTTATATCCGCCGCTGCCCAATCAGCGAGTCTACCTAATTGTTTTTGTGTGGGGGTTGTTTTATCCGATTCCGGAACGGGCTCTGGTTTACCTTCGGTTGACGGTTCTGGCGGTGGGACCTGCCCCTGAGTTGGAGTAAGTGAAGGAGGCGGCTCCAGTCCCTGAATTGGAGGCCGAGTCAGTTCCGCTACGGTTTTAGTCCTAACCGGATTTTTCTTTGGTTCAGGTAGTTTTGGGCTTGCCTGGCTATAAAGCAAAAATCCAGCGATGACCACAATATGCAAAATTCCAGCTAAAATCTCCCCTGCGCCAAAGTTCGTCTGATAGCTTCTCTTAAGCTCAAAGGCGCCAATGCCAGGGACGGCTGGCGGAGTAGAATAGCGACCAAATAGTCCTGTTTTCGATACGACGCTTGATACCAACTTTAACAATGGAAGAGGCAACAAAATGACCACAGCCAAGATTATTACCCACGATGGATAGAAATGAGCCAAGACCACAACCAAGCCGCCCAATAAGATCGCTGATATGGTTAAATTTATATATTTCAACTTCGTGTCAAAATATAAATTCGGTCTTATTTTTTTCCCCCAGAATGTTTCTATATGGAAAATTCGAGCTAAAATCTCCCCTGCGCTTAAGTTCGTCTGATAGCTCTTAAGCTCAAATGCGCCATGTGTAGGGACGGCCGGCGGAGTAGAAAGGGAGCGAAATAGCCCTGCTTTCGATACCCCTAACGACACCAAGATTAACAATGGAAGAAATAAAAAGACCACACCCAAAATTATTACCCACCATGCAGCGTGGAAATGTGCTAAGACCACTGCCAAGCCGCCCAATAAGATCGTAGATATGATTAAATTTATATATTTCAACGCGGTGTCAAAATATAAATTCGGTCTTATTTCTTTTCCCCAGAATGTTTCTATATGGAGAATTCGAGCTAAAATCTCCCCTGCGCTTAAGTTCGTCTGATAGCTCTTAAGCTCAAATGCGCCATGTGTAGGGACGGCCGGCGGAGTAGAAAGGGAACGAAATAGTCCTGTTTTCGATACCCCTAACGATACCAAGATTAACAATGAAAGGAACAATACAAGAAACAATAAAACGGCCACACCCACGAGAGCGGCCACACCCAAGTGTTTTACCCACGAGGGCAAGTTCATTACCCACGATGGCAAATTTATTACCCACGATGCATAGAAATGCGCCAAGACCACAGCCAAGCAGCCCCATAAGATCGTTGATATGATTAAATTTATATATTTCAACGCGGTGTCAAAATACCAGACATTCTCTGTTATTTCTTCTTCCCAGAACGTTTCTATTTTTCCTAAGAATTTACTCATTTGCAGCTTCCGACTTTTTGATACTTGCTTAGGTTATTGGAAAAACAATCCTTAGTCAAAAGTATTTTTTAGCTTTGTCTTGTTAACCGAAATGATTATCCTGCACCCCAAAGGGCAAATTGCCTATTACATTCTACATTCTCTTTCATCGGGTGTCCCCATTTCAAATTCCATCTTTTTTAGTGAATTAAGTATCTACTGCACATTTTGTCAAGATAATTTTTCGAAAACTTTCTTTTATTCTTTATACAAGTGAGCTTATAAAAAATTCCTTTTTTTTGAAAAAGGTTTTGTGTCACCTCTTTAATACAATCCGAATTCTGAATCCATGGGACAGGTGAGCCTGTCGAAAAATGACATAAAGGACAATTTTATAGTTTTTCGACACCCGCCTGGCGTAACCTTACATTACATTATCCCTATCTAATAATCTCCATCCAAAGGCAAACTTGCCAAGCTCAGCAAGTTCCTTATGAAGGCTGGAAATTCAATCAGTATACGTTTCTATTCGATTTTTGTTTCCTTTTCGTGACCCAAATTTTATTAAGATAAGCAAAAGAGTCATCCTTCGCTGTTCGTCACGGATTCATCCTGAACGGACTTGTCCTGCACTTCGTCTCCCGCCAAAGGCGGGATGTCGAAGGAAGGGCTTGCCCCGAAGGATTCACCGTGAACGGACGAGGCGTCCGTTACCAACAAAAGGAAAATAAATTGATTTATCAATATTCATTAGTAGAATTGGCGACATCAAAATTAAGGGAGTTCGCTATATTTTTTTCTTGACATTAGCATTTGTGTTTTATATGTATAAGTTGTGAAACAAACTCTGATGTGATTTTTTTTGCGGCTTTATCTTCTTAAAGAATTTATTTCAGTTCAAGACCAAAAAATATCTCAGAGGAAAAGAGCAATTATGGCAGAGCAAATAGAGGAAAAAACGACTGGTGGATAGCTTTATGCTTCTTTTGATTATCCTCACCTTCTAACGGAAAGGAAGACTTATGCCGTTGGGTACCTTTGGATGGGCGTTATCGGGTTTTGCGGTAATAGGGGCTGTAATTCTGAGTTATTTTCACATAAAATGTTCCAAGGGTAAGGACAAGGGTTGGAGTGGAGCACTTCTTGATATAATTAATGTTCTTGGAATGTTCCTAATTGGTGGAGCGGGTGTTGTAATAGCACTCAGGCTAGGGACGCAGGAACAGGCTTCAAGAAAACAGGAACAAATAGCGAGAAAACGTGAAGTAACTCCAAGGATATTCATTAGTTCTGTTGAATATGATAAGAAGGTTGAATATGTTGATAAGACGAATCCCCCCAAACATATTTTTCTGAATGTCAAAAACATGGGGAGAGGAGATGCTACCGATTTATGTGTTGCGTTAGAACGGTACGACCCTAAGGAAAACGATATTAAGAAAAGAACATTTGCTGGCCCTTGCCTTCGTGAGGTGCCAGGAGAGATTTTCTCAATAGATCAACTGTGCTATCTTCCTAAGGGCGAGGGTAGGAAGATACCCTTCGAGATATTACAACTATACCCTCGTGAAGAAACAGACGCCAGCCAAGACTCTTTTTATTGGCAAAAACAGCGCTTCAAAGCCTACGTGTGGTATAAAAATGTTGAAGATGATAGTTTTCTGGTCTCCCGATTAGTAAGCATACCGCTGATCGTCGCAGGCGATTCTCCCCTTGAGAATAAAATTAAGGCTTCCCCCCAGAAGTTATGGCACCCGGATGATGATCCCAAATCGCGTTTTCACGAATTTAATAAGTAGAATTTACAGCTTTGAACAAGCACCTCATAAGGGTATGGTGAGAGTTTAGAAGGACTTTAAAAATTGGAAAGATCAAAAACCTTGAAAAGCGAAATTCGGGCGATACTTCTTCTGACCTCACTGCTTTTTTTGTTCACCTTTCTCTATTCGGTCTTAGCCTGGTCCAAAAATAAACCGATCAAAAAGTGCGTTTGGGCTTATGCAGAACAACAAGGTCGTGTCCCATTTGCAAAGTTAAAAGCAACGGTTGGAGATCGCGATACGATCTGCTATACGGATGGTGAGGGAAACTACTGCTTCCAGTACTATGAGTCTGATTCGATAAGCATCTCTTCAGGTTCACAAGAAAATTTGCGTGTTTACCTCCCAAAACCCCTTATTTTCCCCCCCGGGGATACCACAACCACTGCCATTGAGATGATGGACTCATTAAAAATATTAAGAATAAGGATGGATGAGAGAGTCACACAGTTAGAAGAAGAATTGAAACAGGCAAGAAAAGCAGATACTATATACATAGTCGGCTGCACCGTGAAGGAAGCTGACTCCCTGGTTAGGGTTCCAGATGTCTCGCTGAACTTTTACTTTGAAGCAGTCTCGGTTGATTCCCTTTCAGACACGTCCGGGGTGGATGGAAAATTCATCATAGCTTTGCCCATTGGCGTAAATAATCATCTTATTATATATGAAGCAAGAAAGGAAAGCTTTCGACCTGTGCTCGATTCAGTTACAGTCTCCCAAAATCCTTTTCTCCTGCGTATCCCTTTGACTCAAGAGTTTCCGACAAGGACGGTTAGTGTAGAAATAAAAGCGCGCTACAAGACAAACTGGGAGAAAGGGCTGCCAGACCGGACACTCGTATTGAAATGGGGAGGGGAAATTCAACGAACCTATGAGACAAACAAATATGATAAGAGACACAAACTTGGCTTCATTCCAGCAGTGGAAGTCCCTCAGGGAAACCAGGTTGTTGAATTTCAGGTGTCCCACGGTTCAGCAGTTGAAAGAGATTGGGAACCAGTAATTTCCAGTAAGATTCCAGATGAGTGGAAAATATTAATAGAACGCCCCAAGTAAATCAAGCCCTCTTTGGCTGTGCGAGAATTTTATCATCTTCTCTAACTTGGTAAATCACATAGAGGATGACAATATTCCTCAGGTGGCAGGTCGTCCCGGTTTTCCATTTCTTTTTTCAAGCATCTTTCATCTCACTTAAAATGTTAGTGATTTCGTCCTTAAACTTTGGTAGTGAGTAATTTATAGTCTCCCATACCCTCTCAAGATTTATTCCAAAATAGGCGTGGATTAATTTATCCCGCATGCCAGCTATATCTTTCCAAGGAACCTTTGAATGATTTTTTTTCGACTCTTTGCTTAAATTCTTCACTGCTTCACCTATGATCTCTAATTTTCGCACAACCGCACTTTGGATTAAATCATTTTCAAAAAACTCTTCTTTGTTCTTACCTTTTACAAAGCTTTCAATAGCATTTATGCCATCCAAGACGTCCTGTAGGAGTGCTTTATCTTTTCTCATAAATCAGCCTCATTGACTTTAAGATTTCATCTTTCACATGTTTATTCAGCGCTTCAATTTCGCCCAGATCAACCTTTCTTCCAAATAACTTACTCAGTTCACCTTCCAATCGGACTAAATCAAACAAACTTTTTCTTGCACCTTCTTGATACTTTATAAGAATGTCAATATCGCTCTTCTTTTTTTGTTCTCCCTTGACAAAAGAGCCAAATATAGCCATAAAAACTACTTCATTTTCTAAACAGATTTTAAGCAGCTTTTCTCCCAACCCTTTCTTCCTTAATGAAGATGGTATGTTGTTGATTTCAATCATTGCTTTTTCTCTCCTCCCATAATAATGTCTTATTTCATACTAATAGTCTTAGAGTTCTTGAGTATCCTTTTTATCTTATCCTGTTTTCCTTCAATAGTCAAGCTTTAATTCGATTCGACGTTCTACTTTATTAAACTAAGTGGGAAGCGATAACCATTTTATATTTTTACCTTCCTCAAGCTTTCCGCGGCTTTTTCCGGGGTGGTGGAATTTATATAAAATCCGGTTCCCCATTCAAACCCATCTATGCGGGTATAGCGGGGCATGATCTCTATATGCCAGTGATAGTCTTCATCTAAAGTCTTCCAAGCTCCTCCTTTGCGGAAGGTCCTGTTCGGCGAGGTATGCAGGATATAGTTGTATGGCGGATCCTTTAATAAAATTTTCAATCTGAGCAATACTTCCTTAAGCAAAGCTGCCAAGCTACCAGCAAGCTCATCATTTATTTGTTCAAAATCGACTGAGTGCTTTTTTGGCAAAATCCAGACCTCATGCGAAAATCGAGAGGCAAAGGGACAGATGGCAATAAAATGTGGATTGGTGCTCACGATCCTTTTCTCAGTGGAAAGCTCCTGCCGGATTATGTCACAATAGACGCATCGGCTTTTATAATCATAATATTGTTTTGCCCCTTTAAGCTCCTCCTTTATGTTCTTGGGGGTGACGGAAAGGGCGACCAGCTGAGAGTGCGTGTGTTTGACGGGAGAAGACCCGGCTCTCTCTCCATGGTTTTTGAAGATCACCATCGACCTGAACCTTTTATCCCTCTTCAGATCCAAAATCCTCTCTTTATATGCGCGCAGAACTTTCTGGATTTGGGAAACTTCTAAATCTGCTAAATCGGCGATATGCTGGGGGGTCTCGATGATTATCTCGTGTGCTCCCACGCCGCTCATCAAATCATACATAAGCTCCGCCCTTCGATCCAATTCTCCTTCCACCCTTAAAGCCGGGGAGATATTAGGCACCACCCGCACTTGCCAGCCCGGCTTGTCCTTTTCAGATCCATCATTTCTCAAAGCAAAGATCTCCGAAGGAGTATATTTTTCATTCCCTTCGCAAAAAGGGCAAATCTTTTTTTTGGTCAGCGCTTCCATCTCTATTAGGCTGGAGGAATTGTCTTTGGTTCTATCCGTGTTTATCACCCATCTTCCGGTGATGGGATCTCTTCTTAATGTGGACATGGCTATAAATCCTGTTTAAAAGTTTGAAAGTTGGAAAGTTTAAAGGTTCAAAAGTTTAGAAGAAAATTTCTCTTATGCCTCCTTGACTTTTTTCGATTTTTATCGCGGGAAGGGCTTTGATGTTTATACGAAAATAATATCCCTGTCTGTATCCGCTCACAATCCAGGTGAACCTCCCCTCCCAACAATGCATATCCCGATAAAGCTCGAAAGTCTGCTCGGTGATTTTCTTTTCGGAAAAATCATAACGATTAAGATAATTCAAAAGCCAATTTCTGGTCAGAGGAAGACGAAGGGAGACCGAGGCCCAGTGATTTTCGCTTCCTCCTCGGGTCTTGCTGAAACGATGGGAAATATCCACACTCCAGGGTTGGGATACGGTTTCTTTTGAACCCTCCAAATTTTCTTCAGCCGGAGCTAATCCTTCAATTTTTTCACCTATATTAGCCTTTGATTCCTGCCAGCTCCCATGAAAACTCAGACGAGTATCAAAGCTGAAATAAAGCCATCGGGGAGATAGCAAATTTAGCTTCCCTGTTTTTTTGTCATAAAAATCGTGAGCGGCGGAAAAAGAGAGGTCAACGTTTCTAATAGCAGTTGAGCGCATCACGGTAGAAAGATTCGTCAACTTATGTTCTTTGGCTAAAAAATTATAACCGGAGCTAAAGTTCAAGGTGAAAAGGTCAAGCTTCTTCTCCACCTCTTTACCGTCAGAGGTAGATTTGGTTTTCAGCTGGAACAAATTGCTTAAGCTGAAATTCATCGCCTTTTGCTTTCCGCCGCCGCCTCCTCTTCCAGTATAATTTCGGTATTCTTCCTTGCGATTAAACGCAGGTTGCCATACAAAACCTAAATTGGGGGTCATCACATGTCTTATCCCCACCAGTTTGCCTATCCTGGGCTGAAAAGTTCCGAAAATTGTGGTTCCGGCAGAAAGGCGGGTGGAGTAGGCTCCTCGTCTGGCAGAGCTATTGCCCGAAACGGGAAAAGCATCACTTAAGTTTGTTTTGAAAATATAATACCAGGTTTCCTGATAACCAAACCCGGGGTTCAAAACCAGCCAGCCGAAAAGTTTTTGGGGTGCACTGAGGTTGGCAAAGTTGTCCGAAACCATATATTTTTTCCGATCTGAATATCCCATATTTTTTCTCTTGTAGTTATAGTTGACAAAATTAGAAGAAAAAGAATAGTAAATCGAATTATACCACCTGGTAGTGAGCTTGTCGAAACTATTTTTGGAAATTTCGCCTTCTCTTTTGCCTTTGGAGGGAAAGAGAGGCAATGTTGATCTCGACAAACTCAAAGTCGGTAAAAGGGCGGAACGCTCGTCAGAATCCAAATTCAAGGTCTGATCCAAAGCTGAAGTTAAACTGGTATTAGCCCATCTTTTGCTTAAGTTCATCTGCGAATGCAAAGACCTATTTCTTCTTTCGTAAGGGTCCAAGTTCAAATCACGCCAAAAATCTTTATCGCTTAAAAAACTTCCGTAAGCGGAAAGACTGACTGAAGGACTTATGGTTTGCCTGTGGTCAACTACCAGATCCCATCTTGAGCGTCTCCATTTTGTAAACGTGGACGTATTCCAGCCTGATTCCCGGTTATATGATCCGGAAACGCTTCCGTCTAAGAGATACCGGACCGCGTATCTAGCCTGGGATTTGAGAAGCCAGCCGGAACTTTCATAATAATCGAACGCGGTTTTCAGATCCCAATAATCTGAGGCGGCCCAATAGTAACCTAAATTTCGAATGAACCTTTGGCCAGCTTGCAAATTCCCGATATCGAAAGTTAGAAATCCCGAATGCCGACCGGGCTTTATAGGAAAGACATAATAAGGAATCGCCGCCACCGGAAGGTCTGCAATATACAACACCACGGGTTTGACAATGACCTTGTCTTTGGCAATGATTTTCATTCTTCTTGAATAGAAATGAAAATGGGGTTCGCTTTGGTCACAGGTGGTATAACTCCCTTTATCCGCAAGTATCACCTGGTCCGTTATCTTCCTTAACTTCTCGCCATGATACGTTCCCCCTTCAAATTGGGTCACCCCCACCTCCACCTTTCCCCTTTTGGTGGACAAATCATAAGTCATCCTCTTCCCTTTTATCTCCTCCTTGCCATCTTTAAGCACCGGGAGGTCGCTTTCTACCTGCTCTTGAGTGGCTCCGGTCTCCCCTGGGCTTTTTTTCATCCCTTCCGCCACCAAAATCTCCTTCTCCGTATGATAATAAATCTTCCCTGCAGTTAAAAGAATTTGACCATATTCAAGACTGCTTTTTCCTTCCAGAGTTATCAGATTGTTTTCAATCAAATAGTTTATCTTATCCGCAGAATACTTTATGGTATCTTTCAAGCTTTCACCAGAGGACGAGCTATCTTTGGTCTTTTCTTTGGGGAAAGAATAAGTCCCTATAGCTCCGCCTTCGATCAAAACCCGTTTTATCCGATCATCGGATAAGAAGAGATTAATGGTATCGCCGGAGGCTTCATTTTTATCCCCGGAGGGGCTTCCTTCTGAGATTGAACCACCCTTTTGAGAAGGGTAATATATGCTGGTGGCGTTACCCGAGGCTTTTACCTCATTCAGTTTTTCATCTTTCAATAGAAAGACCATTTTTTTGCTTGAAAGAAAGCTTTCCTTTCCCTTATTATTTTTTAGCAGAAAGTCCGCCGACCGACTTTGACCAAGTGAATCGAAAATCTCAAGATGAGACGCCTTGGCATTACCTGACACTTCGATTTTTTCCACCTTTTCGTCCTGAAGATAGATTTCCATCCTCTCCCCGGAGAGACGATCTCTTTCTTTTTCAGCTTCCGGTTTCCCTTCCAAGATGATCTTATTTTCCCCCTTTAGCGAAGTGGCCGTATCGCATTTGGCTCTCAATGTCCCTTTGGTGATAAGCACATCCTTTTGGGCTACTGCTTTTTCTTGATCTATGTAATATTCCATGCTCTGGCTGGTTATGGTAACCGTGCTATCGTCTTTATTAGGTCTGAAAACCAAAGCAGGGGACTGGGAGAAAAAGACAAACTTGGCGGTGCGATCGTATTCTCCATGTCCCCCGCTTATGACCGCATCCTCTTTTTTGCTTAAAAGCTTCACGCCTCCATCTGCTACCACCTTCCTTGAGTTTTTGTAGTAGGTCACCCTATCCGCCGAAAGAATTTGATCCGGGTCTTCAATTTTGACATCATCTATAAAGACCACCTGTCCTGCGGTGCGATACCAGACCGCTCTTTGGCTTTCCAGATTTATCTCGCCATGCCTGAATTTGACATGGCCGATCAAGTTGAGCATGATATTATCTTTCTCCATTCTCAGCTCAGAGAAATCGGCATTCAAAAGCTCAATAGGTTCGCTTCGCTCACCACGAGTGGATTCGCTTCGCTCACCACGAGTAGGTTCGCTACGCCCGGACAGGCGGGCGTCTGCCCGCTCACTACCAGTCGGCTCTTTTTCGGACTTGGAAAAAGAGTGAGTTTGCCCAGACAAAAAGAAAAGAAGAACGATTATGAAAAAAAAGAAAGTTCTTTTATACATTTTTAAACGCCATACTGCTTTGCCAATTAAAAAAACGGCTGTATCCTGGGTTGCGTTTAAAAAGGTTACGGTTTAGATTCGCTCCGCTCACCACCAGTCGGTTAGGTATCGTCTAAAAAGTCATCGTCGGTAGTTCATCGTCTGAAAGATAACGATGCATATGCATTCATACGAATAGACGAAACCCAGATACGACTTATCCGCCAGAGGCGGATCTGCCTTTGGCAGACGATACGTGTCCGACTTGTAGTGAGCTTGCGGTTCGACTTCGCTCCCTTCGACTTTGCTCAGGGACAGTGAGCGAAGCCGAACTGTCACCGCCCTGAGCCTGTCCCTCGACTTCGCTCGGGACGGTGAGCCTGTGCTTCGACTTCGCTCACCCTTCAACTTTGTTCAGGGTGACCCTGAATTCATTGAAGGGTCAGCACCATGAGCTTGTCGAATGGTCGAACCGTCGAAGGGTCGAAACTAAACCTAAACCGAAAAACCATAAACATAGTAACTTTATTTTGTAAACATGGCACCACGTAAATAGCCGAATTAAAGCCATCCTTTCTTTATACGAAGAATAACCCCTTTATACTCCTTTCGGCTTAATGGCTGTTGTTGTATACACCTCATTCAAGATATTCAAAATAAGATTAAAGATCAAGATTTTAAAAACAAAAAAACCGCCTATCCAAGCGGTTCATACACAAAACTTTTTTTTCATTCAAAAACGATATTTCACTCTGCCGTCATCCGTTCAATCCGCTTAATCCGTTCTCCCGCTAAAAGCGGGATCAGGATGAATCCGTTGACCTATTTCAGCAACACCATCTTTTTAACCTCAGAAGATGATCCCACGGTAAGTTTATAGAAATATATCCCGCTTGACACCATTTTGCCACCTTCGTCTCTGCCATCCCAGAGGATAGCATAATTGCCACCCGTCTTATCTTCATCCACCAAAGTTTTTACCAATTGTCCACGGACATTGTAAATTTTCAAGGAGGTGTGAAGGGGGGACTGACCACTGTTCACTATGAACTGTATACCGGTTGCGGGGTTGAAGGGATTGGGGTAATTTTGGAAAAGCTTTATGGATTTAGGGACATTTGTATGCTCCTCTTCAGAATCAAAAACATCCGTATATGCTTCTAGCCAATCAAGCACCCTCTGCATCACAAAATGCGGCTTGGAAAGATAATGTCCTTGATACTCCTGCCCGCTCGGGTTCATCCCCTCAAAACCAAACCCAAAAAAGACCAGCTCATAGTCCCCATGATACCTGATCCCAGCTACGGAGTCAACCCGATTCCATCCGGACTTGGCATATTTCAAAACCGGGATAGCTAAGCTATCTGGCAGAAGGACATCTTTTGAGCTCTGGTTTTCAGCGCCTCCATAGGCCTGTATATACAAAGTATCTCCTACCGTATCCCCAGGTTCCCCCATAACCAAACGTTGCGTACAATCCTCATCCCGAAGGCTACAATGCAGGTAATCTGTTAAGAACTCTTGAAAGAGGGGATTAGCTGAGCCGGAGAGGGCTTCTGCCGCATCCTGGCTGGTTAAGAATAATCTGCCTCCCCGGTCCAAAAAGCTCATCAAGCTTTCTACTTGAGCTGGGGTGAATAAGTCGGTTCGGTGATCTCCGGTATACCAGATTAGATACTTGTATTTGTTGAAGGAGAAATCCGGATTTGTCTTCGCCTGAGTATCCCAGATGTCATAAATTCTCCTCAAGGAATCCAGAGCGGAGGTATAGTAGCTCTGGTAATCTGCGGCTGAGCCTGAATCATCGTCCACAATAAGAATCTCCGCCTTTCCTGCCCACTCCTCTTTATTGAAATCCAGGGAGTAGGTGCCACCATTTCCTACAACATGCAGAGTGAAGATGATGGGTCTTCCGGGGAAGTCAGGATTCACCACAAACTCCATGGGGTCGGAGTTGTTATTAACAGAGCCGCCCGTTCCAATGGTCCCCAGGTAAGAAGAACTATCGGTAAAGGTTATGCCCGCGGTATCCACAGACCCGGTTACGGTGGTGCCAGTCATGGGAAGCCAGATATTGGAGATGGTAAAATAAATCTTCACCGTCTCTTCTCCTTCAGGCCGGCCATTTCCATTTCCCCCGGGGGGTGAATCATTCAGAGTAAAATTAGTCAAAAACAGGCAAGGTCGGGACCAGGTGACATCCAGATTGGCATGCATAGAAGAATCCGAGATGTTCCATACCGCCACCTGAGTTTTTCCGCCTCCATAATTGCGACTGCCGGGAGTGGTAGTATCGTCAAAAGCTCGCTTGTCATGCCAACCCGGAAAAGGATCCGCTCCATCTCCTTTGTTGACCCTGTTTTCTAAGTCGAAGTTTCCATCCGCCTGCTCTAAAGCCACCTTATAATGATTTTCATTGTGGTTGTCAGCAACAGCGTCATCTACATGGTATATTAATAACCCCTCTCCAGGCAAATAGGAGTCAAAGCTGGTTTTTTGCCGGTTCTCCACCAAAAAATATTGTGATCCATCCCCACCTGAAGTCCAGAGCCGATAGGAGACAGGAGAAGTCTCGGCTTGAAGAATCTCCACATTGATCTGATTTGAGGGCAACTGGTTAACGTTAGCCCATCCTAATGTTTTCTTGCACCAGGCATCGAAATGAGCCGGAGTCTTTCCGTCATTGTTCCATGAGCCATGCGCCATAATAGACCAATATCCCAAGCCGTAAGAGCTATTGTCTGTATCGTAAAGATCTGGCAACCCCAAAATATGCCCAAGCTCATGAGCGAAGACCCCTATGTGAACAAGACCACCGGACTGTATCTCCGGATCCATGTCATAGTCATGCAGATACACCCCATCCTTGTACAAGGTGGAAGTCATGGACCATTTATGAGACCAGATATCGTCATAGCTTCCAGTCTCCTCTGCTCCTGGTCCGGCATGCACGATGATCAAAGCATCCACCCAGCCATCTTTATCATGGTCGTAGTCAGCGAAATTTACTTGGGTATCAGCGGCATTAACCGCATCCTCAGCTAACTTCCGTGCATTGTGAGGATAAGGACCATCCAACCCGTTTAGTCCCCACACATAATAGGAATAAGGGTGCGGCATTCTATACCATCCGGTCACACCTCCCAACAAATCAAGCTTTTTATAGGAGTTCTCCAGATAGAAGTCCCTCATGCTCCCGGAGGAAAAAGCAAAATCCTTGCTGAAAAGAAGAAGCGAGAACTCACTGGTATCATAAGAGTGCACCTTGTCGCTAAAATCGACACAGATAACGATGGGCTTCAAGGTGTCAGTCAAAAGAGAACCGTTCTTCCCAAACTTGATGGGGGGATTGAGATTAGGTTGATCTAACCCTTGTTCTCTGGCAAGATTTGATCGCTTAACCCATTCCTCAAGCTTTCCTTCTTTTTTAAGTTTTTCCACCACCTCCGGTGACAAGGATACTGCATATAAATCAAAGTCTAAAATTAGGAAGAAAAAGAAAATTGAAAGAAGTATTTTATTAATATTCAATCTCATATTCTGCTCCTTCAATCCTTGAGTAGTCGAGTTTCCGCCGAAGGCGGGTAGACCCGACAAGTTAACACTAACATTATACGAATAATCCAATGTTAAGACAAGCGATTTTGAAAGAAGAGGAATATTTTAAGTTGGTTCGGGAATTGGAGGGGCTGTTTCTCAAATAGCAATTGGTTTAGTGAAAATGTGATCTGGTGCACCTGAACTTTGATATTTCCAGATAGAACCAATTGGGTTG
>Ga0315289_10000639_pt1 | contig 53399 bp, 59 predicted proteins | sample YL17G11_40_MG_FD_203452 | JGI IMG/M metagenome (GOLD analysis project Ga0315289, IMG submission 203452) | Sediment microbial communities from Yellowstone Lake, YNP, Wyoming, USA - YL17G11_40 | ecosystem: Environmental > Aquatic > Freshwater > Lake > Sediment | place: USA: Wyoming | collected...
GAAAGCGGAGAGTGGCGGGTGGATTGCAAAAAGCACGATTATGGTGGTGAACTATAAGAGTAAACCGCAGAAGTTTAATTTGTACGCTCTTTTCCCCAAGGATGCGGTGGTAGGTGAAGTGAAACCGAAGCCAACGAAAGTGACAGATACGTTCATTAAATGGAGTCTAGATAGTATTGATCCCACCAACAAGATTGACATTTATTTTGAGCTTGCGGGTCTGAATAAAGGTGATTTTGATGAGAACGATTTGTATATACAGAACATCAACCCTTCGTATGTGATTGGGGCGGATAAATGGGAAGGTGAATAAGAGTATGGCGCGTGATTACTCAGGGGTAATTACCAAGATTGATTCGATTGCTGCAAAAGTGTATGCGGATCTTGAAAAAGCAGAAATCCCAGCGTTGCAACTGTCGACTCGTACAAAAGCAAACATCAGGTTTGATGATGATTTAAATGTGTGGAAGTACGGGAAGAATATGACAGAGCGGTCTGCGAACTCCCTTGACGGAGCGTATATGTTGTTGCGTACGATGTACCTGGTTGATTTTATTAAAGACATGATAAAAGGGAAAAAGTCATCGACATTAAGAGAAACGTATTATATCTCCGAGGGGTGGAATCTTGCGAAGTTCAGCAGTCAGAATGAGTCTGACCTGCTTGCGGAGGATCTTGAGGTTATCACGGGTTGCATGCGGGAGGATTTTAAGTTACGACCTGAGGAGGATGGCGCTCGTGTCATTGGCAATCTTGTTGTTGAGGAAATGACCAGGAAGAATGCAAAGAAGAAGATACACTGTCAGGATGATGTGGGTGATGCTGGCTATGGGATACCGTATAATGTGGAGAAAGAAAAGCTCACCTTCAAAGAGGTTGATGCTGATTTTATTGTCGCGATTGAGACCGGTGGTATGTTTGACAGGCTTGTCGAGAACGGGTTTGATACGGATTCCCGTGCGATTCTTGTGCATCTCAAGGGACAACCTGCGCGGTCTACACGACGATTCATTAAACGTCTGAACGAGGAAAAGAAACTACCGGTTCTCGTATTTACCGATTGTGATCCCTGGAGTTTCCGCATTTACGGCAGTGTTGCGTATGGTGCAATTAAGACCGCGCATATCTCTGAGTATCTGGCGACACCAGCAGCGCAGTACCTGGGTGTGACACCCTCAGATATTGAGAACTATAAACTCCCAACAGATACGTTGACTTCTGAGGATATCGCTGCGTTGAAAAGCGAGCTTGATGATCCCAGGTTCCAGGATCAGTTCTGGAAACATGAGATAAAACTGCAGCTTACCCTTGGCAAGAAATCGGAGCAGCAGGCGCTCGCAAAATACGGGCTTGATTACGTGACTGATACATATCTTCCGGAAAAACTCGCGGAAATGGGGATGTTGAAAAAGTAACGAGCCTACTGTTTTTGTCCCCATAGGTCATTTGGTGGGATCATCTGGTAGCGGAGATTTACAACACGGGTCTCATCGATCATAATGAAGGTTTTACTGAAAATACCTCCTTTGGCATCAACAGGGATGGTGTAGCTGTGTACTCGTTTTCCTTGCAGGTACACTAGTTGTCTGGGTTGTTCTGGTTGTAGATGTTTTTTTCTCAAAAGAGTGTTATGAAGGAGAAAGATAATCTCAAGAGCAATAACAACGCTGATGAGGATGATAGCGGAGAGAATCCATTGTCCGATGGTTAAAACCGCCCATTTATTTCCTAACTGAAGAAAAAAGACACCCATGATAACTAAGGCGATCCAGAGGGAATATAATACGGTAAACAAGAAAAGGAGTTTTGACGCTTTCAGATATCTGCGTTTTAGTTTTTCTTCGTCCCAGATAGGTTCTTCTGTATTCATTTCCTTTCCTACCAGTTCCCTTATAACTCGCTGTCTTTAAAACTTTTTGTTTTTATAATAATTCTGAAGAGTATGTTTATATAGGAATATGTTTTATATTACTTTTGTACAAGGGGGAGCGTATGAATCATAGTCATCTTATGAAACTCGGAGTGGTTTGTCTTGTCATGATGTTGATAGCTGCTGTGAACACCATATCATCAACTACGAAGAAAGACCGTTCTTCTATGATGAAGGATGGACATATTTTATATGTTGGGGGGTCGAATCCTGGGAATTACAGCAAAATCCAGGATGCAATCGATAACGCCTCTCAGGGCGATATTGTGTTTGTGTATGATGATTCAGCGCCGTACTATGAGAACATTGCTATTAACGTCCCGATTCATCTCATCGGTGAAAATCGGAATACAACAAGCATTGAGGGAGGGAACCATGCGGTCTCTATTTTTGTTGATGGGGTGACCGTGAGTGGTTTTCGGATTAGTAATGTTGGTGATTTTTGGAACTGTTGCGGTTTTTATGTCATATCTCAGGGGAACAATATTTCAAATAACAATATTGTCAATAATCTTCGGATGAACGGGATTTTTCTTGATTGTGCGTCGTATAACACGATTTATGGGAACTTGATTGAGAATAACAACTATCATGGGATTCGACTGGAGTACGCCTCTCATAATACGATTGTGAACAACAGGATTGTGAATAAACGAGGGTACGGTATCTATCTCTGGGAATCACAGGATAACCTTCTCATGGGAAACACGGTGAAGCAGAGTTTCTTCGATGGACTAATGCTGGGGGACAACCGCGGGAGTAACACGATCTTTCATAACAACTTTATTGATAACCCAGAAAATGCGTATGATGAAACAGGAAACACCTGGGATAATGGTTCAAGTGGGAATTATTGGTCTGATTACAATGGTTCTGATACTGATGGTGACGGTATTGGTGATAGTCCCTATCAGATTCTTGGAAACAAGAGTCAAGATATGTACCCGTTGATGAAACCGTATGGAGAACAAACACTCGATATAAAGATCACGAGAACCGGTAGGTTTGGTGTGACCATTACCGTAACAAATACTGGAACAGATGATGTAACAAATGTTGACTGGAATTCTCGTTTGATTGGTAGGTTTCTACTGGTGCCTTCGGAACGGTATCATCAAGGGACACTATCATTCCTTGCTCCTGGTCAAGAAATAATTTTACAAAAGGTGGATGTATTCTTTGGAATTGGTATTATCGATGTACAGGTTACTGTAGGAGAAACATCTGCATCGATGCGAGGGTTTTTACTTTTGTTCTTTTTTATCCCCTTATCTGAGTAGTACCATATTCCTGGATTATTGTGTTTTGCTCGAGGGGTAGATTATTTCAAAACATTTATATCCATGGACTGACACATATGTACATGCTAGTAAAAATCTAGCGAAGAGGAGGTGAGCAACGCGGATATAAAAATTGTGGGGGCGGTTACTGACGAAAACGCGTTGGAAGAAATCGAAAACATTGCGAAAGTCTTTGCGTATGAGCAAAGAATGAAAGATTATACGGCTCCTTTGTATAAACAGTATCTGGAAACAAAAACAAAAATAATTGGCGAGAAAAAAATGGGGGAGAACAACAAATTTATCCCGAGTAACCAACCACATATCCTTGTGAAAGGATTATGTTAGAGCGATCCCTATTTCGCTCAGAGTTCTAACGAGAGGATCAGGTTCTCCTTCTTTTATTTTCGAATTTCTCTTCAAGCATCTGTTTAATTGAAAAAGTTTAAATTCCACTAACCTTTTCTTCCTGGCAAAGAGGTAGACAATGGTTGAATTTGAGACACTGAAAGCAGAGGAAGTAAAATTTGGGAAAAATAATTTCATCGAAGTTGCACGGAAGAAAGCAGTCGGTGAATCAATCTCCAAAGAATTCGTCGCGATTTCTCGCGGGTTCTATCTTTCTGATGGAACGAAGAAATGGAAGTCATCCATCACGCTTCCTGATGAGGAAGATAAAAGAAAGCAAATTGCAACCTTAATCAACAATCTATAAAAAATCAATATTGTTGCCGCAACTCCACGCAAAAAAATGATGAAAAAGCTTGTGAGTTGCATGTTTTATTTTTTTTATTCCTAAACTGTACCTGCTATCGTTTGTATCGTACAAAACTTTCTTCGTTTTGCCAAAGAGTCACATCAGGTTTTTCTCTGAAATAATATATCTGTTTTGGTTTGATCACATGCCGTTGAACGGGAAGTGGTTTTATTCGTCGTTCTTTTGGTGGGTGCTCAAAGAAATGAGGAAGTTTTTTGGTGATAAATATCGTGACAATGTATTTAGCAAGGAGCAACGCAATCAGTACTTCCATACAAAGCAGTGCGACTGCAAGACTCCATCCACTTGTTAAAAATTTCTGAGAAATGTCGTGTCGCTGGTAATAAGAATTTAATCCAATCATGGTGGTAAGGGCGATAACTAGGTAAATGAAATACATGAGGTCAAGTGTGAGTGGGATTGATTTTTCGCCTCGTTTCACGATCCCATAGAGTTCATAGAGATGGAGCAAGAGTAAAAAGAATGCGGAGGGACCGATCAGTAGCGAGAACATATACAAGATTGCATCTAGGTCGGTGAGGATAGTTCCGTAGAGGAGGTAGGAAAATGTTTGGAAGACAACGGCGACAAGGCCAGCGAGAATCAGAGCGTCTATGCTGTGTTGTATTTGAATTTCTTTAACATATTGTTGCGTATCTTGGAGTTGTTCTGTTGTTTTCGCAAGTTCTCCTGTGATCTGCTGAAATTTATCATCGCTCATTTACCCATCGCCTCGTATGTTCCGTCCATAGATGTAAACGAAACAGTAGTATAAAAATATTCAAGATGCACGTGTTTATAAAGCGTTTTTTTTTATGCAATAAAATCAAGAAACGTACACTGTTTTCTTTTATCTCTACGCCTAGAGGTTTTACTATCATAAAAATCACAGAACGATTTGTTTGTATCTGCCAATCAGAAAAACCATAGATTTATTAAGGAAAGTCTTTATAGAACCGTTTAAAGTGATATTTAGGGGATTCATCATATGAAGAAATCGTTCATTGTGTTTGGACTGTGTCTTTTATTGGTAGGTATGCCGGTTGGGTTCAGTGATTGTGGCTGTACGCTCCCCGATGATGCTAGTGCAGCTCAACAATCCGTACAACCATGGATTTCTGATGCTGATATTACTGCATTACAAGAACAAGGGCTGAAGGAAGGATGGACGTTTACGGTAGGGAAAAACCCTGCCACGGATCGCCCGTTGTCGCAACTCTGCGGTCTTGTTGAACCAGAAGACTGGTGGGTTGGCGCGTCATTTGACACGTGCATTCCAACACGTGAATTACCTTCTCATTTTGACTGGCGTGAACTCGGAGGGTGCACCCCAGTGAAAGATCAAGATGGATGCGGGAGCTGCTGGGCGTTTGGAACCGTCGCGCCTCTCGAATGTAACATTCTCATAAAAGATCATAAGGAAGTTGATCTCTCGGAACAATGGCTTGTCAGTTGCAACCAGAACGGATGGGGATGTAACGGCGGTTGGTGGGCTCATGATTACCATCAATGGAAGATGGATCGGTTTAATGGGACCGGTGCAGTACTGGAAGAAGAATTCCCCTACGTTGCAGTGGATGCCCCCTGCAATGGACCGTATCATCATCCGTACATCATGGATTCGTGGCATTATGTCGGATTCTCCCAAGGTGTTGCCCCAACCGAAGCTATTAAACAAGCGATTATGACGTATGGTCCTGTCTCCGTAGCCTGCGCAGTCACCGAAGCGTTCGGAGCATACACCGGAGGAGTCTTTAACGAAAATGACCCACAGGCACAGATCAATCATGCAATTGCTCTCGTCGGCTGGGATGACAGCCAAGGGGCAAATGGCGTCTGGTTCCTGAGAAACTCCTGGGGCGCCTGGTGGGGCGAAGACGGGTACATGCGCATTGAATACGGTGTTTGTAAGGTTGGATATGCAGCTTGCTACGTCAATTATCCGGCGAAAACCAAAATAGAGATCAACGGCGGGCTGTTCGGTGTTTCGGTCGGGTTCAGAAATGTTTGGAACGCAGCAACGACAGATGTCAAATGGAACATCATCCTTAAAGGCGGGATCTTTGGAGTAATCAACACATCCATGCAAGGTACGATAGAATCATTAGAACCTGGAGTGGTTGTATATGAGAGAATCCCACGTCTGGGATTCGGACCTATAAGCATCTCGGTTACTGCAATACCAAAAAACGCGGGAAAAATAACAAAACATGCTGAGGGATTCTTATGCGGGTTGCTGCTATTCGTACCACAAAACCAATAAATACCTCCTCTTCCATCTTCAGATAAATTTTTAAACTCCTAGGAGAATATTCTTTGCGTACGGGGTTGGCATGAAGAAAGAAAATTGCCCATTCTGTGGACATCGATGGATACGAAAATCATCAGAATCGATGATAGAATGCCCGAATTGTAGAACAGAATATTTCATACAACCAAGACCCGAAGATGAAGAAAGTATAGAGGAAGAAGAGACAATCGCTGATGAGTTTGAAGAGAGAAACCTCTAGAGTATCAGCAAGTTTGTTTTTTTTTAAGAAAAGTTCATCAACCTTAAAAACACGTTGTTGATACCGATTTTTATGACAGATCTGCTCTTTGAAGAAAGTGCACTGGTGTTAACCGGTATCTTTATCACCTTCATTTCTAGTTCTCTTTATACGATTAATGCACATGGGTTTGTAGCCAGGGGAAAGTATCGAAAAAAGGAGGAAGCAATCCTCATCTTTCTTGGTGCTACCGTCTTTTTAGGACTCTTAACACCACTTATCCATGAGGTATCAAAGCTGACCATAACAATAGTACCGGTCACTTCTATTGCAGGCATAGTACTAATTGGGACCAATTTTGTTCTTCACTATAGTATTCCAAGCTGGAAGCAGACCTCGACTAAATCACTTCTCATTTATCTTCTTGGTATATTTTTAGTCGTCTTAGGGTTTCTTATAAGTATTTACTTTTAATTCAAAGGAATTACTTATCTATTTTTTGTGTTTTTCTCGATGAATTTTTTTCAGGTATAATGAAGAAATTCTGAGAGATAATTTAATAGTATAATTTATATACGATGTTTTATATAATATTATATATGAATATTAAAAACGAGGTGAAACCATGGAACCCCTCTTACAATTTATTTTTGGATTAACGCTTGCAATTGTTCTGCACGAACTAACACATCTGCTTACCATGATCTATTATAAGATCCCCTTCAAAGCGATTGTGTTGACCAAATATTCTGCGGTTGGATTTCTTGTGGATAACGAAACCTACGTGACAGATAATAAGAAATTACTTTTTCTTTATTTTTCACCAATCGTATGGAGTTTTGTGTATTTCATAAATCCAAATGAACCTTTTTTCTTAATGTTCCCCGTGGTTAATATTTTTGGTGGCGTGGGCGATTTTTACAGCTTTTTTAGACTCATTATCATTCCGCCTGAAAAAAGAATCGAGATGGCTAACAATAGTGACGAAAAGGTATTGAAAAAAATTATTTGGAGAAAAGACATCTCGGTCAATAGCAGGTTCTTCAACGGGAAATAAACATCTTTCTTTAAATTTTTTTTATTTCAGTTGTGGTTTCCTAAATTAACTTCCTTTTTATTTTTCATTAAACCTGTTGAAAGAAAGGTTTAAATGAATAAGAAATATAAGACTTTAAGGGGTTATCGAATGAAGAAAATTGCTACAATCATAATTTTTTTATTATTCGTTATACCTGTCGGTTTTGGTCATAGTGCCGATATCGATGTTCCAAAGACTGTTCAAAAAAATATCAAACAAACATCGACAAGCAACATACAAGGTTACATTCCACATTTCAGAACAACTTATATGGTTACCATGCGCGATGGTGTGCAGCTTGCCACTGATGTGTATCGACCGATTTTCCGTTCATCTCCCCATGGGACGATTTTTTTGAAAACACCGTACAATAAGGATTATCTGAAGATTGTTGGCATCATTGGAATACTGTGTGGTTGGCCGACCGTTATCCAGGACATGCGCGGAAGGTTTGCATCAGACGGTATCGATACGGTTTTTAAAAACGAAAGTACAGATGGAGCCGATACCCTTACCTGGATCGCAAACCAAACGTGGTCGAATGGGAAAATCGCGACGATTGGGCCTTCTGCGATGGGCATCACTCAGTACTGTATGGCTGGTGCAAACCCGCAGAATCTTTCCTGCCAATATGTTCAGGTTGCAACGCCGAACCTGTATAAACACGCAGTGTATCAGGGAGGAGAATTTAGGAAGAACCTGGTTGAGAACTGGCTGAGCGGACAGAATAGTACCTATATTTTACAGGAAGTTTTAGAGAACGAAAACTTCACGCTTGGTTACTGGGGAAACGTCACTCTTGATGATAATTGGGAGGATGTGAACGTACCTGCTATCCATGTAGGAGGATGGTACGATATTTTCAGCCAAGGAACCATTGAAGCATATATAGGATATCAGCATCTTGCTGGACCAGGAGCAAGAGGGAAATCGAAACTTATTATGGGGCCCTGGACCCACACCGGTTTTTTTTCTCGCAAACAAGGCGAACTGACCTACCCAAGGAATTCTCTTGACAGGTTTTCGTTAAGGATGTTTCGGGACATGATCCGACTGTATACGATGAACGAGACCGATGATTTTTCCAGGTGGCCTACGATTTCATACTACGTCATGGGCGATGTCGATACGACAAGAGCGCCTGGGAATGAATGGCGATACGCAGATGATTGGCCGATTCCCTCAACCGAAGTCAAATGGTATTTCCATCCCGATGGACTGTTAACCACTAATCTTCCAGGATTTGATGATCCTCTCATGTACGTGTACGATCCTACAGACCCGGTACCAACGATTGGAGGGAGAAATCTTTTTTCTCCTGCTGGCCCCTACGATCAACGCCCAGTGGAAAACAGATCTGACATGCTTGTCTTCACCAGCCCCGTGTTACAACAACCCTATGAGGCAACAGGTCCAATTAAAGCACGTTTGTTTGTTTCTTCTGATTGCCCTGACACTGATTTTACCGTGAAACTGACCGATGTGTACCCTAATGGACGCTCTATGTACATTACGGATGGTATCCTCCGGATGCGAAACCGAAACGGTCAAGATCACTGGGAATTCATGCAGCCAGGAGACATCTATGAGGTCTCGGTTGATCTCTGGAGCACGTCCTACATCTGGAACACCGGTCATCGCATTCAAGTAGAGGTCTCCTCGTCGAACTACCCGCGTTTCTTAAATAATCCGAATACTGCAGATGAAATCTATAAGAATTCTACGTATACTATTGCGCATAATGTCCTGTATGTTGATACGACTCATCCTTCGTGTATACTTCTTCCAGAGCCAATCCCTGATAGAACGAAGACGACATTAACACCACCCGATGTTACCCCGTTAAAAATCAGAATTTCTAATCCGTTATTTTCTTTGTTTCCAAACTGAAAAAATCTAATTTCCTATTCGATGATACAAGAAACAAACACATGATTATTTAGCACCAATAAGTGCTTTGCAATTAGGGCAAATCAAAATAAACCTTTTTGGTTTTTTAGCAGAACTAGACCCCGACCTACCAAAAAAAGGACAGGTGGCATGCCAAAGCCAAAATCCATTGCGTTTCTTTCAATGATTGGCTTTGCCTTTTTATGACAAAATTGACACTCAACGTCCTTATCATCATATCTAGTATGAAACCACATCTAGTAGGTAAGAATCTTTATTGTGGTATTAACATTTTTGGAGGCTATTAGTAATTGAACCTGATCAAAAAACAAGGATTCTATGGATATATTTTTAAAGGAAATGGTTGTTATAAAATTGTAGAACGGGGCGGATACTTATGGATAGATATCTTCTGTTAAGGAAAAGTTTGGCGGTTGGAATCATTCTCTTATTCGTTGGAACCTGCATCGCTCCAGCGATTGCGGAGGATACTGAGAAACCACTACCGACATCAAAAGGTCAATGGTTATATGTTGGTGGGAGTGGACCAGGGAACTATACGAAGATTCAGGATGCAGTCAATGCTTCTTCCGATGGAGACACCGTTTTTGTATTTGATGATTCTTCGCCATATTGTGAAGAGATTACAATAGAAAAATCAATCAATCTAATCGGTGAAAATCATGACACAATTATCGATGGAATGAATGATATGGGGGATGGCATTGAAGTTCATCATGAGGTCAGTTATATTACTATTAGTTGTTTCTCAATAATTAATTTTGATGGCATCGGTATAGTTGTTTACGGAAATAATGTCATAATAAGTAATATTCATTTTATAAACAATCGGTATGGTCTATTTTTAGTGGAAACAAAAAATAATATTATTTCAAATAATCTTTTTAAAAATTGTCATTGGTGTGGTTTATATCTTAGAGATGTCTCTCATTGCATAATAAGTCAGAATGAAATAACAGGAAGTAAAGATGGTATATATTTTGACATTCCCTGCTCAGATAATACAATTAGTAACAATGAAATAATAAATAATATCAATGGAATATATTTTTATGCTTATCATTTTAATTTGTATAATCGGTATGACTGGGGTGAATCAATAAAAAATACAATTGTTCAATACAATAATATAACAGATAATTCGATTGGAATTAATATATTTGGAAAGTTCAAAAATAGTGTAATAAAAAATAACAATTTTATTGAAAATAATATAAGTGTTTCTTATAAAACCTTCTTATTTCAAAGATTTAGGATTAATGCGAACTTTTGGGGAGAAACAGAACTATCGTATAAAGTCCTTCCAGGATACTATTCAATTTATTTATACACAAAAGGTTATCCTGGGGAGCATACTGCTCCTAAGCCGGTTTTTTTATATATCCCAAAGAAAATCTTTGATTGGCATCCTGCACAAGAACCCTATGATGTTCCATAGAACCTGAAAATCAAGAAGACCTGGAAAGTGAACGGTTTTCCTGCTGTTGATACATGATGGGCCTGTTGCGATTTGAACGCAAGTCTATGGCTCCCGAAGCCACAAGGATACCAAGCTACCCCACAGGCCCGAAGGGTTTTACACATCAAAAAGAAAAAACAGATAAAAGAGTTTTCGGTGAAAGAGACCGTTTTAAAGACCTTTGAGGAGCCCACGAAATTCTTCGTATTTCTTCGTCAGAATGCTAATGGATTCTTGTAACGCGGCTTTTGCACTCATCGATCCATCGGTTTCAAAGCTGAACGTCAGTTTCGTAGGATCCTTTTTCATAGTAATATAATCTTCCTTGTTCTTCTCAATGTATGACTCTAACATCGATGCCTTTGAAGGGTCCTTCAACTCCAGTTTATCTCCTTTGAGTTCTACCAAATCTTTGGGCAGTTCCTCGACGAATCCTTTTACCTCGTTCATGCGTTTTTTATCAATGGTGATTCTGGTTTCCATGCGGTATCGCGGTGCAAGAACAACCTGCCATTTCGCATGATCTCTCCCTCGCCCTAGGACTGCTTCAACTTCTAAGATTACTCGTTGATCTTTGGTTAGTTCAACGATCGGGATCGTGGTTTCTGTAATAGCATAACTGGGATGCTCCGGTTGTAAATCACCGGAATACACGACGCCTTCCCCTTCTTTGCTGAGGGTGTAACGGACCGTGCAACTGGGGCATCCTTTCCCGTCGCACTTACATTCATTGCGAAAAGCAAGTATCTGTAAATCGGTCGGAATCGGGATCAATCCCAGTCGATGAGAAATAATCTCATCAAACAAGGCGCTGGTGTTATCGTAGATAATCACATCATCGATCGCTAGTTTAGGCAGCTCCGCAAGCATGACACGCCGGAGAGAGTTCACAAAGTATACACCGGTGTCTTCTATTTTCAATACTCCTTTGTTCCCTTTCAGCTCCACGGTTTTAACTTTCATGAATCCACCTTAGATGCGTCGTCCTCGTTTTCCACCTTTCGGTTTACATCCATCATGCGGGTGCGGTGTCACATCTTCAATCGTACCAATCCGTAAACCAGCACGGACAAGGGATCGTATCGCAGTTTGTGCCCCACGACCAGGGTTCCCGCCTTTCTTACCGCCTTTCCCGCTGATCTTGATATTCACGCTGTCAAATCCTTTTTCGATGGCGGCTTCTGCTACCACCTGTGCGACTTTCATCGCAACGTACGGTGAACCTTCATCTTTTGCTGATTTCGTCACCATCCCACCAGAGCATTTCGTAATGGTTTCTGCGCCAGTGGAATCAGTAACGGTAATAATGATATTATTAAATGTAGAATAAATGTGCGCTATACCTTTTCGTGCCATGTCTTACGCCCCCTCTGCTTTCTTTTCTTTTTTCGTATGTTCTTTTGGTTTCCCTTCGTGTTTCACTGGCTTTTCCTCCGCTGGTTTCTCCACCGCTGGTACTTGTGGAGGTTCTGCTGGTTGTTGCGGTACCTCTACCACAGCTGTTGGTTGCACCACGGGTGCTACGAGTGCTGGTGCTAGTTCTTGTTTTGGTGGAACAGCCGCGACTGGTTTTTCCCCAACCGTTTCCTTTAAAGGAATACTTAGCTCAGTCCTGTACGCGTCGCTCTTTGGCCGCGCAGGATGTGAAATCTCATTGAGTGGAGATCGAATCGTGTACTGGATGTGGCCTTCTTCGTCTTTTGCGACCATATACCCAGGGATCGTGACTTTTCTACCACTGACAGCCACGTGACCATGGCTAATCAACTGACGCGCCTGGTAGGGAGTACTAGAAAACCCTTTCAGATACACGAGGGTCTGTAAACGTCGTGAAAGAACCCTTTCGGTTTCGAGTGCGAGGACATCGTCAAGAGACGCTCCCATAGAAAGGATGCCCATGCGGGTCAAATGAACCAGTAACTGGTCGCTTTCTTTTTTGGCCTGCGGACTTGCAGTTCCGATTTTCGCAAGCAGTTCTCTGGCTTGCTCTCGATGTTTTCCCAGGTAGGTTTTTGCTTTCCAGACTTCCTTGTGGTTTTTCAGCCCGTATTTTTTAATAAGCTCTCGTTCAGATTTAATACGGCTTTCTTTCCAGGGATGCATCGGGGTTTCATATCTTTTTCTCGGGAACTTCTGACTGCTCATCTACACCACTCCTACTTCCCCTTGGTCTCTTCTTTCTTTCCTGCTGCTGGCGCTTCCTTTCGTTTTGAGACACCCAATGCCAAACCTTTTCGTCCATTGGAGCTGCTCCGTTGTCCCCGTACTTTTAAACCAAGCTCGTGTCTGACTCCTCGGTAGGATCGTATCATTTTCATCATGTTAATGTCATCTCGAAGGCGTATGGCGACATCGGTGCTGATCAAATGCATGTTCTCTCCTGTGTACACGTCTTTCTGATAGTTCAGCATCCATGCAGGAGCATATTCATCAATATTCTCTAAAACCTCTTTGAGTTTTTCAATCTGAGGTTCTGCGAGGTTACCAAATTTTAATCTACGGTCCACTTCAGCGGTATCGGCAATGAAAACGGCTAGGTGACGTCCGATTCCTTTTATCTGGGTAAGACCTTGTACAATATTGCTTTCACCGTTGATATCGGTGTTTACCACACGGATGATATAGTTAAAATTCTCATCATGTTCTTTTTTCTTTGCGGGTTCCTCTTCTCGGGCAAGTTGTTTACCTTTCTTGTCTTTTTTCTTCTGCTGTTCTGGTTTTGCTGCTGCTTGTTCTGGTGCGGTAGAGTCCTTTCTCTTTTCTTCCGAAGCCCCTTTTGTCGCTGGTTGTCTTACTTCTGCCGACTCTTTGGCCTCATTTTGCACTTTTTCTTCCGATGATTTCTCATTTTCTGCCAAGATGATACCCCACGTTGGTGTACAGTCTTTCTCTGTATAGTATCCTGTATACTACAAGAAAGTATTTGCCAATAATAAAAGAGGCTGTATTTAAGGATAACTCTTGTGGAATTAAGTGAGGAAGGTGCGAGGGAGCCTACGGAGTAAGATTTTATGAGGTATTGTTGCACATTGCCAGTAGACACGTTCGTTTCGTCACCGTAATTCATAAATGCAACAAACATATCCCCCTTAGTGGGTTTGTTACCATGCCGAAAACAAAGTGGACAAGGATAGAAGAAGTACTTGCAGGAGAGCACACGGAAAAACCAGTACATATTCGCGGATGGATCTACCGGACCAGGAGCAGCGGCAATATTGTTTTCATGATGTTACGTGACGTCACGGGGGTTCTTCAGGCGACAGTAAAAAAAGGAAATCTCCCCGATTCGGAGTTTGAGGATGCAATAAAAGCACTTATCGAGTCATCGGTACACATCACCGGAACCGTGAAAGAAGACAAGCGAGCGCCCGGCGGGTATGAACTGCAGGTGACGAATCTTACCGTCGTGAATTTCGCAGAACCGTTCCCCATCACCAAGGATCAAAGCCCAGAGCTACTCCTCGACCTGCGGCATCTATGGATACGGTCACGGAAGTTAACCTCGATTTTGAAGATTCGATCAACAGTGGTTGGTGCGATTCATTCGTTTTTCAGGGAACAAGGCTTCTATGAATATGATGCACCGGTCCTACAGCCAAACCAATGTGAGGGCGGTTCGACCTTGTTTGAAGTGAAATATTATGAGGATAAAACGTATCTGTCGCAATCATGGCAGCTGTACGCAGAGGCAGGTATCTTTGCGTTAGAAAAAATCTATAACATGGGGCCAACGTTTCGTGCGGAGAAATCGAAGACGTCGCGACATTTGTCTGAGTTTTGGATGGCGGAGATGGAAGCAGCATGGATGGATCTCTCCGATGTGGTCGCTCTCGCAAAAGATGAAGTAAAATACATACTGACACAAGTGGTGCAGAACAACAAGAAAGATTTGGAGGTACTCGGGCAGGATATCGCGAAGCTCGAAGCCATAGCCAAGTCAGAGTTTCCCACCATCACCTATACCGACGCGTTACAGATCCTTAAAGAAAAGGAAGGCATGAGTATCGAATGGGGGAAGGATTTGCGGACTATAGAAGAAGACAAGCTGATGAATCATTTCAAAACCCCGGTGGTGGTGACCAATTATCCTCTTGAGATCATGGCGTTCTACAAACCAAAAGATGAAGAGGATCCGAAGACTGCGTTGTGTTTTGATATGCTTGCACCAGAAGGTTACGGAGAGATCATTGGTGGGTCCCAGCGAAGTATTGATATCGCGTCTATGACAGAGCGGTTGAAGCAGATGGGAGAGAAAGTGGAGAATTATCAGTGGTATTTTGATTTGCGACGTTTTGGTTCTGTTCCTCATTCTGGGTATGGTCTTGGGGTGGAGCGGCTCGTTGCTTGGATTTGTAAGGCGGAGAATATCAAGGATACGATTCCGTTCCCGCGGACGCTCCTTCGATTCAAACCATAAACAGTGGTTGATATGAAAACACGGGTACATGTAGTCATTTCAGGTCAAGTGCAGGGGGTGTGGTATCGTGCGAGTACAAAAGAAAAAGCAGAGGAACTGGGGTTGACCGGTTGGGTAAAAAATACTGCTCATGGAAACGTCGAGGCGGTTTTTGAAGGAGACGAAACAATAGTAAACGAGATGATTGCCTGGTGCCGGAAGGGGCCACCGCTTGCGCAGGTCACTGATGTGAAGGTAACACGTCAACGGTTTGGTGGTGAATTTGCAGGATTTGCCGTGCTACGTGATTAAACCTATTTTTTAATATTTTTATTTTGATACTATTTTACCAAGAATCATTGTTTGTTTTATTTTCTCCATTCATCTGTTTTTTCTGCACCAAAAAGAGTCGTATAGAAGAGGAGAGAGAGGAAAAATATGAAAAAAAGATAAGGGGATACCTCTCTCCTCTCCTCACAATCTGGCGCACATCAGATGTCACTATTTAAATGTATTTCAATACGTGTTAACATGGAACAATCAATACTGTTCTTTTAAAATCACACGCAGATAACAACAACAGACCTTAAGACAAAACGGAAAAAAGTAAGACAGGCCGGGAAACCCGCCCGTTCATCTTCAAAAAATTGATCCTTACTCAGGTTCTTCTTTCTTCTCTTCTTTTTTCTCTTTTTTTTCTTTTTTCTTTTCTTTTTCTTCTTTTTTCTTCTCTTTTTCCTCAGCTTTTTCCTTGATCTGTTGCTTCTCTCGGACAATCCCACCCTGCAGGACACGGATTCGCGAACTCATCGCATGAATACGCTCATCATGGGGCCTCTTCTTTAAACAAAACTCAGCTTTCGTGATCTTTTTACTCTCACATTTTGCTTCCAATTGCGCGATTTTCATCTGTTCTTTTTCAAGTTTAGTCTCCAGCTTTGTGATATTCCTTTCTAATCGTTCAATGAAGCCCATGCTTTCTACTCCATATCTTTTCCTTTTGTGAAATACGTAGGGATACTCTTACGACGAATCCAAAACAAGTATGGTGCTTATATAATTTTCAGGTAAGCAAGATTTTCCCACAACAAGAACAACGAATACATACTATCAGAACAAGTTTTTCTGTCCAGCCTTTGTCTGAAGCTCCGGATACATAAAAGGGAGTAAAACCTCAGGAACATTTGGATTTCTTTGCTTCGAGGTGATCAACCGTGAGATGGTAAACGCCTCCATCTCCTGCTCATCATACGGAGATAAAAGAGATTGCGCTGTTTCCTTTCTCAAAGAAGCACGAAGCCATTCTTCCTCATCGTCTCTTCGAAGAATAACCGGCATGCGTTTCTTCTTATTATGGATTTTTTCCATCAAGATATTTGCTTTCGTCGTAATAACTGTGTATGTTCGTAGTTCTTCCGACGTCGCCTTATTTCCCCAAGTGTCCCATAAGCCAGCCATCGCAAACGGCTCATGATCCTTCAACCGGATATAATACGGATAGTTTTTCCCCTGGTACTCCTGCCATTCAAAAAAACCATCAGCTAATATAAGACAATGTTTTTGTTCTGCAGCATGGCGAAATGATGGTTTCTCATAGATGCTCTCCGCACGGGAGTATTCGCCTATTCTAAACATCCCTAACATATTTTTAAGTTAAAAAAAGAAACAATTCCGCTATTAACAAATAATACAATACAAAATTAGTATAAAAATGTTATTTAATGCAGTAGTTTAACTTACGTTCCATTACAAATATTTATGAACGCTTGTTTTATTGAAAGAATTGGCTCCAGAGGTTTAAATGGTCATAAGTTATCACAGATTTTTGACACATCCCGATCTCTGGAGCTTCCTTATCAAAGACGCTTTAACCCGCGTTTTATCCATCGGCAGAAGGCACAAATGGGACAAGGACAAAATTTAACAATCTCGTATGTCATGGTTGATCTCTTACCGGCTGGGTATAACCGCAACGGGGACAGAAGATAAGACTATGCGCTTTATCCAGTACCATTTGACCGCAGCCAAAGAGACACCGGTTTGGTACCGTGTTCTCACGAAAACTCTCATCGATACTCATGCCGTCTCCTCGAAAAACCTGTCATCCTTCCGAACCGCATGAAAACAATCCTGGCAGTAAACAGGTTTCGAGCCAGATGGTTTAAACGGTACCTGACATGATTTATGACATCGGTCACAAATAACGTCAAACAATTCACGACCACGACGATCTGTTGCCATGCTTATTCATCTTCTACTAATGGGTCGATGACCTGTTTCACTGGAGGTTTTATTGGTGGACATAACTTTTCCAACATCAGAGCAAACGGTTCTAAATTAAACTGTTTTATAAGACCATCATACTCATTAGGAGTATATGCTCGTATATTTTGTTCATGGGCAAGTAAACATAATCGTACCCACGCGGGCGCGTTTGCACCGCGCTGTGTGCATGCGATCTGATACATCGTCATTTCTGATGCGTATTTACTTTCAACCTGGTCGATTTTACTTTGTCTTTCGCGTTCTTTCGCATCGATTTCAGCGATTATCTGTCTCTGTTTTTCAGCCTCTTTGATTGCTTTTTCCTTCTGGATTTTCTCCGATAGTTTCAATAACATTTTACCCATATTACTCACCTTTAAAACCCTTTATTTTTTTCTGAAGACGAATCTGTTTAATGCGTAACATCAACTCAGATTCACTCATACTGGAATGATGATAATTCATCCCGATTCCACATCCTTCTTTGTCACTACATGCACCCTTGAAAACCGTGGATAACGCTTGAAACTCGATATCATACAGATATGCTACCTTATCGTCTTTGCTGTAACCATGCGAAACGAAATCAATGGGCAGATCACCAGCACGCACATTTTTCTTACTGGAATAAAAACTAACGCTCACATTTGGAGTCCGGTTAATCGCTTTGTTGATATCAACAAACCCACGCCAGGTATCATAGTGCTTACTGCTTTTCAGGATATGGATATCTGCCGTCAACGCCTTCGTCTTAGGATCGAGTCTCACGTTATCTTGATACCCAATGATATACTCAATATTAGGGTTGCCATCCATGTACGTAGTACCCCAATGGTTGATATCATGGTAACTCCTCTCCAGCGTCTTATAGGATTTCTGAAGTTCTACCATCGACAGAAATTTATCCTTATAGAAACGGTCACCGATGAGTGCGACCGCATGGAAATCATCATGCCCGCTATCCATGCGGGTTGTTGTACCCGTCCCTAGTCCTTGTTGAATATCAGATGTGTCAAAACAATATAACACCCTCTCTGAGTCTTTCGCTTCCTGTCGTCGGATTTCATCCTCTTTCATTGAAATTCTGTCTTTTAAATCCTCAATCCGTAAATCCAACAGATCGGGTTTAATCACCGGCTTTCTATTGTTTGGTCTTCTATTCATGTTCTATTTCACTTCCTTTTCTTTCTTGTTTTTGGTATTCATCATATTGTTTCTCCAATTCGAATTTCACCATTTCAATATCCTGGTCTCTTGCCTCATTTAATCGTTTAAGACGCTTCAATAACGCTTTCTTTCTTGCCTCCTGGTTCCTGTCGACCATCACCAATCCCTGCTAATCGGCATTACAAACTTTCTCAATGTCTTCGGATCAGCAACCCCATAACGAAGAGCATCAACTGCGTGATCGTGAACTTTGACCGGAAGTTCACTAAACTCCTTAGAACGATTATCTTTCTCGTAATGATAGGATTCAAGTTCCTTAATCAAATTCACGCAGGAACGGTCAATAAACAACCGTCGAGTCTTCAACAGCGTCTTAACCTGACTGATACCCATGACGACATCATTATTCGCCGGCTTCGCCCTCGTGACACGATGAAGCTCCTCAATCAAACCAGGGGCGGAAGGATCAACAAAAATACTCCGGAAGACACCACGAACAGGGGCGATAACCTTCTCAATCTCAGAGACAAGATCAGAAAACGTCAGTCCCGTCTTATACAACTCAGAGACAACAATAACGTTATCATCACCATCGCGCGCAAGCAACAGAAAACAAGATGGATTACGAAATCCGTAATCCAAAGAACCGCCATAATTATTATAGACATTATCACGATAATCCCCGACATGGATATTGCGGTCAAACTCCGGAAAGATTAAGCCCTCAAACGTGAACCAAACACCCTGTAAATATCTCCGTATCCAATCGGAATCATACGATTCCTCCATGCTCTTAATGTAACCATCCGGCAAAAAGATATTATCATACGAGGATGTTTGAACGACCTGATAATCGTCGCTGGGTGGATGCTCAAAATAAAGTCCATAGAGCCAATGATTCTTAGAGCCAGGGTTCCCCGTCAATATACCGAAAGGGTGCTTTGTATGACGACCTCTAAGCCTTCCTTGAAGCATCTGGAAAACATCCGAGGAGATATCCACAATTTCATCTAACCCAAAACCTTCTAATGTAAGACTTTTAAATTTTTCGAAGGAATCACAGCTTCGGAAAAGCACAATAGAACCATTATAGAACGTCAATTTCAACTCAGCCTTATTAAAATCCTTAATAAGTTCAACAGGAGAGCCCGCAGCATCAAAAGACTTCTGTAACAGTTCAACCTCTTCAAGAAAAGTTTTAACGATAACATCCCTCGTCATAGGGAACGTTTGACTAGCGAGTAACCACATAGAATGAGGATTCTCCAGACATTCTTTGATGCATTTATGACACAACATAATGGTTTTCCCCGCACCAAAAGCCCCGCTAAGGAACGGATATCTCTTTATCGTCTCAAGAAACAGTTTCTGATGAGGAAGAAACTCACGAGGTGATTCAACATCCATCAGCATCCGGCTCCTTGATACCCTCTTCAGATGGTTCCTTCTCAGGAAGATCGTCTTTCTTAGGTTTCTTTGGTGTCTCAACGCATCGATATACAATCGTGATAGGTTCCGGCTTCATGGACGCGGGCAGCAACCGATCCATACGCTCCATGAGAGACATCTTTTTTAAAATCATCTCTGAGAGTTGACTCGCTAACTTTGCCTTCAAGGCAGAATCTCTCGTATTCTCCATAGCAGAACTTACGACCTTGATTGTGTATTCAAGTTCCTGCTGGGATTTATTCAGGATAGCGACCCAGTTGGGGCTAGGCATATCACTCATAATACTTTCGACATCCCTGTGTATCTGAGTATGACTAACCCCGTACAACCTCCCCAATTCGCTGTAATTCAACGAGAAAATGCCTTCTTCTTCGATTAATTTCCCGATCCGTTTTTTTCTTTCATCAATGCCTATTGTTTCTATTTCATCCATGTTGTTTTCTCTCCTAACCATTTTTATCTAAAAATCTCCTTGATTTTCCTTTATATACTCCCTTGATTTTACACCCTGAAATATCATTAATAGACGCATACTCCCATACAGGGAGTTTAACTGTTCACTCCTGGTTAAATTCTTCATACGAGAAACCCAAAAAGGAAAACACGACAGACGATGCAAGGTAGTTATTCCCCCATTTTCTTAAGAACGACCGTGCCGATGTCATATCGGTATGCGTGGTAGGTTTCGCCTTCGATTTCTATGGTTTCATATTCACGATGTTGTCTCATTTTTTTTACCTCCTTTTTAGCGTGATAAGCTTTTGCAGTGGTGGATAGTGAATTTCTAACATGTGTGTATTGTGTGTATATAATATTGTACAAAAGTACCTATTAGAAAATCGGCACCCACCCCTGCCATAGAATAGCATATTATAGAAAATCACTAACCACCCCCCGCTTCAACTGGTAGTTTTCCCTGTGGTTCGTGTCTCACGGCTTTGTAGTAAGAGATTTCTTGGTAGTATCCCCCTCTTCGCTCTTCAACCCCATCTGCATTAGTGTGAACATATCCTCCGATCTTCTCTTCTCTCGCGTCTTTCGTGACGCTTCCGAGGTTCCAGAGTATCTCTAGTTCTTTTTTTAGTGATTCTCTCCCTATTTTAAGGGCTTCTTGGAGTTTTGGTATCGTCCATTCTTTTTCTAGGTCTTGTTTGAATGTGCTGATTATTTTCTGTCGTACTTTGCTTCCTGAACTGTTGACGATATGGGTGATTATCTCTTTTGCTCGTTCATCTGGGTAGTTGTCGTCAAGGTTTTTTAGGGACATGTAGAGCCGTTTGAATTGTTTGATTAGCCGGGTGGGTACTTCTGGGTATGCGTCGTTGGTGAGTTCGTTGTATCGCCAGTCGGTCATTGCGCTGGCTCGTAGGAGTGCGAGTCTGTCGGCTTCTTTGTAGAGGAATTCCTCGATGTCCGGGGGTATCTCTTTGTCTTTGTATTTGTGGTTTGTCCAGAATCCTGATATGGCGTTCCTGATCTCTTCTCTCATTTGTTTTTCGAAATTCTCGTTTTTCCATGCTGCCTTCATCTTGTCGCGGTTGTGTTTTGCTTCTGCTTCCGTATCATAGAGGAGTTCTCTCGTGCCTAGTTGTTGATGTATATGGTATTCATCCCTGATTGCTTGTGTCGCTCCCGCGATAACGGTTACATGGCAGTTTTCATAGGCTTTATTTACCCCGCTTCCTGTTCTTTTGTTTATGAAGCCGTCGTACAGGTTTCTCCATTGTGACCAGATTTCTCGTTTTGCATCCTTGTTGAGGCTTGTGAGTGCTGCGAGGTCGGGGAATATGAGTATATTGGAATTGTTCTGTAGTTCTCCTCCGAGGTCGTGAGCGTCTTTTCTCCCGCTTGCGAGAGTGTTTGGTGTCAGCATGTCGACTTTAATCGTGTTGGGCAGTACGGTGAATGCTGAGATTAATTCGCTCTTGGTGTCTCCTGAGTTGCCCACAAAGAATATCCAGAGGGGGGTTCCTGGTATCTGGTTAGAGATCGCTGTTGCAAGTAGTACATCTATCCTTTTTTCATCCTGTATATATAGCCATTTTCTGAGTATAGTATAGACATCCTGGAGGCTGTGATATTGTATTTCCTGTTCGTCTGCAAGAACCTCGATTTCATTGGTTTTCACTTTGCTGTATGCGGATTTTATGCAAACGATCACCTCTCGGTCATGTAATGGAGGATGGTTGTTTTTATTCCACGTCATTATTAAATTGGTTGTCTCTTCGATAGAGAGTCCTTTGTTTCGATAATCAACTGCAAGGCTGAAACAGGAGGTATTTCTCTCCCCATGTTTGACCCCTATCTTTACCTTTGACAATGGTTTCTTTTCTGTCGCTGGTATGCCTTTTGTTTTTGCTATATCCTGTTTAAATCCTTGATATGCAAGGTTTATTTCTTTTGATTGCAGCTCGTATAGCTCTTGTTCGAAGTTGCCATAGACTACGATAAAAGAATTTTCGCCAAATAACTCCAGTTTCAGGTCATGGTTCTTTTCGCTTATCGCTTTGTCTTTGCTGATCCCATAGAGATGAAATCCTTTTCTTGATTTTTCAAACCATACTCCTTTTTCCATGCATTTTGAATTATTTATATTTAGAATCTCGATGTTTTTCGGGTCGTCAATATCAATCGCCCATGAATAAAAACCCTGGTATTTTCCTTCCTTGATTTTTCCTAGTAAAATGCCGATGTTGTATTCTTTCCTCTCAGATTCTATGTTTTCTATTGCTTGCAGTAATCTTTCGCAGCCTAACCGGTTGATCTTCAGATGGTTATAGAGATAAGGGTCGGCAGAGCCAAGAGGGATATAGGGTCGTTTATCGCAACAGGGTACTACATTGAAACCGCAGTTGCAGAGATAAAAAGCCAAGTCCTTAGTATTCATTCGGTTGCCTCCGAATAGTCACCGCAATAACTGCTGTCGGTTTTGCATGTCCATTTATGCCCTAGAATGCAAACCTTTTCACCCAAGGGAGTAACAAATAAAAATTGGCAAGGCAATTATTTCATCCCCTCTGTCGTCAATTCTGTTTTTTCCTTTTCGAATTCTGCCAATTTGTTGACAAGACACAGGAACAATTCTTGATTCGACCCTCTGCATCTGTTGCATTGTCGACAAAAATTAATTTTGAAGTAATTTGTTGATTGCATTGAGTCTCCCATCCTCTGTTTTGATTTTCAAAAAAACTTCGAGAATATGATTGATGTATGTACTTCTCGGGCAGAACCCTTTTACTTTGTCAAGTTCTTGGATAAGGGATTCATCGAGAGTTATCGAAATCGTCCTTTTCATTTCGTCAACACCAACTTTATAATAGTCCTCTACATTCACAATAGATAGTCTAACATAATTCTAGCTTATGTTAGAAAATTGTTAGAAACATGTTAGAATGATGTTGGTGAGGACAACATGAGCAAAAATCAAGCACCAAGAAATGAGCAGATGAAAAAGATTTTAGAGCTTACTAAGGAAAAAAAATCAAAGGACGAATTGATTTCAGCAGGTATCCCTAAATCCACAGTTTCTCGTAATGTCCCTAAATTAATGAAAGATAAAGAATTAGAAGAAATCATAGAACGGGATGCAAAAGGACGACCTGTCAAAAAATATCAGAATGTGCGACATGAAGGTATTGTATCTTCTGAATATCTTAAATTACTCATGGATAATTATAGAAGTAAAAATAAAGATAAAAGAAACATGGCTATAAATGATATAAGTGTCATTGCTTATTGTGCTGATGAAAAAATTTATGATAAAATATTTATAGATTTTCTTTTTGATGAAGATATAAACCATTTAAACATTAAAACAATAAAAGACGATTATACAACTATGGAAGAAACATCTATAGAAGAAATTATTTGGAAAATTCTTGCGGATTTGGATAAAGATATGGATATACAAAAAGAATTATTGGAAGATATTCAAACAAAAAAAGGCAGTATTTATAAAAAAATTTTTTTAGATCAATCTCAAAATATTAATAATCGAGAGTCTGCATTGGATCGCTTGATTACTATACAATACCCTAAGTTGTTTTTCATTATTTCTGATGCATTAAAAAACATGAAATATACAGAGGAGAAAGATAGAATTATATTACAGTCATTGCCGGTGATTAAAGCATATTTTAGAAACGATTCGTTAGTATGTAAAAAGAAATTATTGGAAATATATGATTATCAGAAAGATAAAAAAATAAAAAAGAGAATAGAATTTTTGTTAGGTCTATGCAGTTTTGGTTCCGAATATACATTTCAGTATTCAGATTTTTTAAACACTTATAAAAAAGAATTCATGCCAGATTATACGGAATTAAGAATAATTTCAAATGAAAATAATAAAAAAGAAATAATGCGTATCGAAGGTATTGATAATAAACATCTTTGTTGGTTAATATCTAAAGGCGTTTCCACTGTTTGTAAGAAATTCGATGAAAAAATCGTGGTTAATGATCAAAGAAAAAAAATAGTTGATTCCTAACTATCCTTCATTTCACCTTCGGTTCCTTAAACTCTCTATTATCTTCACCGTGCGGAAAATAATGTTTTTTGTGCTCCCTAATCTTAAAACGTATTTTTGATATTTTCTCTTGGGAGTAATTACCTCCCACATCAGCGATATATATCTTAATTTTACCACCTTTTTCTTTTCTTGTAACTACTGCTAATTCAAATTCAATAGCCCCTTCGATATCGAATTTTGCATCTTTAACATCGTTTGCTCCTTTTATTATTCCACTTAAAAATGTTCGAATAAAATTTTCAAGGTCTTTTTGTTCATATTCTTGTGAAATATTATTCATACCTTTCACTCTAAATATTAATTATTTAGTGTTTATGTTTATCCAAATTTTCCAATAACTTCGTATGGACTTCCAATTCCTTCAATATATTTTCTAATACAGAACATACGCTACTCAATTCACCAACTATTCTATCTTCGTTCATACAAAATCATAGCAAGAACATCTTTAAAAACCTATACCTTGATGAAAATAATATATTTTTTCATGATTCAATAAAACATAAAGAGGGAAAAGAGAATAAGGTGTTTACTGATATTTCTCTTTCTCGAGCTGTTCAATCTTCCGCTTTTGCTGTTCAAGTTGTTCAATCAATGGCTTAAGCATCAACTCAAATTTTACCGGGTCATCAATCGTTTTCAATGTCTCTTTGCTTATCTTCTCGTAATCCATGACCGATTGCAACTCAAGTCCGAGACTGCAATGGCTGCAAAACTTGCTATCCGGTGAATTAACAATACCACACCGGGGGCATGTGACAACTTTATGTTTTTCTGTTTTTTCATCCTTTTTTTCTATGCCATTTAATTTTAATATAGCGTCCTTTGTATCCTTCATGCTGATGTATGTAGCAAGTTCACGACTACCTTGTTTCCATCCCAGATAATTACAGAGTTGACTATTTGATAACGAGTCTGCAAGCTCTGTCGCCCGGCTATGTCTGAAATTATGCGGATTCACTGGCTTCTTTATCTTTGCTTTTTCAGCAGCAACCAACAACATATACCTGATTGTCTGATTAACAATCTCTTTGCCTCGTTTCTTCGACCACATCCCGCAGAATAGAGGACTATCTTCGTTATTCCTGTCTGGGTGATCCATGAGCCAGTTGCTGATAGCTGGAGCACTTCTGTGAATGAATATCGTTCTGGATTTTGTTTTACTTTTAGGGATAAGGATAGATGCACCCCATTGCTCAAATGTTACATCTTTAATGCGGATACTCATTATCTCTCCGATACGTGCTCCTGATTCATAGAGGAGAAGCACAAGACATCGGTCACGAAGGTTATTTGTCGCTTCCGAGAGTTTCAGCGCGTCCTCAAATGTAAGAAGTTTCTTTGAATATCCTAACTTATTCTCTTTCACGGTCGTGGTGATCCATTTCACTTCAGAGGGATATTCATGCTTATCGAACTCTTGTCCTTCGTGCTCACGTAGCCATTTCATGAATCTTTTAATCATTATCTTAAAATCTCTTTTTGTCCATTCAGTGTACTTTGAGTTATTCACCTTGCTGCAATAACTCATCATATCCTGTTTTGTGAGTTTCGAGAAATCCTTCCCATCAAGCAACTTGCAGATCGTACCGAATGCATACAAGTATTTTATCTGCCGTATTAGTGTTAGATTTTCTGCTGATAGTTGTTCGATGAATTGAAGTATAGATTTCTTGTTTTTTGGTGTTATCTCCAGCCTTTCAATATATTTTTTCCCGGTTTCAAGTTTCTTTTCATTATGGTCTGTCATAAGTTATCACAGAAAGAGAATGGAGTGTTGGGGATATTAAGTTTTCCACACACTCCCCGCACGGGCGTTCATTGTTTTTAACCGCATTTCCTCAGCAGTTTTCATATCTTTTACCCAGAAAGGAATCAATCCCCACGTGAACAACTGGATTTGCTTGGGGTTTTCGTTCGTAATCACCGGGAGTTTTGGGAGATCAAAACTCGAGACATGATACTGCCGCTTCAACGATGTTTTCTCTGAAAATGACGCAGAAAATCGCTTCACCAGCAGATCAGGACCTGGGACTGAATACCGATAACACATATGATTCTCCTACATATCGTATAGGGCTACTTCCTTTTCTTCTTTTTCTCTGCTGCTGATTCCTGAAGAGGATAGATATTCTTCCAGGCCTCTTTCACACGCTCCCCAAATGAAGTCATACACCAGAAATACACATTTTTATTTTTATAATTCAATACAAGATGAATGAAAGTATTCAGGGAACAGAAAAAAGGATAAGAAGACATCATTCGTTTTCAGAATCGATGACTGAGATGTTTGTCGGGACGTCTGGATGGTCATACGACTGGAACGTAGGAAACTCCCTTGACTGGTACATCAAAGACTCTCGATTAAATGCCATTGAATTAAACATGAGCTTCTACAGATTTCCCTATCCAAACATGGTCAAAGCCTGGGCGACAAAAGGAAAAAGTCTTGCATGGGTGGTGAAAGTCCATCGATCAATCACCCATTTTCAAAAACTCAGCAAGACATCCGTTGAGAGTTTTCAGCGGTTCAAAAAACTCTTCACTCCTCTGGAAGACCTCATCCATTACTATCTCTTCCAACTGCCGCCATCCTTCACCGATATCAATGCACTAGAGCAGTTCATCGATAAAATCGGAGTGAAAAAACTCGCGGTCGAATTCCGTCATCCCACCCTGTTTACCAGCGAACTTATCGAATGGGGAAAAAAGCACGGTATTCTCCTTGTTAGCATCGATGCACCAAAACTCCCCAGGACCATCATGAGCCAGACAGTTGTCTACGAACGAATCCATGGTCGGACCGGGTGGTACTCCCATGATTATTCAGATCAGGAACTCCGAGAGATAAAAAAGCATATTCTTACCAACAACCCAAAAACAGTGTATGTCTTTTTCAATAATAATCATGCGATGCTTGAGAATGCGATGCGAATGAGCCAACTTCTCCGATAACAACACAAGAATCTCTTCGAATACTTTCACTCACCTCTGATTCAGCTTTTTAAAACAAAACCGCCTATGCATTCTTTCCTACACCTATTTTAAGGGAGGCAACATCCATGGAAAACAATCGTCCAACCCGTGATATTCAGACATCTAATGCGACCTCATCTCTTGTACAAGTCGTGAAACCTGACATCATCGTCGCCTCGGGAATAGCAGAGCTTGACAATCTTCTAGGTGGTTTTAAGGCAGGAGAAACAACCCTTGTCGATGGAAACAGCAGCCTTATTGAAGACCTACCGAACCAACTCTGCGTCAATACGTATAGAACATTCCACAGTGAAACCATCTATATCGACGGCGGTATGTGTGCCAACCCGTATCGGATTGCTCGGTACGCACGGATGTTAGAACTGGAACAGCAGGACGTATTAGAGAACGTAGTGATGAGCAGGGCGTTCACCGTCTATCAACTCTCAACCCTTGTACACGAAATGCTTGAGCCGATGATCCAGAAACTCAGTCCACGGACCCTTATCATCGGGATGCTGCCAGCACTCTACCTTGACCACGAGGTCCCCGTTCGGGAGGCACAGACATTACTTTCATTGGATCTTCAGAAAATACAAGACCTCACCGCCAGATATCAGCTGATCACGGTGTTTACCAATCTGGATGTGATGCCGCTCTCACCATCCCGGGGTCTGGGGAAGACACTTTACGAGAGTGTCAATGAAATCGTGAGAATGAAACAGTTCGAGCATTGCACATCTCTTGAGCTTGTCAAAAAGCAGAAGAGTACTACGATTGTTCGTGGTGCAGAAGGACAACTCTGCCTTGAAGAGTTTGGGATGGTGAGCTGATGGGGCGGACTGTTCCGACGTTCCGCATGGTCATTGAATCATTCGGGTGGGAATGGAATGATTTCAAACGCGCGCTGCGAAACATCGATCAGGATGCGTTTGATGAACTCATCAACCATGCCCGGAAACATGCGGCAGCAGGCAGTAACAGCAGCAATCCTAACCCGTTTGAACCAATCGTGATGTCCATTCTTGTGGAACATGAGAAAACATTACGGATGCTCCGAGAGTATGTTGAGCGGGAACATCCTTGACGTGTACCCTGACTATGAGAAAAACGTCATGGTCACCTGGCTGCTGCAGAACGGGAGAGCAACCAGGGTTGAAGAACCGTACGAACCATGTTTTTATGTGCATACGCCGTCAAAAGATATCTCCAAGGTCGCCAAGGCCTTAGAAGTAGTGCCTCAGGTGAAACGACTACAGCTTACTGCTGCAAAACTCATGCTTGGCTCACCGAAACATACCATGGTCTTAGAGGTGGTGCCAAAAACCCTCAACTCGCTCCATACGCTTGCTAGTTTAGTGGATTCTTGGGGCGGGTTTCATGATCATCAGTTGTTCAACGTTGATCTACGCCTTCCAACCAGGTACCTCCAGGAACGCGGCGTGTTTTGCCATGCGTGGATAACATGGAACGGGAAACGATTTACCCTTGAGGATGAACAATGGACGCTTGATTACGAGATCCCCTCATTGAAAATCCTGCATCTTGATATAAAACAGAAAACAGGAGCTGTACCATCATTTCATGAACCAATACCAGCGATTGCAGTAGATGATGAGATGATCAAGGAAGACAATGAAACCGATACGATTCTTTCCGCGGTGGACAGGGTCCAGCAGAGTGACCCTGATGTGATCGCAACCGTGAATGGAGACAGCCTGTTGTTTCCGTTTTTGTATCATCGTGCGAAGATCTGCGGGATTGAACATCTGATGAACCTAGGGAGGGAGAAGAATCAGAAGAAAAACAATCTGCGACCAGTCAAAAAAGCAAAATCGTACTTCAGTTACGGACGGATCGTGTATCGACCTGCGTTCTACACGTTGCTAGGTCGAATTCATCTGGATACCGCGCAGTCGTTCTTCTATGGTGAAAGCGGGCTTCGTGGTATTCTTGATATCGCACGATGCTCCAACATCCCTATACAAATGCTCTCAAGACTCGGCCCTGGAACCGCTATCAGTCAGATTGAAGTCAACGCCGCGATGGCAAAAGGCTATCTGATCCCATGGAAGAAAAATATGCCAGAAAATTGGAAGACAGCAGAAGAGTTGCTGATCGCGGACCGGGGCGGGCTGGTTCTTGAGCCAATGGCTGGTCTACATGAGGGTGTCATAGAGTTGGATTACGCCTCGTTATACCCAAATATCATGGTTCTTCATAACATCAGTCCTGAAACAATGCTATGCCCCTGCTGCCCTGACTCCACCAATCGTGTCCCTCAGCTTGGTTATCATATTTGTAGACGGCAGAAAGGATTGCTGCCTGAGGTCTTGGAACCGATTTTACTGCGGAGGTTCTGTTTCAAAGCACGAGCAAAAAACAAACGGTATGACAGCGAAGTATACACGGAGTTACAGAAAGCATGGAAATGGGTACTCGTGGTTTGTTTTGGATACACCGGGTATCGGAACGCCCGGTATGGACGCATCGAATGTCATGAAAGCATCACGGCCTATAGTCGCGATATCTTGCTTTCCGCAGTGGAGGTTGCCGAGCGCGCAGGTTATGAGGTCCTGCATGGAATTATCGATTCATTGTGGGTGAAAGGTTCCTCCGGGTGTGTTCGCCCGTTTCATCTCTCCAGGATGATCAGTACCCGTACTGGTATCCGCATGGACGTGGAAGGCCGCTACAAATGGATTGTGTTTCTCCCTAGTAAAGCAACAGGAGTTGGTGCATTAACCAGGTACTATGGGTTGTTTGAAAATGGAACGGTGAAGATACGCGGTGTGGAGCTCCGGCAACATAACACACCAGCATTTCTCAAAAATGCTCAGCAGGGGATGCTCAACGTCTTCAAACAAGCAGGGAACGCAGAAGAATTCCGTGCGTTACTCCCCGCGTCTGTCGACATCCTCCGCAGATACGCAACGCTGCTACGGGACGGCGCAGTGAATCACAATGACCTGGTGTTTACGACAACCGTTTCAAAAGAAATCGAACGGTACAAGGTCCATACCCTCCCAAAATCAGCGTTGTTGCAACTGCAAGACGAAAAAATCCAGCTCGAGCTGGGTCAATCGGTTCGCTATCTCGTCACCGATGAAACATCAAGAAATTACAAACGACGGGTCTGCATCGCTGAGAACATGCAAGGAACTGAAGACATCGATGTTGCGTATTATCTTCGTCAGCTTGCGAAATGCGGGGAAAGTCTTCTGATTCCCTTCGGGTACACAATAGAAAAACTTGAAGAGAAGCTGCGATAAAGTGCCTGTTACGAGAAATGTTATTTATAATATCTATTTAAAAGAAAAAGTAATTAAATGATATACGTGATACAAATCTATACCTTCTCTGAGAGAAGGTAGATAACGAGGTTAGAAAATCATGGGGAGAAATAATTCAAACAATATGAAGGCTGGCGTTCTCGCAATCGTTGTGTGTGCGATATTAATTGCGGTATCTTTTAGCGGATGTATGGAAACCACACCGCCTGTAACAGAAAAAGTGCTGATCTTCGGGTGTTCTGGGGATGCTGATAAGCTTGACCCGGCGGACGTCACTGATGGGGAGTCTACAGCGAGAACCGATAGCATCTTTGAAGGGTTAGTGGAATACAAAGAAGGTACTGCAGAGATACAGGCTTGCTTGGCGACATCATGGGTTACTTCAACAGATGGAAAGAATATCACTTTTAATTTGAGACAGGGTGTGAAGTTCCACGATGGAACTGACTTTAATGCTGATGCGGTTGTTTTTTCATTTGAACGACAGTACAACACAAGTCATCCGTATAATCAATATGGTGAATGGGCGTATTGGGGATACATGTTCAGTGACATAGCGAAAGTTGAAAAAATCGATAATTACACAGTGAAGATTGTTTTAAGCAAACCAAACGCTGGGATAATGACAAGCCTCGCAATGTTCACGGTTGCTATTGTCAGCCCGACCAACGCGGAAACATGGAAGGAAGATGCGTTCAAACACCCTGTTGGAACAGGTCCTTTTAAGTTTGTGGAATGGGTAAAAGATGACCATATCACCGTAGAGGCATACGAGGATTATTGGCGTGGCGCTCCAAAATTAGATAAAGTGATCTACCGAGTCATCACGGATCCTTCCGCAAGACTGCTCGCGATACAGGCAGGTGAAATTCATGGGATGGAGTACCCCGATCCTGTAAGTTTTGATTCAATTGAAGCTGATAGCGATCTACAACTGCTAACGGACCCGGGGATGAATGTCGGCTATATAGCGATGAACAACGGATATGGTTATAATGATAGCAATAGAAACGGTATGCATGACCAAAATGAACCATGGGTGAAAACTCCTGGATATTTCGCACCATTCACGAATAGGTCCGTAAGACAGGCAGTCAATTATGCAATCAATAAAACTTCAATCGTTGAGAATCTCTACAAAGGAACAGCAATCGTTGCAAAGAACGGAATGCCGCCCTTCATGCTCGGATATAACGACGATATTGTGGATTATCCGTATAATCCTACCAAGGCACGAGAACTATTAACAGAAGCAGGGTATCCAAACGGGTTCAACACCACACTCTGGGTGATGCCCGTCAGTCGACCATATATGTTTGATCCAGGAAAAATCGGAGAGGCAATCCAAAGCTATCTGGAAGATGTGAATATTCATGTAACGATTTACCAGATAGATTGGTCGACGTATCTTGCAAAGACGCAAGCAGGAGAGCACTCGATGTGTCTGCTTGGTTGGACTGGAGATAACGGTGACCCTGATAACTTCATGAACGTCTTATATGGAGCAAATCAATGCACGTTAGGAACTGCAGGAAACGTAGCGTTTTACAACAACACGGAAGTACAAAATTTATTATCCGCTGCATTACAAAGCTATGATACCAATGAGCGTGCACGACTCTACGAAGAAGCACAGGTGATTATCCATGAAGACGCGCCGTTTGTGTATCTGGCACATTCGAATCAAAACATGGTCTTTACTAAAAACGTACAGGGATTTGTCTTAAACCCAACAGCTCGGTATTTCTTCTATCCTGTTGATTTGACCTAGAACTCAACAGGATATTCTCCGATTTTCTGATTCACAAAAGAAAAAAAAGAGAGGGATTCAAGATATTCTGTTGATTAGAAATGAAATGGTATATTATTAAGAGATTATTGCAGATTATACCAGTTGTCCTGGGAGTTACCCTTATCGCGTTTGCATTGATTCATCTTGCTCCTGGTGATCCTGTTAGAACCATGCTTGGGCAGCATGCCACGCAGCAGGAAATCGACGATATCCGCGTGAAATATGGCTTGGACCAACCGCTGTTTGTTCAATATTTTATCTGGCTTGGTGATGTCTTACAAGGCGACTTGGGTCGTTCTATTCTCTCTCACGAGCAGGTTACTATAGAGATTGGGGCACGATTTCCAAACACTATTGAGCTGGCGATTGCGGCGATGATCTTTGCAATCCTTATCGGCGTTGTAGCTGGAATCATCTCTGCTACGAAGCAATACTCAGTCGCGGATTATTCAGTGATGGGAGTCGCACTCTTTGGGATTTCCATGCCGGTATTTTGGCTTGGGATCATGCTTATGATGATCTTTGGAGTCTTCCTTGGGTGGCTTCCGATAGGTGGGCGAATTGATCTGTTACTTCCATTCAATCGCATCACCGGTTTTATGGTATTTGATAGCATCATCACGGGAAATGGTGCAGCGCTGATAAGTGTCCTGCGTCATTTGATTCTCCCCGCGATTGCACTAGGTACCATCCCTATGGCGATTATTGCTAGGACCACCAGGTCAAGTATGCTTGAAATATTGCGTCAGGATTTTATACGAACGGAACGAGCAAAGGGATTATCAGAACGCAAAGTCATCTATAAACATGCAATTCGAAATGCAATGGTACCAGTCGTGACCGTCATCGGATTAAATTTTGGCTTGTTACTCTCTGGTGCGATATTGACAGAAACCGTATTCTCCTGGCCTGGTGTTGGTCGGCTTGTAATTGATTCAGTGTACGCTAGGGACTATCCTTTGGTTATCGGCTGCATTCTTGTGTTCGCTTTAGTGTTTGTTATTGTGAATTTGATAACTGATCTCCTATACACCTATATCGACCCAAGAATCCATTATGATTAGGTGAAGAATGGCAAGAAAAAGAGAGACAAAAACCCATGAATTGATCAGACGATTTCGATACAATAAATCAGCGGTTTTTGGTCTCATCCTTATCCTTTTTCTTGTCTTTTTAGCGATCTTTGCACCCTTCATTGCCCCTCATGATCCAACACCCTCACCTCCGAAACTTGAAAATAGTCTGAAACCAGGGTTTTGGAGTAATGAAAGTATACCTGGATACCCTCTCGGAACAGATATGATGGGGAGAGATATCTTAAGTAGAATTATTTATGGCTCCAGAATTAGTTTAACCGTAGGTTTTATCGCGGTTGGCATCGCTACTGCACTTGGTATTTTAATTGGGGTCGCTGCGGGGTATTATGGGGGATGGATTGATAGTGTTCTTATGCGAATCACTGATATCCTGTTTGCTTTCCCGTCATTATTACTCGCCATAGTCATTGTGGCGGTGATTGGACAGGGATTAGACAAGGCTATGATCGCGATTGGTATTGAATATTCACCTCAGATGGCACGGGTCATGCGAGGTTCAGTACTATACATTAAAGAGATGGAATATATAGAAGCCCAGAAAGCGATTGGCTCGAGCAACACAAGAATTATTTTTCGACATGTGTTACCGAATAGTCTTTCACCAGTCATTGTCTATGGGACGTTGATGATGGCAGGCGCTATCCTTGATGCAGCGGCGCTTGGCTTCTTAGGATTAGGTGCACAACCACCAAGCCCAGAGTGGGGTGCGATGCTCTCCGAGAGCCGTTTCTACATTGTCAGTGGCTCATGGTAGGCTGCAACATTCCCTGGAATTGCAATTATCATAGCGGTATTAGGACTGAATCTGTTAGGAGACGGGTTACGGGATATTTTGGATCCAAGACTGAAAGAATAGGATGAAAAAATGGAAGAGTTACTCAGAGTTGAAGACCTCCAAACATACTTTTTCACCCACGAAGGCACCATCAAAGCGGTCGATGGGGTGAGTTTCACCATCAACAAAGGAGAAACCCTTGGTCTTGTAGGTGAATCAGGGTGCGGGAAAAGCGTTACTGCATTATCCATCATGAGATTGGTACAAAGCCCTCCTGGAAAAATCGTAGGTGGAAAAATATTTTTCGAAGGAACGAATCTTTTAGAGCTCAGTGAAAAAGAAATGAGGAAAATCCGAGGATGTAAGATATCAATGATTTTCCAGGAACCAATGACTTCACTTGATCCTATGTTTACCATCGGTTCTGAAATAATGGAAGTAATAAAACTCCATCATGGATTAAAAAAGGATGATGCTCGGAAAAAAGCGATTGAATCTTTATACACCGTCAGGTTTCCAGATCCAGAAAAACGAATAGATGATTACCCACATGAATTATCTGGAGGGATGCGACAGCGGGTGATGATCGCAATGGCCTTATCATGCAATCCTGCTCTTCTCATTGCTGATGAACCTACCACTGCCTTGGATGTGACGATTCAAGCTCAGATTCTAAAATTGATCGATGAACTACGAAAAGAATTCAATACCTCGGTTCTGCTGATAACCCATGATCTTGGTGTGATCGCAAAAACATGCGATAATGTTGCTTTAATGTATGCTGGATATATTGTTGAATACACAGACGTCCATACGTTTTTCAAAGATCCATTACATCCGTATGCACAAGCATTAATGAAATCGATACCACGACTTGATTTAGATACAGAACGATTAAAAATCATCAAGGGATTAGTCCCAAATCTTCTTGATCTTCCCGCCGGATGTCCGTTTCATCCGAGATGCGAGTTCTGTTTTGAACCATGCACAAAAAAATTACCGGCACTGATACAAGTAGGAAAACATCATTGGGTGCGATGCTACTTAGTTGGAGGTCCTCAATAAATGGACAATTTAATAGAAGTAAAAGAGCTTAAGAAATATTTTTATCAGGGTGGTGGACCGTTTAAAAAGAAAGAAGCGATTAAGGCGTTAGATAACGTTAGTTTCTATATAAAAAGGAATGAAATTCTTGGTCTTGTTGGAGAATCAGGATGCGGAAAAACCACATGTGGAAAACTTATCTTACGATTAATTAACCCTACAGCAGGCAGTATCTATTTTGATGGACATGATATCACCCATCTAAAACCAAAGCAGATGAGTGAGTTTCGCAGAAAAATGATGATTATCTACCAAGACCCCTATGGTTCCCTTGATCCAAGGATGACCATTGGTGCAGCGATCGCAGAACCGATAGAAGTTCATAAACTCGCTTCAACAAAAGCGGAAAAAGAAAACAGAATCGTTGAATTAATGGAAAAAGTTGGATTGACACCAGATCAGATAAATAGGTATCCTCACGAGTTTAGCGGAGGACAACGACAAAGAATCGGTATCGCACGTGCGTTAGCGACAAATCCGACATTTATCGTCGCAGACGAGCCAGTATCTGCCCTTGACGTTTCCATCCAAGCACAAATCATTAATCTCTTGAAGGATTTACAAAAGGATTTCGGTTTGACTCTGTTATTTATCACCCATGATTTAAGTGTCATAAAACATACAAGTGATAGGATTGCAGTGATGTATGCAGGGAAACTCGTGGAATTGGCATCAAAACAGGATTTGTTTCGTGAACCTTTGCATCCCTACACAAGAGCATTATTGTCAGCGATCCCAGTTCCCGATCCGGAGTACCAAACAAAATATATTCCTTTAACCGGTGAGGTTCCAAGCCTTATTCATCCACCTCCTGGATGTCGATTTCACCCACGCTGTACTGAGGCAAAACCAGAATGCTCGAAGGTAGAACCAGAGTTACGAGAAGTGAAAAAAGATCATTTTGTCGCATGTTTTTAGAATATGAATGAATCGGGTGTTGAAATAAACTTCAGTGTCTGAGATGAAATGAAAAAGTAATTAAACATAAAAAGGTATACAATTTATAATCTTTTATTAGAGAAGGTGGAAGAAAGAGGGAATATAATTATGAGAAGTTTTAGAAAGAAAGATAAGAAGGCTGGTGTTCTCGCAATTGTTCTTTGCGCACTATTGATTGTTGTCTCATTTAGTGGATGTGTACAACAGGAAGGAACAAATCCTGAAATAAAAAGTCCATTGACATATGTCCGTTATGATATTGGAGAACCAAGGACTCTTGATCCGGCAGAAGCATACGATTCGGCATCATGTGATATGGTAAATAATATCTACGACCGTTTGGTCACGTATAAGGGTAATGATACGACAACTATCCATCCATCTCTTGCCACGGACTGGATAGAACCGACAGGTAACTCAACAACATGGACGTTCCATCTCGAACAAGGTGTGAAATTCTCCAATGGAAATTCATTTACCGCGGATGATGTAAAATATTCGTTTGATCGTGTCTTAATCGTAAATTCTCCTGATTCAGGGGTCGTATGGATTCTGTCACAATGTATGGATACAAACAGTACAAAAGTAATTGATGATTATACGGTTGAAATTTCACTCACTCAACCATACGGAGGATATCTCGCGCTACTAGCATTTTCTGTTGCTTCCATTGTTGATAAAGAAACCGTTGAAGCCAATGGTGGTGTGGTCGCAGATACTGATAACGAATGGATGAAGGAAAACGCGGTAGGAACTGGGCCGTACACGCTTGATCATTGGACACATAACTCTGAGATTGTGCTAAAGAAAAATGATCTGTATTGGGGCGGTTGGGCAGGAAATCATGTTGATACCGTTGTCGTGAAATCTGCGGATGAAGCATCAACAAGGATACTTGCGTTGCAAAATGGAGATGCTGATTTTGCGTACATTCCCTATGAGAATCTCGTCGATATTCGGAATAAAACCGGAGTTATCATCTATCAAGCACCAAGTTATGATGTTGTTTTGGGACTCTTTAATACCATAAGTGAAAATACGTTTATGGCAAATAAAGAAGTTCGGAAAGCGCTAAGCTATGCATTCGATTATCAGTCAGCAATTGATGATGCTTATAATGGATACCTCTATCGGCTCCCTGGATGTATACCAAAAGGAATGCCGTACTATGACACACAAAATAACGGTGTACCCGTCTATAATTATGATCTTTCAAGAGCAGCAGAAATCTTGAATGCATCAGGATATACACAAACATACCAATTTAAAGGAAATCTCTATCGATTCAATAACACAGCAATCCGCATCTGGTATAATTCAGGAAACGCGGAACGACAAAAAATGGCGCTTTCATTCCAACAAGCACTCACGAAACTTGGTATTAACTCTATCGTCAGCACAGAGGGTTGGCCACAATATCTCAACAGAATGTATAATACCATAGAATGGGATTTTATGTTCTTAGGGTGGATGCCTGATTATAATGATCCGGACGATTATATTGCACCATTTGTTGGTTCCGCAGCTAATGGCGGTGATACGTTTAATACCGGATGGGCGAACGCAACAGTTGACCAAAAGATCAACGAAGGAAAATATTCAGTTGACCCTACTATTCGAAGTAACGCATACGAAACAGCCTTTAACATCTACATCAATGATCCCTCGCTTATCTACATCGGTCAGACCACCTACACCAGGGGGTTACGCACCTGGTTACAGGGATACTCGTACAATCCGGTGCTCGAGTACTACTACTATAATTACTACAAGGCTTACCCTGTATAATCCCCTCTCTTTCTTTTTCTTTTTTTAGCGCATGAAGACATGGGAGTATATAGTTCGGAGACTATTGCTTCTCATACCAGTCTTGATAGGGGTAACTATCATAACATTTACAGTCTCCCACGTGATTCCTGCAGATCCTGCAAGAGCGTTTGCTGGAGGACCAAAAGCACAACCAGAAACCATTGCACGAATACGCGCGGAACTCCATTTAGATAAACCACTCTGGGAACAATATTTTTACTATCTCAATGATCTCATTCATTTAAATCTCGGAAAATCATTTCTTGAAAATAGACCGGTTACGACTGCTCTCGCTCAATATTTCCCAGCAACATTTGAACTTACTATTTTCGCCATGATCATTGCAGTACCCTTTGGAATTATTGGAGGGATCATATCAGCGATCCGACAAAATAAACTCTCCGATCATATTACGAGAATTATCGCCATCGTTGGATATTCATTACCGATTTTCTGGTTGGCATTGATGCTTCAATATGTATTTGCTTATCAAATACCAATTTTTCCGCTAGAAGGACGATTATCTGCTGGGATGACATCTCCAACGACGTTTACCGGATTTTATGTTTTAGATAGTATTCTTTCCGGTAATAGTGCAACCCTTCTATCATCATTGCATCATCTTCTCTTACCTGCATTTACCCTCGGCTTTGCTACGCTCGCAATCATCTTACGTATGATGCGCTCGAGTATGCTTGAGGTTATGGGTTCGGATTATATTCGTACTGCTCGAGCAAAGGGATTATCTGAACGTACCGTAATCTATAAACATGCCTTACGTAACGCGATGATACCTACCATTACTGTCACCGGTTTATCGTTTGGTGGCTTGTTAAGTGGAGCGGTGCTTACTGAAACTATCTATAATTGGCCGGGAATGGGTCGGTTTGCTGCTCATGCTGTTCTCGGATTAGATTTCAACGCAGTGATGGGATTCACCCTCGTGGTCGCAATAATCTACGTCATAGCAAACTTAATCGTGGATATCCTCTACGCGGTCGTCGATCCTCGTGTTAAATTAGGAGGGGGATAATATCCTGCGTATTCGAAAAATTGACGATTACCTTAAAAAACACGAGTCGAGAATCAAAGATATACGGTTCATGTTTCACCTTTTTCGAAAAAGTCTTCTCTCCATGATCGGACTTGCGATAATCATTGTATTACTACTTGTAGCTCTCTTTGCACCATTCATCGCAAAAGAACATCCCACCTATGCAGAGGTGTCCACGGAACAAGGCACAACCCAAGTCGAAGAACGATGGGAAATCCATTTTGATAGAAAACTTCTCCCACCGAGTACCGACCATTTCTTCGGAACCGATGATTACGGACGCGATATCTTTAGTATGATTGTTTATGGTTCTCAGACTTCATTAAGAATCTGTATATTGGTCATAGCAATCTCAACACTCATAGGGGTTGTGTTAGGGGGTCTTGCAGGTTATTTCGGAGGAGTACTTGATGAAATCCTTATGAGAATAACCGATGTCTTTCTTTCCATTCCGTATCTCATTTTGGCGTTGGCCATTGCTGCTGCATTAGGACGAAGTATCGACCATATCATGGAAGCAATGATCATCACATGGTGGCCTACTTATGCTCGACTCATGAGAGGTCAAGTCCTTGCACTACGTGAACAACAATTTGTAGAAGCAGCACGAAGTGTTGGAGCAAGAAACTCACGGATTCTTTTTCGTCATATTCTACCAAACTCACTTGCTCCTCTTTTAGTCCAAATAACCCTTGACCTAGGAGCAGTTCTCCTCGTTGCTGCGGGATTGAGTTTCATTGGCCTTGGTGCATCCCCTGGAACCGCAGAATGGGGACTTATGATATCAGATGGAAGAGCATTTATGTTCCATGCATGGTGGTACGTGACATTCCCAGGCTTAGCAATTGTACTGGTTGTTCTTGGATTTAATTTACTCGGTGATGGATTACGAGATGTGACTGATCCAAAATTAAGAAGGTGAGACTGCGGAAAACGAACCATTACTCAGCATAAAAGACCTCAAAACCTACTTCTACACCTACGAAGGAGTTGTCAAAGCACTCGAAGAAACGAGTTTCAACATTTGGAAAGGAGAGACCTTTGGGTTAATCGGCGAGACTGGATGTGGAAAAAGCGTTACTGCTCTCTCGGTCATGAGGCTCATCCCTCAACCTCCTGGAAAAATCCTCAAGGGAACAATTCTTTTCAAAGGTGAAGATCTCCTTAAAAAAACAGAGAAAGACATGCAAAAAATTCGGGGAAAAGACATCTCAATGATTTTCCAAGAACCGATGACTGCATTGAATCCTGTTTATACTGTGGGACAACAAATCGCTGAAGTTATTTTACTGCATGAAACATTTCCGGAAACAAACGAAAAAGCACCATCATATAATGTTTGGAAAAAACGGAAACTAAAAAAGACCATTCAAAAAAAAGCGTTTGAAAAAGCAATAAACACACTTGATCTTGTAAAAATCTCTGATCCGAAAAAGGTTGCAAAACAATATCCACATGAACTCAGTGGAGGAATGCGACAGCGAGTGATGATCGCGATGATGCTAGCATGCAATCCTGATTTATTGATTGCAGATGAACCAACAACTGCGCTGGATGTTACCATCCAAGCACAGATCCTTGACCTGATGAAAGAGTTACAACAACGTGTGGGAACCGCGATTTGGTTAATCACCCACAATCTTGGTATCATCGCGGAGATGTGTGATCGTGTCGGGGTTATGTACGCAGGGTACATCGTCGAGATAGGGACAACAGAAAAAATCTTTGACAACCCGGATCACCCCTATACAAGGGGACTGATGAGGGCGATACCAAAGGTAACAGATGAACGAAAACGATTAGATATTATCCCAGGGAGTGTCCCAAATCTTATTGAGCCACCAACAGGTTGCCGGTTCCATCCACGATGCAGATACCGCACCAATGTCTGTATAGAATGCGAACCGCCACTAAGAGAGGTTGAAAAGGACCATCAGGTGGCGTGTCATCACTATGAAACCGTGAAATATTCTGTTGCCTCGAGGGAGGAAGATGGAAGAGACTATTGTAAACGCGACTAATCTGAAGAAATATTTTCCGATGAAGGAAGGAATATTCTCCTCGACAAAAGACTACATCAAAGCAGTCGATAATGTCGACATTAAGATACAAAAGGGGGAAACATTCGGCCTTGTAGGTGAATCCGGATGCGGGAAAACAACCCTTGGTCGCGTCCTCATTCATCTGATACCACCCACTGCTGGTACCTTAGTGTTTATGGGATCTGATCTGACTGCGATCACCAAGTCAGAGCTTCGAAAGTTACGACCTCATATGCAAATTGTTTTTCAGGACCCCTCCTCTTCGTTAAATCCTCGGATGACCGTGAAAAAAATTATCGGGGAGCCATTGAAAATTAACAAGAGATTCAAAGGGGAAGCATTGAATACAAAAGTGCTTGAATTATTAAAAACAGTTGGGCTCGATGAACAACATATGTATCGATATCCGCATGAGTTTAGTGGCGGGCAGAAGCAACGCATTGGTGTTGCGCGAGCGCTTGCGCTGAATCCTGATTTTATCGTGCTTGATGAACCGACTTCATCGCTCGATGTCTCAGTGCAAGCGCAAATCCTAAACCTCTTCAAAGATCTCCAAGAAAAATTTGGGCTCACCTATTTGTTTATCACCCATGATTTAAGCGTTATAAAATATATTAGTGATCGTGTCGCAGTGATGTACGCAGGGAAAATCGTGGAATACGCTCCAACAAAGGATCTCTTCTTGGAACAGTTACATCCGTATACGAAAGCGTTGCTTTCTGCAATCCCTGTTGCTGACCCTCGGATAAAAACTAAACATATTCATTTGAAAGGGGAAGTTCCCAGTCTCATTACACCACCATCAGGATGTCGATTCCACCCCCGATGCCCCCAAGCCATGCCTATTTGCTCAGAAACTGAACCGGCCCTCAAAGAGTTTCATAAAGATCATTTTGTTGCTTGTCATCTGTATTGAACGTTTCCTATACAGTTTTATACCATGGAATCATTTGAGGGATTGTTGCGAATGGCATCGAGAAAGAATCGGCTGGATGTTCACGTAGAAAAAACAGAAAAACTGGTAAATTATCTGTTAAGAAAAAAAAGAGAAAATATCCAAAACAGTTTAGTAAGACCACTCTACCAGGAAGCATTGAAAAGCTTCTTTCTCGTGGTTGTCCTCCTTATCGATACTTTTATTCCCCTCGAGGTATTTAGAAATCTCTCATCTCCCTTCAACATCGCATTGTGTCTCGTCGTCCTTGGTGTCTTTTTATACGTGGAAATCCGTATCTATAATTCACTCTGGGGAAAAAAAGGACGCTGGCCTTTAGACAAATACAAGAAATCTTCTGGAAAAGCAGTTGAAGAAAAAAAAGATGTGGTCTAGTTATTTCTTTTCTCGAACCCAATTGTAGTGTCGCATTTTGCTGGTTTCCCCAAACCCACAGAACGCGCAACGTCTCTTCTGTGCATGGAAGGAATGTCTGCCGCATCGTCGACATGCAATGTGGGTGGTTTTATTCCCAGCTCTGCACGTTGTTCCTTTCGTCATAGTAATTACCCCCTATTCTAAGGTGATATATAAATGATATTGTCCCCTCGGACGATGAGCTTCTCATGTTTTGCTTTTTTCGTGTTGTGAACAAGCTCATCTGCGTTTTTCAGGACAAGGTTCATATGGGGAACATCATAGCCATCGAGGACGCCTTGGTATTCAACGCCGCCTCGAAGTTCGACAATGACTCGGCTGTTGAGGCTGGCATGTAGGAGTTTTAATGGTTTTTCCATGGTTGTTACCTAGGAGAAACGAAATAGAGATATCATTTATAAGAGTTTGGGCCCGTGTTCTCCAGGATAACTATTAAAATGTTGTACAGAATATCTCTTGTATGGCCGTGAGAATAAAGAACCGACATCGTCTGAAAGAACGGGAAGTAAAGGAGCTGGCCAATGATTTAAAAACCAGGTTTCATGGAGATTTTTTTGATGCCAAAGCCATTGTCGATGTCGGAACTCTTGAGGAGTTTACGGTTCTGCTCGTAGATGATAGTATTGATTTTATGATGCATAATAACAAGCTTGTGTTCACGCTGCAAGGCTTGAATAAGTATCAGCCGAAAACCAATTTCGTTGTCGTTGATATGGGTGCGGTGGTTTTTATCACGAAAGGAGCTGATGTGATGGCACCAGGCATCACCGATGCAGATCCGATGATTCAGAAAGACGATCTTGTCTGGATCTGTGATGAGAAACATCGGAAGCCACTGGCGGTTGGGGTTGCGATGATGACCGGCGAGGAAATGAAAACGAAAAAACCAGGAAAAGCGGTAAAAACACTCCATTATGTTGGTGACCAGTTGTGGATGCTTACGCATTAATGAAACAACAGGTCATTTTTGTAACAGCTCTGAGATGATTTCAGGGAGTTTCTGCAGGTTTTTTGAGAACCTATGGTCATCGTTGTATACCTGTATCGTTGCCTGCTGTGCCTTGGCGAAGCTAACGACCCAGTCGTCAGGAACCACGTCGTCATGGGTTCCCCACAGGATGGTAATGGATGCAGGGATCTTCTGTTCAAACAATCGTGGATCCATCATTTCCTCAAGTATTCTATGGGGCATCCCCTGGACTGTACGCAGATCGGTCCGCGGTGGGATAATCGCAGGGTTGAGGAGGATGAGTTGTTTTACGTTAGAGTGGCTAAGAGCGGTGGCTGCCGCGAGAAAACCTCCGAGAGACGAACCAATCAACACCACCTGTTGATCTTTTTTTATTACATCAGAAATACGGCTCAGACATTCGGAAATAACAAGATCCTCAGGCGCTCCATCTCGGTAAGTGATTGGTACGGCCTGTAACGTCTCTCTCAATAATGTTCCTTTTTCACTGAAAGGATCGGATTGATAGCCGTGGAGGTAATACAACATGCAAGATGCCCCTGTTCTCTTGAAGATATGAAGGTGATGAAGTAAAAAAATTATGCAATTGTATTTTTTTTATTGGAAGCATCAGGTGTTCCTTGTTCCACCGTTTGACCTGCAACTTCTCCTTTTATTTCCTCTTTTTTTTCTTCTTTTCCTTCAGCCGCAAGGATTTCGGCTTTAATCTCATCTAATATCTTCAGCATATCATTCATCTTGATTCGTGGTTCTTTGATAAATCGTTGACGAACCTTCCATTCCCATTTCCCTGTATCAAACAATTTGATTTTAATGGTAATTCGTTCGACGAGTTTGCCGTTTTCGCTCAGCCTCACACCCAAACCAGTATCCCTGATTGTCGTTTATAATGTTTTTCTTTTTCTCTAGAATCACCAGAAACTCGACATATACATAATCCATCTCAAACGGGTAATTATAGAACACTACAAATGTTTATAAAGAGAAATATATTTTAGAATACGAGCAAAAATTAGGAGTAGTGTGTCAGTATGGGAATAACAAGTAAAATTTTTGGTGAGAAAAAAACGGGAACAACAGAGGGATATATCGATCTTGAGAAATATGCAGACGCACAAGTCGGAGGTATGTCCGGTGCACGGATGCATGTTGCCATTGCTGAGATTCAACGGTACGAGGAGTTAAAGGAGTTAACAGATTATGTCTATGGTGGAAATGTGCTGATCCTTGATTTCACCGCCATTTCTGACCAAGAAGTACTCCTCAAGAGAGTCACCAATGAGTTAAAACGGATTACGGATGATGTCGGCGGCGATGTCGCAGGTATCGGCAACAACCTTATGGTCGTCTCTCCGAATGGCGTGAAAGTCGAACGCCGGAAGTTACGAGGAAAATTTTAAAACTTGTTTTCTTTCCCTTTTTTTATTTTATTTTTCTGTTTTTTTGCTGCGAAGCAAGCAGAACCACAAGTGAGTCTGCTTTTTCCATGACTTGTTCGTAACCGAGTTGTTCTGCGAGTTTCTGCCCAAAGTTTCTGATCTGGTCATAGGTTGGCATATTAGAGAAATGAAGCCGGTTTCGTGATGAACCAACAAAAACATATCCTTTTGGTTCGATAAACGTGGGTGACGCCTGAGAATCGAGTTTCGCGTACGCTTCGATGTATTTCTCATCCATGTTCCAGTCATGGACTAGGGTATGGCGAATCACGGTTCGTGTGTCAAGGGAAGGGAGGAGTACGAGTGTTTGCTGGATCTTTTCCCACCCCTTTGAAATAAGGGGAGCACAGATTTTCTTATAGAGTTCCTCAGTTGGTGCGACAATCGAGACATAGAGTTGTTTTGGCAAAGGATCTAACTGTTCCAAAGCCGCGGGTGTTGTCCCGTTGGTGACCAGAAACGTCGTAATGCCTTTCCGGTGACATGCTTCAAAAAATTCTCCAAGTTTCGGGTACAGTGTTGGTTCCCCGGAAAGCGAGCATGCGAGCATGTTTGGTTCGTTTGCCTCCTTCCATTTTTTCTGGTCGCACCGAGGATCTCCTTTGAATCCGGTGATGAGTTTTTTTTGCGCCTCAATCGCGTGCTCCAGGATGTATCCTGGATCGTCGACGTCATGTAACTCTTTTTCCGTAAAATTTTGGAACCGCCAGCAGAACAGACACATCTGTGTACAATGCGTAATTGCTGGGGTCATCTGCAGGCATCGATGTGAATTGATGCCGTAAAAGGTTTGTTTATAGCATTCTCTGCCGAAGAGGAGACTTTGTTTCATCCAATGACAGAGTTTTACCCCAGAATGTTTCCCGATAATCGCGTAATGCTGTCGTTTCAGGATTTTCTGTAACTCAGGATTCATAGGTAATGGAAAAAGCGATAGCATCTTGTCTTATATCAATTCTGCTACCAAATGGTTTTTCTCCTTAAAAAAGGTTCTATGAGGCGCAGTCATCAACATCGGGGAACGTATCCTCATTGAAAATAATTGACATCTTGCACAGATGACAGATACCTTCCTCGTCAACAGGCAGAAGATTGGTGCCGCAGAGTGAACAATGCTGGTTCATGGAAAAAACTCCTTTTTTTATCCCTTGCCAGAGTAATGGAGACCGTGAGATATAAAGTATTTCTTTTTTAGTAAACCTTATATGATAATTATTTCCCCGGTCTTCTGTTTATCCTCCGCCAACAACGGTAAGTTTTTGTAAGGATACCTGATTTGGAGATAGAACACCTATGAAGATAGACCCATGGAGCTCCACAACATATCAGGATTACACACGACTGCGTGATGAATTCGGGATTCAGGAATTCTCTGATGATCTCTGGAAGGACCTGCCACATCCTCATCGATTATTACGACGAGGTGTGGTGTTTGGCCATCGAGGTTTCGAGATGATCCACGAAGCGATCCAGAGGAAGAAACCATGGGCGATCTTAACAGGATTGATGCCGTCAGGGCGAATGCACCTGGGCCATAAGATGGTGATTGACGAGGTCATGTATTATCAGAGTCTGGGCGCAGATATATTTATTGCGGTTGCTGACATTGAAGCGTACGCAACCCGGGGTTTGACCCTGGAGGAGACTAAGGAGCTGGCTGTGAACGAATACATCGCCAATTACATCGCGCTGGGGTTGAAACCAGAGCACTGTCATATCTACTTCCAATCAAAACACCAGGATGTGAAAGATCTTGCTTTTCTTCTGGGAAAGAAGGTGAACTGGTCGCAGATGGTTGCTACGTACGGGTTTGAAGGATCAACGAATATGGCACATATCTTCTCACCCTTGGTTCAAACCGGTGATATCCTGCATGTACAGCTTGAAAAGTTTGGTGGCGTACGACCAACCCTTGTACCAGTTGGGGTCGACCAAGACCCGCATATCAGACTCAGCCGAGATATTGCTCAGGCTCATCGTCTCTATAATGTGATGGTGACAAAAGATAATAAAATCGGCGTGTTCGTCAAGGTTGATACGAACATTAAAGAACTTTTAGATAACGCAGAGAAAATCCTAAAACAATTACAGTTTTTTGATTTGAAACGCATCACCGAATATAAAGCAATTTATATTAACACAGCAAAAGAAGATGATATTCCTGGTATTGACGAAGCACTTGCACATATTGAACCAACGCTTGGCGGGTATGGGTTCCTACAGCCGTCATCCACCTATCATCGCTTTATTACCGGTTTGACTGGAGAGAAGATGTCGTCGTCGAAACCAGAAAGTGCGATCTTTCTTACGGACACCCCCGAGGAAGCAAAAAAGAAGATCATGAACGCGAAAACCGGTGGTGCAGCAACCCTTCAGGAGCAGAAGAAATCTGGGGGAAGACCAGATGAATGCATGATTTATGAATTGTTTTTATATCATCTGGTTGAGGACGATAACGAGCTGAAAGGCATCTATGAGTCTTGTAAGAAAGGGGAGTTGATGTGTGGTATATGCAAGAGACGCGCGGCAGAACAAATGGAAAAACTCCTCATCGATCTACAGGAGAAACGAAAAACAGCTGCGGGAAAAATGAAGGATTACTTGAAATAAAGTTATTCGTATGATTTGTAAATTCCGTCGTCAGAAACCATTTTTTCAAAGCAGGTTCCAAGTTTTTTTTGTTGCGAGGAGAACGTGTTTTTAAGGCAATGAAACGTGTCTTTTGAGGTAGACGCATGTCCTTGGACAGGTATTGTGATTCCGAGGTCTCTACCCTTCATCGCACTGGTAAGGATTTGTTGCGGAGGTATTCCCTTGTTGATGTTGGTAAGGATTTTCTGGATATCTCCTTGGATGATGCCGAAGTCTCCCGATTTTCTGGTTATTTGTTCTTCGATGTCTTCGTCGATGTGTCGTGCGAGTTTTGACCCCATTCCTTTGACTTCAAACGGGTTCTTGTTGTATTCTTTTAACAGGTAAATTCCGATGCTCGGGTGGAAGATGTAGCAGTCATGAGAGAATAAATCAGAATCTTGACCGAATGCTGCGTTCCATCCTTTTGGGTGTTTCTTTGCATCTCGGATGATATCTCTCAGAATGTCGTTTCTTGGTTTGATTTTCACAGGTACCTTATATATGATAGTAAGATAAGAATATAACGGAGAAATCCAATATTCATCTATCTCTAACAGGGATAATGGTGCATACAGTATGCTGGTAAAAGAGATCATGATGAAAAATGTCGTAACCATTGATGCTGACGCGTCTGTGTTTGACGCATGTATGATGTATAAGGAAAAAAAAGTTGGTTGTTTGGTCGTGGTAGATGATGAAACCTGTGTTGGTATTGTCACTGAGCGGGATCTGATTGAGCGTTCGATTTGTCAACGTCGGGACCCTGAGAAAACCAAGGTTCGTGAGATTATGTCTCAGAATATCAAAGTCGTGTATGCTTTGGATACGGTAGAGAAAGCGTTGGAGACGATGAAACAATATAAAATCAAGAAGCTCCCTGTGATTTCTTCTGAAAAAGTCGTAGGGATCATCACCATAACCGATATTGCTGAAGCACGTCCAGATATCTCAAAACGATTTATGGAGTCGTGGATGAAAGCACAATGGAGAGACTAACAAAATTTTTTTAAAGATACGTGAAAGGTTCTTTATGCCCATCCATGCGTTTTGCCCCTATGGTTAAAAACAGTACCTCAAGTCGTGTGAGTTGTTCAGAGGTGATTCCGGTGTGTTTTAGGATGATTTCGTCTCGTTCGTTATACACAATAAGGGTACAGTCCATAGAGTTGTAAACTGCTTTATGGAGTTCGTTTTCTTGCAGCCATATCCAGATACGTGTGTTTTTATTCGTCATAGATTTCAACTCGGTTGTTTGTGTTTGAGGGTGCGTGCCAGTTCTTTAATCCGGTTGGCTACGACAAAGTTTTTCGTGATAAACTCGATCTCGTTTGCTTCCCCGGGACTTGAGATTTGGCCAACGATCATCAACATAGGTTTTCGTTCCTCAGATAACTCTTTTGCATGTTTTATTTAAAACGAGTTGTTGTACAAACGATACCTGTTGCCTGTACAATTGTTACCGAAACAAGAAGAAGCCCTTCTTTTCGTCTCACGAACATCTGGTTCTGCACAAAACATTTAAATTAGTCTCACCTGATTCAGATTATGGTTGAGGGTTGTGGATGAAGGGCATCAATCGAGTTGTCATTCCTGTTGATACTTCCGATGTTTCAAAGGTAGCCGCAGAACAAGGGGCTTTTTTTGCGAAGTTGCTCAATGTAGAAGTCTCGATTATTTCCGTGAACGACTCACGTCAGTATATGTTGTCAAAAATACTTGAGGAAAAGATACAAAAAGAGAAACAATTCGCAATTGACGAAGTGAAAAAAATCACGGAAGAACAAGGAGTGATGACGACAACGAAACTGGCTGCTGGTGCACCTGCTGTAGAGATCCTGAAGTACGTCAAGGATGATGACCTTATCGTAATGGCAAGCAAGGGAAAGAAGGGATTCAATAAATTCTTTCTAGGGAGTGTCTCTGAAGAAGTGTTGAAGACAGCGCCGTGTGCGGTAATGGTCATCAAAGAAAAAACAAAGAAATGGACTGTGGATGACTTCACAACGCTCATTAAAGAAAAATAAAGGAGTTTTTATTCAGTGTCTTCGTCTTTCTTTTTCTTTTTTTCTCCTTTAACCTTATAATCAGCGTTGATGGTAGAATCATCATCTGAAGGGTGTCCTTGCCACGCATCTCCTTGGGCTGTACCCTGTCCTGGCTGTTGTTGGTAGTGTTGCGCTGCTTGTTGATAAATCGCGGTCGATGCTTTTTGGAACGCTTGGGTAAGCGAATCTGTTTTTTCCTTGATCTTGTCGGTATCATCACCCGTGAGTGCTTCTCGAAGTTCCTTTAATGCTTTTTCGAGATTCTCTTTATCTTCGCTGGAGAACTTATCTTTTAATTCTTCCAGTGTTTTTTCAGTGCTGTGTACGAGTGAGTCTGCAGTGTTACGAATTTCGATTTTTTCTTTGCGTTTCTTGTCTTCATCTTCATGTTCTTTTGCTTCTTTTCGCATCCGTTCGATTTCGGAATCAGAGAGTTTCGTCGATCCAGTGATGCGAATAGACTGCTCTTTTCCGGTCCCGAGGTCTTTTGCAGAAACGTTCATAATGCCGTTGACATCGATATCAAAGGAGACTTCGATTTGTGGCAGCCCCCGTGGTGCAGGAAGGATGCCGTCAAGGTGGAAACGTCCAAGGCTCTTATTGTCCGCTGCCATGGGCCGTTCTCCTTGTAAGACGTTGATTTCGACGCTGGTTTGGTTATCAGCTGCAGTGGAAAACACCTTGCTTTTTCGCGTGGGTACGGTGGTGTTGCGGTCAATCAATGGTGTTGCGACACCGCCCAGGGTTTCGACACTTAAGGTCAATGGGGTGACATCAAGGAGTACGATATCTTTATCGATTTCACCAGAGAGCACACCAGCTTGAATTGCGGCACCGATCGCGACACATTCCATTGGGTCGACCTCTCGTTTCGGTTTCTGTCTGAAAATCTCCTCGACTTTCTTCTGTACCATCTGCATGCGGGTGACACCGCCAACAAGCACGACGTGATCAATATCTTCTGGTTTCAGTTTCGCATCTTGTAATGCTTGGCGACAGGGTTTTTCGCTACGCTGGACAATCGGAGAGATAATTTCTTCAAGTTTGGTTCGAGTCAGTTTTATTTCAAGATGTTTTGGTTCTCCGGTGACGACGTAGATGTAGGGAAGGTTGATATCGGTTTGAAGCGTCGAAGATAATTCTATTTTTGCTGTTTCTACTGCTTCTAAAACTCGTTGTAACGTTTTCGGTTCTTTACGGAGATCAACACCATGTCGTTTCTTGAATTCTTCAGCGATGTAATCGACCAGTGCTCTATCCATGTCAGAGCCGCCGAGTTGCGTATCACCACTAGTGGATAAGACTTCGAAGACGCCACCTCCAACTTCCATGATCGTGACATCAAGGGTTCCCCCACCGAAATCATACACCGCGATTTTCTGATCGCCCTCCTTATCTAACCCGTAGGCGAGAGCGGCAGCGGTCGGCTCATTGATGATTCGTTTCACATTGAATCCCGCAATCGCACCAGCATCCTTGGTTGCCTGCCGTTGATCATCATTAAAGTAGGCGGGAACCGTAATCACTGCATCGGTAATCTTTTCACCAAGGAAATCCTCAGCGTCTTTCTTGATCTTCTGAAGGATAAACGCAGATATCTGCTGCGGCGTATAGGTTTTCCCACGTAGATTGACTTTCTCATTTGTCCCCATCTTTCGTTTTATTCGTTGGACAGTTCCTTCGGTGTTGGTGACTGCTTGTCGTTTCGCTGCTTCACCAACCAGCATTTCCCCGGTTTTTGTAAACGCGACAACTGAGGGAAAATATGGTTGTCCTTCTACGCTCTTTATGACGACTGGTTTTCCTGCTTCGATATACGCTGCCTCAGAATTTGTGGTTCCGAGATCAATTCCTATAATCTTACTCATATCATACACCTCCAAGGTGGTTTTATTATGGTTTCTTTTTTGCGACAATAACATGGGCTGGTCGGAGGAGTTTTTCTCCTACCAGATACCCTTTTTTTATTTCATCAAGGATTGTTCCATCAACGCATTCAGATTGTTCTATAGTTGAGATTGCGTTATGAAACTGATAGTTGAAAGGTTTTCCTTTACAGTCAATGTAGGTTATTCCTTCTTTTTCTAGGAATTTGTCAAGGTTTTCTAGTAAAAGTTTTAATCCTGATTTTGGGTCGGAATCCTCATATGCTTTTTTCAAGAGTTCGGTTAGGTCGAGGAGTTCGAGCAGGTATTTTTTCTTGATATCTTCTTTTTGAGCTTGTAGTTCTTTTTCCATGCGTTTCTGGTAGTTCTGAAAATCAGCGAGCGTTCGTAGATATTTGTCGTTTTTATCCATGATCTCTTGATGGAGTTGTGTGTTTTCTTCTTCTAATTTTTTTATAGTATGATGTGCTGTTTCTTGTGTATTTTTCTTGGTGCCAGTTGGTTTTTTTGTTGGCATAATCACTAAAAAAATAAAAAAAAAGAAAGAGGAGAACTGTTTAGTAGTCGTCCATCCCGCCGCCACCGCCGCCACCAGGCATTCCACCAGGCGGCATACCGCCAGGCGGCATTCCGCCGCCGCCACCACCGCTCTTTGATGCGATGATGTCGTCGATCCGGAGGATCATGGTTGCCGCTTCAGTTGAGGCTTGAATTTCTTGGACGCTGACGCGGAGTGGTTCGATGACATTGTTTTTTATCATGTCTACGACTTTCCCAGTAAAGACATCAACACCAGCGTTTTTATCGCCTTTCTTATGGACTCTGCGCATCTCAATCATCATGTCAATGGGATCTAGCCCTGCGTTTTCTGCGAGGGTCTTGGGGATGATTTCGATGGCGTTTGCAAAGGCCTCTATCGCCATTTGTTCTCGTCCGCCAACGGAGGATGCATAATCTCGGAGTGCCATTGATATTGTAGTTGCTGCTGCGCCACCGCCAGGAGTGAGTTTTCCATCTTCTAACGCGATTTTGACAACGAACAAAGCGTCATGCATACCACGGTCAAGTTCATCGACGACGTGTTCGGTACTGCCGCGGATGAGGACGGACACTGCCTTGGGGTTTTTACAATCAGTGATGAATGTCATTTTATCATCGCCGATTTTTTGTTCCTCAACATTGCCAGCGAATCCAAGGTCTTTTGGAGAAATCTCGTCAAGGTTTGCGACGACGATAGCACCGGTTGCTTTTGCGAGTTTATCCATGTCGCTTTTCTTCGCTCGTCTGACCGCGTAGATGCCTTCTTTGGAAAGGAAGTGTTGTGCAAGGTCATCAATGCCTTTCTGACAGATCAGGACGTTCGCTCCGCTTTTTTTGACTTTTTCGACCATTTTCCGCAACATGGATTCCTCTTCATCAAGGAATGCTTGCAGCTGGGTAGGGTCTTGGATTTGAATGCG
>Ga0315289_10000640_pt1 | contig 53333 bp, 40 predicted proteins | sample YL17G11_40_MG_FD_203452 | JGI IMG/M metagenome (GOLD analysis project Ga0315289, IMG submission 203452) | Sediment microbial communities from Yellowstone Lake, YNP, Wyoming, USA - YL17G11_40 | ecosystem: Environmental > Aquatic > Freshwater > Lake > Sediment | place: USA: Wyoming | collected...
AGTTGGCAGCCGCGTCGGGATTCTGCTCGCGCCACTTGGCGTTCACGTCCTCCGTCAGCACCCCGAGCTCCTCCGGCGTGGAATCCCCGGCGAAGAGCAACTGAACGCCGGCGAAGTTAGCCTGCTCGTCCATGATGCTGGGGATGAAGTTCTCCAGATTGGGCCCGCCGACCGTCGTGTCCCAGTCGTAGACCTGCTTGAGCTGCGGCTGGGTGATCAGGCTGGAGTCCAGCCGGTCATCGGCCGGCAGCACGCCCGTCGCCTTGAACCAGGCATTCACCCGGTCCGGCGTGTGCATGAAGACCAGGAAGTCGGCGGCCTCCTGCGGATACTTCGACCACGAGGTGATGCCCCACCCCTGGGCAGTGACGATGTAGTCATCGGCCAGGGCGCCTTGGCCGTAGCGCGGCGTGAGCATCAGGCCGATCTTGTCCCAGCCCATCGTCTCCGCCCATCCGGCCAGGAAGGTATCGTTGCCGAAGAGCATGGCGGCCTTGCCGGTGACGAAGAGATCCTGGCCCTGCTGGTAGTCCAGCGAACCGATGTCCTCGTTCCAACAGCCGCGGTCCTTGAGCTCCTGCAAGCGGCCCCACCACTCGGTGAACTTGGGATCGGTGTAGGTCGCATCGCCAACCGAAGCCTGCATGAAGGCCTTCTCGCTGTCATGAGGTTGTCGGGCCAGGATCGAGAACAGCCATCCGCCGAACCAGCCGTCCTTGACGCCGCCGGCGATCGGGATGACATCCACGGCGCGCAGCTTGTCGCAGGCGACCAGGAGCTCATCCCAGGTTGCCGGGGGAGCATTCGGATCCAGCCCGGCCTGCGTGAACAGCTCGGGATTGAATACGACCGGGTTGCCGGAGAGGTACCACGGAACGCCCCACGTCTGGCCGTCGTACTGCCGCTCGAAGGCGTTGATGTAGTGGTCCCACTCCTCGGCCGGGATCAGGTCATCGACGGGGATGATCGCACTGGTCCAGGCGTTCTCGATCGTCCACACCCCGCCCCAGAAGTACTGGATGTCCGGTCCTTCCTTCGCCGCGGCGGCCGATTGGAAGGCCGGAATGAGCGTGTCGGTCGACTGCAGGACTGCTTCGAAGGTCACGGTGGGATTGGCCTCGGTGTACAGGGCCATGGTTTCGTCCAACCACGCCTGTGCACCGGGGGCTTCTTGTTCGCCCCACCACCAGACGACGAGCTTCACTGGTTCGGCGGGGGCTTCGGTGGCGGGCGCTTCGGTGGCGGGCGCTTCGGTCGCCGGCGTGCCGCAAGCCGGGATCAGCAGCGCCAGCAAGACGAGAAGCGACAGCATTCGCATGGACTTACGCATGGGCGGTTCTCCTCTCAACTCCGGGACTCTCAAGGATGCGATCCGGGGCGTCGGCAGGGTGGTGTTCGCTCGCGCTAGCCACCTCCTTCAACACGGAGGGATGCCCTCCGCTGGGCTATTGGACGCCTCTGCGCCGGGAACCAAAGCCGCCCTGCCCCCGCCGCGCCAAGCCCGTGCGGCCGTATTTGCCGATCACGGCACACGATGCTGGGAAGAACGAGATGAACCACTGCGTCTCTGGGCCGCGGACATCGCCTGGCCTCCCGACCTATATTCGGGAGGCGCATGTGCCCAGAAATGCATCCAAGACAGGCGGTTTCTGCAAACGTTTGCATCATTCTAGCATGGGGAAGCCTGGCATGTCAAGCGACCTGGCGCCCTGAGCCTTCAAACCGGTGCGGAATGGACGTCCTCCCTCCCTGGCAGCGATGTATGAGGCTGGGAACAGGCTTCGGGGCGTCCACCCGCGCATACGAGCACGAGACGTAGGCTTGGCGGCCTCCAACATAGGCACTCGCCGATCGGCGGCGTTCAGCACCACGTCCTGGACCAGCTCCCGGTAGGCCATTCTGAGCCGCATCGAGCCGCGCGGCCCCACGGCCGGAAGCAACAGGCTGGGAACCGATCTGTTGCCCGGCTCCCTCGGCGCGGTCGGGGAGGTTGCCCCCTACATTGGCGCATCAGCGCCAGCCGGGCGCCGACGGCCACAAGCTCGGCGCAGCGCCGTCCGGACCGTAGGATCACGCGGCCCGACCTACACAGATGCCCCCGATGGAAGCCGACCGTGTTCGGCGCCGCCGGGCTTGGCGGTTGACTCGCCTCGGCACCATCCGCATAATGGCCCAGCGACGATGGAGGGGATGCGGCCCTCGCGAGGGTATGGCCGGAGCGCAACTCTCTGCCCGGCGCACATCTGCACGGCCCGGGATGTTTGCCGGGCTGGAGGAGGACCGAATGCCGGTTCGAAGCCTGAAGAGCGGTCGCCTGAGATTTCTCGATGATACGCAGGTGCATGCCCTCGACGAAGCTGTTAGAACGGTCCTGGCCGAAGTCGGCGTTCAGGTCGATCACCCGCCGGCCTGGGATGTCTTTGCCGGCGCCGGCTGCACGGTCGACACAGCCCGCCACATCGTCCGCATCCCCGCCGACGTCCTGCAGCGCGCCCTGGACTCCGCCCCGCACGAATTCACCCTCCACGCTCCGGTTCCCGAAAACGACGTGCGGGTCACACTGGACGATGTCTACACCGTCGCCGGATCGTCGGCGCTGCATGTCCTCGACCTCGAGGGCCGCCGCCGCCCGGCCTCGCAGCGGGACTTGATCGACCTGACGCGCTTGATCGATGCGCTGCCCCAGGCGCACATCATGCACGCCATGGTCGTCCCTCAGGAGCTCCCGCAGGTGGGCTTCGACCGCCGGCTGTTCGCCACCATCCTGCCGAATACCACCAAGCACTACTACTCACAGGGCGCCGGCGCGAGCAGCATCGCCGACCAGGTCGAGATGGCCGCCGTTGTGCAGGGAAGCACCCAGGCCGTCCGGGACGCGCCGCGGTTCAGCCTTGTAGTCTGCTTCATCAGCCCGCTCGTGCACGGCCTTGAACCCGTCCAGGAGATGATGGCGTGTGCCGAGTCTGGCATCCCGCTGTGGCTCGAGCCGACGAACATGATGGGCGCCACGGCGCCGTTGAGCATCGCCGGATCCGTCGTCGAACATACGGCCAGCGCCCTGGCTGGTCTGGTGTTGGTGCAGCTTCTGCGTCCCGGCCACCCGTGCGTCCTGGCCACGGCCTCGGGCAGCATGAACATGCACAAGGGCAGCTACGTCGGCGCATCGCCGGAGGCCGTCCTGTCCCACTGCGCCACAGCTCAGCTGGCCCACTTCTACGGCCTCCCCTTCCAGGGCGGCAGCGGCCTGGATGCTTGCGTTCCCGACGCCCAGGCGGGCTACGAGCGCATGTTGCAGGCGGCGCCGATGGCGCTCTCGGGGGTGAACTTCATTCATCTGGCCTTCGGCATGATCGATCAATTGCTCACCGCCAGCTACGAACAGGCCGTCATCGACAATGAGATCCTGGCCGCCGCCTTCCGGCTGGCGGAGGGTTTCGAGGTGACGCCGGAGACGATTGGGCTGGACCAGCTGCGCGCTGTCGGGCCGGGCGGCAACTTCCTCACCGAACCGTACACCGTGCGCCACCTGCGGAGCTTCCAATGGCAGCCCCAACTGTCGACGCGATTGGTGTGGGACGAGTGGCAGGCGGCACACGCAGGGCGCGACATGCGCCAGCGCGCCAACCTGGCGGCGCGCCGGCTGCTGGAAGAACACCACCCTGCCCTGGTCACGCCCAAGCAGGCGGCCGAGCTCGAGCGCATGGCCATCGCCTTCCAGAAGCGCGCGATCGAGAAGGCATAGCGCGGGACTACCCAGGCCGGCTGGCAAGCCGGGCTATCACGGCGGATCGTGCCTACTGCCAGGCATGTGACCAGCGTCGCGCGCAGCGGGTTCTCCCGCGCCCCGAGGACAGTCGCTGGTGGTCTGAATTCCCTTGAGAGTCCTGGCTCGGGGACAGGGCCGCCGGCGCCGCTTGCCAGGCACGGGCGACCGGTGGATCAGAGGGTCTTGATCGACTCGAGGACGCTGGCTCGCAGGGTTGTTGTCAATGTCTCCCCCGGAGCGATTCGCCGCGCCTGCCCGCGCCTGATGGCCTGCTCCAGCGGATAGCGCGACACCCAGGGCTCAAGCCCCAAGCCGTAGATGCCCGTGAGGGGCGGCAGGTCCGACCCGCCATACGGTTGCCACATCTGGACCCAAGGGAAAATCGCCGCGTCCCACTCCAGCCGGAAACCCAGCCCTAGGTGCGGGTTGGTCACCGTCCAGCGGCCTTCGGCCAGGTCGGTCAGGCACGCGTCATCGTGCGAGTGCTTCTCCGGGCCGGGTATGGAACGCAGATCGATCCTCTCTCCCGGCCGACGTCCCCTGGCCATTGGCCAGGGCTCTTCCTGGCCGGGGGCTAGGACGGCCGTCGCCGGTTCAAAGAGCTCGTCGGCGGTGGTGATCCGCCCGGCGGGCAGGTCGAGCACGCACCCGCCCATCAGGAAGTCCCCACCCAGCACGATGTGATGTCCCCAGACCAAGTACTCGGGTTCGGAGGAGAGGCTGGTGACGGCTTCCTCCAGCTCCAGCGTCGTCCCTTCGCTCGACAGGCGCATCCGCCGCGTGAGGCGAAACGGCGTCTGAACGCAATCCCGCCGCAGCTTGAGCGTCGTCGCCCGTGCGTCATCCCCCTCGACGGAGACCTCCCACGGCAGCAGCGCCACCTCCCCGTGAAACGGGATCGGGCGGCCGCGGTAGGTGCAGGCATCGTTGTGGTTGGGGAAGAGCTCCTGCCAGGCGCCCTCGTAGTTCTCGAGAAAATCCTCGGGAGGCGAAGCGCCGGGCGGCGTCAACCCGTCAGGGGTCCTCATCAGGAACTCCACCCCCGTCGGGAAATGGATGAAGGCATAGATGTCCGCGCCCTTGCGTGGTAGCACGGCGATCCGCAGCCGGGCGTTCTCCAACCAGAGCGCCTCGTGACCCTGGATCAAATCCCGTCGCAGCATACTCACCCTCCCCCAACCGGTCGGCGAACCGCCCCACATTCTTCCCGGCCAGCCCTTCGCGACCCGCGGCTCCCGGCCTGCGCCGGTGCTGTTGGCGCAGGAAGCTAGAACGTGATCGTGAGCCCGCCGTCGACCGTGATCACCTGTCCGGTCAAGTAGGTGGCGTCGGGGCCGGCGAGGAAGTAGATCACGCCGGACACTTCTTCGGGTTGGCCTGGGCGTTTCAGGGGCAGGTGATGGCCGGCGACGTAATCCTTCTGGAACCACTCGCCCTCCAGCTCGTTGACGCCGTTTACCACGCTCATCTCGGTGTTGATGAAGCCTGGAGCGAGCGCGTTCACCAGGATCCCCTTGGGGGCAAGCTCGAGGGCCAGTGCCCGGCAGTACTGATTGAGGGCGGCCTTGGCCATCGAGTAACTGCTGCTCCCCGCTTCCGCCCGCTCGTGATGGATCGAGGTGACATGGATGATCCGGCCGCCGCGGGTCATCAGCGGGACCGCGGCCCGGGTGAGGTACAGGGCGCCGTCGATCATGATGTCGAAGGCCTTGCGCCACTCCTCAAGCGTCGAGTCGATGACCGGGGCGCCGAAGTACACGCCGGCGCAGTTGGCCAGCGCGTCGACGACGCCCCATTCCCGGCGCGCCTGGTCGGCGATGGCTTCGGCCGTGCGCGGGTCGCTGTAGTCCCCGGCCACGATCAGGTGCTTACCAGCCGGCAGGCCATCGACCAACGCTCGCAGCCGCTCCTCCCGCCGCGCCGTGACGCACACGTCCCAGCCCTCGCGGGCGAAGCGCTCGGATGTAGCCCGGCCGATGCCGGAAGAGGCTCCGGTCACAATGACCTTCTTCCTGTCCGTCATGCTCTCCGCTCCATCCTCTCAGGTTTGTGCGTGCGGCGCATCAAGTCAGATGCGTCGTCAGAACCTCGTTGCCTCCGGCCGTGATCAGCACGACGTCCTCCAGACGCACGCCGCCAACGCCGGGGAGGTAGACCCCGGGCTCGAGCGCCACGACCATTCCTGGTTCCAACTGCAGATTGTTGTAGGGGACGATGCGCGGCTCCTCGTGGTACGAGGCGCCGATGCCATGCCCGGAATGGTGCGGGTAGGGCTCGTAGCCTTCCGCCCGCACGGCCTCGCGCAGCAGAGCATCGAGATCACGCGCGGCGACGCCCGGCCGGGCTGCCTCGACGCCGCGCTGCAGCGCCTGGCGCACAACGCGGTAGGCCTTCTCAAACACGGCCGAGGGCTTGCCGGCGAAGAACGTGGCCGCGTTGTCACCCCAGTATCCCTGCAGCCGCGGGACGAAGTCGAGGATCAGCGGGTCGCCCGGCTGCAGACGATACGCCGACGGCGGTCCCCCGATCTCGGCCGTTCGCGCTCCGGCAACCAGGTCGGCCAGGATCGGCAAGCGTCCGCCAGCCAGGCCCTCGACATGGGCGCGGGTGGAGGCCCACAACTCCAGCTCGGTCTTGCCGGGTTGCAGCGCCTGCTGCATGAATCTCTGGGCGGCGTCACACAGACCGAGTGCGGCTCGGATCCGGGTGAGTTCCTCCGGCGTCTTGACCGCCCGAAGCCCGGCGAACGCTCCGTCCAGCGGCACGAAGTCGGCCGACGGCAAAGCGTGGCGCAGCGCATCCACGAGGGGAGCAGTGAGGCACTGCCACTCGACTCCCACCTTGCCGGTCTGGGGCACAGCGTCTTTCAGCACGTCGAGTAGCGCTTGGCCCTGGTTCGCGGCCCCGGCCAACGGCACCTCGATCGAGTAGGAGGGGTAGCTGTGAACCGCCGATGGTCCCGCTTCCTTGGCTGCCGCCGTCTCCATGTCGGAGACGATCAGGTGCAGCTCGCCGGCATGCCACCAGGCGAGCACCGCCGAGCCCTCGAACGGGCTCGGCCCGGTCTCGATCGGGGGGGCATAGCCCGTCAGCCAGGTGATGGTGGCGGGGTCGGCCAGCAGGGCGGCGGCCAACCCGCGTGACCTGAGAAGATCAACGAAGCGCTCCAGGCTGTGGGGGTGCATGGATGGCTTTCCTCCAACGCCGAACGTGGATGGGAGCACACGCGCGCCCACGATTCTGCAGGGCGTTCACAGGTCGACGACCCTGGCCAAGCCAGCGGCGAGGCCCCGGCCTGAGGGCCCACGGGCATGCAAACGATTGCGGCTCAGCCGGGCGCGACCATAATAGCACGGTGGAGAATCCGAGTCAACGCGCCCGCCAGCTAGTCGGATAGGCGGCAGTTCCAAGTGCTCTCAGCCCACGAATTCTTCGGGACAGGATCGGGTTGGGCCACGCAGGGCTCCCTCAGGGGCAGGCGGCTGTAGTTGACTTCCCCCAAACGCTATGCTAACCTTGATGTGTGCAATCGTTTTCATAACTTGCCGTGATCGGCTGCAGGATGAAGCCGCGCGACGGCCAGCTCGCGCGCGGCCGGGATCCTCAGGAGAGGGATGATGACCCAGCCGAATGTCCACGCTGTCCACCGGGATTGGGATCGTCCGTTCCCGACCATCGTTCGCGCCGAAGGCATCTACCTGTACGACAGCAACGGTCGCCGCTACTTGGACGGCTCAGGAGGCTCGTCGGTCGTTACGACTATCGGCCACGCCGTGGCCGAGGTCGCCCAGGCGATGTTCGATCAAGCGCAGCGCTTCTCGTTCTACCCGGCGCACGCCTTCACCAACGACTGTTTCCTCGAGCTGACCGACATGGTCGTGAGCCTGGCTCCGGGGGAATTGAAGGACGCCAGCCGCGTGTGGGTCACCTGCACCGGGACCGACGCCACCGACGACGCCGTGCGCCTGGCGCGTCAGTACTGGGTGGAGCGCGGCGAGCCGTCCAAGTATCAGATCATCGCGCGCTGGCAGGGCTTCCACGGCAACACTATCTCCGCGGCCGGCTTCTCGGGCATCGTCTCCCGCCGACGCATCTTCCAGCCCATGTATGTTGACTCGCCGCACATCCCACCGGCCTTCTGCTACCGCTGCCCGTTCGAGAAGACGTATCCGGAATGTGACCTGCTCTGCGCCCGCACGCTGGAGTCCACCATCCGTCAACAAGGCGCTGAGAACGTCGCCGCATTCATCGCCGAGCCGGTCGTCGGCGCCGCCCTGGGCGTGGCCCCCGCCCCGCCCGGCTACTTCCAGGTGATCCGCGAGATCTGCGACCGCTACGACGTGCTCTTCATCGCCGACGAGGTGATGACCGGCTGGGGACGCACCGGCCGGCTGTGGGGAATCGAGCATTGGGAAACTACGCCGGACATCCTTGCCACGGCCAAGGGTATGACCGCCGGTTACACCCCGCTGTCCGCCGTCATCGCCCGCGACTCAATCTGGAAAGCGCTTCAGGACCATCACTCGCCGTTCAAAGCCGGGCATACGCTGAACGCCAACGCCGTCTCCTGCGCCGGAGCGCTGGCCGTCATCGCCTACACCCTCAATCACAACCTGGTTGAGAACTCGCGTCTGCGCGGCGAGCAGGTGACGGCCGGCTTGCGCCGCCTGATGGAGCGCCACCCGCTGATTGGGGACGTTCGCGGCCTGGGGTTGATGTTCGGGCTCGAGTACGTCCGACGCCGGTCGACCCGCGAACCATTCCCCCCCGAACGCGGGGTAAGCGCCCGGGTCGAGCGGGCGGCGCTGCGCCACGGCCTGGTCACGTATCCGTGCACCGGGTCGCTCGACGGAACCCTAGGTGACATGACGCTGATGGCCCCTCCACTGGTCATCACCCCCTCCGAAGTCGACGAGCTGCTCGCGTTGCTCGACCGGGCGATCGGCGAGGTCGAACAAGAGCTCGGCCAGGAGCTCGAGGCCTGAAGCATGCGCCTTGCCCTGGCGGTGCAGACGCCTGAAGTCAGCCTCACCCTCCCCGTCACCCTGCTCTCGGGGGCGTGGCTGGAGAAGCTCGACAAGGCGGCGGCGCTGGGCGTCGACGGCCTCGAGTTGATGACCGCCGATCCGGCGCAGCTCGACGTCCCTGCCCTGCGCGCCGGACTCGAGGCGCACGGCCTGCGCGCCGCGGCCGTCGGCAGCGGCGCAGCCGCCCTGCAATCCGGACTCAACCTGCTCCATGCCGAGCCCGATGTCTCTGCCCGCGCCGTCCTTCGGCTGCACGAGTTGATCGCCTTCGCGGCCGCCGTCGGGGCGCCGCTGGTGACCATTGGCAGCTTCCGCGGCAAGCTTGCGTGGGCCGGCAAAGATGGCCGCGCGCGGCTGGCGGAGATCTTGAGGCGGGCTGCCGAGGTCGCCGCCACCGCCGACGTGCGCCTGGCGCTCGAGCCGCTCAACCGCTACGAGGCCGACCTGGTGAACACGGCCGAGGAAGGCCTGGCCTTCGTGGAGACGGTCGGCCACCCGGCGCTCGGCCTTCTGCTAGACACCTACCACGTCAACATTGAAGAGGCTTCCTGGGAAACGCCATTCCGCGCGCTGATGCAGGCGGGCAAGTTGTGGCATGTCCACCTGGGCGACAACAACCGCATGCCGCCGGGCGGCGGGATGATCAACTTCGCCGCGCTGGTGCGCACGCTGCGCGCGCTGGGATACACGGGCTGGCTTTCGGCCGAACTGCTGGCATGGCCGGACCCCGATACGGCCGCGCGCCGGACGGTCGAGCATATGCGACCGCTTCTGGAGGCTGCCTGATGCGCTTGAGTTGCCTGCCGGTCTCCTTCTTCGCCGAGATCATCGACGGACGCATGCCAGTCGCCGAGTGGGCGCGCACGGGGCGGGCGCTCGGCCTCGACGCGATCGACCTGAGCATCCTCTTCGTCCAACCGCGTACGGTCGAGCAGGCGCGAAACCTGCGCCGGCAGATCGAGGACGCCGGCAGCCGCGTGGCGATGATCACAACGTACCCCGACTTCACCCACCCCGATGCCGCCCAGCGCCGGGAGGAGCTCAGCCTGGCGATCGAGACTGTGCACATCGCCGAAGCGCTCGGCGCCGAGCTGATCCGCGTCACCGCCGGCCAGGCGCATCCGGCCACCGGGCGCGCCGAAGGGATCGGCTGGGCCGTGGAAGGACTCTCGCGCCTGGTCGAGGCCGTGCGCGGCGCTCCCGTCCGGCCGGTCTATGAGAACCACGCCAAGCCTGGCGCCTGGGAGTACACCGATTTCTCGACGCCACCGGAGATCTTTCTCGAGATCGCCCGCGGCACCGCCCCGTCCGGGCTGGGCATCAACTTCGACACCGGCAACGCCGCCGCGTTCGCCGCCGACCCCCAGGCACTGTTCGACCAGGTTCTCGATCGCGTCGTCAGTGTTCACGTCGCCGACACGGCGGCCTTCGGAGAGCTCAAGCCGGTTCCGATCGGCACCGGAATCGCGCCCATCCCCGCCATAATGGAGCGGCTGGTCAAGTCCGGGTGGGACGGGTGGCTGTGCATGGAGGAGGCCTCGTTCCAGGGCCAGGCCGGCATCGACGCCGCCGCCCGCTTCGTACGCACCGCCTGGCAGCGGGCATGCGCCGCGCCGGTACACCGGTAGGGCCCTCAAGAGTCGCTCATGGAAACCACGCCCGGGCTTCCTCATCACGACCCACAAGACCTGCGCCGGCGGCTGCGCGATGAGCTGGCGGGCAACCGCGACCGGGCGCGCCGTGACCCCCTGTCCCTGGTCCTCACGGGCGCCGTCGATCGAGCGCTGGATGACCTGATCTACTTCGCCGACCCGCAGGACTTTCCCCGGACCGTGGCCGAGATGACGCCACAGCTGCGTGCCGCCTTCACAACCGCCACCGTCGAGAAGCAGTCCCACCTCCTACACTTCGCCGCCGAACTTGCGCTGCGACTCAATTCGCTGCTGCCGGCATGGAACCTGTCGAATGCCGCCCGGCACCCGCAGCGGGCGGGGGCACCGCTACAGGTCGGCCGCATCGCGACCGAGTTGCTCGATCTCGTGACTGGACTCGGCCGAGAATCGCCGCGCGCGGCAGGTGATGTGCTCGCCGCGTGGCGCACCGATACCGCCACCCGCTTCCGCGCCGAGGCCGCCGAGGATCCCGAGGCCGAGGCCGCGGCCTTCGTCGGCGATTCGATCACCGGCTACATCGAATCCGTGGGTGACTCGGTGGAGTCCAGCAACCTGCGCCGCATCGCAGACCTGCGCTGGGCAGGCGCCACACGCACCGAGATCAGCAACGACTACGCCGCGTTCCTGCCGTACGCGCTCTTGCTCGGCGCCAGCTTCGTCACCTGCAACCCGCCCCTCATCGACCTGGCCTGGAAAGCCGAGCCGGGGAAATGGGATCCGGTGATTGACAGCTTGATCACCGCCCAGCCGGAGGCCGACGGCGACGCGCTGGCGCGCGCCGTCACGCTCGAGATCGTCCTGGCCAACATGCGCCGGCTGCGGCCGATCTTCCTGCTCACCGAAGGGCGGATGGGCTGCGTCAGCCTGCAGGTCAATCCGAAACGCCACGACGCCGCCGAGAGCATGCTGCGGGATGCGGCGGCGATCTGCGCCGAGCTCGAGCGCCGGCTCGAGGGCGGCGTCCCCAACGTCGTGTTCAAACTGCCCGGGACACAGGCCGGGCTGACCGCCTGCCGTGCGCTCACCGGCGCCGGGATCGGCGTGACGATCACCGTCAACTTCGGCCTGTTCCAGCATCTTCCGTTCGCCTCGGCGATCTCCGAGGGGGCAGCCATCTTCTCCACGCTGGCGCACATGAGCGGCCGCCTCGCATTCCCCGTGCGCGACGAGTTACTGGGCAAGCTCGGCGAGCTCAGCGGGCTGGGCATCACCGAATCCCAGGCGCGCCAGGCGGCCGCCTGGTCTGGCGTGGCGGTGCTCAAGCGGCTGCACCGCTGCCTGGTCCGCCAGGGCATCGACCTGTCACGCGTCAAGCCGCTCATCGCCTCGCTGCGCGTGTACACCGACGCGGCCTACGCCGGGCTTCCCGGCCCGATCCCGGACATCACCGAGGTGGTCGGCACCGGCATCCTGACCGTCTTCCCCAACGTGCGCCGCGCCTTCGATCGCCTGCCCCCCATCCCGCTCGACGGTGATCGCATTGAGGCGCCGGTGCCGCCCGATGTCTTCGACGTCCTGCGACACAGCGAGATCTTCAAGCAAGCTTACTGGCTCGGCCCGCTGGCCGCCGGCGAGGCTGAGTCGGCCGACATGCGGCCGGCGCACCCTCTGTCCCTTGAGGACAGCGCCGCCACCGCGGGCTGGACCCCGGTGGCCAACACGCTCAGCGAGTTCTGCAAGGCGTACGATTCCTTCGTGGATCGCATCCAGGCGCGCCGCCCGCGCGCCGGATGATCGGATGAGGTGACCCATGGCGACGCGCACCACCCGTACCACCCGCTCCACCCCGGCCCGGAAACGACCGGCGCCGGCAGCCAAGGCGATGGACCTGCCGAAGGCCCGCGCCCTCGACCTGCTGCGGCAGATGTGGGAGATCCGGCTGTTCGAGGAGCGCGTGTATGACCTGCTCGGCAAGAATCAGATCAAGGGCGCCTCGCACCTGTACGCCGGCGAGGAGGCGGTCGCCGTCGGCGCCATCTCCGTCCTGCGCGAAGATGACTGGATCACCAGCGCCCACCGCGGTCACGGTCACTGCCATGCCCGCGGCGCCTCGATGGCCAAGAGCGAGGTCGAAAGGGTGGCGCACTACAACAAGATGATGGCCGAGCTGTGCGGCCGGGCGACGGGCTACTGCCTGGGCCGCGGCGGCTCAATGCACATCGCTGACGTCGAGAAAGGCAACCTGGGCGCCACCGGCATCGTCGGGGGCAACATCCCGGTCGCTACCGGTGCCGGGCTGGCGCAGAAGTTGATGAAGAAGGACAGCGTCGTGCTGTGCTTCTTCGGCGACGGCGCCTCCAACACCGGCAACTTCCACGAGTCGCTCAACATGGCCGCCCTGTGGAACCTGCCGGTCGTCTACATCGTCGAGAACAACCTGTACGGCATGTCGGTCCCGCTGAGCAAGGCTACCGCCAAGCTCGAGATCGCCGACCGCGGCTGCGCCTACGGCATCCCGGGCAAGGTCGTCGACGGCATGGACGTCATCGCCGTGCGCCGTGCCGTGGCCAAGGCCGTCGATCGGGCACGCAAGGGCCAGGGCCCGTCGCTGGTCGAGTGCAAGACGTACCGCTGGTACGGCCACTCGCGCTCCGACCCGCGAGCCTACCGCACCAAGGAAGAAGAGGCGGCCTGGAAGGCCCGCGATCCGCTGCCGGCCTTCTCCGGCCGGCTGGTCAAGGAGAAGGTCGCCACACAGGCCGAGGTCGATGCGATTGAAGCGGCGGCGCGCAAGGCGATTGACGTCGCCACCGACTTCGCTTTCGCCTCGCCTCTGCCCCCTGTCGAGGAGCTCGAGCACCACGTCTACGCGCCCTTCCATTGGACCTCGCGCGACGTCGAGCGCGAGGCGGAGCTGCGCGCCCGTGTACGTGCCGGCGGCCTCGGGACGCGCAAGATCCGCTACTGGCAGGCGATCCAGGAAGCCCTGCGCGAGGAGATGATCCGCGACCCGAAGGTCTTCCTGTTGGGCGAAGATATCGGGATCTATGGCGGAGCTTACGGCGCCACGCGCGGCCTGGTCGAGGAGTTCGGCGAAGAGCGCGTGCGCGACACACCCATCTCGGAGGCGACGATCGGCGGCGCGGCCGTCGGCGCGGCGATGGCCGGCCTGCGCCCGGTAGCCGAGATCATGTACGTCGACTTCACGCCGCTGGCGATGGACCAGATCGCTAACCAGGGCGCCAAGAACCGCTACATGTTCGGCGGCAAGACGACCGTGCCGATGGTCATCCGCACCGAGGGCGGCGCCGGGCGCAACATCGCCGCCCACCACTCGCAGTCACTCGAGGCGCTGTGGACGCACTTCCCCGGCATCTACGTCGTCATGCCCGCCACGCCCTACGATGCCAAGGGACTGCTCAAGGCCGCGATCCGCGATGACAATCCGGTGATGTTCATCGAGCACAAGATGCTCTACGGCATCGAAGGCCTCGTCCCGGATGAGGACTACATCATCCCTTACGGCGTGGCCGACGTGAAGCGCGAGGGCAAGGACGTGACCCTGATCACGTACTCGCGCATGGTCCACCGTGCCCTGGAGGCAGCCGAGAAGCTGGCGCCCGAGGGCATCAGCGTCGAGGTCGTCGACCTGCGCACGCTCAAGCCACTCGACATGGACACCGTCGCCGCCTCGGTGCGCAAGACCGGCCGCGTCGTCGGCCTGACCGAGGGCTACAAGACCGGCTCGTTCATCAGCGAGCTGGCGATGCGCATCCAGGAGGAGCTGTTCGACTGGCTCGACGCGCCGATCGTGCGCGTGTGCGCCGCCGATGTGCCGGTGCCAATGAGCGATCCCCTGGAGGACGCCGCCATTCCCAACGTGGCGCGCATCATCGCCGGCATCCGCCAGGCGCTGGCGTAGGAGGGCGCATGGCTACCGAAGTCATCTTGCCCATGCTGGGCGAGACGATGAACGAGGGCACGATCGTCGCCTGGTCCAAGCACGAGGGCGATGCGATCCGGCCCGGCGACGTGCTGTTCAGCGTCGAGTCCGACAAGGCCACGCTTGAGGTCGAAGCGACCACCGCCGGCTACTTGCGCCGCATCCTCGCCCCCGCCGGATCGACTGTCGCCGTCCTGTCGGTCGTCGCCTATATCACGGCGACTCTGGATGAGGTCGTCTCCGCTCCAGCGGGCCAGGTCGCTGCGGCGCCCCGGCCCGCTGGAGCTGCACCGTCGAAGACATCGGAGGCTGGTCCTCCCGCGCGCGCCACCGCATCTCCCGCTCCGCATCCCTCCGGTCGCCTTGTCGCCAGCCCGCGCGCCCGCCGCGCGGCCAGCCAGCGCGGCCTGGATCTATCGCGCATCACCGGCAGCGGCCCGGGGGGACGCATTATCGAGCGTGATCTGGACGCCGCGAGCTCCGCGCCGCGGCTCACGCCGGTCGCCGAGCGCATGGCCGGCAATCTCAAGATCGACGTAGCGGGCGTGCTGGGCACCGGACCGGGCGGCCGGGTCACGCGCCGCGACCTCGAGACGGCGGCCCGCGCCGCTCCACCCTCGACGGTCGCCGCTGCACCGCTGACCCGCATGCAGCGCATCATGGCCGATCGTATGGTGGCGTCCTTCACCTCCGCTCCCCACTTCTACCTGCATGCCGAGGTCAACGCCCGCCGCCTGCTGGCCATGCGCCAGGAGCTGCTCCCGACCCTCGAGGCCAGCCATGGATTGCGGGTCACGATCTCCGATCTGCTCGTCCTGATCTGCGCCCGCGCCCTCACCCGCCACCCGCAGGCGATGGCGCAGTACACGCCAGACGGTCTGCGCCTGGCACCGGCGGTGAACATTGGGCTAGCGGCCGACACGCCGAACGGGCTCGTCGTCCCGGTGATCCACGCCGCCGATCGCCTGGCGCTGCCTGACCTGGTCAAGACGCGCACCGAGCTGGTGGAGCGCGCCCGCGCCGGGAAATCGCTCCCCCAGGATTTCGACGGCGGCGTCTTTACCCTCAGCAATCTGGGCGCCTCCCGCGTTGACTCGTTCGATGCCATCCTCAACCCGCCCCAAGCGACGATCCTGGCCGCCGGGCGCATCGCCGAGCGGCCCTTTGCGGAAGGCGGCCAGCTCGGGCTGGTCCCCACGATGAAGCTCAGCTTGTCCGTCGACCACCGTGTGCTGGATGGCGCGGCGGGCGCCCGCTTCCTCGACGAGATCGTCGGCCTGCTTGAGTCGCCAGCGCAGGCGTTGGTCTGATACCAGGGGGAAGCATGACGCGCCGACTCGTCTTCGTCCACACCGTGCCGTCGCTGGTCGACCTCTTCACCCGGCTGAGCCGCGAGCTGCTGCCAGCGGACACCGAGGTCTGGCACATCGCCGATGAGATCCTGCTCAAGGTGGTCCTGGCTCAGGGCGGCCTTTCGCCGTTCATCCACCAGCGCGTCGGTGAGCACGTCGTCGCGGCCGAACAGGCCGGCGCCACGGCGGTTCAGCTCACCTGCTCCTCGATCTCGCCATGTGCGGAGACCGCTCGCACGTTGGTCCGCATCCCGGTGCTCAAGATCGACGAGCCGATGGTCGACCGCGCCCTCGAGCTCGGCACGCGCATCGGTGTGGCGGCGACGGCGCCGACGACGCTGCGCCCAACGAGCGAGTTGATCCAGACGCGTGCGAGCGCTCTTGGCATCGAGGTCAAGGTCGATTCCAGGCTCGCGGAAGGTGCCTATTCGGCGCTCTTCGGGGGTGACCCCGAGCGACACGACACCATCGTGCGCGAGACACTCCGGGATCTGGCACAGCGCAACGACGTCATCGTCCTGGCGCAGGCGTCGATGGCTCGCGTCGCCGAAGGGCTGCCTGCGGATGCCCTGGCTTGCCCGATCCTCTCCAGCCCGCGCCTGGCCCTCGAGCGCGCTGCCCTCGTGCTGCGCGAGGCCGGGGCTTGAGCGAACCGAAGCCGGTCCTCGCCCAGCCTCTCCTGAGCCAGCTCCCCCCGCTCTGGCCTGACGATAGACTGCGAACTGAAATCCGCAGACGCCAGGAAGCCTCCGGCGCCTGCGTCGTGGCTTTCGACGACGATCCCACCGGGACCCAGACCGTCGCCGGCGTGCGGGTCCTGAGCCGTCCCGGGCCGGAAGACCTGCGCCTGGCGCTCCAGTCGGGCGAACCCGCGTTCTACCTTCTTGCCAACTCGCGCAGCCTCCCGCGCGAGGATGCCGTTTCCATCGTTCGATCGCTGGCCGCCGGCCTGGCCGCCGCGGCACATCATGTCGGCCGCCCCGTTCTCATTGTCAGCCGGAGCGACTCCACCCTGCGCGGTCACTTCCCGGCCGAGACCGATGCGCTGTCCGAGGGACTTGGAGCCGAGCATTCGGTCTTGCTGATCCCGTTCTTCGCCGAAGGTGGCCGCTTCACCATCGACGACGTCCACTGGGTGCAGGAGGGTGACCGTCTTGTTCCCGCAGCACAGACCGCCTTCGCCCGCGATCCGGTTTTCGGGTACCAGCATTCGCGCCTTCCGCAATGGGTGGAGGAGAAAACCCGCGGCCGCGTGCCCGCCTCCGACGTGGCCAGGCTCCCCATCATGGCAATACGGCGCGAGGGTCCCCAGGCCGCGCGACGCTGGCTCGAGGGCCTCCGACCCAGACAAGTCGGTGTGGTCAACGCGGCGCACGATCGCGATCTTGAGGTGTTGGCCGTGGCGGTGCACACGGTGGAAGCCAGCGGGCTGCTATTCCGCAGTGCCGCCTCGTGGGTCAAGATCCTCGCCGGGCTCCCAGATCCGTCGTTCGTGGAACCCGCCGATCTTGTGGCCTCCGGCGCGGGAGGCGGTTTGACAATCGTCGGCTCGGTCGTCCCGCGCACGGATGCACAGCTCGATGCACTGCGCCGCGTCCCGGGGCTGGCGTGCGTCGAGCTCTCGGTCCCGGCCGTGCTGGACTCCGGAGGTCGCCGGGCGGAGATTGCACGTGTGACGGAGGCCGTGGAATCAGCGTGGTCGGTCCGCGAGGATGCGGTCGTGTACACCACGCGCGCGGCCACCGCCCCGCACGATCTGGAAGCCGGACGTCAGGTCTCCACCGCGCTGGTCGATGTCGTGCGCGGCCTCCCCGCCGCGCCGCGCTACCTGGTGGCCAAGGGCGGCATCACCGCCAGCGACCTGGCCACCGAGGCACTGGGCATGCGCTCCGCTCGAGTTATGGGGCCAATCCTGCCAGGCGTGCCTGTCTGGGAAATGGGACCCGAGACACGCTGGCCGGGCCTGCCGCTGATCGTATTCCCGGGGAACGTCGGCGAGGCCGATGCGCTGGCGCGGCTGATCGAGGGCCTGCGCCTCTAGCTCCACGGTTCCAGACCCGGGCTTGGAGCGCTGTTCGCTCGCAGGTATCATTCCCCTCCACATGACCACTGGCGGTTGAAACCGGATGCCCGTTCTGAGCGACTGGGTGCTTGAACTGGAGGTTGACCAGGTGTTGCGCGGCCAGGGAGCGGACCCGGCCGTTCTGCGCCTCCGCCGCCCGGCGCTCGTCGCCCAGGCCGAACGCGCCCTGCAGGCAGGAGCGCCGCTGCTGCAGCCGAAGGTCGCCTACGCGCGCCTGACGGCGCGCGGCTTGCGGCATGAACGCCTGGTGCTCGACGGCGGTGTGCTGGAGGGTTCGCTGATCGCCCAACACTTCGCCGGCGCCAGCCAGGTTGTCATCATGGTGTGCACTATCGGCGCAGCGCTCGAAGATGAGGTGGCGCGCCAGATGGACGTCGACCCGGTCTTCGCCCTGGCGCTCGACGGGCTGGGCTCGGCGGCCGCTGAGGCGCTTGGCGGGATGGCTTGCCGGAGCTTCGAGCGCGAGGCCGAAACCCGCGGCTGGCATGCCAGCCTGCCGCTCTCGCCAGGCATGATCGGCTGGCCGGTCCCAGAAGGTCAGGGTCAGATCTTCGCCTTGCTTGATCCGGGTGAAGCGGGCGTGCGCCTGACCGAAACGGGGATGATGATCCCGCGCAAGTCGCTGTCGCTCGTCCTGGGGATCGGCGAGACGATGACTGTCGGCGACTCGGCCTGCAGCTTCTGCAGCCTGAACGCTACGTGCCGATACCAGGATCACTATCCGCCTGATCGCGCTCCGGCCTCCGCGGCGATGTAGCCGCGCCGCCGGAGCTCCCGGCCATCAGGAGTAACCCATGCCGTCGGTTGTGCTTGCGTTGACCGCCCATCCCGACGACGCCGAGATCTTCGCCGGCGGTACCCTGGCCAAGTTGATCACCCAGGGGGCTCGCGCGCACATCCTGGTGGCGACCGACGGGCGCCGCGGGTCCTTCGATCACGACAGCCCCGCCCTGGCCGACCTGCGCGCCGAAGAGGGCCGGCGCGCGGCCGCCGCACTAGGAGCCGAACCACCGATCCTGCTCGGCTTCCCGGACCTCGAGCTCGATCACCTGCCGCCCGGCGTGCTACGCGAGGCTTTCATCCGCGCCATTCGACGGCTGAGGCCGGATGTGGTCATCGCCGAAGACCCGTTCGCACCGTACGACCCACACCCCGATCACCGGGCGGTGGCCTGGGCGGCTTCGGACGCGCTGGCCTTCTCGCACCTGCCCCTGATGCATCCGGAGCACCTCGAGCAAGGCGTGCAGCCGCACTTCGTCGCCGAGAAGTACTTCTACTCCGAGCACCTGCCGAGCACCAACCGCGTCGTCGACATCAGCACCACCCTGGACGTGAAGCTCAAGGCACTTGCGGAGCACAAGACTCAGGTGGTTTTCCTGGTCGAGGATGTCGTGCGTCAGGCGCGCGTCGCCGGCCTTGACGTTGAGGCCATCCTGGGCACGATGGCGGCTGAGCCGATGATGGCGCTTGAGTGGGCGCTGCGAGCGCAGGCTGCCGAGGTCGGCGCCCGCATTGGCGTCGCCTACGGCGAAGCCTTCCGCTACGTCCGCTTTCACCCGTTGGTGGAGAACCTGGTGAGCATGCGAGGCTGAACCCGCGCTATGGAGCCCTGCTACCCCTAGGAGGGATGTCCAATGAAGAACCTCTCCCGCTACCGGTGGTTCGTGATCGTCGTCTTCTTCCTGTTCACACTCCTGCACCAGACAGACCGGTTGATGATCGGCTCGATGCAAGTCCCCATCATGGGCGAGTTCAAGATCAGCAACTCGCAATGGGGGCTGATCAACACCGGCGCGCTGATTGTGGCCACGATCCTGTATCCGGCATGGGGCTACCTGTATGACCGCTATGCCCGAGCCAAGCTGCTGGCGCTGGCCGCGTTCATATGGGGTTCCACGACGTGGCTCAGTTCCCTGATGCGCGCCTACGTCCCTTTCCTAGCGACGCGTGCCTCCACCGGCATCGATGACTCGTCCTATCCGGGCCTGTACTCGCTGGTGGCCGACTACTTCGAGCCGGGCCTGCGGGGTCGGGTGTACGGACTGCTGTATGTCGCCCAGCCCATCGGCTATCTTCTGGGCATGGTCCTGGCGCTGATGGTGGCTCCGTTGATCGGGGGCTGGCGATCGGTGTTCTACATCACCGGAGGGCTCGGCCTGGTGGTCGCCGTGCTCATCTTCTTTGGCGTCCGCGAGATGCCCCGCGGCCGGGCCGAGCCTGAGTTGGAAGGCGTGGAGGAACTGCGCCAGTTCCGCTTCTCATGGGCCGAGGCCAAGCTGGCAGTGCAGAAGCGCTCGATGTGGTTCATCTTCGCCCAAGGTTTCGCTGGCCAGTTCCCGTGGAATGTGATCACATTCTTCTTCTTCGGATACCTGATCCGCGAGCGCGGCTACGACAACGACTCCGTCCTGTTCACCATGGCGCCTGTCATCCTGGTCCTGGCCAGCGGCTACCTCCTCGGTGGGACCCTGGGGGACGCTGTATTCAAGCGCACGCTCAACGGCAGGGTGCTGGTGTCTTGCACCGGGGTGCTCCTGGGCGCCGTGTTCATGTTCTTCGCCCTCAACACCCCGCACGATCAGAGAACGCAGTTCTTCATCCTGATGTGCGCAACGGCGGTGTTCATGCCGCTGTCATCGCCCAACGTGCTGGCCACGATCTACGACGTGACCTTGCCGGAGGTCCGCAGCACGACGCTTGCCGCAGAGTCCCTTGTGGAGTTCAGCGGCGCGGCGCTGGCGCCGCTCGTCGCCGGCATCATTGCCGACGCCACCAGCCTCGAAACCTCTATTCTGGTGACGTGCCTCACCGCCTGGCTGGTGTGTTTTGGCCTCTACCTGGGGGCGCTGTTCTTCGTCCCGCGGGACATCCTGGGGCTGCGAGCCCAGCTGCGGCAGCGCGCCGACGTGGACAAGGCGCGGCTGGCAACAACAACCTAGCCTGCGCCAGGTCCTCGACGCGAGGGAGGCTGAATGAAGATCGCCATCCTGGGCGCCGCCGGAATGCGGATGCCGTTGATCTACTCGGCGCTGGTGGAACGCCACGAGCGCCTCGGTTTGCGCCGCCTGGCGCTGATGGACTTCGATGAGACCCGCCTCCATTTGCTCGGCGCCTTGTCACAGGAGTTGAGCGGGCGAGCCGAGGTCGGCTTCCAGACCCAGCTCACGACGAGCCTGGACGACGCACTGCAGGGCGCGGACTTCGTCATCACGACGTTCCGCGTCGGGGGCATGGAAGCGCGCATCATCGACGAGCGCGTCCCGCTGGCGCATGGCCTGCTCGGCCAGGAAACCACCGGCGCCGGTGGGTTCGCCATGGCGATGCGGACGCTGCCGGTCCTGCTCGGGGTGCTGGACCGCATGCGCTCGTTGTGCCCGGAGGCGTGGTTGGTCAACTTCGCCAACCCGTCCGGTCTGTTGGCCGAAGGCGTGCATCGTGTCGGTCGCTGGCCACGTGCGGTGGGGATCTGCGACGGACCGTCGACGATGCTCCAGCTGGCCGCCTCACTGCTCGATGTGCCCTCGTCTGAGGTGTACCTCGACTACTTCGGACTGAATCATCTGGGATGGGTACGTCGCGTCCTGCACCGCGGCGAGGATTACCTGCCCACCTTCCTGGCTATGATCCGCGCCGCCGGCGGATTCCCGGGCATGCGCTTCGATCCCGAGTTCATCGTCTCGCTGGGAATGATCCCTAATGAGTACCTGTACTACTACTATCACGCCCGGCAGGCTGTCGAAGAGATCCTTCGGAAGGGCGAGACGCGCGGCGAGTTCCTCCTGGCATTGAACAGGACTTCCCTGGAAGACTTGAAGCGCATGCAGGCAGCCGGGCAGCGCCAGGCCATGGTCGGTCGCTATCAGACCTACCTCGAGCAGCGCAGCCAGACCTATGTGAACGAGCAGACGGAGGCTGGCAGCGAGCTCTTGAAGACCCAAGCCGGCGACGGAGGCGGGTACGCGGGAGTCGCCCTTGATCTGATTGAGACCCTGCATCGCGGCACTTCACGGGTGATGATCCTCAACCTTCCCAACCACGGGGCAGTCGCCGGCATGGCCGAAGACGACGTCGTCGAGATTCCGGCGGTGGTCGGCAAGCAGTTCGTCCAGCCCCTGGCGATCGGGCGTATCCCTGTCGAGTGCCTTGGACTTATGCAGCGCGTCAAGGCCTACGAGCGCCTAACCATCGAGGCGACGGTGGAAGGGTCGTGGGCCAAGGCCCTCGAGGCGTTGACCCTCCACCCGCTGGTGAGCGACGTGGCGAAGGCACGCGCCATTCTGACCGAGTTCCAGGTGAAGCACGCACCGCACTTCCCGCAGCTTCAGTAGGAGTTCCTGCAAAGGCCGCATGACTTTGACGACGAGCGCGATCGGAAGGACCGCCGGCATGCAAATGCTCGGAGCGTCCACTGCTGTGCAGCCGACCCATGCCTGACTACGACGTTCTTGTCGTCGGCGATTACTGCCTCGACCTGATCCTGACCGGCCTGCCGTCGCTGCCGGAGCTGGGCAAGGAGATCGTCGCCACCGGGTGCGCGCAGATCCCGGGCGGCGCGTACAACGCCGCCGTAGCCATGCACCGTCTGGGGTTGCGGGTAGCCTGGGCGGCCGACTTCGGAAGTGACTCCTATAGCCAATTCGTGCTCGACCACGTGCGGGCGGAAGGCCTGGACCAGACCCACTTCGTCCACCACCCTCGCCCGCTGCGCAATCTGACCATCGCCGCATCGTTCCCGGCCGACCGCGCTTTCCTGGCGTACTACGATCCTGCCCCGGCGATCCCGGCGGCGGTCAGAGCGCTATCCAGAGTCCGGGCACGGGTGCTGTACGTCCCAGGCTTGTACTCCGGCCCGCTGCTCGATGCCGCGCTGCTGATGGTGCGCGCCCGGCGCATGCAGATCGTGATGGACGGCAATTCCTACGAGAGTGCCCGGATGAGCTCCCCGCGCGTCCGGCGAGCGCTGCGCGCCGTCGACGTGCTGATGCCCAACGCCTCCGAGGCTCACCGGCTGACGGGCGAGCCTGACGTCTTGCGCGCCCTACACGTGCTGGCGTCGCTGACCCCGTGCGTCGTGATCAAGGACGGTGCCGGCGGAGCGTATGCGTGCGAGGCCGGTGAGATCGCCTACGTCCCGGCCCTGCCCGTCCAGCCGCTGGACACGACCGGTGCCGGGGACACCTTCGACGCCGGCTTCGTTGCCGCCCGGCTGGATGGAAGGCTGCTGGCCGAGTGTCTGCGCTGGGGCAACGTCGTCGGGGGGCTGTCGACCCTCGGCCCCGGCGGCACCGGCCGCGTGGTCACGCGAGCCGAGGTGGAGGCGCGGCTGGCACAGCCGCCTGCCCCCCTCCCATGAGATCCACACGGCATCCGACCGGTACTACTGGGTACACCTGCGGCCCACCGTCATCCAGCTCGGGCAGGGAATCTCTGATCACGGCCTAGCGTTCGGCGCCGATCCGGCCAGGCCCGGAAACTGCCCAATGCGCCCACCGCACATCAAGGAGAAACGCCTGTGAGTGAACTACCACCCGCCGTTGTCGAGACGCACCAGCTGACCAAGACCTACAAGGGAGTGCAGGCGCTCAAATCGCTGGACCTTGTCGTGCAGCGCAATTCGATCTTTGGCTTCCTGGGGCCCAACGGGGCCGGGAAGACGACAACCATCAAGCTCCTGCTCGGCTTGATCCGCCCGACGGCGGGCACAGCGAGCGTGTTCGGGATGGACATTGTGGGAGAGAGCGTCGACATCCGCGCCCGCGTCGGTTACCTGCCCCAGGAACCGCACTTCTACGAGCACATGAGCGCCCGGCAGACGCTGCGCTTCGCGGCGCGGTTTTTCTTCAAGGGGCCGGAGACGGCGATCGAGGAACGCGTCGACGAGATGCTCCACCTGGTCGACCTGAACGAGAAGGCCGACCGGCCCATCAAGACCTTCTCCGGAGGGGAGCGGCAGCGGTTGGGGATCGCCCAGGCCCAGGTGAACTACCCGGACCTGTTGATCCTGGATGAACCGGCGGCCAGCCTGGATCCGATCGGCCGGCGAGACGTCCTGGAAGTGATGTCCCGCCTGCGCAAGTACACGACCGTGTTCTATTCGACGCACATCCTGGACGATGTCCAGCGCGTGAGCGACACCGTCGTCATCCTGGACAAAGGGTCGCTCGTGGCGCAGGGTCCGATCGAGGAACTGCTGGCAGGGGGGGAAGGCGCCGTCTACATCGTCCACCTGCGGGGCGATGTGGAAGCCGCCCGCCGGCAGGTCCAGGCCCAGCCCTGGGTGACCCGCCTTCATGCCGGCGAGCATGCCGGTGAGACCGCCTGGCAGGTGAGCGTCAGCGATCCCCAGGCGGCGGAGGCTCAGCTGTTGAAGCTCCTGGTCAACGGCCCGGTACTGGTGACCGAGTTCCGGCGCAAGCAGTATGAGCTCGAAGACATCTTCATGCAGGTTGTGCAAGGAGGCCAGGATGTCCGGCAATAGCGCCTTCGTGATGGTGACCGAGCGCGGCTGGCGCCGCGGACTTGGCAATCTGCTCAGCAACGAGTTCGCCACCTGGTGGAAGACCAAGCTGTGGTGGATCCAGTGCCTGATCTGGGGAGGCATCATCGGTTTCATGCTCGGCGCCATCATCTTCGGGTCGCCGGACTTCGCGCTGGATGAGGCGCTCTTCATCTACTCCATCTTTGCCGGCCTGTTCCCGGCGGTGGCCGTGGTGATCGTGATGCAGGATGCCATCGTGGGGGAGAAGCAAGAGGGGACGGCGGCGTGGGTGCTCTCGAAGCCGGTCTCGCGCCCGGCGTTCATCCTGTCCAAGTTCGCCGCCAACAGCGTGGGTGTCCTGGCGACGATGGTGGTCTTTCCCGGCATCATCGCCTTCGCCATGCTCAGCCTTGCAGCCAAGGCCCCGCTCGACCTGTCTCGCTTCCTGCCCGCCCTGGGCGTCATCTTCCTTAGCCACTTGTTCTATTTGGCCCTCACCCTGATGCTGGGCACCTTGTTCCGCGGTCGCGGCCCGGTCATCGGCATCAGCCTGGGATTCCTCTTCATGCAGCAGTACCTGATTGGCATGCTGCCGGCCTTGAAGTACGCCCTGCCCTGGACGCTGGTGATCCCGCTCAACAATCAGAATGACGCCATCGTGCCAGCGCTGCTGACCGGGCAGCCGCCCTATTCGTTGATACCGCTCGCAGCGATCGCGGTTGAGATCGTGGTGTTCGTGTGGATCGCGCTGCTCCGGTTCGAACGCGAGGAGTTCTAGCGTCGCATGCTCGGCAAGCCTGCGCTTCCGCAACTGACCGGTCGTGGCGCACCGTGGAAGCCCGCGGGAGCGAGGACAAGGAAGGACGCTGGGACGCGGGGCGAGCTGCAGGCAGGCACGCGATCCATCGGAGGTCCCACTCCCTGCGCACGCTGTCGCGCGGGAGGCGCGACTCGATCGGGATCCTTGCAGGCCCACAGCCCGGCGCGCCTGACGGGGGTTTGCCGGGTGAAGGATCATCGATTGGCTTGGGGCCGCCGACGCCGTCCATAACCAAGGGAGGTCATCACGCGAGTCCATCACCTCAACTGTGGGACGATGCGTCCGTATGGTCTGCCGGCGCGCGACGGAACGGGCAGCTTCTTCCGGCGGGGCCACGGCGTCATTCACTGTCTGTTGGTCGATACCGGCGACGGGCTTGCACTCGTGGACACCGGTTGGGGCGTGCGCGATTGCACCAACCCCTCTCCCGGGGTGAGGCAATTCGCAGACATCGTTGGCGGCGAGCGCCAGGTCAAAGAGACAGCCATCCGGCAGATCGAGGCGTTGGGCCACGACCCAGCGGCGGTCAGGCACATCTTCATGACCCACCTGCACCTGGATCACGCTGGCGGGCTCCGGGATTTTCCGGACGCGATCGTCCACGCCTCTGCGCGTGAGATCGAGGCCAGCCAGCATCCCAGGACGCTGATGGAGTGGCGGGCCTACCGGCCGGAGCACAGGGCGCATGGTCCCAGGTGGCAGCCCGAAGTTGCCTTCGACAATGTGTGGTTTGGCATGCGGTGCGCCCCGCCGGTCCGGATCGGGCAGACCGAGTTCGTCATGATCCCGCTCCAAGGCCACACCCGAGGTCACTGCGCCGTCGGCGTGCGGGTGGGCGACCATTGGCTGCTGCATTGTGGCGATGCGTACGGATACTACCGGCAGGTCGATCCGGTGCAGCCGTACTCCCATCCCAGCGGACAGCTAATGGAGACGCTAGTGACCTGGGGGTTCAAGATGCCTCGGCGTCATTGGGTGGCTCTCCGAGATCTGATCCAGGCTCACGGAGATCGAGTTCAGACGTTCTGCGCACACGATAGCCACGATTTTAACGCAATGCGCGACGATGCCGGAGACCGATGAGTTGGACTCCCCGGCGACTTCCAGGTCAGTCGCTCCCACGGGGTGCCCTCGGCTGAGAGCGTGGAAGCAATGGCAGGCAGTACTTGGGTCATCGTAACCTTTCCGGCCGGAGACCAACTACTTCTCAAAGGCCTACGGACCGGATGAGCGTATCCCCACAGATCCCGAAACCCGGTGCGTCCGATGAACCGTGGCTGCAGTTTCGCCCTGGCAGCCCTGGCCGGGATCGGCCTCATCGCGCTGATTGCCGGCGGGGCCGCGTTCCAGTGGGTCAACGAGCAGCCGTAGTTCTGCAACTCCTGCCACGAGGTGACGCACTCTCCCGGCTATAGCCGGAGAGCATCTTGGGGCACGCTCGCCGCAACCGGCCACGTTACGCCCCAACGGCTCCGTCCGAGCCGAAGAATATTCCGAGCTGCGTTGATGTCGCGGTCGAGTACAAGACCGCAGTCGGGACAGGAATGCACACGAACACAGACCACCTTCGGAACGATACTCCCACAAGCCGAACAGACTTGGCTTGTGTTCCGGGGATACACCGCGATGACTTCGACTCCGGCCTCAACAGCCTTGTAGTCGAGCAGTTCGCGGAACATCCCCAAGCCGGTATCGTGCGAGGCCTGAGAAAGCGCGCGGTTCTGAAGCATGAAGCTGAGTGACAGATTCTCCAGGACAACCGTTCCGTAGGTGGTCACAAGCCCTCGCGTGACCTTGTGCCAGAAATCCCGGCGCTGATTGGCGATGTGCTCTCGGAGGCGTGCAACTTTGAGGACGGCCCTCTTTCGATTGCTGCCGCCGCGTTTCTTCCGGGCAACCGAACGCTGCAAACGCCGGAGCGCGGGAAGCGACCCCTGCAGCGGACGCGGGTTGTCGAAGACTGTCCCATCGGAAAGCACCAGAGCGTGGGCGATCCCGACATCTACGCCCACAAGGGGGTTGAGGCTGTGCGCGGGAATGTTCTTCTGCATCTCGACTTGGAGGCAAACGTACCAGCCGGACGGCTTGCGAACGATGATGATGTGTTTGAGCTCCCCTTCCGGGACCTCCCGGTGCCAGTTCACGCGCACGCTTCCGACATTCTGCAGGTAGAGTCGCCCGCCCTTGAGCGCCGCCCCATCGCCGGGCTTGAAAGCCACGCTGTTGAAGTGGTCGAGGCGCCGGAAGCGCGGTCGGCCGCGCTTGCCTTTCACAAACTCCCGATAGGCACTGTCGAGGCGGCGGAGAACTTGCTGGCCGGCGCTCATGTTCAAGAGCCGCAAGGGGTTGTCCGCCGGGTCCTCGTTACGCCAGTCCCGCCACATGCCGGCTTGCTCGTTGTACCAGACGCCTCGGCGACTCTCGTTCCACCGCTTGCGCCGGTAGGCCAAGGCATGGTTGTAGAGGGCACACGCAGCGAATAGGACATTCCCCAGGGCAGCCTGGTGGGTCTTGTTGGGATAGAGCCGATACCGGTAGGTACGGACCACTTACCGGCGGCCTTTGATGTACCGGCGCACGGTTGCGGCCGAGACACGCCCCGCTGTACTGACATAGTAGGTGCGTGTCCACAGATTGGGATGTCTTGTGTTCAGTGCGGGGAATCCCCGGCGCAGGGCATGAGCCGTAAACCCCTTCAACCGATACATGATCTGGTGGGGAGCCAGCGTAGGCGGGAAGGAACAATACAGGTGAACGCGATCGGGTTGAATTGCGAGGTCGAGTACTTCGCCGCCGAGTTCGGACGCCTTGGAATGCAGCAAGTCCGACAACCGCTTGGCGACCGGCCCCACAAGAACAGGGACCCGATACTTGGGTATCCAGTCGAAGTGGTAGTGGATGTTGTAGGTCGCATGTCTGGTCCGTTCGCTGTCCACAAACCAGGAATACCACGGAAGGAGACGGCGTCAATCCCCCATCCACGGTAATTCGGGGAGTACCCTTGACGCGAATTCTATGGAGGCGGTGGTAGCGATGACTAGCGAGGTCGAGATGCAACCCACGGCAGGCCGTTCCGTCCCGTCGTCCCGCCTGGCCGCCCTGGGTCGTACTCTCGCACTGGGTATCGCCTTCACCGCCACGCTGACGGCGCTTGCCGTGCCGATGGGTGTCGCGTATCTTGCCTACCAACGCTGGATCGGCGGACACTCACTCCAGGAAGCCTCCCTCCACCTGGAAGACGCACTTCTCCTCCTGCACGCCCTGGCCTCGGTCCTGGCGATGGCCGGGGCGTTCGTCTGGGTGGGAGTCTTCATGCGCGGGATCGACCGGCAGGGAGACCTGCGCGGCTTGGGTTGGAGGCGCATCCCGCGCGGCTGGGCCGGATTTGGACTTGGTGTGGCGGGAGGCGCCCTCCTTGCCGGTATCCCGGTCGTCCTGGCGCTGGCAGCTGGCGACCTTACGTTTGGCGCCAGCCACGCATCGCTTGAGGGCGGCGTAGATGTGCTCCTGGACGCCCTGGGGTCGGCCATTGTGATCGGCAGCCTGGTGGTCGGTGAAGAGCTTGTGTTCCGCGGGTATATGCCTTGGACATTGCGCCGCGGCCGCTGGCCTGAAGAACTGACCACGCTGCTTCCGGCCCTGCTGTTCGCGCTCTACCGGGTCGTTCTCGCCCCGGCGTCCCTGGCCATCTGCCTCAATGCGTTGGCGGCCGGCGCCCTGCTCGGCCTGCTGGCGCGGCTCACCGGGTCCCTGCACATTTCGATCGGCGCCCGCCTCGGATGGGCAGTGGTGGTCGGCCTGACGCTCTCACTCCCGCTCGGCGGCGCGCCGGTGGAGGGCATCCTGCACTCGCTTCCGACGCCGGGCCTCGCCCTCGATCAGGGCTTCGGCCCGGAAGGCAGTTGGCTCCTTCTTCCTCTGCTTAGCGTCGGCGCAGCCCTGGCACATCTGGTCACCTTCCTCCGCCGTCCGCGCTGACCTGCCATTCCCCTTCGCCTCGCCCGGCGAGTACGGCGTCCGAAGCCAACCGTTCTATACTTGCCCCGCGCCTCCCAGGCGGCACGTGCACAAGCATCCGGTGGGTGCCCATCACGCGTGCGCGATGGGAGTCGCGGGGTCATGCCGATCGACACACTGTTCACCAACAAGACGCGAGTGCGGGTCCAGGTGCTGGCCCCCGGCGCGCTACGGATCACCCATGCGCCGCGCGGCGTGAGCACCTTCCCGCCCGATCCCGCCTGGCTCCCCGATGTCCTGGTTCCTCGTGGTCCCGCCTTGCCGGAGGAAGCACCCCTGGCCCATCCCGCCGTGCGATCAGGGCGCCTGCATCTGCTGCGTACGGACGAGAGCGTCCTCCTGTCCGAGTCGCGCCCACCCGATCTGCGCCGCGGGATTCATCTCTCCTTCGAGCTCGAATCCGGAGAGGTGCTGTACGGCTGGGGCGAGCAGTTCGCCGCCTTCGCCCGCACCGGCGGCCGCATCCGTCTGGATGCCGCCAATACGCCGTCCTTCTTGCAGCGGCATCGCAGCTACTCGGCGGTGCCGTTCTTCATAAGCCAGCGCGGGTATGGCCTGCTGCTTCTGAACGGCCACCCCAGCCGCTGGCGGATCGACCCACGACGGCGCGAGTTGACGGTCGAAGCTCCCGGGGGATCCGCCGACTATCTCGTCCTCATCGGTGACACGCCCAAGGACATTCTCCGCATCTATACGCGCCTGACCGGCACGCCGCCTCTGCTCCCGCGCTGGGCACACGGGCTGTGGGGAACGGGCTACCCGCAGGAGAACCAGGATCGCGTGCTGGCTTTGGCGCGCGAGCACCGCCGGCGGAACATCCCACTCGACGTGATCATCCTCGACTACCACTGGGAAGAGGCTTTCCACAACTTCCGTTGGCGCCGGTCGCTGTTCCCCGATCCCGGACGGTTGATCGCAGAGCTGCGCGGCCTCGGGATCCGCCTGGGGCTGATCCTGACACCGTTCGTCAACCGGGAGAACATCTCTGTCGCGAAACGGATCCTCAACTGGCGCCTGCGCAACCTGCCTCCGGGCGAGGAACACACCGACGATCGCGCCCTGCCTGAGTATGGAGAGTGCGTTCGGAAAGACCTGCTCAGCCACCCTCGCGTCTGGTGGTGGTTCGGGCGCGGCGGCATGATCGACTTCACAAGTCGCCGCGCTGTCCAGTGGTGGGCCGGCAAGCTCCAGCCGCTGCTCCGTCAGGGAATCGCCTTCTTCAAGAATGATGATGGAGAGTACCTTCCGGCCACGGCGCGCAGCGCCCTGGGGCTCCTCGGCGCTGAACATCACAACCTGTACGGCTTCTACTACGGCAAGGCAACCTTCGAGGCATTGCAGGATCTGGACGACCGCCGTCCGCTGGTCTATGCCCGCTCGGTGTGGGCTGGGTCGCAGCGCTATCCCGGCCTTTTCCTGGGCGACCAGACGCCAACGTTCCAGCACATGCGCAGTACCCTGCGGGCGGGGCTCAACCTTGGTCTGGCCGGATTCGCCTACTGGACCGCCGATGTGTTTGGGCTGGATGGGCGCACCACACCCGAGACCCACATGCGCTACGCGCAGTGGGCGCTGTTCGCGCCGATCGCCCGCTACTTCTGGCGTCCGCCGGAGATCGACCCGACGCGCTACCCCTGGTCCCACGGTAAGGCGGCTGAGGACAACTTCCGCCGACTGACGGGACTGCGCTACCGTCTCCTTCCCTACTACAACCAATTGGCTTGGGAGGCACACCTGACCGGGCAGCCGTTGCTGCGTCCGATGATGCTCGAGTTCCCCGGCGACGCGCGCTTCGCCGTCACGGACGACCAGGTGATGATCGGAGACCGGTTGCTGCTGGCACCCGTGCTGGACGCCGGCGCGCGATCGAGAACGGTCCTCCTCCCCGGCGGGCTATGGCACGACTTCTGGACCAGCCAATCCTGGACCGGAGGTGCTGCTACCACCGTCCCGGCGCCGCTCGATCGTGTCCCGCTGCTCGTCCGCGGCGGAGCCATCTTGCCGATGGTGCTTGCGGTAGCCTCCACGTCCAACACCCCTGGGTTCGGCGATCTCGAGCTGCATCTGTGGCCGCCGTTTGGGGGCTCGTACGTCCTGCGTGAGGATGATGGCCTGACGCGGGCCTACCAGCGGGGCCAAGCTGCATCGACGCGGATCGAGGCCGAGCCGCGCGAGGACCAGGTCGATGTGCGCGTGTCGCCGCCCGAAGGCGACCTACCCGGCCTGGCTCAAGAGCGGCAGTGGACCATCGTGCTGCACCGCGTGGCCGCCCTCAGCCGCCCGTGGCAGCAGGCCGATCTCCAGGCCTGCCCGGCCGAGCTGGTCGGAACCGAAGCCCGCATCCTGGCCTCCTTCCCCACCCATCAGGGCTGCTCCCTGCACATCCCCGGGGTGGAGATCGAGGAGGGGCGGACCCCATGAGGCCCATGGTTCGCTCGGCCGCGTGCGGGATCCCGCCTCGTGATCCTCCGGGACCCTCACCCTCCGGCCCTGCCCGCGCCGCGAGCACCACCGCGCGTGCGGAGCCGCCTTGCCCCATCCCGTACGGAGGCCTCTTCGATGCATGTCATCTCCATTGACACCCACCACCGCCGGCGCGTGAAGCAGTTCCTCGAGCTCCCTTTCGCCATCTACCAGAACATCGCGCAGTGGGTCCCGCCGCTGGAAACCGACGCCCGGCGCATGCTCGACCGGCAGCGCCACCCTTTCTTCCGGCACTCCGAGGCTGCTTTCCTGCTGGCCCTCGATGACGCCAAGCGCCCTGTCGGCCGCCTGGCCGTCCTCGACAACCGTACCTACAACGACTACAACCAGCAGCACACCGCCTTCTTCTACCTGTTCGAGTGCATCGACGACCCCGCGACTGCGCGTGCCCTATTCGAAGCGGGCTTCGAGTGGGCTCGCACGCGTGGCCTGGACCGGATGCTGGGTCCCAAGGGCTTCGCGGCATTGGACGGGATGGGGCTGCTGGTCGCCGGGTTCGAGCATCGTCCGGCGCTCGGCATTCCGTACAACCCGGCGTACTACCCGCGGTTGCTCGATGCCGTCGGCTTCGCTCCGCTCGACGAAGTCGTATCCGGCTACCTGAATTCGGCGATGCCGTTCCCCGATGGTATCCACAAGGCCTCCGAGCGCATCCAGCAGCGCCGCGGGCTGCGCGTGGCGCGCTTCCGCACCCGGCGGGATCTGCGCGCCTTCGTCCCGCGCCTCCAGAAGCTCTACAACGACTCGCTTGCCGGGACCGTCGACAACATGCCGCTCAGCGCCGAAGACACCGAAGCGTTGGCGCAGCAGATGCTGTGGTTCGCCGATCCGCGCCTGATCAAGATCCTGATGAAGGACGATGAGCCGGTGGGCTTCCTGTTCGCCTACCCGGACGTCTCGACCGCGCTGCAGCGCACGCGAGGCCGGGTCTGGCCGCTCGGATGGATCCGGCTCCTGCTGGAGCTGCGCCGTACCCGCTGGATCAACATCAATGGCGCCGCGATCATCGACCGCTATCGGGGCCTCGGGGGGACGGCCATCTTGTTCAGCGAGATGCAGCGCAGCGTGGTTGAAGGCGGGTTCCTGCACGCCGACCTGGTCCAGGTCGGCGCGGCCAATGATCGCATGCAGCGGGAACTGCGCGACCTGGGCATCGACTTCTACAAGCGCCACTGCATGTACCAGCGCTCGCTCTGACTCCCGGCAGGCGCATGTCATTGCGAGTAGGGCGAGGCCCGAGGAAGCGATTTCACCCATTGCAGCACGCCGCCCACGGCTTCGACGGCGAGGGAATGAGATTGCCACGCCCCTTCGGGGCTCGCAATGACACCGGCACCCGTCATTGCGAGGAGGGCGCAGCCCGAGGTGGCGAGCGCCGCGCCAGCAGGGACCAACGAGGGGCAGGCGTCGCCAGAGACCCGGCTACGCGGCGGTGAAGAATCCCACCCCTAGTGCGCCTGGTCCGGCGTGGGTGGTGATGGCGGCGCCCAACGTGTAGATGGGGATCGTGGCCAGCCCGAGCCGGGTGCGCAGGTCCGCCGCCAGCGCGTCAGCGGCCTCCCGGTCGTCGGCGTGCATGACGCACAGGTGACCTTCCGGGCCGCGGGGGCAATCGCGCTCGACCAACTCCTTCAGCCGCTCCAGCGCCCGGTGCTCGGTGCGGACCTTCTCGAGCACGTCGACGTGGCCATCCTTGAGCTCGAGGATCGGCTTGATCTGCAGTGCACCACCCACCAGCGCCGAGGCGCCGCCGATACGCCCGCCGCGCCGTAGATACTCCAGCGTCGCCACCAGGAAGTAGGTCCGGCCCCGCGGGATCATCGCCTGCAGCCGGGCCAGAATGTCGTCCGGGCCGGCGCCCTCTTCCGCCCATCCAACCGCCAACTGGACCATGGTCGCCAGATTGCCGCCAACCGTGCGCGTATCGAGGATGCGGATGTCGGCCGTTGGGAAGGACTCCTCTTTGGCGGTCATCGCCGAGCGCACCGTTCCGCTGACATCCGACGAGGGGGAGATCGTTAGCAGGCAGCGCGCACGGCTGACCTCGCGTCCATACGACTTGACGTACTCACCCGGCGGTGGCGCGGCAGTCTTCGGTAGTCCCGATGAGGCCTTCAACCGCCGTACGAACTCGGGATAGGAGATCTGCACCTCTTCCAGCAGGCTCTCTTCACCGAACAGAATGACCTGGGGCACCACCTCGATGGGATGGGCCCGCAGAAAGTCCTGGGGGAGGCCCGCCGTGGTGTCGGCGACGATGCGAACCGGGACCTGTTCTGGGGTCATGATTGCCTGCGCGTGCGGTTGGCGCGTGAGTATAGGCGCGGCGGCCCGGGCATACAAACGACGGGGCGTCGACACCTCCGCGCGGCGCAGCCATTCGCCCGCCGGCACGTCAGACAAAGTGGACGAACACCCGGTTGCCCAGCAGGTGACCGCGTTTCGACAGCCGCACGCGTCCGTCGGCCTGTTCGAGCAAGCCCTGTGACTCGAGCTCTCGCAGGTCCGCTCCGAAGCTCGCCTCGAGGCTGAGCCCGAATCGCTCCGCGAACTCCCGGCTCTCGACCCCCTCCTCCACCAGGCGCAGCCCGACGAGGAGACGCTCGCGCCGTTCGGTTTCCGGGTCGATCGGCCAAGTTCCGGCAACCGCCGGCGAGAAAGGAAAGGCAGCCGGCGAGCCCGTGCGGATCCGTTCGATGTAGGCTGCCGGGTGGAGCACGTTGGCGTAGCGCCAACCAGGCACCGACCCATGGGCGCCTGCGCCCAGTCCCAGGTACGGTTGGAGGCGCCAGGTGAGCATGTTGTGACGGCAAGCGAAACGCGGGACGAGGCTGTGATCCCCAGGATCGGCACGCGCCCAGTTGGAGATCTCATAGTGCCGGTAGCCCGCGCGCTCGAGCTCATCGCGTGACCACTCGTACATGTCCGCCGCCACGTCCGGATCGGGCACCGCGAGCGTTCCGGTGTCGACCCGCTCCTGCATCGGCGTGCCTGGCTCCAGCGTCAGCGCGTAGAGCGAGAGATGCTCCGGCGCCAGGTCGATGGCGCGGTGCAGCGTTTCCTGCCAGCCAGCAAGCGTCTGCCCCATGATCCCGTAGATCAGATCGAGGTTGAGGTTGTCAAAGCCCGCCTGCCGTGCCCACGCTACGGCCTCGACCGCCTGCTCGAAGGTATGAAGCCGGTCCAGCAGGCGCAGTTCGTCAGGCTGGGCGGACTGCACGCCAAACGACAGCCGGTTCACACCGAGGTCGCGTAGTGCGCGCAAGTGCCCGGCATCGACCGTGCCCGGGTTCGCCTCCAGGCTGATCTCGCAATCGTCGGTCAGGTGGAATGCGCGGCGCAGTTCGCCGAGGATACTCGCCAGGTGATGGGGGGGAAGCAGCGAGGGCGTCCCCCCGCCAAAGAAGACCGTCGTCGCCACCGGCCGGCCCAGACCTGCCTGCTCCGCCGCCCGGCTCACCTGGAGGATCTCGCCGCATAGCGCCTTCACATACGCAGGCACCAGCGGTTCCAGGCCGGCGTACGTGTTGAAGTCGCAGTACGAACAACGGACTTTACAGAACGGGATATGCAGGTAGATGCCGAGTTTCACACCTGCGATTCTAGCATTGCAGGAGGACATCTGGGGCCACGGAGGCAGTAGTAGTTTACATAAGAATGCTTGCAGGCGTCACTAGTGACCCAAGGGCAAGCAGGTCCGGCTTGCGGGGAGGCTCGGAAGGCCGTTCGGTGTAGAATCCCCCTACCGCGATTGTCGTCGGTTGGTCGGGGTGGCTGGCGCCGGGGGGGAGCCGGCGGCCCGCTGAAGGTCCTGGAGACATCCGTGGTCCGATCTCGCTCCGGCGCACCAGCTTGCCATCTGACGGTAGCCTCCCCTGCCAGGACGAGAGGTGGGGCCCGGCTCGGGCCGTTCCCCAAGCTGCCACCCGGCTGCCTATCGCCGGTCAGGTGGACACACTCTGGCCTGGCTAGGGCTTCCCGTCCGTTGGCAACGTGTCCGCCGTCTGCCCGCCTGGGCGTGCGACGGTCCGTTGGACCCCAGGCACCCGCTGGGCGCCTAGTCCGGCCCGATCTGCAGGGTCCTCCGCGTTGTTGAGGGCGCCGGGAGCCGCCACATCGGGAGAAGGCTCCCCGCCTCTGGCAGTCCGAAGTACCACAATCACAGCTCCGGCTGCGGGATCCGTTCGAGGACAGTCCCGGTTCCGGACCACACATCCGGCCAACCCCGGGGGGCGCGCCAGGCGGGCGGCTCCTGGGGTCCCGGGCGTCTGGACAGGATAAGGCATGAGCGCTGTTGTCCCCCAACCTTCTGACACCACACTGCGGCCGCCCTCGGCCCGTCTTCCTCTGGTTCGGCTTGAGGGGTCGCACGGCGAGATGGGCGTGCAGCTCGGCCGCGATCGTGCGTCGCAAGTCCACTCAATGATTGACATGTACCGGCGCCTGTTCGTTCAGGCCGGTACCAAGCTCGGGCTCGACAGCTGGGAGGAGGCCATCCTCCACGCTCACAAGTACCTGCCCTTTGCGGAGGAGAGCACCCCTCAGTACGTGGACGAGATGCGCGGGATCGCCGAGGGCGCCGGCGCCCCGTTCGACGATGTCCTGGTCCTGAATTGCATTGAGGCGATCACGTCCGATGCCCTCCATTTGGGTTGCACCAGCCTCGCCATGGGCCCCGAGGCCACTGCCAGCGGATCGGTCCTGATCGGCCACAACGAGGACTGGATCCCTGAGGACATCCACAACGTCTTTGTGGTGCATGCCCGTCCCGAGGATGAGCCCGCCTTCCTGGCGATCACGTACGGCGGGCTGCTGCCCAACATCGGGTTCAACGCCTGCGGCATCGCGCAGTGCTGCGATTCGGTCTACCCGTCCGACGCCCGCGTGGGGGTGCCGCGGATCCTGGTCTCGCGCGGGGTCCTGGCAGCACGCACGCTGAGCGACGCCATCCGCGCCGCATGCAATCGGCGCCGCGATGCGGGTTACAACCACCTGATCGCCCACGAGAGCGGCGAGATCTACAACGTCGAGGTCTCAGCCCGGCAGTTCGAGATGCTGCACTCCGATGATGGTATGGAGTCGCACGCCAACCACTACCTGCACCCACGCATGCAGGCGATCGAGAAAGACAGCGGCGACCTGGTTAACTCGCGAGTCCGTCTCAACCGTGCCCGGCGCTTGATGGCCGCCCAACGGGGCACGGCGGACCGGCACTCTATCCAGGCCATCCTGGCCGACCACATGAATTTCCCGCAGTCGATCTGCAACCACATCGTTGCCGACGACACGCCGCTGGATCGCCAGCAAACCATCGCTTCCCTGGTCATCGATCTCTCCGCCCGGACCATGCATGCGGCCTGGGGAACGCCGTGCTGCAATGAGTTCTTCGCCTATCGGCTGGAGCCTTGAGGCGCGAAGGCTGCGTCCGCCAAGGACCGTCGTGCTCCCTGTTCGCGGCCCATGCGGGCATCACGACGAGGAAAGGAGGTCGGCCCATGCTGCGAGAGCTGGAGAGCAAGGGTCTGTATGAACGGAGTGGGTGGCCGGCGCAGGCGCGCCCCGACGTCAGGCCTCCGCGCGGCTGGAGCCTTCCCCTGATCACGTCTGTCGGGCGGCCGCGCAGCCACAGCCTGTCACCGGACGGGCGCCGCATTGCCTTCGTGTGGGACCGTGGCGACGCCTCCAACCTGTATGTCATGCCCACCGAAGGCGGCTGGCCCTTGCGGGTCACCCCCGACCGCGAAGCACGACCGTACTGGTTCGACGATCCACCCCAGTGGTCCGCCGACGGCCGCTATCTGGCATTCACGGATCGCGACCATGTCTGGATCGTCTCGGTCGACGAGGGACTCCCGCGCAAGGTGACCAGTTTCACCACGCACGCCGACATCCCTCGCTGGATGCCCGACAACTACCAGTTGCTCGTGACCGTGGAGAGGGACGACCGGACCCGGATCCTGCTGACGGACCGGGATGGGTCATGGCCCCGCCCGGTGAGCGAAGGACCCGGGCACGACTACAGCCCCAGGCCTTCCCCGGATGGGCGCTACGTCGCGTACCTGCACGGGCCGCTCGAGGATCTCGATCGCTGCGACATCATGCTGGCGGATCTTGAAACCGGTATGGTCAGGCCGCTGACCGGAACCCCCGGACGGGAGGACACGGCCCCAGATTGGTCACCCGATGGCCGCTACCTGGCGTTCACTTCCGAGCGGCCCGGCTTCAACGAGCTCTTCCTGATCGACCTATCCACCGGAGGCGAACGTCAGGTCACGCACCTCGGCCACGATATCGAGGACCACGCCTGGTCCCCGGACGGTACGCGGATCGTGTGCACCGTCAACCGGGATGGAGCCCTCGATCTGGCCGTCGTGGCTGTTGCATCCGGGCAGGTCGAATTCCTGCGATCCGAGGGCGGTGTCCATCGGCGGCCGCAGTGGCTGGCCGACCATCTCAGCGTGACCTTCGAATACGAGGATCCACGCACCCCGGCCGACCTGTACCGCATCGATACGGAGACCCGCCAGGTTACCCAGTTGACCTTCAGCAACCCACCCGCCTTGGCAGCCCTGGACCTGGTTGCGCCGGAGCTGGTGCGCTACCCCAGTCTTGACGGGCTGGAGATCCCGGCCGTCCTGTATCGGCCCAGGAAGTCGAACGGGGCGGCGATCCTCTACCCGCACGGCGGGCCGACATCGCAGTACACGCTCGAATGGGACATCTGGGCCCAGTACATGGTGGCGAAGGGGTATACCTGGCTGGCCCCCAACTTCCGCGGCAGTACCGGCTACGGGCTCGAGTTTGAACGCGCCAATCACAGCGTCTGGGGAGTCGACGACACCAAGGACTGCCTCGCCGGGGCCGAGTACCTGGCCTCGATCCGTGGGATGGACAGCCAGCGCCTGGCCATCTATGGCGCCAGCTACGGGAGCTACCTCGTGGTTTGCGCCCTGGCCGCCGATCCCCCAACCCGATTCGCGTGCGGGATCGCCAAGTACGGGGACTGCAATATCCTGACCTCCTGGGCGCAAGGTGATCGAGAGACGCGTGAGGATCTTGAGCGGATGATGGGGCATCCCACCTCTGACCGGAACGGTTATCGGGTGGGGTCGCCCGTCACGCGGGTCGCCAATATCCAGTCGCCGCTACTTATCGTCCACGGGCTCCTCGACCCGATCGTCCATCCTCTCCAGTCGCAGGAGCTTCTTGAAGCGCTCAAGCGCGAAAAGAAGACCTTCGAGTACAAGGCGTACCCCGACGAGGGTCACGGTCTGCTCCTGCGCAAGAATCAGCTCGACTTCTATGCACTGATGGAACGCTTCGTCGATTGGTACCTGTTGTAGGGCGGCCTCGACAACCACTGGCGGAGCTTCGGGGCCAAGAACCCGCGCAAGCCACCAGGTCGGGGAGAACGGGCTGAGGAGGGATGCCCATGAAGACGGTAGCCTACGCGGATCTGACCTATCCGGAGATCGCCTCGCTTCCGCGCGACGCCACCCTGGTCATCCCTCTCGGCGCGGGTCCGTATGACCTTGAAGACCTCGGCCGCAAGCTGAAGGCGGATACCCTGGTCGTCCTGCCTGCCATCCCATACGGGTTCCCCGGCGCCGGCCCGGGGATCCTGGCAGACCTCGGTGTGGGCCGAGGCATCTTCCGTCGGGTCCTCCTCGGCGTGCAGCGAGAACTGGCCAATCAGGGCTTCAAGAGCATCACGCTCCTCGACGGCCACAACGTGCGCCAGCTCTTGAGCACGGATGCCTTTCACCTGATGGAGTCGGACTCTCCCACACCGCAGGGGACGGAAGGTGCCGCTTCTTCGCCCACTCCCCTGCCTGGAAACATGGCCGACCGGATCGTCGTGGTCAACGTCGGGCATACGGAGCAGCATGGTCTTCACCTGCCCTTGTCGACCGACACAATCATCGTGCAGGCCATCGCCGATGGAATCGAAGCGGCGGCGCCGGACCGCCTCGTGTGTCTGCCTGCCTGGCCCTACGGCGTAAGCACCCACACCCGCCAGTTCCCGGGGACCCTCAATCTCGGGGGTCGCGTCTTCGAGGACTTCTTCCTGGCCGTCGTTGCGCGCCTGGTCCAGCTCAAGGTCGAAGTGGTCCTCTTCTCCAACGCCCACGGCGGCAACCACTCCTTCCTGGTCAACGTCGTCAAGCACGCGGGTGAGCAGTGGCCGAGGGCTTTCGTCGGTACCGAGTACCTGCACACCACCGGCCCGGCGCTGGACGCCCACCGGTCGACGACGCGCGGCGGGATGGGGCATGGCGGTGAGCTTGAGACCAGCTATCTGCTGCACCTGCGGCCCGAGCTGGTCCACATGGATCGGGCGCGCCCCGAAACGGACTTTATCAGCACACCCAACTACTACATGGACTGGATCGAGGGCGGCCGGCTGATCGCCAATCCGCCTTGGACCGACGACACGCTGACGGGGATCTACGGTGATCCGACGCCCGCCACGGCGGACAAGGGCGCCCTGTGGTTGCGCGCCGCCATCGCGGAGAAGGTCGAGCTGCTGGAGGAGATGCGCGAACAGCACACGCGTCGCAAGGCACACCGGGCCGGTCAGGCTTCGGTTTGACGCCCGGTGGCGCGAGGCTTCCCCGGGGCCCTGGACCGCCTGCCACGAAGCGGTTGCGCCCGGTCAGTCGACGCCTGAGTCGCCGGAGGTTCCCAGACGCCCGTTCTGCGGCAGGATCACCTCGCGGCGAAGGCGCCGGTCTTTCCCCTAGTGACGCTCCGCATGGGCTAAAGCCCAGCGGCTTCTTGGGGCACGCTCGCCGCAACCGGCCACGTTACGCCCCAACGGGTGCGTCCCACCCGAAAAGGAGTTTCTCTCTTATCCACGGTTCAGTTTTTGCATGCGGGCCTTCCCCGCACAACCGGCAAACTGAAGTTGCTAAAGAGCCGCACCGGGCCTGCGCTGAGGCTATTCTCCTTCTGACGCTTGGTACGCCCGGTCGTATTGCAGGACAACTATACCGCCATCGGCAGGCCCGGACAACTCCAAGCCCGCCTTGTCCACAGTCCCTGAAGGGACATGGCTTGCGGCGGGCTTCACCCGGTCAGGAGCCTTGAGCGTGCGGCCAAACTCACCTGACTGCGTGACGCGGTCGCCAGCCTCGTCCGCGACGGCGATTGCGTCTACGCCGCGGGATTGGCCTGCCTGATACCCTTCGCTGCGGGTCACGAGATCACCCGCCAGCAGAGGAAGAAGCTTGGTCTGGCTCGCGCCCTCCGGACCTGATCTACGACCGGATGATTGCCGGGGCCTGCGCGCAGGGCTCTGTCGCCACCAACCGCAAGGCTTTCCGGCGACTCAGTAAGTATGTCGATCCCGACGCGAGACCGCTCCCCCTGACCAAGGTGAGCGAGGAGGCAGTTGAGACACACGTGACTGGACTGCGGCACAGGACAGTCCGGTGGAAGGATCACCCCCGCCGACACCAAGCGGCGGGGAGCCTGTTGTCCTACCGGTGCTGGCACTTCGCGAGATGCAGCCCGCCTCCGCGAGAAGGTCTTCGCGGCTCGCTGGGCGCGCGTTGCCCCTTCATGCCCCCAGTATCTGAAGGCACTCCTACCTTCAAACCCCAACAAAGTGGAGAGGAGTCCGCCCTTGCATCGGCGTGCGAATGCGGGGGCCAACATTGTATACTTCGGCGGCCCGGGAATCCTTTGCGGAATCCGGCGGTTCGCCAGAATCCCAAAGGATGTGGAAGAGAAGTCCCAGTCAAGCGTGGCACGACCAGGCCGTGGCCGACGCGAAGATCTCAACAAGACCCAGAATCGACAACGGCCATCCACCCGTCCCTCGCGGCCTCCCGTCGGGGGCAGATCGGGAGGGATGGGAGATGAGCACCTTCTCCTTCGACCAGGTCACGATCCTGCGGATGCCCGTATCCGGGACAGACTTGCGCCGCGCAAGGAGCCTCCCCGTTGCTCTCTCGCCGGAGGGAGGGTCGGCAGCGACCGGTTGGCGGGCGGACTGCCCGCCAACGAGGACGCACTGAGGCCCACGGTGGAGCAGCCACAAGAAACACGGCGCCGCGCTTCGGCGTTCGGGTGAATCTGGGGGCACACGATGAAACCTGTGATCGGCAAGCACGAGCGGCACGGATGGCCCAGCCAGCCCTTGCCGGAACCCAAAGACCGGATGCCCGAGCCCTGGTCCTTTGAGCTGCTCGTCGGTTTGAGCCATGTCCGCCACCATGCCCTCTCCCCCAATGGCTCGCAGATCGCTTTCATCTGGGACAGGGAGGGACGCAGCGACCTGTGGCTCATGCCGGCGCAAGGAGGGCATTGGCCGGTCCGCTTGACCTTCGACCGGCCAGCCAAATCGGACTGGACCGACCTCCAGCCACAGTGGAGCCCCGACGGAAAGGCGCTGACCTACGTCTCGGAGGACGAGATCTGGCTTGTGACGGTGGATGGAAGGCGACCCAGACAACTAACGAACCACGGCCACGAGTCGACCTCGCCCATCTTCAGCCCGGATGGTTCCAGGATCTACTACGTCGCCAAGCGCGAGATCCACAACAACCTGTGTGCCACAACGCCGGATGGGGACTGGCCGGTTGCCCTGACTCGCTTCGAGGCCGACGTCAGTAGCCCACGGCCGTCGCCAGATGGCAAGACCATCGCCTTCGTCTTCCAACCCGCCGACGACCTCAATCGCTCGGAGATTTGCACAGTGCCGGCGACAGGCGGTGAAGTGCGCAGGCTGACGGGCGCTCCCCAGGTGTGGGATCTCAACCCACGCTGGTCGCCGGATGGGGCATCGATTGGGTTCCTCTCCAACCGTAGCGGCTGGCGCGAGCTCTACGTGCTCGATCCAGCCTCCGGTGAGACCGCCTGCCTGACCGACGACAAGGCCGACATCCAGAGCTTCGAGTGGAGCCCCGACGGGAGCAGGATCGCCTATGTGGTCAACCACGATGGGGCGGCAGACCTGCATGTATTGGACGTGGCCACGCGCGCGAATCGGCCGCTGCGCGCAGCGGGGGGCTGGCACAGCTTCCCCCAGTGGTCGCCCGATGGAGCCTGGTTGAGCGTCGACTTCGCCAGCCCGGTTCTCCCATCCGACATTTGGCGGATTGATGCCGCCACGGGCAACTCCCGGCCGCTCACCCACTCCGTCCCGCCAGCACTGGAGAGAGCTCATCTCGTCATGCCGGAGTTTCTGCGATACGAAAGCAATGGCAGCCGCATTCCTGCTTTCTTGTTGCGACCGCCATCCGCTACGGCGGTCAATCCCTGCCCGGCCATCGTCTACCCGCATGGCGGGCCGACGTCCGAGTACGCGAAGGACTGGGATATCCTGGCGCAATGGTTGGTGGCGAAGGGCTACGCCGTGCTGGCGCCGAACTATCGCGGAAGCACAGGCTACGGGATCGAACACCAACATGCCCTGCACGATCGCTGGGGGATAGTCGATACGGAGGACATGCTCGCGGCAGGCGACTATCTGCGGAGCCTGGACTGGATCGATGGGACCCGGCTCGGGATCCTTGGCTTCTCCTACGGCAGCTACCTGGCGCTCCTCGCCCTGGCACGGGATCCTTCGCCCACGCCGCGCTTCAGGTGCGGAGTCAGTGCCTTTGGGGACTGTGACATCCTCACATCGTGGGCCCAGGGCGATCGCATCGGGCGCGAGGACCTCGAGCGCCATATGGCCCATCCCTCGAAGAACCGGGCCGGATACTTCGCCGGATCCCCCGTTTACGACGTGTCGAACATCCGTCATCCACTCCTGATCTTCCATGGCGACAAGGACAAACGGGTTCACCCCCTGCAGAGCGAGGAGCTGGTCGAAGCGCTCAAGCGGGCCGACAAGACCTTCGAATACGTCGTGTACGCCGGGGAGGGGCACGGATTCCTGCAGGAAGGAAACAGGCTTCACTTCTACACCACCTTGCAGCGATTCCTCGACTGGTACCTGATGTGACGATGTGTTGATCCGGCCAAGAGTCCGGCGCGGGCTGGGTCGAGTCGCACAGCCGATGAACGTCCATCTGGCGCCTTGAACCACGCAATCGATTCTCTGGTGGGAACTCACCTGGCCGGAGGTCGTGTATCTGCCTCGCGAGCTGCCCCTGGTCGTCCCGCTCGGTCTGCAGGGATACATCCCACGCGAAACGGCGCGACGGCTGAGGCGCGATTCCCTCTGCATCCTTCCGGCCGTGCCCTGTGGCCTCCCACAGCGTGACGATGGCCACATTGGGGACCTGGCTCTGGGGGAAGCCTCTAGCGCCGGAGGTTGATCGCTCTGCAGCGCGAGATCACGCGCCGGGGGTTCAAGCGCGTCTTCCACCTCAATCTCAGAAGACTTGGCAGATGACTCACCAATCCTCGCTTGCACTTCCCCGGATCCCGCCTGCGGCTGCGACATCCTTCGGATAGCGCGCTCTCCCCCATTGACTATCCTGAGCTTAGATGCCAGACTCGTACATCCGCGTGCAGAGGAAGTCGGTCCGACGGCGTCTGCGGCTGGCAGAACGCCGGCACAACGCGCAGCCCGACTCCGAGCGTGGTCCGCGTGACCCTGGACGCTGGAACCTGGCTGTGTCCGGGCGGCTCTAGGCAGCCAGGAGCGATCCACCGCAACCCTGCATTTGGAGAGGAGAGAACGCCATGATCGTGCTTCGCCGGGCTCGCATCCTCTTGTCCCTCACTGCTGCCATCTTGCTCTTGACCGCCTGCGGGGGAGGCGCCTCGACACAGGAGGCACAGCCGACGGCCACCGAGGTCGCCCCGCAGGCTGCCGAACCGGTTGTTCTGCGAGTGGGCATGTCCGGCTCCCCCGACTCGCTCAACCCGGGCAATGCATGGCTCACCGAGGCAACGGATCTCTTCGAACTGGTCTACAGCACGCTGATCGACATTGACTTCGACGGCAACTACATCCCTGACCTGGCCGAGAGCTGGACAGTCTCTGACGACGGCCTGATCTGGACCTTTAACCTGGCGCCCGACGCCAAGTTCTCCGATGGGACTCCGGTGACGGCCGAGGACGTCGCCTTCACGCTCCTGGCGTACCGCGATTGGGCGGATTTCGGCTACATGAGCGGCTACGCCACGTACTTCGCCGACGTGCAGGCCGCCGACGAACACACCGTCGTTGTCACGCTCACTGAACCGATCGGAAACATGGAGAGCCAGGTTCTCTTCTGCTACATCCTCCCCAAGCATATCTGGGGGGCTTTCGCCGGCGACCTCGAAGCCGCCGTCGCCTTCACCAATGATGAGATGGTCGGCTCGGGACCCTTCCGCCTTGTCGAGTACGCGCAGGGCGAATTCTACCGGCTGGAAGCTGTGAAGGATCACTACGGCCGCCCACCGGTGATCGATCAGGTCATCTTCCAGACCTACGCCAATCAAGACGCTCTCGTCCAGGCGTTGCGCGCCGGTGAATTGGACATGATCACGGAGCTCCCCAGCACCGTCGTTCCGTCCCTGCGCAACGACGCAAACATCACGGTGGCGTCTGGGACCAGTCGCAGCCTGCGCGACTACATCTTCAACCTGAGCAGCCCGGAGACATGCCCGGTGGACGAAGGCGGCATATGTTCGGGCCACCCGGCGCTGCGGGACCCCGTGGTGCGTCAGGCGATGGCGCACGCCGTCGACAAGGCGCAGATCATCGATGTGGCAGAACTCGGACTGGCGCAACCCGGGCTTGGACTCGTCCCGGCCGCGCTGGGCGACTTCTATGCCTCCGAACTGAAGGACTACGCCTTCGACATCCCGCTAGCCAACAAGATGCTGGATGAGGCGGGCTACCTGGACGCCGACAGTGATGGCATTCGTGAATGCCCGGCTGGGATGGACTGCGCCGGCCGGCAGCTTGATATCGTCATGCAGATCCCTTCGGACATTGGCGCCGGGCCCCGAGAAGCAGAGCTGCTCTCAAGCTTGTGGGGACAGATCGGGATCAAGATGACCCCCCAGGTGCTCGAAGCTGATACGGTGACGGCCAACTGCTGCCCAGCCTTCGACTATGACATGCTGATGTGGGGCTGGGGGAGCGACCCGGATCCGTCCTTCATCCTGAGCATCCTGACCTCGGACGAGATTCCGACCGGCATGAGCGAGAGTTGCTACTCCAATCCGGAATACGACCGTCTGTACGCGGCACAGACCGTGGAGATGGACGATGCCAAGCGGGTCGAGATGGTCCACGATATGCAGCAGATGATGTTGAGCGATCTCCCATACATCATCCCGTACTACCAGATGGAAGTTCAGGCCTTCCGCAATGACCGTTTCACCGGCTGGCCTGTGCCCGCTGAAGGCTCCAACAGCATTCTCTACCTGCAGGACCCGGGCTCCTTGACAGTCGTCCACCCGGTGCAGTAAGCCTCCCTGAGACGGACCGAGAGGGCAGGGGCTGCGGAAACCGCCCCTGCCCCACGAGGTGGGCGTGGCACGCCGCGACTACCTGCTGAAGAGGGTCGCCTGGTCACTCCTGACCATCCTCTTCGTCCTTGTCCTCAACTTCTTTCTCTTCCGGGTCCTGCCGGGCGATCCGACGACGTCGATCGCCAAAGACCCGCGCCTCACGGCCGAGACGCGTGCGTCATTGGCGCGGCGGTTCGGGTTGGACAAGCCGCTGATCTTGAACCTCCAGGGCGGCAATCCATTCGACTCCCAGTTCTTTGCCTACTTCGACCGGCTAGCGCACGGTGACCTGGGGACCTCCTTCAACTTCAATCGCCCGGTAAGCGAGCTGCTGGGCGAGCGCATCGGCAATACCGTGCTGCTTGTGATGGGCGGACAGCTCCTGGCCATTGTCCTTGGGATGTCCCTTGGCCTTCTCGCGGCCTGGAAGAACCGCACGCCTCTTGACACCGGCGCGATCACGTTCTCGCTGACGGCCTGGTCACTGCCGACCTTCTGGCTCGGGATTCTGCTTCTGATCATTGGGAGTACGTACCTCGGATTGCCGACGGCGGGCAAAGAGACCGTTGGGGTGGAGTTCGACTCATTCTGGGCGCAGGCGGTGGATGTCGGCAGGCATCTCCTGCTCCCCACGCTGACCTTCACCATCGTGTTGCTCGGCGAGTACATGCTTGTCATGCGCAGTTCCGTGCTGGAGATCCTCTCTGAGGACTACATCCTGACGGCCAAGGCCAAGGGCTTGAGCCACCTGCAGATCCTGCGTCATCACGCGCTGCAGAACGCCATGCTGCCGATCGTAACGCTCATCGCCCTCAACCTGGGTTTCACCGTGGCGGGGGCCATTCAGGTCGAGACGGTCTTCTCCTGGCCGGGTGTGGGCAGTCTGATCTTCGAGGCCGTGCGCCGGCAGGACTACCCGGTCCTGCAAGGAGCCTTCCTCGTGATCGCCGTCAGCGTGGTCGCGGCGAACCTGGCGGCCGATCTCATCTATGGTTTGCTCGATCCGCGCATCAAGGCTCCCTAGGAGGGGCTGCACGAGGGTGATGAGTGTGGACAGGGTGGCCAGGCTTCCAGACATGACAAGGTTGAATGGCCACCGCACGCCACTGGCTCGCGGTACCTCATCGGCGTTCGCGTGCTGGCAGGCATGCCTCGTCCGGCACGGGAGGCGGGATTGATAAAGCGGCGGGGGCGCTGGCGGGAACGCTGGGCATCCATCGTGGGCCTTCTCGGGCACAACCGCATGGGCTTGGTCGGGCTGGCGATGCTGGGACTCGCCATCGGCGTGGCGATACTCGCGCCCTGGATCGCTCCCTATGATCCCGACACGACGATCCGTGTGACGATTGAGGACATCTACGCGAAGCCGAGCGCCGCTCACCCACTTGGGACGGATGATGGCGGGAAAGACGTCTTCAGCGCCTTCGTCTACGGTGCTCGTGTCTCACTGGTCGTCGGCTTCACCGCGTCCCTGATCTCGATGCTCATCGGCGGAAGCGTTGGCCTGATCGCCGGCTTCTACGGCGGGCGGCTGGGCAACCTGCTCATGCGCCTGACCGATATCTTCCTCGTGATCCCCGATCTCCCCCTCATGATCGTAATCGTGGCGATGGTCGGCCCCAGCTTGTGGAACATCATTATCGTCATTGGGATCCTGGGGTGGACCGGGACGGCGCGCATCGTGCGCTCGCAGGCGTTGAGTCTGAAGGAACGTCAGTTTGTGCTGCGCGCCAGGGCGATCGGCGCCGGCAACTTCCACATCCTGCGGCGGCACATCTTCCCGCTCGTGCTCCCTCTGATCATCACGAATACCGTCCTGGTGATCTCGCTCTCGATCCTCGAAGAATCGACGCTGAGCTTCCTGGGCCTGGGCGATCCCACAACCTTGAGTTGGGGAGGCATGCTGAACTTCGCCTTCACACGCGGCGCCATCAGCTCCGGCGCCTGGTGGGCATTGGTGGCCCCCGGGCTGGGGATCGTCTGGGTCGTGCTAAGCTGCACGCTGCTGGGGAACGCGCTGGAGGAGGCGTTCAACCCGCGGCTGCAGTCGCACCACCTGCAGGGCGAGGAGCGCATGATCGCCCGTCCGGCGCAGCCCGAGGCCAGCGATACGTAGCCGATGACCGAACGCCCGACCAATCCCCCGCTGCTGGACGTCCGGAATCTCTCGACACATTTCGTCACGTCGGAGGGCGTCTTCCGCGCGGTCGAGGGGCTCAGCTTCCGCCTAGAGCGTGGGGAGTCGCTCGGGTTGGTTGGGGAGAGCGGGTGCGGGAAGAGCACTGCCATGCTCAGCCTGCTCCGCCTCCTGCCGGCTGCCGGCCGAATTGTCAGCGGCCAAGCGCTCCTGGACGGCACGGACCTCTTCGGCATCGACGAATCCGACATGCGAGCCATTCGGTGGCACCGCATCTCGATGATCTTCCAGGGGGCCATGAATGCCTTCAATCCGGTGCGGACCGTCGGGGACCAGATCGCCGAGGCGCTGGTCTTCCACGGCCTGGCGCGGGATCTCGGGGAAGCCGAACCGCGGGTGGCTGAGCTCCTCGAGATGGTGGGGATCTCCGGCAGCCGGCGGTCCCAGTTTCCGCACCAGTACTCCGGGGGAATGCGCCAGCGTGCCATGATCGCCATGGCACTGGCCTGCAATCCGCAGGTCGTCATCGCAGATGAGCCGACCACGGCGCTCGATGTGATGATCCAGGCTCAGATCCTGGAGCTGTTGGAGCGCCTGCAGCGCGAGCTTGGGCTGGCCGTCATCCTTGTGACGCACGACCTGAGCGTGGTGGCAGAGATCTGCCATCGTGTCCTCGTAATGTACGGCGGTGTCCTGGCCGAGTCGTGCGAGGTGGATGGCATCTTCAATCAGCCGATGCATCCCTACACGCGTCGCCTCCTGGGCGCCTTCCCCGATCTCAGCCGGCCGGAGGGGAAGCTGGTGTCGATCCCCGGATATCCCCCTCGGCTGAACGCACTACCGCCGGGCTGTCGCTTCGCGCCGCGCTGCACGGAGGTCCATGAGCGCTGTCGGCAGGAGCAGCCGAAACCGCGCGAGGTGCTGCCCGGGCACTGGGTCGCCTGTCATCTGCATGACGCAGGAGCGGCGAATGGCCGAACCTGACGCCGCTGCCCCCTCCCTGCCCACTCACGGCAACGGCGTACTCCTGTCCGTCGACGGGTTGTGCAAGCACTTTCCTCTCCCGCGCGGGTTCATCGGGACGCTCACGAATCGGCCGGCGGAAGCTGTCCACGCGATCGATGGAATCTCGTTCGAGCTCCAGCGCGGCGAGATCATGGCGCTCGTCGGGGAGAGCGGCTGCGGCAAGACCACCACGGCCCTGACCCTGATGGGCCTGCTGGAAGCGGATGAAGGCACGATCCGGTTCAACGGCGAGGACGTGACGCACCTGGGGAAACGCGGCGAGGCACCGCGAGCGACCATCGCCGCGCTCGAGCGCCAGAGCTTCCGGCGCGAGCCCTCCTTCCAACCGACGCTGACCATGAAGGGCCTGCGCCGCCAGGTTCAGATGGTGTTCCAGGATCCGTATGAGTCCTTGAATCCGCGGGCCACGGTCTACGAGACGGTGGCCGAGCCGCTTGAGGTCCACGGGCTGGCAGGAACGCGGGAGCAGCTCCTGGAGCGAGTGCGTCACGCGCTGGCAGACGCCGGACTCAATCCTGCCGAGGACTACCTGTGGCGCCGGCCACATGAGCTGTCCGGCGGCCAACGGCAGCGTGTGGTGATTGCCGGCGCGCTCATCCTTGAACCGATCCTGCTGATCGCCGACGAGCCGGTCAGCATGCTGGATGTCTCGATTCGTGCTGAGATCCTCAATCTGCTTGATGAACTGCGTACGCGGCGCGGCATCTCCGTGCTATGCATAACCCACGACCTGGGTACGGCGGCCTACTTCACGGATCGCATTGCCGTCATGTACCTCGGCCGGATCGTGGAAAGTGGGCCGACCAGGGCAGTGCTGGCGCACCCGCTTCATCCCTACACCCAGGCGCTTCTTTCGGTGATCCCTGTCCCCAATCCACGCCTGCGGCGCAAGCGCATGATCCTCACGGGCGAGACACCGAATCCGGTCCATCTGCCCAGCGGCTGTCGATTCCACCCGCGCTGCCCCATCGCCAAGACCCACTGCGCCGAGGCGGATCCAATCTGGCGCGAGGTCACGCCGGGACACTGGACCGCCTGCCACGAAGCGGTCGCGCCGGGCTGATTGCCCGTCAAGGGTGATCTCAAACCCTGGGTTTCCAGCCAGCCCGTTCTGCGGCAGAATCACCGCCGCGGGACGGCGACATGCCTGTCCTCATGGAGGAGCGCTGGCCGTATGACCAAACTCACCACTCTGCGCGAGGCTGTTGGCAGCCTGGTCCGCGATGGCGACTGCGTGTATGCCGCCGGCTTCACGCACCTGATCCCCTTCGCCGCCGGTCACGAGATCATCCGCCAGCACAAGAAGGACCTCGTCCTGGCCCGCGCCACCCCGGACCTGATTTACGACCAGATGATCGCCGGCGGGTGCGCGCGCAAGGTGATCTTCTCCTACGCCGGCAACCCGGGCGTCGGGCTCCTGAAGGCCATGCGGGCTGAGATCGAGGCCGGGCGTCTGGAGTGGGAGGAGTACTCGCACTTCAGCATGATCTCGCGCCTCACCGCCGGCGCCGCCGGGCTGCCGTTCCTGCCCATGAATCCGACGGCGGCCGACGATCTCATGAAGGTGAACCCGAACTTCCGCAGGCTCACCGACCCGTACTCAGGCCGGGAGGTCATCACCGTGCCGGCGCTGAACCCGGATGTCGGCATCGTGCACGTCCAGCGCGCCGACGCCGACGGCAACTGCCAGCTGTGGGGAATCGTGGGCGAGCAACGCGAGGTGGCCTTCGCTGCCGATCGGGTCCTGATCACCGCCGAGGAGATCGTCGACCCATCGGTTATCCGCTCCGACCCGAATCGGACGCTGATCCCCGGCTTCATCGTCGATGCCGTCTGCCACGTCCCCCACTGCGCCCACCCGTCCTACTCCCAAGGCTACTACGACCGTGACAACGCGTTCTACCTCGAGTGGGACAAGATCAGCAGTGACCCGGAGAAGCTCAAGGCCTGGCTGGCGGACTGGGTGTACGGCCTCGACGATCGGGCGGCCTACTGGGAGAAGCTGGGGCCCGAGACGCACCGGCGGCTGCAGGTCGAGCCGCGCTGGAGCGAGCCGGTCAACTACGGGAAGCACTGAGGCATGCCGATGGACACCGCCACGTACACCGCTCCAGAACTGATGACCATCAACGCCGCCCGCCTGCTGCGCGACGGCGACGTTGTCTTCGTCGGCGTCGGATTGCCCAACCTGGCCTGCAACCTCGCTCGCCGCACCCACGCGCCGAACCTGGTGATGATCTACGAGTCGGGCGTCATCGGCGCCCAGCCGACGCGCCTGCCGCTGTCGATCGGCGACCCGACACTCGTCTCCGGCGCGCTGTCCGTGTGCTCGATGTACGACATCTTCGCCTCCTACCTGCAGCGCGGGTTCATTTCGGTCGGCTTCATGGGCGGCGCCCAGATCGATCGCTTTGGCAACGTCAATGCCACCGTCATCGGGGACTACCACAAACCGAAGGTTCGCCTGCCGGGTTCGGGCGGGGCGATGGAGATCGCCGCCTGGGCCGACCGTTGGTACATCATCACCCCGCATCAGAAGCGCCGCTTCCCGGAGAAGGTCGATTTCTGCACCTCGGCCGGATTCCTCGGCGGACGCGCCGAACGCCAGAAGACCGGCGTGCGCGGCGGCGGCCCGCTGGCCGTCGTGACCGACCTGGGGATCCTCGAACCGGAGGCCAGCGGCGAGCTCGTCCTGACCCAGATGCATCCGGGTGCCGATCCCAAGCAGGCGCGCGAGAACACCGGCTGGGACCTGCGCCTGGCGGCCGACCTTCGGTCGACTGATCCACCCACCGAGTCAGAACTTGCGCTCCTGCGCGACCTCGATCCCCAGCGCATCTACCTCAGCTCGACTAGCTAAGGTGGCGGGTGACTCTGGAGAAGCTAGACATGACTTCCTACCTGGAACTCGACCCGCACGACATCCTTCCGCTCTCGTTGAAGCACAACTTCTGGACCTGGTCGGCCCAGGCGCGCGTCCAGCCGATCCCGGTCACGCGCGCTGAGGGCGCATGCTTCTGGGACGCGGATGGCAAGCGCTACCTCGACTTCAACTCGATGGTCATGTGCTCGAATATTGGGCACGGCGACCGGCGCGTGATCGACGCCATGGTCGAGCAGACGCGCGCTCTGACCTTTGCCGGCCCGGGCATGGCCACCGCGCCACGCGCCTTGCTGGGGAAAGCACTGGCCGAGATCACGCCCCCCGGGTTGGATCGCTTCCTGTACACGCTCGGCGGCGCCGACGCCATTGAGAACGCCATCAAGCTCGCCCGCGCCCACACCGGCCGGCCCAAGATCCTGGCCCGCTACCGCTCCTACCACGGCGCCACCTACGGCGCCCTGGCCGCCACCGGCGACCCGCGCCGCGTCGCCTGGGAGCCGCTCACCATGCCCGGCGTGGTCCACTTCCTCGATCCCTACCGCTACCGGTCCGTCTTCCATCAGGGTCGCTCCGATGTCAGCGAAGCGCAGTTCTGCCTGGACTACCTCAATCACCTGGAAGAGATCATCACCCTGGAGGGGCCGTCGACGATCGCCGCCATCTTGCTCGAGACGGTCACCGGCACGAACGGGGTCATCGTCCCTCCGGATGGTTACCTTCAGGGCGTGCGCACCCTGTGCGACCGCTACGGTATCCTGCTCATCTGCGACGAGGTCATGTCCGGATTCGGCCGCACAGGGCGTTGGTTTGCCGTCGAGCATTGGTCGGTCGTCCCGGACCTGATGACGATGGCCAAGGGACTGACTTCCGGGTACGCACCGCTCGGCGCGGTGGCCATGACGCAGGCCGTCGCCGACACGTTTGCCGACCGCGCCTACCAAAGCGGGCTGACCTACAACGGGCACCCGGTCTGCCTGGCGGCGGCGATCGCAACCATCCGGGTGATGCAGGAAGATCGGCTGGTGGAACGGGCGGCGGAGACCGGGCGCACCTTCGCCTGCCACCTCAGGGAGCTGGGCGAGGCGCATGCCTGCGTCGGGGACGTGCGCTCGATCGGATTGTTCGGGGCGATCGAACTGGTCCGCGACCGGAGCACGCGTCAGCCGCTGGCACCTTTCAATGCGTCGAGCCCGGAGATGGAGGCGCTGCGCAAGCGGCTGCTCGAGCGCGGCCTATTCGCCTATACCCATTGGCATACGCTGCTGCTCCTGCCGCCGTTAATCATCTCACTGGA
>Ga0315289_10000642_pt1 | contig 53292 bp, 48 predicted proteins | sample YL17G11_40_MG_FD_203452 | JGI IMG/M metagenome (GOLD analysis project Ga0315289, IMG submission 203452) | Sediment microbial communities from Yellowstone Lake, YNP, Wyoming, USA - YL17G11_40 | ecosystem: Environmental > Aquatic > Freshwater > Lake > Sediment | place: USA: Wyoming | collected...
TTCTGACTCATCGTGATAATGTCCCTTTCTGCCATCCTGCCTCCTCTCCAAAACAGGCAGTTTAGCACTCATGAAATAGGACATTTCTACTTTGCTCTAATAGGACATTATCACTTTGCTGTTACAGTATTTCACTCCTTATGTGAACCTTCTCCTTTCTCTTATGAAGCGGAAGCTCTAACAGTTACCGTGATTGACTGCTCGGTACCAATTGTGGTTGCAGAAGGAGCAAAGAAGTAGAACCAGAGGTTTCTGGTTCCAGCCGCTGCCACACTGTAACCTTTCTGTTCGTTTGCCCCTGCATCCTTAGCAAATATGGCAGTGGTGGCTTCTACATAACTTGCTGAGAGCATATCTTCACTATCATCATAATCATCAGTTGTTGGTGCTGAAGTCATAAAGATTGCTCCCAAGATGTACTGGTCTGTGCCAGGGGTACCAGCTTGGATTGCTGTCCAGCCTGCAACAGCGGTCAGTTTCAACTCAAAGTCCTCAGTTACGTTACCATTGTTGGTTACTACAATCGCTGAAGATGCTACGTGCTCTGTACCTTCATTGACGGTCCCAAAGGCATATGAACCGGGACTTACGCTGATGGAAAGCGTAACAAGGGTTGCGGTAAAGTTCACCCCGGTCTGATCTGCACCAGCAATGGTAACCGTACTGCTTGTTGGGGTAAAGAAATAGTTAGTTTTACTCGGTGTAACCGTGTAGGTGCCGTTGGTTAACCCGCTAAAGCTGTAATTCCCTGAAGAATCAGTTGTTGTGGTCTTTGAAACAGGGCCTGAGATGGTTATGGTAACATCAGCCAGGACATCACCACCAACAGAGCCAGACATATTGTAATATGGGTAGTGGAGGATGGTGCCAGAGGCACCCACACAAAAGACATCGGTTGCTGAACTGCCCCAGACACCATTGAGCTCATTTGTACTCCCGCTGGTCAGGGAAGACCAGCTTGTGCCATTGTAGTGGAGGATGGTGCCAGAGGCACCCACAGCAAAGACATCAGTTCCTGAACTGCCCCAGACACCATTGAGGTCATTTGTACTCCCGCTGGTATCAGTATGCCAGTTTGTGCCATTGTAGTGGCGGATGGTGCCAGAAGCACCCACAGCAAAAATATTATACCATATATTGCTCCACGTACCATAGAGATTCTCTGTCGTGCCGCAGTTTACGGATTCCCAGCTGGTGCCATTTAACCAAAGCATGGTGCCAGACCCACCCACAGCAATGGTGCCAAAGATACCATAGAGATCCTGTGTCGTCCCGCTGGTATCAGTATGCCAGCTTGAACCATTGTAGTGGCGGATGGTACCAGACCCACCCATAGCACTTCCCACAGCAAAGACATTTGTTGATGAACTGCCCCAGACACCAAAGAGCCATTCTGCAGTCCCGCTATCCTGGGAAGACCAGCTTGTACCGTTGTAGTGGAGGATGGTGCCCCAGGCACTAACAGCAAAGACATCAGTTGCTGAACTGCCCCAGACACCCTGGAGGTCATTTGTCGTCCCGCTGGTCATGGAAGACCAGGTTGGGTAGTGGACGATGGTGCCAGAAGCACCCACGGCAAAGACATCACTGCCTGAACTGCCCCAGACACCGTAGAGGTCATTTGTCGTCCCACTGGTCATAGAAGACCAGGTTACGCCATTGTAGTGGACGATGGTGCCAGAATAACCCACAGCAAAGACATTGGTTGCTGAACTGCCCCAGACACCAAAGAGGGCATTTGTAGTCCCGCTGTCCATGGGAGACCAGCTTGTTCCATTGTAGTGGACGATGGTGCCACCAGTACCCACAGCAAAGACATTTGTTGATGAACTACCCCAGACACCCTGGAGGATATCTGAAGTCCCACTGGTATCAGTATGCCAGCTTGTTCCATTGTAGTGGACGATGGTGCCAGAAGCACCAACTGCAAAGACATTACTCGCTGAACTACCCCAGACACCAAAGAGAGTATTTGAAGTCCCGCTGGTCATGGAAGACCAAGTACCGCTGGTGTAGTGGACGATTCCGCCAGAAGTACCCACGGCAAAGACATCATTTGCTGAAGTGCCCCAGACACCAGTAAGCCAGCTTGTCGTACCGGGGGTATCAGTATGCCAGCTTGTACCATTGTAGTGGCGGATGGTAGCATAATAACCCACGGCAAAGACATCTGTTGCTGAACTACCCCAGACACCCCGGAGAATATGTGTATCATCGTTGGTATCAGTATGCCAGCTTGTGCCATTGTAGTGGACGATTTTGCCAGTAGAACCCACGGCAAAGACATTATTCCATTCACTGCCCCAGACTCCGTAGAGAGTATTTGTCGTCCCGCTTGTCATAGAAGTCCATTCATCGGAAAAGGCAGTGATGGGAATCATCAAAAGGATAAGGAATATAATTTGTATAAGTATAAGTCTTTTCGTTTTCATATAGTACTCGCCCTATACAATTGTTATATCGTAATTTTTTAGAAAATCTTTAGGAAATATATAGGTAGGCAAAAAGATAAAAAAGACACCAAGCTAAATAAGAAGAATAAAGATATTCTTCTTTCTACCAAACCCCCAATTACTCCCCCTATTGGCTGGCTGTCTTTATCTGGATGCGCACAAAATTTGCCAGACCCTCTTCCGACTCAACCAATAATATCCCTTCCCAGCGTTGCTTAAGAAACTCTGTTTTCTTGGGGATATCTAAATCTAAAACTATCTCTCCCTGTTCATCAGATCCGATTCTTATCGTACCTCTATCAGTCTTAAGCCATTCTTTCTTTGGTATCCAGGAAAAATTAGGTGAAGGGATAATTACCTGACTGCCTGGCTCTCCAGAAGGTATGATTGAACTAATCTTGTAACGATGAGGTTGGGTATCATTGTTGTAAATCCTTATCTTAGAAATGCCTTTGGTCTTGCCCAAAGCCACATTTTCTAAAGCTCCTACTCCTGGCACAAGCCCCAAAAACCCGGCTGGCTTTTCCTTTACCTCGCTTCTACTCTCTGTCTCAAGGTAGAAGACTGGCGAGACTGCTAAAACCAGTCTTTCTTCAGCCACGGGTCTTCCCTCTACATCTATTCCCACTGCCCATTTCTGGTTGCAGTATTTCTCTTCATCAGGAATACGGAGGAACATCTTTATCTCTTCTCCTTGATTTGCCGGCACTAAAACCTCATTCTTCTCAAACCAGAACCAGGAAGGGTCAGGTATCTGCGTATAACCCTTGAGCACCTTTACCCCAACCTTAACTGGTTTATCCACCTTTATTACATAGCGCCGTGGCTTATCGCTCTGATTGGAAATCTTAAAGCGCATCTTTATCGAGGAGTCCATATCGTAGAGTTGACCAATAGGAACCCTCTGGATTAAAAGTCCTCCTGGCTCAACTGAAAGACCCATCTCCTGCTTCTCTCCTTGAGCAGTTGCATCAGGGATGAAAAAACTGCAGGTAAAAAAAGGAAGGAGGAGAAGAAAGATTATCTTGCGCATTATTACCTCCTTTTCAAATTTACTAAGGAATAGATTTGTTCATAAATTTATTTATTCCCCCGTTCTACTTATTGGCTGTATATACAGGTATTATTAAAATGTCAAGAATTTTTCACTCCTTATGGTTGTTGGCAGCCAATACGTACCGTGATGGCATGCTGGTCATAGGGATACGTTCCAGAAACCGCACTCGGCATATCCAATCGTAACCATAAAGAACGCTGTCCGCTTATCGCCACACCTACACCGTTTTGCGTGCCGGCAGTATAGCCAAACTTTGTGGAGGTGCCAGTTTGCGTGCTCATAGTGAGAACATCCTCGCTATCCCCTTCATTAAAACTTATAACTGTCGGAGAATCACTAATAGCACAGAATATCCCGGAAAGGACATAGACATTGTTTCCTGCCCCGCCTTCTAAAGATGAATGTGTCCATTCATCGCGGTCATCTTCATCAGAAATCTGCAAGGTAAAGGTCTCGGCAACATTTCCATCATTAGTAACACCTATCTTATTGCCAGAGGTACTTATTTGAGTTGTTGCGGCATCAACCGTACCTACTCCCCAGCTTGTGGGCGAGACCAAAATAGAGAGCGTAATAACCGTAAAGGCCCATTTAGTATTATTATTACAGTCGGTATTCGTACCATCATAAGCATTAATTTGGTTGCCCCCTGAGGCGTCGGAGTGGCTGACATCAACATAATGAACTGTCTGGGTGCCGGAAACATTTAAATTCCATTTATTGGCTTCCTCGGAATTACGAAAAACTATAGGATTTCCATTAGAGCCGCTCCAATTAATATTGGTAAAGGTATAAGTGGCTAAACTTTGATATTTTACTTTTACTGAGGCAGTAATAATAGTGTAATTATGAGTTACGGTAGCAGCCGCATTGAAATCAACACTGGAACTGATACTGCCACAACTGCCTCCGTAGGAACCAGAATTATTGGTTATCGTTAAATCGTAAAAAGCGGAACTGTCAGTCATAGTACCAGATAAGGTTTGTTTAGCCGAGCCGCTTAAAGTGACAGTGCCGGCCTGGGCAGTAAAAGCGCCATTGTTAGTATAATCACCGTTTAAATTCAAAGCATAATTAAGGCCATTTCCCACATCCAAAGTGCCAGCGCTTATAAGGAGCGTGCCATTAACAGTAGTAATGCCACCCAGCGTAGCGATCTTGCCTGACTTATCAATGGTGAGGTTGACGTAGGTCGTTCCTTTAACAGTTTGGCCCTGGGTGGTGCTGTTGTATTTGACTGTGTTGCCAGAAGCAGTGGCAGTGAGAGTAGTTATATCAATACTGCCTCCAATATTTAATGTTCCTGTTCCGGCATTTGTAAATCCTCCCGAACCAGCCAGTGAGTTCGTAAATGTAGCAGTCCCGTTGTTTGTAACGGTCACGTTTAAAGCTACTGTAAACACATCACTAGCACTAATTGGAACTGTTGTGGGTGCCCCAGCGGTTGAAATACTAAAGCCGCTGGTGTTGTTGACATTAACAGTGATAAAAGCAAGAGTATTGGTGTTCGTGCCGGTGATCGAAGTGGCAGTTGGCGTTCCCGGAGTGTTAAAATTAATCGTGCTGCCAGTTGCTGTAATCGGCGTTGCCGCCGATGTATTCACGATCCAGTTGCCTAAAAAGTTATGGGTATAGGCACCGGTGGTAAAGGTTGCCGCGTCCTCAATTGTAAAATCGCCGTTGACTGTCAGCCCGGCGCCAGCCGATTTAGCGCCACTTGTGCCGCCAACTTTTAAATGCCAATAGTTGTTAGTGGTTGGCGTTTTAATTGATTGAGCGCCGGCTTGGTCATATTCAACCGTACTGACGCCATTATAAGGGGTTAAAATGCCGGTAGCCATGACCGTATTATAGAATTTTGTATCAGAGTTAAGACCAGTGGCGTAGTTTGAAGCAGCGTTACCGCCGGTGATTGCACCAGAAAAAGTGACTACGTTTGTATTGTTGTTCGTGAGAGTAAAGTTGGAGTTAATGGTCACGGCGCCGGCAAAAGTCATCGCAGCATTACCGCCCAAGGCTTGGCTGGCGGTTAATGTTGTGGCTCCAATACCTGAGTTAAATGAGTTATAGTTATCAATGCCGCCGCCAAAGCTGATGGCCTTGCCCATACTATTTGCAAAGCTACCTGTTGTCGCAGCGACGGTTACCTTTCCGGTGAAAGTTAGCGCGCCCGTAGTTGATGTGCTAGTGTTTAATGAGCCACTAATATCTGAGGTTAAACCAATGCTCATGGCAACACGCTGGATATCGGCGGTGGTACCGGCTGGAACAGTCAAGGTACCGGTAACAGTCATCGTGTCAGTCCCCGAACTTCTCCTTAGAGAGCCGTAACCAATACTAAGATTACCAGAGACAGTAACCGTGTAAGTGCCGGACCAGCTTAGAATTGCGACGTATGATGCCGAGCCGGTTACGGTAAGATTGCCATTGATGGTAACGCTCGCGCCAACTGTCCAGGTCGTTGACGCCGATGCTCCACTTTGAACGGTCATATTGCCAAGGACATTGGAAGTAATGGCGCAGGTTTTGGTTCCGCCGCCACTAAGAATCAAATGCCAATACTGGGTAACTTTACAGGTTTGGGCACCGTTCAGGTAGTAATTAACCGTGTTGCCGTTGGCTGTAGCAGTAAGGGTAGTTAAGATTAGGTTTGCCGCTGTGGCCCCGATATTTAAGGTGGCGCTAGCACCATTGGTCAAAGTGCTAGAGCCTGCTAATTTCGTACTGACTGTGAGAGTGCCGTTATTGGTGACGGTATTATTAATAGTTAAAAAAGGAACTGTTCCAGTGCCGGAAATTGTTTTACTTGCGCCTGTCATAGTAATACTCACAGTTGTGCTTGTTATGCTGGTGCTATTTGCAACAAGACTGCCTGACGTTGTAATTATTGAAGCGGCTGTTCCGGTAATATTTCCTCCGCTGTTTATTGTTACTCCCCCTGTGCTTATTGTAAGCGTATAAGCATTACTGCCAAAGGCCAAGGTGCCGTTAATAGTTAAGCTTAAGCCAGTTGCCCCACTGGAAAGATCCATGGTAACAGTATGAGTCGCCGCAATAACAACATCATCAGTTACAAGCGGCACATGGCCGCAACTCCAGGTACCCGCAGTGTTCCAGTTACCGGAGGCATTAGAGGTACAAGTTGCAGCCTCTGCTTCTTGAATTTTCGGCAAACCAAAAAATATCCAAGAGAAGATTAAAAGCACAATGAAGATTTTAGATGTAGTTTTCATGATACTAATACAAACGGATTAAATCCTTTTACACTGTCATTGCGAGCGACCAACGGGAGCGTGGCAATCTCCCACCATAATTTTGAGATTGCCTCGTCGTTTCACACCTCGCAATGACACATTATTTAATGCGTAGGTTGTAATTATAAATCTCTAAACCTTTCCTATAATATAGGTAAATCGGTTAAATCCATTAGGGACTTTACTGGCCACGAAATAATGGTAATCGAGATTAAAAATCAAGTACCTGTAAGATCTCATTGTTTGGAACCTAAATATCAGAATCTGTTGATCAGTTCAATGGAAAAGTAACCGATAATTTTTGACAATCCACGGCAAATAAGTATACACTACTGACAAACTCATTTTACTGGGATATTTGAGTCTCATGGTTAATGCAGGGATCTTGACTATCAGTGATAAAGGCTCTCAAGGGGAGAGAGAGGACTTAAGCGGCAAGGAGATCCAGAAGATGATCGAGGATCTGCCAGCTAGGATCTCTGCTTATGAGATCATCCCGGATGAAAAGGCGATCATCAAGAAGAAACTGATTGAATTCGCTGATGAGAAGGGATTAGATCTCATTATAACTACTGGTGGAACTGGGGTAAGCCCCAGGGACGTGACACCTGATGCCACCTTAGAGGTAATTGAAAAGGAGATTCCGGGAATGGCTGAGGCAATGAGGCAGGAGAGCTTGAAGAAGACCCCTCACGCTATGATATCAAGGGCACGGGTGGGAATCAGAGGTCGGTCTCTGATCATCAACCTCCCTGGTAGTCCTAAAGGGGTAAGAGAAAATCTCTCCGTCATCCTCCCTGCCCTTCCCCATGCCCTTTCCAAGATCAAGGGCGACACTTCTGAATGCGCAGTTCAGTAGCATGTTGGCGCTCAGCGGTCAGCAATCAGCTTAGAAATTATTGGCCATAGCTGATATGTGGTCATTAAACGTTGAACTCTCGATTTCTTGAAGCATCCTTTTATAGTGGCTTCCTGGCCAGTAGATCCTGTTACAGGTATGGCAGAGGGAGAAAGAGTCATGAGAATTGAAGATGTATTCCGGCACCCTTCCTTCTGCTTCCTTCTTGGGCATATGTATAAGCTTTTCATTGCAGACCAGGCATCTGGTAAAGAGAGAATCAGGAATAGGCGATAGGTGGTAGCAGAAGAGAACTTCCTCCAACTGTTTCCTCGAATTATTCTCGGTGATAAACAGGAGATCTTTTATACCCTTTCTTCCTTTTAATCTGGTCCTCCTTGTCAAGAGTGTCCGCCCCTGCTCCTGTGCAATCCTGAGGAGTTCATCTTCGTCCTTCTGGTTGAAGTAGATGGTATCATAGCCCAGCATCCTTAAGTATTTGGCGAGTCTCCCCAGCATTACATCTGCAATAAATTTCATTCCTTAAATTTACCTTCCCCTTCATTGAGAAAGCCGTCAGAGATTGCCTGTTTGATGAGTTCCTTTGCTTCATCCACTTTTTCCTCTGGCACGGCAATCCTCTTTTCGGCAAACTTGCCAATGCTCATGGGATAGGGGGTTATGTGCATATCTCTGACCATGGTTGAGATCCCCTCCCCTTCAAGGAGCTCCTTTATCAAGCTGGATTCAATCTCGTTGTAGGAGAGGTAAATCTCAACGTAATTGGTTTTAATATCGGACATCCTTTCCTCCTTGATAAAGTGTAGAGAAAGTAGTAATTAAAGTCAATCATGATGCGGGAATTTAACTTAACCAGAATCCTCAAAACCGCTCTGAAGAGAGGCGGGAGTTTTGCCGAGATCTACTTTGAGCATAGCCAACCTACCTCTATTGTCTGCGAGGACAATAAGATTGAGAAGGTGATAACCGGTATTGATGTGGGAGTAGGGATAAGGGTAATCCATAACGATAAAACTACCTATGGCTATACGAATCTGGTGAATGAGAAGGCATTGCTGGAACTGGCTGATAATGTAAGCATGGCATGTAAAGAAGGAATATATGAGAAAGATATCAACCTTACTGAACAGAGACCAGCCATCAATTTTTTGATCAAAGAATTACCCCAAAACGTGAGTATCCAGGAAAAGGTAGATCTGGTAAATCGTGCAAATAAGGTTGCACAATCCTCGGATAAGAGGATCAGGCAGGTTAAGGTAGTGTATAGAGATGGTTTACAAAAAGTCACTATTGCAAATTCTCAGGGAAATCTGATTGAAGATGAGAGGATTTCAATCCTGTTTTTCGTCCAGGTGGTTGCCTCTCAGGATGGGATCATCCAGACCAGCTATGAACCCGTGGGAGGATTTATCGGGTTTGAATTTTTCAGTGATAATCCGCCGGAAAAGGTTGCAGAGATAGCCAGTTCTCGTGTGATACTCATGCTTGAAGCACGGAAGGCACCAGGAGGAATGATGCCCGTGGTGCTGTCCAGTGAGGCTGGAGGAACCATGATCCATGAGGCTATCGGTCATGGTCTGGAAGCAGACCTTGCCCAGGAAGGGCTTTCAGTATATTCAAACCGATTAGGCCAGATGGTAGCGTCTCCCCTGATAACGGTAATGGATGATTCTACCTTACCGAACAAACGGGGATCCTATTGTTTTGATGATGAGGGCACACCTTCTCAAAGAACGACCGTGGTAGAGAAAGGAGAATTAAAGGGGTATCTCTATGACCGTCTCACAGCCATGAAGGATAAGGTGAATTCGACAGGTAATGGAAGGAGAGAGTCCTATCGCGATCGCCCTATACCCCGTATGTCCAACACCCTTATAGCTCCGGGAGAATCTAACCCTGCTGACATCTTAAGATCCACGTTGAATGGGCTCTTTGTAAAAAAGATGGGTGGCGGACAGGTGAATACAGTAAATGGAGATTTTATCTTTGAGATAAGCGAGGGTTACCTGATCGAGAATGGAAGAATCGGTGAACCAGTTCGGGGTGCAACCCTTATCGGAAATGGGCCAGAGATATTAAATAAGATTGATATGGTAGGCAATGACTTAGGATTTGGAATTGGGACCTGTGGAAAGGATGGTCAGGGTGTCCCAGTTGCTGATGGCCAGCCCACCTTAAGGATACCAAAGATTGTAGTAGGAGGAGAGATTTAGTAAATGAAGGGCAAATGACAAAGCTCAAGTGACAAACAACGTGTGATGGTAGAGTTTACCAAACTCTTCTATCGTTAAGGTCTCAGCCCTCCTCATTGGATCTATACCAGCAGACCTGCATATCTCGGCCATTTCATTCTTTCTCTTTCCCCTTAGAGTCATTAAGGCATTCAATAGTGTCTTACGCCTTTTAGCAAAGATCGAATAGAGAGTTTTCTCAAAAAGCTCTTCATCTCCTATTGCAAGTTTTGGATTTTGATACATGATAAATTTCACCAATGCCGAATCCACCTTGGGCTGAGGGGAAAAATGGGATCTCTTGATCTCCATCACCTGGGATACATTTGCATAGATTTGAGAGAGTATGGAAAGGGGTCCGTAAGCCTTTAATCCAGGCTTAGCAATGATACGCTGAGCCACCTCCTTCTGGAACATGAAGAGTATTAAGCTAATGAGAGACCGCATCTTCAATATTTTTAGCGTGAGTGCGGTGGATAGATAATAGGGGATGTTGCCTATCACCTTCAATTTCGTGTGGTACTGTTCTGAGACCTCTCTATAATTGAACTTCAGTGCATCTTCCCATACGACTCTTACATTCTCATTCTCTCTAAATCTCTCCTCTAAGATACCAATTAACCTACGGTCTAATTCCAGTGCTATAACAACCTTTACCCGGTGAGCAAGAAGAGATGTTAAATCGCCCAGGCCAGCACCAATCTCGACTACCACATCCTCCTTTTTTAACTCGGCAAAAGAAATAATCTCTTTAAGGATAGACTGATCAATGAGAAAATTTTGACCAAGGGCCTTACGAGGTTTAATCTTTAACATTTCCTGAGGGCGATAGGTAAACTCTCTGTTTAGCGGCGGACAACCTGATAGGTAATTCCTTCAGCCATAAGCTGTTGAGAAAGTGAGACGAACTCTTCTGATCTGGTGAAAGCACCCAACAGCACTCGAAACTCTTGACCTTCCTGTATTGGTACAAGATATGGGAAATAACCTTTCTTTTGCAAATTCTCCATTTCTTGATCAGCTGTGTCTCTTGAGGAAAAAACGCCAATCTCCAGGGAATAAGGGGTTGATAGCACAGAAGAGGTAAAAGGCCCTTTAATTTTTTTAGCACATTCCCTTGCCTCATCCTCACGTTCGAATATTCCTACAAATACCCGATAGAACTCGCCCTTCCCCTTTACATTTGTTAGATTGATATAGGCAGAATATCCCTGAGAATGTAAAACCCTCCAGTCTGTTAGAGCGTACTTCTCTTCTTGATTGGAGCTGATAAGGATGGAGTAGGGGTAATAAGTAATTGGAAGGAAATCTTGGGTGGTATGCAAGGGTTCCTCTTTAGGTAGATTAATCGTCTCTTCTCCTTTTGACTCTTCAATCTCGCTCTTGGGAATAATGGTCTTTGGATACGGTAAATCTCTTTTCTCTTCTTTAAAAACTCCTCTTAACCATTTCTGCGCCAATGGTATTTTATTTTTACTTCCCTGTAAATAGTTCATCTGCCATAGGATAACGGTAAGGATCAAAAGAACGGAGAGGAGGATTAAGAGCCTTAACCGATGAGGCAAGAGAGGAATAAAAAATTTGGAGAGATGCCTCTGAACTATATCACGCAGTTTGGAGAGGAGGATATAACTCTTTTTACCCCCTGTCTCATGATAAAAATTCATGGGGTATCTGTAATAATCAGGGCTTATTCCAGTCTTCATATTATTCAAGATCACACCCCACACTGAACCTTTAACATTGTCAATGTGAGTCTTTGCCCGTTTTAATACCCTGCGGGCAACTTTACCCACTTCATAGATGAGTAAGGTCCCATCTATCGCCTGGCTCAAGATTGCAGCATCAGCAACAGGAAGGATTGGAGGAGTATCGAAGAGCACAAAATCAAAATTCTGCTTAATCTCAGTAATGAATTTTGACATCTTGGGAGAACTCAAAAGTTCGGAAGGATTAGGAGGGATACTCCCGCAGGTGATAATATAGAGATTATCAATCCCCGGGGTTTTCATAAGGTCACCCATTTCCAATTTGCCCACCATGAGATCGGTTATGCCTTTAACCACCTCTTCCCAGGTATAATTTCCAAGTAGGATGTCGGTTAAACCTGGTTCTTTATACAGACCAAAGACACTGTAAATGGAAGGTTTTCTTAAGTCAGACTCAACAATTAATGTCTTCATTCCTGCCTGGGCCATTGTCAGTGCCAGATTAATTACATTGGTTGTTTTACCTTCACGAAGGGTAGAGCTGGTAATAATGAAAGATTTCCCCATTTTCTCCATTCCTAAAAATTTGAGATTTGTGCGGAGTAATCGGTAAGCCTCGGCTACAGGGGACTTAGGGGCAAAATGAGCACTCAGGTTGATGTACATCTCAAGCAAAGGATGATTATCCGGAAGATTTTTAACTGGTGCATATTTCTCTTTGAATTCCTTTCGATCAACCTCGGGGATAACGCCTAATACTGGTACGCCCAAATAGGTTTCAACACCTTCAATCGTACGCAGAGAACTATCAACTGTCTCCAGGAAAAAGCTGAATACTAAACCGAGCATCAATCCGATGATCGTACCGAGAATAGTGGTGGTAGTAATGGGAGGTGGATTAATCGGCTCAACTGGCTCAGTGGCAAGGCGGGTAATGGTGACCTCTTCAACCCTTTCCGAAACCTTGATGAGTGCCTCCTGATATTTTGATCGGAGCAGAGAAAACAACTCTTCGTTTATCTTTACTTCTCTTTCCAGTCTGGCAAGTTCCAGAGCGCTTTCTGGAAGGAGACTGTTTTTGGCCTTTAACCTTTGTAACTGGATTTTTAATACCGTTTCCTGTCTTTGCAAATCATCATGCTCGGAAACCAGAATGTTCTCAATTTCCGTCCTAACTGCCTGAATTCGGCCTTCAACCTCCTTTACCTTGGGATGGGACTCGGTGAAGTCTAAGAGGAGAGTTCTTTTCTGGAGGTTAAGATCAACCAACATATCATTCAATCTGTCTAAACCAGAACTTCTAAAGGAAAGCACTGGAGAGTGCATATCAGAAGGAGTTTCAGGAAAACCAGGTCTGGGCATGAGAGTTAAAACATTTAATTGAGAGGTAAGGCTGGGAGGTAGTGTTTTACCCTGTTTTACTAAGTTAAACTGATTCTCGATCTCCTTGAGTTCATTCTTAACCTTTTCATATTTAGACTCAGCATCAGCCTGCAGGATCAAAGAGGTTTTTGTTTTAAAATCCAGGGATACCAGGTTGTTATTTTTTTGAAAATTTTTAAGCCTCTCTTCAGCTACCTTTAACTTTTCTCCCATAATCTTTATCTGTTCTTCAATAAATTTGGCTGATTCTAATGATTGACGGTTCACATCCTCGATATTATTTTCTCGATAGGACTGGGCAACTGTATTGGCTATCTTTTGAGCCATCCTTGGATGATGTGATTGACCGCTAATGGCGATGATATTGGTTTTCCCTTTTTGCTTAGTTGAAACACTCTTCTGAACAGAGCTGATCAGGTTAAGAAGGTCTTTTGATTTTATGATCTGGCCAGTGGTGATGGCCCGATCAATCAGCCCTAACTCTTTTGCCACTCTTTCCATAACCGGGAAGCTCTTGATCACGAGAGCCTGAGTAGCTATGATATCCCATGGTACCTGGAAGATTCTCTCAGGAAAGAGGCCCATGGTCAGGGTAGATCTTTCGTACTTTATTTCGGAAGTAGCCTTATAGATAGGTTTTGGCGCATTGATCTGGGCGAAGATTAAACTGAAGAATCCGACCAAGAGAATGGTCAGAATGATAAGCACCTTTCTCTTCTTAATTATACGCCAGTAATCTCTTATATCCAGTCGATATTGAGGCATAGGTTATCTTCTATCTACCTTGTTGCCCCATCCTTGATTGAAGGGATAAAAATTACATCTGCATCATCTATAACAACGTTCTGGGTTACATATTGTATTAATAATAATTTATACCCCAATATATAGTATGTCAAGGTATTTTAAACTTTTATTTTTGCCCTGATTCCATATTGCTGGTAATATTAATTTTAGATTCAAAAAGGAGTTAAAGATGGTAAGAAAAAAAATGATCTGTCCCCATTGCTTTCAAGAAATTGAAGCATTTAAAAACCCGGTACCAACTGTGGATATTATTATTGAAATTCCTGATAAAGGTATTATTCTGATTGAAAGGAAAAATCCACCTTTTGGCTGGGCATTGCCGGGTGGCTTTGTTGATTATGGAGAATCCTTAGAAGATGCTGCAGTGAGAGAGGCAAAGGAAGAGACTTCACTTACAATTGAATTGAAGGAGCAATTTCACACCTACTCTGATCCCGAAAGAGACTTAAGACAGCATACAATAAGCACTGTTTACCTTGCCATTGCGCAAGGTGTACCACGGGCGGCTGATGATGCCAACAAAATTGCAATATTTGCTGAAGATACCTTACCCACTCCCATCGCCTTTGATCATGAAAAAATACTGAAAGATTACTTTTACAAAAATAAATACAGTTAAAATAGAATGCTATATCGCCTCCACCCTCACGATTTCGGGTATCTCCTCTTTGAGGGACTTTTCTACCCCCATTTTGAGTGTCATTTGTGCACCCATACAACCAGCACAGGCACCCTTTAACCGGACTTTTACCACCCCATTGGTCACATCGATCAACTCGATATTCCCGCCATCTGCGACTAATGCAGGTCTTATCTTATCAAGAACTTTTTCCACTCTTTCGCGCATCCTTCTTCACCTCCTGCCTCTGTTCAGAGAATAGCTAATTTTTTTTATTTTGTCATTAAAAATTTTCTTTTGAACCATAGTTCGCTTAGGTTGATCTGTCATAATGGGAAAATTGCATTGTAAAGGTTCCCTTTCCTTGGGTAGAAGAACGGAGACTGGTTGAATAACCAAACATCTCCTTTAAGGGAACCAGAGAAGATAGTATCCTCATTTTCCCTTTGGCGACTATCTCCTCTACCTTTCCTCCTCGAGCATTAAGGTCTCCAATGGTTTCACCGGTATACTCTTCAGGAATTACTACATCAACCTTCATTATGGGTTCTAAGAGAATTGGTGACGCCATAAGACACCCCTTTTTAAAGGCCATAGAAGCTGCTATCTTATAACCCAATTCTGACGAGGAATTTTCCCTGTAAGGGGCATCTATCAGGACAATTTTTATGTCAATCATAGGGTAGCCGGAAAGAACGCCACTCAAGGTTGCCTCCTTAACACCACTTTCGATAGCTATGATGTGAGCATCGGGAAGAGTGTTAGCCGGTATTTTATTTACAAACTGAATCCCCTCCCCTCTTCTCATTGGTTCAAGCTTCAAGTGCACTTGACCAAAGTGCATAATGCCGTTGAGTTCTCTTTCGAACTTTTCTTCTATCTCTACGGATGCGGAGACAGTCTCTTTATAGACTACCTGTGGTCTGCCCACAGTGACCTGGCAATTAAATTCTCTCGAAAGTCGGTTGTTGAGGATTTCTAAGTGGAGCTCCCCCATACCTGAAAGGATGGTCTGCCCTGACTCCTCATCAAACTTCGCATGAAAGGTTGGATCTTCTTCAGATAATTTTTTTAAAGATAGCACCAGTTTTTCCTGGTCAGCCTTTGTTTTTGGCTCCACTGCAACAGTCATAACTGGTTTATAGAATTCTATCGGCTCAAGCACAATGGGGTGAGCCTCTAAACAGAGGGTATTCCCCGTGAAGGTATCCTTGAGACCCAGTGTGGCAACTATATCTCCTGCCTCTGCCTTTGAGATTCTTTCACGCTTGTTGGCATGCATATGGAAGATTCGAGCTACTCGTTCTTTAATTCCCTTGCTTGAATTATAAACCTCCTCACCTACCGTAATATTCCCTGAATAGATCCGGAGGTAAACCAGATTTCTCCCTTCATGTACTGCAATCTTAAAAGCGAGGGCAGCTAAGTACCCGTCTAAATTACTCTCCCTTGTTTCCAATTTACCTGTTTTAGGATTTATCCCGCTTATAGGAGGAATATCGAGGGGAGAAGGAAGATAGTCGACTATTGCATCAAGGAGAGGCTGAATACCTTTATTCCTGAGCGCAGCTCCACACAAAACCGGCACTAACGAGAGGTCAAGGGTAGCTTTCCTTAAGGCCGAAATGATCTCCGGTTCACTGATCACCTTACTACTTAAGTATTTATCTGCAAGGACATCATCTTTTTCCGCTATCAGCTCGATCATCTTATCTCGATACTCTGAGGCAGTAATTATAAGATCATCAGGGATCTCTTCTTTTTCAAACGTTGACCCAAGAGTCTCTTGGTCCCAGACAACACACTTCATCCTGACGAGATCGATAATTCCTCTAAAATTATCCTCTGATCCAAAAGGAAGTTGTAGTAAAACAGGCCTTGACCCTAATTTCTCTTTCATCATCTCTATCGTTCCCAAAAGGTCAGCACCAATCCGGTCCATCTTGTTGACAAAGGCAATTCTGGGAACTCGGTATTTATCAGCCTGACGCCATACGGTCTCAGATTGAGGCTCCACCCCTCCCACCGCACAAAAGAGGGCTACAACGCCATCTAAGACTCGTAAAGAGCGCCCTACCTCAATGGTGAAATCCACGTGCCCTGGCGTATCGATTAAATGGATATCATAATTCTTCCAGAGACAATTCGTTACTGCAGAAGTGATGGTAATGCCTCTTTCCTGCTCCTGAGGCATCCAATCCATTACTGCCTCGCCATTATCCACCTCTCCTATCTTGTAGGTCCGCCCAGTATAGTAAAGTATCCTTTCCGTGACTGTGGTTTTCCCGGCATCAATATGAGCCATGATTCCTATATTTCTGATTTGTCTCAACTTCATAATATTTGACATAGTATTTATTCTCGAGCAATTAAATCTCCTCTCTCGATGAGAGGATAGCGACAGTTGATATGTCCTGCCAGTGTATCTACCTTCTGACCTTCAACCAAGAGTTGAACCTTTTTAATCTCGGGGAAATTGAGAATAAGAGAATTGACTATTGAGTAAATAGTAAGCAGTTCAGCTGTACTTCCTCCCGGATGCTCACGAGAAATCTCAGTTGTAAAATCCAAAAAAGCAATCCTATCTTTTATTTTCAAGCCCCTTAATCGGGTTGTAGAGGGTATGGTCCTGATTCCTTTACTATTCGGGCCCTTTATTAACTCCTGGATCAATTCAAAAACCTGGTCATGCAAATTGGACACACGCGTTAACCATCGTTTTTCATACATGAGCAGTTCAGCTTGAGGATGCGAAAAATACAGTTTGACCTCTATTTGGTGTGGATGAAAAAATGTGCGAAAGACATCCTTTCCATATTTAAAAGTAAGGAAGATCACACCTATCCCCAGCACGACCAGTGCAATAAAAACGATTAGTAAAATTCCCTTACGTTTTTGTGCCATTTTTAGCATACTGTTTACGTAATGGTTTCTACCCTTTTTACCTCTCTTATCTCTATCTTTAGGAACATAAAACCCATTCTTTGGAAGCGTCCTGGATCATCAGTTACAAAAAACTGCAGCCTGCCCTTATCCTCGTCCGTGCTTAAAAGTTTTTTTTCGCTTAAGACCCTCAAGACCTCTTTGGCAGTTTCCTCCGCTGAGTCAATAAGGTGAATATCGTGACCCATTACCTTTCTGATTACCCCCTTAAGCAGAGGATAATGGGTGCATCCCAGAACCAGTGTATCGATTCCCTTCTCTTTCAGTTCTCTCAAATACTCCTCTGCAACCTTGAGTGATACTTCATTATTTTCATCAACCCAACCTTCCTCAACTAGCGGGACAAAAAGAGGGCAGGCCTTAGGATATACCTCTAACTGGTGATTGATTGCTTTTATCGTTTTTACATAGGCACCACTTTTTATAGTTGTCTCAGTGCCAATTACTCCGATCTTTCCTTTTCTTGTCTTCTCTGAAGCCCTTTTGGCACCTGGTGTAATGACCTCGATTACCGGGATTCTGTATCTCTCCTTTAAATGGGTCGTACTTACTGAAGAGGCTGTATTGCAGGCAATTACCAGGAGTTTCACTTTTTGATCCATGAGAAAATCAGCGTTCGCATATGAGTATCTCAAAATAGTTTCAGGTGAACGTATGCCATAAGGAACACGGGCAGTATCACCTAAATAGATGATATCCTCATGGGGCAGGATTTTGATAATCTCTTTTAATACCGTTAATCCTCCAATCCCAGAATCAAAAATTCCTATTGCCTCTCTCATAAAACCTCACCAGTAGCCGTAAAAAATCCAAAGTTAAGGATAAGGGAAGATATTAGGTAATATCCCTTTGATTGTCAAGGAAGATGCTCTTTTGTATTGTTTACTTTTCACCCCCAAATATATAATATTTAACTATCTCCTAAGGTTAAAGAGAATCATTATGGAGAAAATTGGATTTACCACCACCATACCAATCGAAATCCTTCATGCTGCTCAGAAAGTACCTGTGGACCTGAATAACGTCTTTATCACCAGCCCAAATCGCAAGGAACTCATTGAACAGGCTGAGATACAAGGGTTTCCCAGAAATCTCTGTGGATGGATTAAAGGAATCTTCGGGATAGTACGGCAAAATAATATCAAAACCGTGATCGGGGTAACTCAGGGAGACTGTAGTAATACCCAGGCATTGATGGAGGCCCTTCAGGAAGAAGGGGTTACCGTAATACCCTTCTCTTATCCCTATGATCGGGATCGTGACCTTCTGCAGTTAAGCTTAAAAAAACTGATGAGCTACTTGGGAGTAAGTACGAATGAGGTTCTCATTGCTAAAAGCGTTTTGGACAGAATAAGAAGTAAGGTTCACGTAATCGATGGAATGACCTGGCAGGATAATAAAATCAGTGGCGAAGAGAATCACTACTTTCAGGTTTCTTGTAGTGACATGAACCAGGATTGTGAGAAATTCAAAAAAGAAGTTTACCAATTTATAGAAAAAGCAAGGCTTCGAAAGAGATTTAAAGAAAAGATCAGATTGGGATACATTGGTGTTCCTCCCATCTTTACTGATTTATATCCATACCTTGAGACCTTAGGTGCCCGGGTAGTATTTAATGAAACACAAAGGCAGTTCAGTATGCCCTTTCAAACTGAGTCCATTGTTGAACAATATCTCCACTACACATATCCGTATGATATCTTCGCCCGCATCACAGACATTGAGAGGGAGATAAAAAAAAGAAAGATCGATGGATTGATCCACTATGTTCAATCCTTCTGTTTCAGGCAGATAGAAGACCTTATTGTGAGGAGGAAGATCAAAGTCCCTGTCCTTACCCTCGAAGGTGATAAGCCTGCCCCCCTGGATGCGAGGAGCAGGATGAAAATTGAAGTTTTTTTAGAGATGCTTTTCAGTAGGAAGGAAAAGGAGAAGATACGTGGGATTAAACGGCAAAGATGATTAGAAACATTTAGGCATTTTTTAAGACGATCCCTTCAATTACATTTGCCACATCTTCACATTTATCAATTGCGGTTTCAATATTTTCGTAAATCTCTTTCCATTTGATGATCTCCACTGGATTCGTGCAGCATTCAAACAGATCACCAATTGCTGTTCTTTGAATGACATCCCCCTCATTTTCGAGTCGATTAATTTCAATACAATGATGGAGGATAGAATCAGATTTCCTAATATTTCTCAAACGGGAGATTGCCTCAACTACCTGTTCCACTGCCCTAAAGAGAATAACCGTGAGCTTGATCGACTGCTTGGTTGGTTGATTAATCTTAAAGATATGCATCCTGACCGCAGAAGATTCTATGAAATCCAGAACATCATCCAATTTGCTGATCAGGGCGTGAATATCCTCCCGGTCAATAGGGGTAAGAAAGGTGGTATTGAGCTTTTCTATGGTTTCGTGTGTGATGATATCTCCTTCATGCTCAATTACCCTGATGGCTTCGACCTTATCAGTTAATTTTTGTGGTTGAAAATCCTCCATCAGATTGAGAAATTCCTTTGCCCCTTTCAAAAGATTCTGAGAGCTTAATTCAAACTGGTCAAAAAACCTGAGTTCCTTGGGGAATATTTTCACGTTTTAAAACCTCATCTCATGAGTTCACCCTATCATATTCATAGACCATACTTATGGGGAGGGTAAAAGTCAAGGGCATAAATCAAATGTTTAAAATTCTTGACTTATTCTTCAGTTTTGCTAAATAAGGGATGGGCATTTTAATTTAACAGAGGAGATAGAGGATGATTGGGAAGCAGATTAGATTAGAAAGGATCATGGATCGGAATTCGGGCAAAACTGTGATTATCCCCATGGATCATGGGATCAGCAGCGGACCTATAAATGGTCTTATTGACATGAAGAAGACAGTTGCAGAGGTTTCTGAGGGCGGGGCAAATGCCATTGTCATCCATAAGGGATTAGTGGAGACCGGACACCGGAAAAGAGGTAAGGATCTCGGTTTGATTATCCATCTCTCCGCAAGCACAAGTCTTTCTCCTGATCCCAATGCCAAGGTTCTGGTCTGCACCGTTGAAGAGGCAATAAAATTAGGAGCAGATGCTGTTTCTATCCATGTGAACATCGGGGCGGATGATGAAAAGGAGATGTTAAAAGACTTTGGTAGAGTCTCAAAGGAGGCAAAGGAATGGGGAATGCCTCTCCTGTCCATGGTGTACACAAGAGGCCAGAAGATCAAAAACGAGTATGATGCCAAGGTGGTTAAACACGCTGCCCGGGTAGGGGCGGAACTTGGTGCAGATATCGTTAAGGTCCCCTATACCGGTTCACCAGAGAGTTTCAGAGAAGTCGTGGAAGGCTGCTTTGTACCAGTGGTAATTGCCGGTGGGCCCCAGATGGAGACTGATCGAGATGTACTGCTGATGGTCAAGGGTGCGATGGAGGCAGGTGGTAGTGGTGTTTCAATCGGCAGAAACGCATTCCAACATACAAAGCCATCCCTGATTGTGAAGGCAATCAGTAAGATCGTGCACGGGGGCTCTTCAGTGGAAGAGGCGTTAAAGATTGTAGCGAGGTAGTATGAAAACTGTCTGGATAAAAGCTGTCCCCTATAAAAAGGAGATCATAACCACCGCCTTAGAGTCTGGCGCCGATGGGGTTTTGGTTCCTCGAGGCTTTAGTGAAAAGGCAAAAAAACTTGGGGTTATTAAAACCATCTCAGAGGATGGAGATCTTAAGCTGGGCGAAGAGGTGGTGGAGTGGGAGATCAAAGGTAAAGAGGATGAGGCTGAAATCCTCAAGCTTGCCAAAGCAAAGCTGGTAATCGTAAAGACTAAGGATTGGACAATAATCCCATTGGAAAATCTCTTAGCCCAGACTTCTGGATTGATTGCAGAGGTAAAGGACAGCAAAGAGGCCCAGACCGTAATTAAGGTTCTGGAAAAAGGTGTGGATGGGGTGCTCTTGAATACCCAGGACTTGAATGAGATAAAGGCAACTGTCAATGCCTTAAAATCAAGCGAGGAATCATTCAGCCTGATAAAGGCAAAGGTAACCAGGGTAGAACCTCTGGGCATGGGTGATCGGGTTTGTGTAGATACCTGTTCTAATATGGGTCTGGGTGAGGGTATGCTTATTGGTAATAGCAGCAGTGGCCTGTTTTTAGTCCACTCAGAGTCCTCGGAAAATCCCTATGTCGAACCGCGCCCTTTCAGGGTAAATGCTGGGCCAGTCCACGCCTATATCAGTGTTCCCGGAGGGAAGACGCGATACCTGTCAGAACTCAAAGCTGGCGATGAAGTGAATATCGTGAATCATCAGGGAAACTCAGTAAAGGCGATTGTTGGTAGAATCAAGATTGAAAAACGTCCTCTCATGCTGATTGAGGCGGAGGCTGATGGAAAAACCATCTCTGCAATCCTGCAAAATGCAGAGACTATACGACTCACTCAACCTGATGGAACGCCTCTTTCAGTGGTGGAACTCAAAAAGGGGAGTGAAATCTTGGCCTACCTTGAAGAACCAGGCAGACACTTCGGAATGAAGATTAAAGAGACAATTATGGAGAGGTAAGGATTTATAGTACTCAAGATTTATTCCTCTGATAGAAGTTCGTCAATGGGTAACTTTTAAACTGAAGCTCAGTCTATATTACCTCAAGCATTTTCTCCTGAACCTCCCACAACTTCTTGTAAATTCTATATAAATCATGATGGAATCTGATTGCCCAAAAACTCTCCCAGGGCTTCGAAAAAAAATAGGGGGCAGCTTTTCTCCAGTTCAATTTACCATTACCATCAACCAGTTTGTTATACCTCACCAAACTTTCACTAAAAACATCAGAGACTATCCTGACTGCAATAAAAGGTAAATTTAACTTTTTGGCAACCTTGGCTACCCCTCCACTCTCCATTTCAACAGCAATGACATCAAATATAGTGCGGATCTTCTCTTTTGTATTTTTTTGATAAATAAATCTATCAGTTGAAAGAATATTTCCCTGATAAACAGGAAATGATGATCCTTTCAGAGCAGCATATACCTTTTCCTTCAACTCTCTATCAGGATAAAAAACCTCCTTTTCTCCATCTTCAAAATGAGCAATGCCATTTCGTTTGAGAATAATCTCATCTGCAATAATAATATCCCCTTTAGAGAGGTCTTCCTTTACTGCACCACATGAACCTGTGGAGATCAAAATCTTTGGTGAGAATCTCTGAACCATCTCTAAAGCAAATGAACTTGCACGAGAGATTCCAACTCCTGCCTCTCCTACTACCAGCTCTTTTTCTTTATATCTACCCCTTATGAACGCTGTTCTTTCTATTCTCCCTTCTTCCACTGCCAGGACCTTCTTCTTTAGATACCTCACCTCCCCTTCCACTGCGGCAATTATTCCTATTGGTCTTTCATCATCCATCTTCAATATCCATCACTCAAGAGGTGAAGATTGCCAATCCTAACATTACTCAATCCCTTCTTTTCCGCTATATCCTTACACTTAAAAGCGTGACTCTTTGAGGTTGCAGGAAGGTCACTTAAATAGAAATGAGGGTAAAAAGCAAGAAGTACATACGGAATACTAGGATCTGTATCAGCGATAAAATTAGAGATAGCTTCGACCTCCTTTTCATCCACATATCCTGGTACAAGTAAGGTGCTGGCAATAAGGAGAGGAGGAATTGGTCTTTCCTTTATCCTTTCAGCCACCATTCTAAAATTGTTAAGAGTCCTTTGATTGGATACACCGCAGAGTGCATAGGAAAGCTCTTCGCTGAAAGTCTTCAGATCAAGTTTGATACAGCCTCCTGAAGAAAGGGAAATGGTTATCATCTCTTCAAGATAAGCAGGATTCATTCCACCATTGGTCTCCCAGCAGATTCTAAGGATTTTCCCCTTATTCTTCTGGAGTGCTAATTTGGAGGTTAACAGGGCATGGGGAAGTTGAGGACTGGGATCACCTCCAAAGAAACATATACAGGCAGTGTCCCTATCTACTGCCTCCGCCAGATGTTTTGCACTGAGTCGCCTTGTGCTGAAGATATCTTCCCGGTAGTGCCAGTTCTGGCAAAAGAGGCAGTTGAAGGAGCAGGCCTGATAAAAGACTGCAAGATTCTTAAAGCCATACTCTGGTCCTTTCCTGTAAGCATATCGGGGATAACCAGACCCTATACCCCCTGGGCAGACCCAATCAGCCACACAATTAGTTGGTAGTGGATCATAATACCAGGAAAGATTCCCTTCAGTAACACTTCCTCCATTTATACGACCTCCCTGATTTGAACGAAGACCGCAGTAGCTTATCTCCCCTTGCTGCATACCGCATTCATGGAAACAGAGGTTGCAGGACAATCCTTCTTTGCTTGTAGGGGCTTTGCAGGGGAGTTTAAAGCTTTTACGGCTTTGGTGGTGGATCTTCTCGATCGATGGCCATACCTTATCAAAGTATTTACGGATGCAGGAGAGGCAGAATCCTATAGTCCTGGATATAGTAACAGATGCTCTTTCGCAGATTCCACACCTTCCCATGTGATCTATCTTTGCGTGGTGGGATTCATTTTATAAAAATGAGCAGTTTAATGTCATACTCAGGACTAAATACAGCAACCCTCTTTACAATGGGCCACTGGACGTATCATATAGCGTTTCATATCTGCACCCCCTTTCTTAGGAATAAAAACCTATCTCTCATACTCATGAATAATGTATTTACTCTATCACTTTAAAAACTATTTTTCAACATTTTTAACCCTTCTTTCATAGCATTGAGTGATGTTATTTAGGAAGTTCTTCTTCGTAGAGGGGATCAGCTATATAAAGGAGGGGTGAATCTGAAAGGTTAATTACTTTTACTTCTTTCAGTTTTTTTCCTTTCCCATCATAACAGATTTCTACTTTAGGACGAAGCAGCTGTCGGGCATTGGTCTTAATTACCTTTCCAATCATGTGGTTGTTCAATTTGACATAGCAATTGAGAGGAAAGACCGAGACTTGTGAGAGAAGGGCTTTGATAATCCTGGGAGAGAAGAAACCTTTCTGTTTCTCCACGATCATTTTGACGCCTGCATAGGGATGGAATCTCTTCCTGTGAGGTCGAGAATTTATCAGGGCCTCGTATATATCAACTATTCCGATAATTTTGGCAAACTCTTGGATCTCATCTCCTTTAAGTCCTCGCGGATACCCCTGTCCTCTCTCCCTTTCATGTTCTTGATAAATGATTTCTGCCATCCATTCAAATTCTCTTCCCTGCAACAATACAGTCTCGTAACCATATCGTGGATGCTTCTTTAAGACTTGGAACTCGTTTTCAGTAAGTGGGCTTTTCTTATAGAGAATTACTTCCGGCACTCTTGTTATCCCGATCTCATGAAAAAGGGCAGTGGTACCTAATTTTATCAATTGATCCTGATCATAATTGAGTGTAACCCCCATTTTTATTGAAAATATGGCAGTATTAACAGAATGGTGTATAAAGAAATCTCTCAGATATTGAAGCTCAACAGCCCTCTCGTAGAGACTCTCGAGGAGCTGATAGGACTGGACAATTCTTTCAATCGACTTCATGCCGTGATTAGGGTCAAAAGGCCTCTTACCCTTAGCATTGTCCATGACTTTTTCTACAAACTGGCAAACCTCTTTATAGATTCGAGCTGCTTCTGAATCAACGTCATTCTCCTGGAGAGATGGTAATGAAATTGCATTACCTTCTTTAGAGGCTTTCATCTCTTCTTCTCTAATTAAGTCGCTCAGCTTAACCATGGTATTGTTTAAAAAGTCAGCCTATAACAAAAATATCGAGTGTTAATTCGTTTGGGATATTGACTTAGATCCATTTTGATATCTCATAAGTCCATCAAAAATAGAGAAAGCGATAAGGTCAAGATAACCTTCCTCATGGAGTCTTTTGCCTTCATCTTTATGAGTTATAAAAGAAACCTCTACCAGGATGGAGGGCATTTCTGCCCCAATTAGGACGTAAAATGGACCTCGCTTAACCCCCAGATTCTTTACCTTCGGATAACGTTTAGACAGACTCTTAAAAAGTGAATCCTGAATGCATCCAGCAAGTAAGCTGGACTCATTTATCTTTGAGTTCAAGAGCAGGTCATTTAAGATGAGTTGAAGATCCGTGAGATTCTTCTTGGTAGCAGCATTCTCTCGAACTGCCACGTTTAAGGCATCCTCATCAGACGCATAATTAAGAAAATAGGTTTCAATCCCATTCCTTTGTCGATTGAAACTGGCGTTGGCGTGAATGGAGATAAAAAGGTCCGCTTTTTTAGCATTAGCAATTGCCGTCCTTTCTTCCAGAGGAATAAAAATATCATTCCCCCTGGTCATGATAACACGGTAGTTGGTATTTTCTTTTAACTTAGCCTCAAGCTTTTTAGCAACACGTAAGACCGCATCCTTCTCTTGAAGCCCTTTAAATCCAATGGCTCCTGGGTCTTTGCCACCATGGCCGGGGTCAATCACCACTGTCAAGGGAGATATTGCTGGGGGTGTTTTATCGGATGGGACCTTTTCTTCTTTTGGCTTTTTCCCCAGCTCCTCAACTTCTTTTTCCTCTAACTCTTTTTTACCAAGGATATCAATAACTAATCGCGAAGGGTTCTCGAGTGAAAATATTTTATATTCGCTCCTTTCCTCGAGATCCAAAACCACCCTCACCGTATCCTTATCCTGAATTCCACATCGAACCCCGCGGAGCAAACCGTCTTTAATGGATATCGGCTCCTTCAATGCTGAAACCATTTGAACATGAAAGAGGTCGAGGTAAAGCCGAGCAGGATGACCGAGTTTCTTATCTTCGTTTAAGAGGTGAGCCTTATAGGTAAAATTTCCATCAGAGTCAATAACCACCCTTGTGTAATTAGGGTTAGACCAGTAACGAATTTCCTTAATCAGATTAAGTTTATTGTGAGTTTCTTCAAGGTGAGCGGAAGGGGAGAAAAGAACAGAGACAAGAAGGCAGAGGAGAATATAATTAAGGGATCGGTGCCATGCTCTCAACTATCCAATCTCCATCAGTTTGTTAAAGTACGGAGAAAGTCTATCATAGGTATCATGTAAAGATTCAGGAATTATTGATGAATCGGCTAAGATCGGCATAAAGTTGGTATCACCTGTCCAGCGCGGGACGATATGAAGATGGAGATGATCTACAATCCCTGCACCGGCGATTTTCCCCAAGTTCATACCAACATTGAACCCTTGGGGCTTCATTACCTTGCTCAGCAGTGTGATCGATCTGCGTAAGGTTAAAAAAAGATTGGTAACTTCATTTTCAGGTAAATCGAGAAGATCAGCGGTGTGCCTAATTGGTGCGATTAAAAGATGACCGCAGGTATAAGGAAATCTATTCATCATCACTAAAGAAGACTTATTCTTGTAAAGAAGGAGGTATTCCTTCTCCTTACCCTTTTCCACCTTTTGACAAAAGATACAACCTTTAGGCTTTTTATCCAGGATATAATTTATTCTCCAGGGAGACCAGATTCTTTTCATAATGCCTTCTTCTTATAGATATATGATTTCACCGAGGAGTACATCATTTACCGTTAAGACTCCTAACGAGTTTACCTTGGCAAACCTCTTGTCTGTTGGCGAACCCGGGTTAAAAAAGAGTGTCTTACCTATCCTCCGGTTGAATGGGTTATGAGTATGACCGAATACAATGCAGTCTACATCTTCAAATTCTCCTTGAATCCTCTGCTCCATACCTGAAGGAGATCCCCATCCATGGATCATTCCAATCTTAAAAGCCCCAACGCTGATAACCCTTTTCCATGGATTTATTTCTTTGATCTCTCCACTATCCATATTCCCTGTAACCAAGTATAACTCATGAGATTGAAAAATTTTTAATGCCTCCATTTCCACTACATCACCTGCATGGAGAATGATATCTGCATCGCTCAAGTGCTTAAGGAGGACATTTTCAAGCTCTAAAGGCATTGTGCGGATATGAGTATCTGATAGTACACCGATCTTCATAGACCATCACCTTTCATCAATTCCACATCGCCCCAGATTCCGAGTTTATTCCCTTTAATTATGAGAGCGCCCCTAACTCCTTCGATCTCCTGCGCATGTTTTAATCCTTTTCCTATATCTTCCTTTCCCTGAATGAGGTTGCCTACCGAGGTAGCTGCAGCATCAGCGAGTGCTGCAGATTCGGAGAAAATAGTTACAGCATCTGAACTGCCAAAACTCAATGAGTAACCAACTGTGCCTGAAGAGGTAGATACACCCAGAGGGGTATCCTTTGACCTTACCTTCAGGGCAAGCTTACCGCTTAACGGTGAATCCCCAGCAAAGATTCCAACTACGACATCGTGTAAAACATTCAAGAAGAGGTCACCTCCATTTTCTACTATCACTTCGGTTGTGTATTCAAGTAAATCTCTTCCTACACATTCAGCTATTGCACCTGCTACTGACGCCATGGGTCCCACTCCTGCTTTTTCCGCTGCTCTTAACATCTCCCTTACAACCTGTGGGGCAAACGGATCACACGGTAATGGTACCAGACTATCCTTAAAAACTGGCGATTTTTGAATGTACTCCTCAAGCTGATTTCGGTATTTAAGAACGGCTTCACTCGCCTCTTTTACCAGGGTTCTTGTTGCTGCAATGAGCAAATCAGTCTCTTTGAAAATCACGGTAAAATAGACGAGACCTTTATGCCGGCTGAGATCTCGATAGAACCTCTTCTGATAATTTTTGGTCTTCACCATGTATTTTCCAATCCCATTCAGATCTCATCATCTGATTACCAAATAACGCTTCTACCTCCCTGATGAGGAGAGGAGAAGGTTCTACGCGGAATTCAGAATCTAAGGATATCACCGTTTCGTTCTTTTCAGGGATGATTACATGAAGATAGGCAGGACATTCTCCTGGATAAGTCTTGATTAACTCTTTCAGTTTTAAAAGGCTTTCCGTATTCACATGCTCAAGGCTGAGATTAAAGTGTACACTCCTGACCTTTTTGCTCATGATTTCACCCAGAGGGCGTATCTTTGAAGCAATAATTTTAACCTTTTCCTCATCCCCCCTCCCTAAAGAACCTGTAACAAATAGAGGTTCATCGCTCTTTAAAAGGTTTGAGACTTCCTTATAGAGATCTGAGAAAACAACAATTTCAACGGTACCCTGGAGATCCTCCAGGGTAACAAATGCCATTCGGTCGCCCTTCTTGGTGCTGATCTCTTTGATAGATCTCACCATTCCCCCAATCCTGACCCCCTTCTCATTTTTCTGAGAAGAGATTCTCGCACTATCTGTGTTCGTATACCTCTCAATAAATTCCTTATAGGGGGCAAGAGGGTGGCTCGTAATATAAAATCCCAATGTCTCTTTTTCATAGGCAAGGAGCTCATTATCGCTCCACTCATCAATTTCCAGGTATTTAAAATCTCTCTTTTTTTTCTGGTCAGAAAACAGTTGAAACATGTTGATCTGTCCGTTTGCCTGATCCTTTTGTACATTCTGCGAATACTCTATGGCATCTTCCAAAACAGCCATTAATCTTGAACGGAATACCTTCGTGCAATCAAAGGCACCACACTTAATAAGGCTTTCAGTCACCCGTTTGTTTACCTTCCTTGAATCCACCCTTCCGCAAAAGTCATAGAAAGAAGTAAACTTTCCCTTTGATTCCCTTTCATTAATGATTGTTTCGATCGCCGCATTACCCACATTTTTAACACCTGCAAGGCCAAAGCGAATCCGGATTTCAATTACGGTAAAATCCCTGTAACTCTCATTAATATCTGGTGGTAAAATCTCAATTCTCCTCTCCCGGCACTCTCCGATATGTTTAGCTATCTTATCTTCATTTCCTATCTCACAGGTTAGGAGTGCAGACATGAATTCAACAAGATAATGGGCTTTAAGATATGCGGTCTGATAGGCAATAATCGCATATGCAGCACTGTGGGACTTATTAAACCCATACCCTGCAAAATGGATCATCAGGTCGAACAACCTCTCAGCCCTTGATGGATTGATTCTCTTTTCCATAGCCCCTTTTAAGAACTTCTCCTTAAGTTCTCTCATTTCTTCTGGCTTTTTTTTCGACATAGCCCGCCGGAGCAGATCAGCATCACCCAGGGTAAAGTTGGCTACCGTATGTGCGATCTTCATAACCTGTTCCTGATAGAGGATAATACCGTATGTATCCTTCAGGATTGGTTCCACTTCAGGAATCTCATATTCGATAGGTACTTTACCATGTTTCCTTTTGATAAAGTCCTCAACCATACCACTCCCTAAAGGTCCCGGACGATACAGGGCGAGAAGCGCGATAATATCTTCGATATTTTCCGGCTTCAACTTGATGAGGAGATCTTTCATTCCTGAACTTTCCAGTTGAAATACTCCATCTGTTTCTCCTGCGCTTAAAAGTTGATAAGTCTTGGGATCGTCTAAGGGTAAATTGTTTATGTCGAGCTCAACGGGGCTTGATCTTTCTTTGAGGTACTTAAGAGTTTTATCGATCACGGTAAGGGTCTTTAGGCCCAGAAAGTCAAATTTGATTAAGCCGATCTTTCCGACCTCATTCATAGCATATTGAGTCACAACTTCTCCGTCTTGCCCTCGATACAGAGGAAGATATTCCGTTAATGGTTTATCTGAGATAACTACACCGGCAGCATGAGTAGAGGCGTGGCGGGGGAGACCTTCTAAAGATTTCGCTAGATTGATCAGCAGCTTCACCTGTTCGTCATTTTCGTAGAGTTTTTTCAATCTTGGTTCTTGTTCCAAGGCTTCCCCTAAGGAAATATTCAGGATATTGGGGACAAGCTTGGCAATCTTATCTACATCTTTGTAGGGTAAATCCAGCACTCTTCCAACATCCCGGATCACACCTTTAGCCTGCATCTTTCCAAAGGTAATAATTTGGGCAACATTTTCTTTACCATATCGAGTGCTCACATAGTCGATTACCCCATTTCTTCCATCCATACAGAAATCAATATCGATATCTGGCATGCTGACCCGTTCAAGGTTTAAAAATCTCTCAAACAGGAGATCATAGAGTATAGGATCAAGTTCGGTTATCTTCAGGGCATAGGCAACGAGACTCCCAGCAGCTGAACCTCGACCTGGGCCAACCGGTATATTTTTTTTCTTAGCATAATTAACAAAATCAGCCACAATCAAGAAGTAACTCGAGAAACCAGCCGTCTTGATCACTGTAAGCTCGTATTCCAGTCTTTTTCCGTATTCCTCCTTTAAACGATTGTAGTCAGGTCGTTTACGATAGTTGGGATGACTCAATCTTTCTGCCAATCCTTCCCGAGCTAAATTTTCCAGATAACTATCCAAATTCTCTCCTTCTGGTATGGAGAAATCAGGGAAGTGGTTTTCATAAAAACTCAGCTTTAGGTTACACTTCTCTGCAATCTCCATAGCATTCTTAAGAGCCTCTGGACAATAACGAAAGGAGGAGGCAATCTCATCAGGCGATTTAAAATAAAGCTCGGTGCTTTCGAATCTCATACGATCAGGACTTGAGAGCGTCTTTCCTGTCTGAAGGCAGAGGAGAACCTCGTGTGCATTAAACCCATCCTTTTCCAGGTAGTGACAGTCATTCGTGGCAACTAAGGGCAAAGAGAGCTCGCGGTTTAAATCCAATAATCCTTGATTAGCCCTTGATTGTTCCTCTATTCCGTTCTCCTGGATCTCCAAATAAAACCTGTTGTCTGAAAAGATGTGCTTAAACTCTTCGCATACCTTCCTTGCCCTATCCATCCTTCCCTGAATAATGAGACTAGGAATTTCTCCGTGGAGACAGCCACTCAAGGCGATCAATCCATCGTGATATTTTTTAAGAAGTTCTTTGTCTACCCGAGGTCGATAGTAAAAACCTTCAAAATAGGCAGCACTCACCAGTTTGAGGAGGTTCTTATACCCAGTCTCATTTTCTGCTAAAAGCGTAAGATGAAAAGAGGTGTCAGCTAATCCTCGAGAATCTTTCTCAAATCTACTACCCGGGGCTACATAAACTTCACAACCGATTATTGGTTTAATTCCAGCCTGATAGGCTTTTTGATAGAACTCGATTGCCCCAAAGAGATTTCCGTGATCGGTCATGGCCAGTGCTCTCATCTTATATGTATTTGCCTTAGAGAAGAGATCGTCCAGTCTGATTGCCCCATCTAAGAGGCTATACTGAGTATGAAGATGGAGATGGACAAATTCTTGAGAGCCCACGATTACTCCCATTCAATGGTGCTTGCGGTATTATTCCAGTCGATAATTGGGGGCCTCTTTGGTAATGATTACATTATGCACATGACCTTCTTGAAGACCAGATGGGGTTATCCTGATAAAGGTAGTCCTTTGTTTAAGTTCTTTTATATCCCGACAACCCACATAACCCATACCAGCACGCAATCCTCCGATCAATTGATAAATACTGGAAGACAAACTCCCCCGATAGGGAACTCTCCCTTCAATTCCTTCCGGGACAAACTTTGTTTCTTCTTCTCCACATTGACCATAACGGTCTTTGCTTCCCCTTTTCATCGCTTCTATGGAACCCATACCTCGATAGACCTTATAACTTCTTCCCTGATAGAGAACGATTTCTCCAGGACTTTCATCAGTTCCTGCAAACAACCCCCCGATCATTACGGTATCCGCACCAGCTGCGATAGCCTTGGTTATGTCTCCTGAAAACTTGACTCCTCCATCGGCAATAATTGGTATCCCATATCTCTTTGCCACCTTGTAACACTCCTGGATTGCAGTTATTTGGGGCACCCCTACACCAGCAATTACCCGTGTAGTGCAGATGGAACCTGGCCCCATCCCCACTTTAATTGCATCCACACCCGCCTTAATTAAACTCATCGCTCCTTCAGATGTAGCCACATTACCTGCAATCAATTCACACTGAGGAAAATTCTTTTTGGTATCTTTGATTGCTTCAATTACATCCTTCGAATGGCCATGCGCAGTGTCAATCACAATCACATCTACTTTGACTTTAATGAGTGCTTCTACCCGTGCTTCACGATCTGGACCTACACCTACTGCCCCACCAACCCGCAACCTCCCGAGATGGTCCTTGGAAGAGTTTGGGTATTTCTTCATCTTCTCGATATCTTTAACCGTAATCAGACCCTTAAGATTATTCCTTTTATCCACAACAAGGAGTTTCTCAATCCTGTTCTTATGGAGGAGTTTCTTAGCCTGTTCTAACGTGGTACCCTCTGGGGCGGTAACGAGCCTTTCCTTAGTCATAACTGAGGATATCTTCTCGTTCAGATTGGTTAAGAATCTCAAATCCCGATTAGTAAGGATGCCCACAAGTTTTCTCTCTTCTACTACAGGAAAACCTGAAATTTTATACCGGGACATAAGTTCAATGGCTTCAGAAATTCTCTGATTAGGGTTAACGGTAATGGGATCAACAATCATCCCACTTTCAGATTTCTTTACCTTATCAACCTCAAGAGCCTGTGCCTCGATAGATAAATTACGGTGTATTACGCCAATACCTCCTTCTCGTGCCATTGTTATAGCAGTCTGAGATTCAGTAACGGTATCCATAGCTGAACTGACCAGAGGGATAGCAAGTTTTATTGTCGGGGTAAAGTGTGTGGATACATTTACATCTTTTGGCAAAATCTCGGTCTTGGCTGGTAAAAGAAGCACATCATCGAAAGTCAGGGCCAATGGAAAATCCTCTTTTTTCATCTTTTTTATCCTGTCTAAGATTTTTTGAAAACCTATCCCAATTTCGTTGGGTTGTCAAGGGATTCAAGCAACTCGATAACAATCCCTTCTAACAGTCCAGAATCGCATACCGATATATTTTCAGCCTGAAACATTTCCAATATCTGAGTCAGAATGATACATCCAGGCACAATTACCTTCCCCCTTCCCTTCTCCAAACCAGGAAGCATTTCCCTTTCTTTTTCCTTAAGCGTGATTAAACGACTAAATATATCCTTAACTGAATCCTTCGTCAGCAAAAAACCATTAACCTTTTCAGGCTGATATTTCATTAATGCCTGATCCATGGCAGCAAGAGTGGTTACTGTCCCTGCTGTACCAATGAGAGAAAACTTTTTACCTTTAGACTGATGCGTGATCCTTTCTCCAGTTGGCCTTAAAGCGTTCTCTATTTCACCCTCTATTGTTTCCAATTCTCCCTTGAGGGGTGGATCAGAATGTATCCAATCTGAAAGAGTAACCACACCGAGATCCACGCTCTCTATCATCTTTACCCTTGCATCCTCGCAGTAAATAAACTCCGTGCTTCCTCCACCAATATCAAAGATTAACCACTCCCCTTTCCTATTTCCTTTTTGAAAGATGAGTTCTACACCCTTTAATGTAAGCATGGCTTCTTCTTTACTACTGATTACCTTTATAAGCAGGCCACACTCATTTTTTACCATCGTTAAAAACTCAGGGGTATTTGCTGTCTTACGAACTACGCCAGTTCCAACTGCTGAGTAGCGCATAACCTTATTTTCCTTCATCTTGCGGGTGAATGATGTTAGGGTTTTAATCCCGCGATCCATAGCTTCATCACTGATCATTGAGGATAAATGATAACCCTCTCCCAGACGGACGATTTCTCTTTCCATTATGATAGGGATAAACCCATTTCCCCTTTTCCTTTCAGCAATCAGCATCCGGAAGGTATTTGTTCCAATATCAATGGCAGCTATACGATTCATATTTAAAACTTATGAATAATTATTCAAAAAAATATTTCTGAGCTTTGAAGAACTCTACTCTCAGCACCTCTTTTAAAAGTCTGACAACCTTTCTTTCACAAGAGACTTTATATGACAGGTGTCATTCAAAAGTTCTATAATCCACTTCTCATCTCGATATTCAAAGATATTGATGGAACAAGTATCCTGTCTGATATCCCAGAATCGACTTAATGGTAATTTTAGGACATTCAATATTATCACCTTGCAGACCACCCGATGTGAGATAATTCCAACTGTTTCTTCTGGATGCTTCTTCATCAACTGCTCCAAGGCCTTAATTGATCTGTCTTCAACCTCCTTTAAACTTTCACCGCCTGAGAACTTCATTTTTTGCGGATCGGTCTTCCAGATATGATAGAGACCCTTATACCTTTCTCTCACCTCACTCAAAGGGATCCCCTGCCATTCACCGAAATTGATATCAGTAAAACCTGGCTCTTCAACAACAGGTGAGGTTTTAATCTGTGCAATCCTTTCTGCGGTAACCCGAGCCCTGCTTAAGGGACTGGTATAGATTACCTTTATTGCCATCTCTTTTAAAGCCTTTCCTGTTGCTTCAGCCTGTTTTACTCCTGTGGTGTTGAGTTTTACATCGATCCTTCCTCGAAACACCTCTTCCTGGTTCCAATCTGTCTCCCCATGTCTCACCAGTATTATCCTGCTCATCTTTCAAAGTCCCCTTTTAAACCTTCCTTGTATTGTCTCTGAATATATGGTAGATTTTTTCAACAAATAATCAAGACCATTTTTTGAAAAAGGTGCATCTTATCTCTTGCCATCGAGACCATAAATTTAACAAAACGCTTTCCCCAGATTAAACGCTATCGCGAACTTCTCCTTCACCCCTTTGAAAAAAAGGAGATAATTGCCTTAGAAGGGATAAATATAAAAGTAAACAGGGAAGAAGTTTTTGGAATCTTAGGACCGAATGGAGCAGGGAAAACCACCCTGATCAAAATTCTGTGTACCTTAGTTTCACCGAGCGAGGGCAAGGCTATGGTAAATGGCCTGGACGTGGTTAAGCAGGGTCGTATGATAAGGAAATCAATTGGCTACATCATCAGTGATGAAAGGAGCTTTTACTGGAGGCTTACGGGTAGACAGAATCTGAGATTTTTTGCCACATTGAACAATCTCGCCGGGAGTAAGGCTGAACAGCGCACTGAACAAGTGCTGGCACTGACGGACCTTAAGGAAGAGGCTGATAAGATGTTCAAGGACTACTCAACCGGGATGAAACAAAAACTGGCCATTGCCCGGGGATTACTCACTGATCCCGAGATCGTCTTAATGGATGAGCCTACCCGTAGTCTTGATCCCTCTACTGCCCAGCACATCCGAAATTTTATTCGTGAGAAGCTCGTCAAGGAAAAAAAGAGGACGGTCCTCATCGCCACCCATAATCTCCAGGAAGCGGAAGAACTGTGCAATCAGGTTGCCATTATGTATCAAGCCAAAATTAAGGCGTGCGGGGCATTACCTGAGATAAGAAAAATGATTTATCAACGACCTCGTTACGTACTTTGCCTTCGGAGGTTCCCCGATGAGCTGAAGAATATTTGGGAAGGATTTACGATTGGCATGAGAATTATTAATTATTACTATGCACCTGAGGGTCAGATCAACCTCGAGATCGAACTGGAAGATGAAAGGGAAATACCCAGGATGATCGAGACTGCAGTGAATAAAGACACCTATTTCAGAGAGGATAAGATCTTCTTCTGCGAGTCTCACCATCTCAAGACCCATATCATTTACCACTAACCAGACCGGTCTTTCCGGATGGAGGAGCAGATTTAAATTTCCTTCTTTTTCATGGAGGAGTCTGGGAATACGGGCACGATAAGAAGGTGATATTTCCACCGTCTAAACTCTCACAACGTAGGTGTCGGCAATCTTGTCGTGCCATCCTTGCCGGTTAGGATCGACGGCTATCCAGAAAAATCCAAAGGAGAGGAAAATACCTGAGGCAAGATAACCTACCCACCGTAAAAATGCCTGCCCATAGCTGAGAGGTTCCCCATTGGTCTGAACCACTTTGATATGGCAGATTAGCTTCCCAATAGTCTGTCCTATAGAGCCAATGAAATAGGTATAGTAGACCATAGTCATGATAATAACGGTGAGAGAATAGGGAAACGGGATGATCTCACCTAATCTTTCAAAATAATCTCCCTCGCCAGGTGAATAAGTCACTCCAACGGCAAGAGCACCAATAGCCAAGAGCAATAACGAAATGAAATAGATTATAACGTTATCAATGGCAAATGCTAAGAAGCGTATCCAGAAGCCCCCTTTTTTAATGTTCCTAACTTCAGATTGATTTGACGATTCGGGTTTGATCTCATTTTTTAATAAGTCATTTAACTTCGTATCCTCGATCTCCTTGAGTGATTCACGGATCAATTCCATAGTGCGGCTGAGATCAGGTTGCGGATAACGTGTTACACCTGTATCTTCACCACAATTCTTGCAGATCTCAAAATCATCAAAACTCACAAACCCGCACTTAGGACATTCCATCTTATCCCATCTCTACTTTTTTTGTAAGTTTACCAAGAATCGGGGAGCAAATCAAGGATCAGCCCAGATCCCCCCATTCATACTGGATGATACTTAATAAGGTAATACCAGCAGTCTCAGTGCGAAGGATTCTATTCCCCAGATGGATCGGGATACATCCTTTTCTCTTAAAGCAGTTAATCTCATCTGGAGAAAAACCTCCTTCTGGACCGATAAGGAAGCAGATCCCGGCAGGCTGGGGCATCCCCCGTAACACGTCTTTAATCTTTCTCTCTCTTTCCTCTTCCCAGAGGACAATTTTTAAAAAACTATCCTTTAAATTATCAACCTCATTAACCATATCTTCAAAGGGTAAAGGAGCTCTCACTTCAGGAACTCTGGTTCTTCCTGACTGTTGTGCTGCTGATAGTGCAATCTTCTCCCAGTGAGAAACCTTTTTGGATAAGGTGCTATCTTTCCATCTCGGAATGGTTCGAGAAGAAAAAAAGGGCCAGATACCGCTTACCCCCAGTTCGGTTGTCCCTTTCACAATCAGATCCATCTTTTCTGATTTGGGTATGCCCTGAATCAGGATCAACTCAAGAGGTGATTCTACCAGAGGACAAGACTCTCCCATTATCCTCACCGCAACTTGATCTTTAGAAACTTTTTCAATCTCTCCCCCATACTCCTTGCCGCTCCCATCAAAGAGCAAAACCCCATCACCCAGCCTAAGTCTCAATACCTTAACGATGTACCTTGCCTCTTCACCTCCAACCATGCTGAGTTTTCCTATCGGGCTAACTCTTTTTAAGAATAAACGGTGCATACCTATAGTGAAGGTTATATATCCCCTTTACCCCTCCTGAATATACTAAATAGGTAAATACATATCATCCGCGGTGTATCTCCGCCTCGATTGTCATGTGCATGAGCATGGAGGAAGCTTGGAATTAGAGGTCGGGATCAGGGATGAGAGATTCGTTTCCTTTCCTTCTTTTCTCGTCCATCTCTCTCCTCAGATCTCAATCCCTAATACCTAAATATTCGTATCAAACCCTTCCCTTCCTGGATAATTTAGAATCCTTTCAGCCGCTAATGAAAGCTCAGCATCGTGATCATGATTCAGTGCAAAGACTCGGAAGTGTATCATCTTGGCAGGTATAAATTTGAAAATCTCCCTCAATGGCTCAGGGGAAGTGATACCGTTTGAAGGATTATATATATTGATCCTCTTCTCACTCTCCGTTACAGGATTTAAAGGTCTGGGGTCCTGGGTGGCAAGATCCACAATAAATTTGATCTTCTTGAGTCTGCCAGGCAGCTCTTCTCGGATCGCCCTCTCATAATCTACTGCTTGAGAAAAACCGACACCTTTCAAAGCCCGGTCAATGGTGAGTTCTGTAGAATAAGCCATCCTCCACTTAATCTTCCGAGCAATTATTTTTTTCCATTCCCTTCCAAGGTTCATCTTATACTTATCTCGTGAATGACTCCATTTCTCGACCTCCTGGAAAAAGTGCCACTCATTCAACTCCAGGTACTTATCCAGTTCTAAACGTGGGTTGTAAGGGAAGATGATTTCCATGGTTTTTTCAAAGATCTCCTGCATATGAAGGTCAATGGCACGGGTTGTTCGGTGGTAGTAGATATTTGAATAGAGATTCAAACGGGCGTTCAAAAAGCGGGTAAATGCCGAAATACCGGCCTGATGCAGGGTGAGCCCCTTATCGGTGAAGAATGAATAGTAGAGGAGTCTTTTAATATCCACAATGTCAATGGAGAACCCAGTCATGTAGGCATCTCTCTGGACATAGTCGAGATTGTCCACGGTATAGATACCGGAAAAGAGCTGCCGGCTGAATTTAAGCCATCTGGGATGGCGATGTTCTAAATCATCCGCCTTCCGGAGGAGAAAGGCGATCTGTTTGGGGTCGAGCCTTTCCCCCTTTTCAAAAGGGCCGTTCGGACTTCTCCTAATCCTTTTAATAAGGTCTCCAAGTCTTTTTACTACAATTTCCTGACCCAAAATTTCATGGGTAAGATGGTATTTACTTAAAAAGTTGATATCAAAGAAGTGGCCATAAGGACCATGTCCGACATCGTGGAGAAGACCTGCCATCCGAAAGAGTTCTTCAAAATAGTGCCGGGATGGAATATCCGGGCAAACCTGCTTGAGACTGGGATAAATATGGATGGCAAAGTCTCCAGACATATGCATGGTACCAAGTGAATGCTGAAACCGGCTATGTTCAGCTGAGGGATAGATCCAGCGCGCACTCTGGAGTTGATGGATTCTCCGAAGCCTCTGCATCCAGGGGTTATCAATTATGTCCTTTTCCGTTATCTCAGAAAGATTGTCATTTGTGGGGACAGTGAAGGAGATGTAGTTATAAATGGGATCTGCAATCAGGGCAATCCCTTGGTAGGTAGAGGGAAAGGGATCTCTATTTTTCAATTGCTGTACCTCTCGGTATCTTTTGAGTACCTGAAAATTTATATCAAAGATAAAGGTGGGGTCAAGCTAATTCAGATAAGCAAGGGTTGGTTTAGCTTGGACCGTGTCTCCCCTGTACTGCTGATCCGAATTGCAGGTATATCCTTTACCGGGCATTTGAATTCGCAGATACCGCAACCTATGCAAAGTTCAGGATCCACCACCGGTTGCTTTATTCTCATGCCCTCCCCTTTTCTGTTCGTTATCTCTTTCTCATTAAACCAGATAGCCTTTTTGGGCGTTGGACAGTGTTCCTCGCAGACAATACAATTTTTTTGAAAGGCATAAGGAAGACACCGTCCCTGATCAATAAATGCAAGCCCGATCTTCAGTTCCACTTTTTCTTTATTACTCAACCTCCTTATCGCACCGGTAGGGCATACCTGTCCGCAGAGGGTACAGTTATATGCACAGTAACCGATCTGAGGAACAAGGCGAGGTGACCAGATTCCCTCTAAGCCAGCCTCAAACAAGGCAGGCTGAAGACCATTGGTTAGGCAGACCTTTAAACACTCTCCGCACTTCACGCAGCGTTTCAAAAAATCCTTTTCCTCTAATGCCCCTGGGGGTCGGATAAGCTCAGGAGTAAATATCTTTCTGGTAGGACTTATTCGCAAGAGAGGGGCAGCAATAATCCCAGAAGAAAGTGAGATTAAAACTGCCCTTCTTCTCAAGTCAGGGGATAAAACTTTATTCGAGAAAATTTTTGAAAAGTGTATCTGAATCGCTTTTGTCGGACAGGATGCTATACAATTACCACAGAGTAAGCACTCACTCCTTCTCCACCCTATTTCTTTATCCCAATTCAAACCACCCTGACAGTCATGAAGACATCTTCCACAGCTATTGCAGTTATCTTCAATCTCTATTCTAATTGGGCTTAGAGAGGAAAAGATCCCAAGGCAAGCACCGAGGGGACAGAGATAACGGCAAAAAAACCTCTTCTGAAACAGGTTCAGGAGAAGAACGGTGAGGAAGATCAGGACAATGAAGATACTCTGATAATAGTAAGGTTGACTGAGGAAAAGAATACTATTTTTAAAACTTGAATAAACCGGATCTACCATGCGATTCATCCATTGAAAATCAAATGCGTAGAAAGTATCAAAAATGAAAAGGATCATCGAGTGAAAGGCAGGATAAATGCTCAAGGCGATGGAGCGGATGAGAAAGGATAAGGGATCGAAGATGCCTGAAAGTTGAAGAGTGAAAATGGCTGCAGTTAAAAGGAAGATCAATAGATAATATTTGAATCGGTAACTTAAGAACCTTGGGTTTTGGGTTTTGGGTTCGGGGTTCGGGTTTTTTTTAAACGAACCAATCCATTGATTTAAGGTGCCCAAAGGACATATCCATCCACAGAAGATTCTTCCCAGGAAAAGGGTAACAAGAATGGTGAGAAAAGACCAGAAGAGTGCCAGAGGAAGCAGGTGTAAAGCGCCATGGAGAGAAAAAAGGGTGGATATAAAAATGAATGGATCTAGATCAAGAAATACCTTGACTGGATAGGCGATGATATTGTTTTTATCGTAAGTGGTCCTGAGAAAAAGAAAGATAAAGAGGAGGAGGAATAGGACTTGACTCGAGATACGGTATTTTTTCATAAGAGAACAGGGTATTACAGTTCGATAGTTTTAAATCTGAGCTTTCGGTAGTCAATTGTTCCCTGCCCCATTTTCTCAGCAATCTTCAGGTACCTTAGCTCTTCACCCTTTATACCAAAGAGGTATGCACCCAGTGAGTCTACAGCAATCTGATCCATCCCAGCAATAACAATATCCATCTTTTTTACATCGTTAAGATTACCTCCTGACGGCCCATTTTTTAAAAGTACCCTGGTAGCATCCAAGATGGTAAGGGATGGTTTAAAGATAAGAGTAAAATCAGCAAGACACTGATCGATCTTCTGATGGATAAGGGAACGATTTCCTCCCAGCACTCCCATCCAGTTTTTTAAAGAGAGTGTAACGCGGGTTAGGGAATGATGTTTAGCGATAGGAATATTGATAACCTTATCTGACTCTAAAATTTCAGTATAGACTGGCCAGGACTTGAGTGCTTCTCCTCCGATCTCTACCTCCTTAAACTTCCTCTCCTCCACGTAGAAAATCTCTCCCCCTGCCGCCTTAACTGCAGCCTCAATTCCGCTTTGAACATAGCACCTCCTGGGGTCATCGCAGCTTCGATCAAATACCTTCACTCTTTTTGCGCCGGCATCAAAGCACATCCTTACCACAGTTCCAACAAGTTCAGGATTGGTGTTAGCAGCCTGTTCTGGAATTCGGTCCCATCCGATATTGGGCTTAACCACCACAATATCCCCCTGTGATACAAACCTTTTCATCTGGCCCATGCTGTCAATGGCCCTCTGAATGAGGACATTTGGAACACCACCTTTCACCATCACCAGATCAGGAACATTCTCCTTAGCCTCAAGGAGCGGCAGAGTATGAAACGGATCCACGAGGCTTGATAATGCTGCACCTCCAGTAAAAAGTAATGATTTAATAAATGTTCTCCGGTCAACCTTTTCAATCATAAAAAGCAGTAAGCTTTCCGCATTCAGCCATCAGCTTTAAATTTCACCGCCTTTCTTTAAAATTCTGATACGGTTCTCCAAACGCTGGACAAGGTTTTTTAAGTCGATCTGGAGTGAACCCAGGCTTTCTGCCCTTTTGTGGCTTAGCTTTTCTACTTCACCTTTCCAAAACTCAAGGACGCTGAGTTCTCGTTCCACCAGCTCTTTTTCTACCTTTTTCTTAAGCTCGCTAATAAGTGCCTTTTCATCAATGGTACTGGTCATGGGTATCTCCTTAAGTAGCAGTCAACATTCAGTTTTCAGGAGTTAACATAAATTGGAATTTTCTTCCCTGCTATTTTAAGATTCGACACTGATGGCTGAACGCTAACCACTGATCGCTTTTAATCTACAGCTTATATCCGATCTTGCGCAGGAATTCTCTCCGTTTAGATAAATCTTCTTTCGACTCCAGCCCTTGAGGGGTTGACCCATCAATCACACCCATGATACCTCTCCCATTACCTGTCTCTGCCACAATGAGTTCCACCGGATTTGCAGTGGCGCAATGTATGGTGCAAACTTCCGGGCAGTGCTTGATGGCATTCAGGCAATTGACTGGATAGGCATCTTTGATCAGAAGCACAAAAGTATGGCCCGCACCTATATCCCGAGCACTCCTGATTGCCACCTCCTTCAACTTTTCATCATTTCCTTCAACCCGAATCAGGCAAGGCCCAGATGCTTCACAAAAGGCTATGCCAAATTTAGCCTGGGGAACAGAATTTACCATTATTTCAAAGAGGTCTTCAGCAGTCTTGATAAAATGAGCATGGCCGATGATGATGTTGCATCCTTCAGGGATTTCCATTTTAACTGTTTTGATCTCCATCGTATCCTCCTTTTAAGACACTACATGGGGATATTAATCTTTTCTCTATCAATCTTACTTCCATAAATAAATGCATCTATTATCCCGTAAATCCAGATGATGAGGAGAAAGACGATGAGTTTCTGGATGAGAGCAGCATTTTCTTGCTGGACTTGAATTGTCAATTGGGTAATGAGATCAGAGGTAATTTCTGTCTGGTGGGTTAGGGAAAGAACCCTCACCACATCCTGATAGAGTTTGATGAAAAAGCCAATCAGAGAGAGAAGAACAATTGCAACCATAATTCCGCCTTTTACATACTGGCGATTGTTGAGTTGTCCTAATCCCGGAAAGACAAAGGCAGAAAGAAGGGTTGAAGAAATCACTTTTTTCATGTTTATTCCTAAAAATTCAGCCATCATCTTTCAGCTATCAGATTTTAAGCATTAGCTGAATGCTGATAGCTGAATGCTGATAGCTAATTCATTCGCTGCATCTTCCTCCAATTACCTTGATGGGTATCCTGATGGAGTTCGCATGTTCGGGATTTGAGGCAATCCTCTCAGCCAAACGGTCAAGTTGTTTTTCTGGCATTCCCATCTTTTTGGCAATAAGCCTTATGCTGCCAAGTATATCCTCTTTTTGGGTTAGCCTTTGTGCCTTTCCCTCAACAATTACTGCCCTCCATTTTCGATAGCTTCTGTCCGCATTGCAAATTTTAAAAACTACATGAGGATTCTTCTTTATACACCGTGCCATCCTTCCTCCTGGCATGGAACCACAGTGAATATATTCATCATCGCTGGCATAGGTAACTTCTATTGCGTATGGTTTATCCCCTTCTACACCAATCAAGGTTCCCCAAGTCCATTCCTCGATAAAGTCCCTTATTTCTTTCTCAGTCATATCACGCATAATGATTCCTCCAATTAAAAATAGCTGTTAGTGATCAGCTATCAGCCTTAAGATTAATTGATTAATTACTGAATGTTGATAGCTAATACCCTTCTATACTAAAAACATATGTTTAAAATTCTGTAGACCTTTACCCCTGCTGGTATTTTAACCTCCACCAGTTCATCCACTTCCCGCCCAATAAGTGCCCGGGCAAGGGGGGAATTGATAGAAATCTTTCCTAACCTTACATCGGCCTCATCAGACCCCACAATTCGATAAGTTATTTCCTCCCTACTTTCCTCATCTTTTAGTTGAACCGTTACACCAAAGACAACCTTTTTTGTGTCAATTTCACAGGGATCTATCACGAGAGCCTTTGCTATCTTTCCCTCCATCTCCCTGATCCTCTTCTCGAGCAGGCTCTGTTTTTCTTTGGCTGCATCGTACTCTGCATTCTCAGTCAAATCACCATGTCCTCGAGCCTCAGCAATCTCCTTAATAACTTTTGGTCTCTCTATCTCCCTTAAGCGCTTTAACTCCTGGGTCAAAGATTCATACCCCTCTCTGGTCATGGGGACTTTTTCACTCATAACATCATCCCTCTATACTTTGAAAGCTAAGTAGTGTAGATTAAAGCAGATTTATTATGATTATGCAAGCAATGACGTAAGAAGAATATATTTCGGAATGCGGATTGTATAATTTTGTGATCTACAGGGTTCTCAAAAGGATTAGTACTTGCTAATATTACAGAGAAGATACTAAGGAGGTTTTATCATGAAAATAAATGTCAAATTATTGGTTTGCTGTGTAGTAATGACAATTTTAGCTTTTTCAAAAGGTTATTCATATGGTTCACAAAATGAAATTAATTTTTACAACCAAGGAGACCATCTGGTCTTGGTAATAAATGTTCCCAGTACCGTTGCCCCCGTTGAGATGGACATATATACACCCTCAGACCACGGGAAATATCCCGTTGTAACTTTTCAGCATGGGTTCACCGCATCTATTAAAGTCTATGAAACAATATTAACCCATCTCGCAAGTTATGGTTTTATTGTAGTAGCTCCACAGATGTACCCACCAGGGAATTTTATGGCAGGACCTTCTCCCGAGGATGAAGCTGCATTGGGTGTCCAAATTGTTTTATGGTTAGAAGAAAACATTAATCATTTGATTCCAAAGAATATAAATGCTGACACTTCATTGCTCGGTCTATCAGGTCACTCCAGGGGTGGCCAAATAGCATATCGGATGGCATTTCAAATTCCTGAAAAAATCAAAGCACTATCTGGAGTAGATCCGGTAGATGGTTTGGAAATGTTTGGACAGACCTTAGCAGTAAATGGCCCTTTAACCTTTGATATCCCCACCTATATTTTAGGTACCGGTTTAGGACCAGTTCCACCACCTGATACTCAATTTGATTTGTCCTGCGCACCAGAAGAAATTGGTCATAATCATTTCTATGCAGCAAATCCCCCTCCATCATGGTATGCAGTTGCGACTGAGAATGGGCATGCGGATATGATTGATGAAGAAGATTATACCGAATTTTGCCCTGGTGGTCCTAACCGAGATGGTATGCGTTCCCTTACAGGGGGTACCCTTGCCGCTTTCTTTAGCGGTGTTCTACGACGAAACTATCCTGCACTATTCGTACTCACTGATACCGATTCAGCTCCCGTGCTGGTTGAAATGGAAATGAAAGGTTTGGTGACCGAATGCTCAACTTTAGTTGATGTATTTGCAACCTACATGGCGTACAAGGATGGTCAGGCTACCTTGGGGGATGTAATAACTTGTTTACAGCAATTGAGGAATAGGGAGAAAAATAAGAGTTGCTCCCAGTAAAAAGCAACCCTTTTAATCACCGCATAATTTTATTTTATGGGTAGATAAATACTTATACGTGAGTTTGCGACTTGATGCTGGTCTGACCCCGTTAAATTACATCACTATTCTCTAAGATAATAATAACGGAGGAATTCCTCAATTTTTTTCCTCTCTCCATCTGATATATCGCAACCTTTTTTAATACACATACTATTGATGATTTTTTTAGCTGTTTCTCCCGTCAGATGTTTTTGATCAACTCTATCTAAACTGTGACACTTAGAACACTTGGCCTCAAAAACTGAGCGGTTTGGATCGCTCAGAAGTTTGCCGATATCTTCAGCATCTTTATCTGATATATTTGCCCCCTCTTTCGACTGCATTTTTTTGATGGTGTCCAAAACACTCTGTTTAGTACCATGAATCTTTTTTGCCTTTTCAACATTGTGGCACTTGGTACACTTGCTAACGAAAAGCTCTTCTTCAGAAAGCGGTTTTTCAGCAGACAATGTTACTGATGGAAAAAAGACTAATAAGAAAATACTCAAACCGCCAAAAAAAAGAATTTTTTTCATGTTCTTACTCCTTTCTCTTGTAATTTTTGATTAAGGTCTGTGAATTAACTCTTCTAAGAAGTAATTCAAAGACAAATTTTGATCTCCTCTCCCCTCTTTTCTACTTAATACTATATGAACAATTTATTTTTTCAACAAAAATATAATATCTTCCTTAGAGGGAGTATTCAATTTGTGATGTCTTAATTTTGTTAGAAAATTGTTGGAAGAGAAATTTAGCTTAACGGCCTACGCTTCAATCCATAAAAATAAATATCTTTATCTATTCTTTGAAATTTGTGTCGTTGACTGTATAATTACCTACAATGATATTTGAAATTAATTTAAGCACAATAATATTTTTTATTAGAAAGTATCAGAAGGTTTTCATAGCAATTACATTTTTTATGATGATTTTTTTACCAACTGATTGCTATACCCTTGATCCCCCACCCATTACTCCTACTGATGAATTTTTCGTAATAAACAACTACGGGATTCCCGTCATACCTGATAATTGGCATTTAATTACAGAAGGTGAAGTGGTAAATTCCCTGTCGCTTACTTTAGATGATCTTATGGTTTATCCTGCAAAGACAACGATGGCAACTTTAGAGTGTTTGGGCAATCCCTTATCAACAGAACTGTTAATTGGTAATGCTAACTGGACTGGAATTTCTCTCCATACCCTTATTGAACAATCAAAACCACTCAGCGAAGTAGAATCAATTATCATTCATGCAATTGATGGCTATTCAGTCATCATTAAGGGACAGAGCCTGTTGCGTGATATACTACAGCGTGATGATATCATTCTGGCATATAGTATGAATGATGAGATGCTAACTCTGGAACAAGGCTACCCTTTAAGGCTAGTTTTACCCGGATTTCTTGGCACTTCTTGGGTTCAATGGGTGGATCGAATTGAAATTACCACAACTTCAGCAAGCAATAATTCAGTAGCAATTCCCCTCCATGCCCAGATCTTGAAACCAAAGAATGGAGAGAAATTTATGATTGGAACTCATTCCATTTCTGGCATGGCACTCGTAGGCGAAAGAATAGAGATTACCGAAGTAGAGGTAAGTACTGATGGTGGAGCAACTTGGCAAGCAGCTCGATTGCTCAACTATTATGTTCCCAATGTGTGGAAGCACTGGGAATTTAATTGGGAGATTTCAGAAATAGGGAAATATGAGATCATTGCTCGAGCTAAGGACAATCTGGGGAATATACAGAGTGAAGAAAATGGTTTGTTTGGATGGCAAATCCTCAGTATTAACGTTAATGTTGATTATGGATGCCCAGCAAATGAAATTACGTACTCAGTCTCTGGCACTGTAACAGGAGATGTTCAGTATGGTGTCAACATAACTCTATCGGGTAGTGATTCGAGCAATACTACCACAGATTACTTAGGGAATTTCAGTTTTAATGGACTAAATAACTGCACCTATACAATTACACCAAGTAAAGCAGGTTATATATTCATCCCCATAGAAAGATCGCTTACAATCTCCGGAGGAAATGTGATAGGAGTTAACTTTGACGCATACGAAGTAGATCATACTTGTATCCAATGGGCAGATATTATTGCAATGTATAACATCTATTTGAGTGGTCAAGCTACATGGAGTGCAGTCATTACTTGCTATAACCAATACGCTTCTTCTCAATAGTGGCTATTTACAGTATGTGAACGAAGATGTAAGGAACCCCATCACTTACGATAAACTTGAGGACATAAACCCTTACGGAAAGAGTAGATTATATGGGCCAGTGAGTGCCACTCCAAGGCTAACGATTAATAAAAAAGATGGATAGGCAAGAGTAATAAAACAGATTTATTTGCAGAGGCAGGAATCAAGAATGGCTCCTGCCTCTTCTCGTTCTAACGACCAACCCTTTGCAGCTCACTCACCGTGAATAAACTGAGGGGAAACTCCATTCCCAGTTTAATCTCAGGCAAGGTGCTGAGGGTTGCATGCAATCGCTTCACGTCAATACAGGTAACCATGACATAGTAGGTGTCTTTTATCCCCTGATAACCTGGACAGACATTCAGGCAGTACTCAATGACCTTCCACAATCTCCCCTCTCTGTCAAACTTCTCTGCAGTCACGATATGCCATAGCTCAGGGTCAACGTACCAGATAAACTTCGAGTAGGTGTAGTTGGGATCCTTGCTCACACCCTCGACTACATAAACGCTAATCCTCTCCTTCTGCATGCCACTGTACATACAATCCCCCTCAGGACGTTTGAGGATTCCTATGTCCTGATGCCGGGCAAGGAGGAGTTCTTTCCTTCCTGTATACTTGTAGATAAAGTTCTGAACGAGCATGTTCCGGCCATAATCATCGTCGGTGGCGATATCTGTCCCACCTTCTGTATTCGTCCTCTGAGCGGTTGAGATATGGCGTATCTTGCGGATGGAAGGAATCCACACCCAGGTGTCGTCATCCTTGGTACGATCCTTGTAGGTGTATTGAAGTATAGTCTGTCCCTTTACTTCTGTTGGTTCGTCGTTCTCAAGCCAGCTTGCCCGGAGTATTCCTTTTTGATTGTCAGCAAATTCAGGGGTGGGTGGTATGTCACACCTCCCAGCAATGTTCATGCTCTTCACGTGAAAGGCTATATTACGGTCATACCTGATTTTCCCATCTACGGTGTAACCTCGAGCACGATTGAAGAATCCATCGCCATGGCTCCAGGACTCGAAGTTCCATGCTATCTCGATCCCGCTCTTCGGTTCCGGAAAGGGAACACCAGCAGCCCAGCCTATAAGTTCATCCTTGGGACCGATTCTACAGTTAACTTGTTTCGTGTACTTTATCTTGCCCGGGGTATATGGGAGAGGACGGTAGGGGACAATCTCAAACCAGTGTTCACCCCACGCCTTTGTATCTTTCATGATCTGATAGATTCCAGGGGGCAGCAGGTCTTTCACCTGGTCAAGATTTGTACTGTCAATCTTCTTCCCGACCCAGGTCTTTTCCCACTCCCTCACCTTAGCCAGCTCATCCCCTTCATAACAGGGTTTCAGGACTTTTTCTTGAGCATAGCTTAAGGCAGTGGTTCCCAATGAAAAGCCCCAAAGCATGATCAAAGATAAAACAGTGAACACCTTACGATTCATCCTCCACCTCCCAGCTTATTAAAATTCGTATCTCATTGAGAAAATCACCTGATCCTGGTATTTCCCCACATCCTTGCCTGTAGCATCTTCCACCTCGTTTACCTGCTGGTAGACCACCATCCATCTCCAGTGGTCTCCTGGGGCAAACCTGAGGGCACCTACTACAGTTGTGTTTCCATTCCAATCATAGAGGAAATTGAATACCGGGATGATGGTGTCATGGTAAAAGCCGGTATCTATCTGAATGCTTATCTTATCCCAGGTGGATTCCGTGTACCCTGGAACCCCTGCTTCCCATGCAGTGTTATGATCATGGCCAAAGAGTTTGTAATGATACCAGGTAATGGTTGTACTTACTGCCCTGGAGTTGTTCCAGGTGGACAGGTACGGCACCATGTTTTTCCTATCCCAGGTAAGGGCCGTAGTAAGGAGATCCCGAGTGACAGTCTTGCATTCCTGGAAGTCGCTCAAAAACTGATTGTACTCCCTGTTGCTGTTCATGACCATCTCGCCCCTAATAACTGACTTTGTCCATTCCCAAGGCTTAGAAAAGGTAACTGCGGAAGATAGATAGTGAGGATAGGTATAAACCTGGCTGACTCTCTTTTTAGGGATTGAAAGGCCAAATTCTTTTATCGCCTTATTCAATACCATTTGTTGGGAATTAGCATAGCCTTTTGCACCATCATAGATGGGTGAATCAAGCCTGGTATAAAAAGTGGAAATGGTCCAGTCTGTCCCCCTCGTATACCCTCTAATCCTTAGACCTACCTCGAGGTTGCTTACATCATTGGTCGGTCCATCGCGTCTTTGCTTACTGAACACTCTGGAAAAATATTCTGGCCAATACAACGTACCAGAGGGCAGAGGAGCTGTGAGACCCTGGGGTAAGACACCAAAATACTGCCCGGAACCTGCAGGAGAGACGCGGTTGTACTGAAAATCTGGAGGGATGATTATCAATTCAAAGGAGATATCTTGCCACATATTTGGGGGTGTATAGAAAAACCTCCCCATCCAGAGACCTACTTTGTAGTCCTCCCAGTCAGGGAAGGCGATAAAATTATTATAGTCAAGAGGATTGATGACATCTGCAACGCGGGCCTCAGCCGTTTCACCCCAGGAAACCATCTGCTTCCCTAAACGGGCAGAAAAGGAATCACCCCTTAAATATTCAAAGTAAAGTTCTTTCATGATCTCTTCTTGCTCGTTTGACCTCCTGAATGACCGTAACCCAGGTGTACCTGATTCCAGTGCAATGGCCCGCCCGAGATCCTCATCAATATTGGTACCATTATCGTACCAATAGTTTAAAAGCCCGTATAATTTAACATTCCATTTTGGTTGGGTGATAAGGTCTAACAGTCCTTCTACTCTGATGGTAGTTCTGAAGCTTGAGAATTTTACCCTCCTTTCATCTTGGCGAGTACGGTAATTCAGTGTCTGCTGAATGCTTCCCTTAACATCATGGAGTTTTCCATCGAAAAGTTCGATGGCAAAGGCTCTCCAGGGAAGAAACATTACCAGGGATAATACTATAGCGACTATTACGCTTAACCTTTTTTTCAACCTCCCTCCTTGTTGTTAATACTTATAGAGTTGTGCAATAGCATGAGAAAAAATCCTTTGTCAAGTTTTTCCGTTTGACATCCAGTTGGCATCCTTTCTATAATGCCTTCGCCATGAATCACACTCTCATCAATTAAACAAACTCGAAGCAAAGATTGAGGCGAATCACCGATGAAAAATAAAAAGAAGCTTCTTCTCATAGAGCCCAAGAGTTCTGCCTTTGCATTCGGAGACATGCCTTTCCTCAAGAAGGTATTAAAACGTCGAGGGGGCATGATGAATGCCTCGTTAGCCACTATCGCCGCCCTGACGCCCAAGGAGGAGTTCGACATCAAGATCGTCGATGAGAAACTCCAGGATGTAGACTTTGACGCTCCTTGGGACATGGTGGGGGTAACCGCCATTCTCACCCAGTACATCCGGGCGCGGGAGATAATCGCTGAGTTCACCAGGCGGGGGGTACTCGTCGTCTGCGGAGGCTCCTCGGTCTCGCTCAGCCCCGAGCGTTGGCGGCCCTACGCCGATGTGCTCATTATTGGCGAGGCTGAGAGGATTTGGCCCCAGTTCATCGCCGACTACCTAGCCGGCAGGCACCAGAGGGAGTACCGCGAGACGGAGCGCTTCGATTTGTCCATCAGCCCTGTCCCCGACTACTCCTACTTCAGTGAAGGTGCCAAGAACCTGTATTCCATAGGGATCGTCCAGACAAGTCGGGGCTGTCCTTTCAACTGCGAGTTCTGTGACGTCATCAATTATGTGGGGCGTAAAATGCGCTATAAACCACTCGACACGGTCATGCGGGAGATCGAGCAGATGCGTAAGCTCGGCATTAACGTTGTTGCCCTCGCCGACGACAACTTCTCTGGCAACCGGGAGAAGGCCAAGGAGATTCTCCAGGCCATCCGCGACTGGAACCGCAGGCAGCGCCAGCGCCTCTCCTTCGCCACCCAGCTCTCCATAGACATCGCCCAGGACGATGATTTCCTCCACCTTGCTACCGAGGCCGGGCTCCTCAACGTCCTCGTCGGTATCGAAAGCCCAAACATCGAGAGTCTGAAGGAAGCCCAGAAGTTCCATAACGTGCGGAGCGACATGATCGCCGACCTGAAGAAGTTTCAACAGTTCGGCATCCAGGTCATTGGGACCACCATCGTCGGTTTCGACCACGACGACCTCTCAATTTTCCAGCAGCACATCGATTTTCACAAAAAGAGTGGAATCCCAAAAGTCCAAGTTTTTCCCCTACAGGCTCCTGACGGTTCCGCCCTCAAGCAGCGCCTCATCAAAGAGGGGAGATATCGCGATTGGGAGACACATGTCACCTGCGATCCCCGGCTGGCCAACAATTTCAATACCTTTACCGTCGTCCCCAAACAGATGACGATCGATCAGCTCAGGGATGGGACCTTCTGGCTCCTCTGGCAGCTCTATCAAACTGACAACGTCGTCAACCGGGTTGAGACCTTTTTCGACAACTTCCACAACTCCCCTTACCGCAACGATCTTCACATACCCAAGCCTTCTCTCAACCCGAAGGTGTTGGGTTTGCTCTGGAGGTTTCTCAAATACTATTTTTCCGAAGCCTCTCCTGAAGATCGGCAGATCATCAAACGCCTCTTCCGCAGCGCCCGACGCTCCACCCATCCTCTGCGTTTCGCCATGGCCATCAGCTCTTATTTTGCTATGATGGATGTCCGCGATTTCATCCGCTCCCATGAACCACACATAGAGGACCTTGCCTACCCTGGTGATGGGATCTGTGCTACTGAGAAACCAGCCTAAAACAAATAGGAAGGGTAGTAATTTCCCTTGACATAACCCAGTACCATGTAGTAATATTTTCCCACTCAATACATTGATAACAGGCTTTACCAGCAAAGGATGACGGGGACTCCCAAAGTTATCTGTTATCGGTATAGCCGTAAGTCCAAAATTCATCGGCTGTATCTCGAGTAATTGCTAACCCCGCCGAAATTTGTTTCCCTCAGGGATATGTCCCTTCAAGCTTCATTTCTCCGTCTCCTTTGCTGGTTAATAAACTTCATAACAGAGAAAGCCAGCGTTTATGGAGGGGGTATCGTTTTCAGGGAGTAAAGACATAGGCTCCTGTCAGTTTAATTGCTGGTGGGTGCTTTTTAATTTTTAAAAGGAGGATTAAAGATGAAAAAACAATGTATTCTATTAGTTTTACTTTTTAGTCTTTCGTTACCTACAGCACATGCTGCTGTTTTGCATGTGGGTTCGGGAAGCTGGGGAGATTCATACAGCACCATTCAGGAAGCAATTAATGCTGCAACTGCAGAGGATGAGATATGGGTAAAACAGGGCACCTACCCGGTTTCTGCCTATATAACGGTTGATAAGGCAGTTAGTTTATATGCTGGATTTAACGGCACAGAGACTTTGCGGTCCCAGCGGGACTGGGCAAAGAATGTGACCACAATTGATGGCCAAAATTTAGTAACCTGTCTCTATATAACTGCTGATACAACTGTCGATGGTTTCACGATAACTAATGGGAATGCTTCTCCTCCCCCCGTATCAAGTCCAATGACTGACCAGCCGTGCGGTGGTGGTATTCTTAAACTGTTCTGTAAATTAATTATTGCTAATTGTATAGTTAAAGGAAATTATGCGGATTATTGTGGTGGTGGCATAATGAATATGGCAGATGATCTCACTGTCACTAACTGCGTTTTTTCTGGTAATACAGCAGATGCAGGAGGGGCAATTTATAATGCTATTGGTAACGTAACCATAATCAACAGTACCCTCTCGGGAAATTCAGGGACAGGAATATGGAACTATTGGTATGAGGGTTATACCTGCAGCCTTACAATAAAAAATAGTATTTTGTGGG
>Ga0315289_10000644_pt1 | contig 53246 bp, 44 predicted proteins | sample YL17G11_40_MG_FD_203452 | JGI IMG/M metagenome (GOLD analysis project Ga0315289, IMG submission 203452) | Sediment microbial communities from Yellowstone Lake, YNP, Wyoming, USA - YL17G11_40 | ecosystem: Environmental > Aquatic > Freshwater > Lake > Sediment | place: USA: Wyoming | collected...
CTTATTTTAATTGAAAATAACAGATAGCTGATTAAATATAGGTATTAGCTGCTTAATTCCATAGCTGGCTAGGACAGCAAAAATTACTAAAAAGCATATCGCTGCAATCAGCCCTGAATAATCCCGTCTTTCTTGGCAATCCTCTTCCATAAATCCCTCCTTGCTTTTTGTTTTGCGCACGACAAACTGATTTAAATAAACATATTATACAAATATTTCTATTGCTCGGGAAACATATCTCGCTGACGTTTAGGGCCGAGTCCAAATCTTTTCTTTATACTTTCCTGAGCTTTTTTCTTATTTTTCTTTCTTTCTTCTTGTGTTTTTTTATCTATTAATTTTCCACCAAATTCTTTTTCAAATCGCCATTTCTCTGTTTCTTCATCAGGATTATAATTCTCGCCTTCCTCGGGTACGATGAGGCTTTCATCATCTACTGGCGGTATTCCTTCGGGTGATATATCGATGTTTCGTTTTTCCATCTTTTAAATAATTATTAATTAAGCTGATTAAAGTTTATGCTATTTTGATAATATTGTCAAAAATTTATCAATGTGCTAATATAATCCTAGCCAAAAACCTTCCCCAAAAGAGGGTTTTTTATATTGTAAAAATGGAGGTTTACGACAGTAACTTCGTAGTAGCCTGTCCCATATATAAAACTATGTCAGCACCAAGATTATTAAATTTTAATTATAGAGGTTTTTATGCCTATTCAATTACCTGTAATTGTAATGAAAACAAAAAAAATTTTATTGATGCTAGTGTTGTTAATAAATGTGTAAGTATTTTGAGACAAGTAGCGAATGAACACAATTTTTATGTGTATGCTTATTGTTTTATGCACAATCATTTGCATTTATTACTGGCAAGTAAAAATGAACGGTCTGATCTGAGAAAAGCCATTAAATTGTTCAAACAGAAGACCGGTTATTGGTTTCAGAACAAATATTATCAAAAATTGTGGCAAAGGAGCTTTTATGATCATATATTAAGAAAAGAGGAAGATCTAGACAGGGTAGCCAGATATATTTTGGAAAACCCCACAAGAAAAAGGTTGACAGTCAATTTTTGGAATTATCCATTTTCTGGTTCATTTATTATGCACATAAAAGATTTAATTTATTAACAATATAACAAAGGTCTTCGGGTCTTCCGCCTCCGTCTCGCGACTTCGGCGGACAAGAAAGACCCTCGCTACGAAAATACTGGCCAATCTCGTAGCAAGGACCTTCGGGTCCGCCAGCCTATAATTTATTTAATATATTATGATCACCTTAGAAGACAAAAAATACTGGGTCGCGCTTTCCAGAATAGAACGCATCGGCCCGCAAAAATTCAAAAGGCTTTACCAATATTTTCCAAACCTGCAAACAGCTTGGCAGGCGTCTTTTAGTGAATTTTTAAAGGCGGGACTTTTACCTAAAGATGCGACAGAGATTGTAGAAAAAAGAAAGCTGATTAATCCTGACGAGGAATGGGAAAAACTGGAAAAGCTTAGTATGAAAGTGATAACAGTCAAGGAAAAAGAATATCCAAAATTGCTCAAAGAAATTTATAGCCCGCCAGCCTTGTTATATATTAAAGGTAATTTGCCGGCTAACTTGGATTTTACTCTCGCTGTAGTGGGCACGCGAAAGATTACCACTTATGGCCAGCAAATTACACCTGAAATTGTCAAAGATTTAGCCAGCGCTGGTTTAGTCATCGTCTCCGGCTTAGCGCTTGGTGTGGACGCGCTAGCTCACCAATCTTGCCTTGAAGCTGGCGGAAAAACCATCGCAGTCTTAGGCTCAGGATTGGACTTGATTTATCCGATTACCAACCGCCAGCTAGCGGAGAAAATTATGGAAGATGGCGCTATTATCAGCGAATACCCACTGGGTACTCAGCCTTTAAAACAGCATTTCCCAGCGCGAAACCGCATTATTTCTGGTTTATCCTTGGGCGCTTTAGTCATTGAAGGTGATAAGGATTCCGGCTCACTCATTACCGCTCGCTATGCTTTAGAACAAAACCGCGAGGTGTTTGCCGTGCCTGGCTCGGTGTATAATCAAGCGTCAGTTGGCCCGAATAACCTTATCAAAATGGGTGCCAAACCAGTCACTTCTGCCGGTGATATTCTTGAGGCTCTCAACTTAGAATTAGCCCAGGAATTTATGGAAAATAAAATAATTATTCCCGATACCAAAGAAGAAGAAATTTTATTGCAATTTTTATCAAGAGAACCTATCCATATTGACGAATTAATTAAAAAGAGTAAACTAAATACCAGTATTGTTAATTCCGCTTTAATAATGATGGAAATGAAAGGGAAAGTGAGAAACCTTGGAGGCATGAATTATGTCCTGTCACGCTGATCATTCTCGCTAATACTCGCGAATGTCCGCTAATGATCTGAATATGGACTAGCATTATAGATAAACATCCCTCCACGTGCGTAGGCGGGAATCCCCATTCCCGCCATTGACTGAAAAATCCATGACATTAAAAAAGGTATATTTACCCAAACAATGCTATTTTATAACCACCAACGTTTCGGATAAAGAATGGATTTTTGGCAGAATGAAAAATGGTATTTATGCGCCAGACGATAAATTATGCCGGATTGTTATCAATGATTTAAATTATTATAGAAATAAGTTTCAATTTTTATTACATGGGTATGTAATAATGCCAGACCATTTTCACGGTATCATCACGGTTAGCGACAAAGGTAATATTTCTGAAATCATGCGAGATTTTAAAAGTCACATCAGCTTTGAAATTAATAAAGTTCTCAGAAGAAAAGGCGAATTTTGGCAAGAAGATTTTTACGAACACGGCATTAGAAATGATCAAGATTTTGAAGAGAAAATCAATTACATTCATTTGAATCCTATAAAAGCTAATCTAGTTCAAGATCCAGCAGATTTAGAATATTCCAGTTATAGAAATTATTATTTAAATGATCATCCAATCATTAAGATTAACGTTATTGGTTAATAATTCTATCAGGTGGAGATAGGGATCTCCACCTACGCGTTAAGGGATGCATCTTACTTTACCCCATCACGTATACGGAAGCCTGGTGAGATAATAATTAATTCGTGAATTCGCGATGAATATTCGTGATAATTCGCGGAAATTAGTGATTATTCGCGACAACCAAAACTATGAAGAATTTGGTCATTGTTGAAAGTCCGACGAAAGCTAAAACAATTTCCCGCTTTTTAGGGAAAGATTTTAATATACAATCATCCTACGGCCATCTTAGAGACTTACCTCGGAAAAAGATGGGTATTGATATTGCCAATAACTTCACGCCGCAGTATGTCATCGCCCGCGGCAATCAGAAAACTGTCACTGCCTTACGGAAATTGGCGCACAGCGCGCCGGTTATTTACTTTGCGACTGATGAGGACCGCGAAGGCGAGGCTATTGCCTGGCATCTTTTCGAAGTTTTTAAAAAACCGGTGGCGGGCAAAAAAGAACAAATTACGCCAGAAGAAATTGAAAAGAAAGCCAAGCGCATTGTTTTTCATGAGATTACAGAGGAAGCGATTAAAGAGGCTTTAAAAAACCCGCGCGACATTGATATGCATATGGTCAATGCCCAGCAAGCCAGGCGAATTTTAGACAGGTTGGTTGGATACGAGCTCTCCCCTTTCTTATGGAAAAAGGTGGCTCGGGGTTTGTCAGCCGGCCGTGTTCAATCCGTCGCTGTCCGTTTGATTGTGGAGCGCGAGCGCGAAATCCAAGCTTTCAAACCGCTAGAATTTTGGTCCATAGACGCAATTTTTGAAAAAGAAAAACAATTTGGCGCCAAACTAGCAAAAATAGACGGCAAATCACTGGAAAAGTTTGCCATCAAGTCAGCCGAGGAAGCCAAGTCTCTTCTCAAGAAACTGGAAAGCTCTGATTATAAAGTCGCTAACGTTCAGAAAAAAGAGGTAAGGAAATCACCATTGCCGCCGTTTATAACTTCTACCTTGCAGCAAGATGCTAATAGAAGACTGGGTTACTCGGCAAGACGCACTATGATTATCGCCCAGCAACTTTATGAAGGCGTTAATCTGGGCGGAAAAGGTGCTGAAGGTTTGATTACTTACATGCGCACTGACTCATTCAATCTGGCTGAAAAATTCTTAGGCGAGGCTAAAGATTTCATTGGCCGGCAATTTGGTCAAAATTATACGCTGGCTCAGCCTAGAAGATATAAATCTAAATCAAGGCTGGCGCAGGAGGCACACGAAGCGATTAGGCCCACTGAAGTTGTTAATACCCCGGAAAATATCAAACAATATTTAACTGATGAGCAATATAAAATTTATTGCTTAATTTGGAATCGCGCTGTCGCTACTCAAATGCCAGAAGCTGTTTTTGAGTCAACACAGGTTGACATCAAGGCTGAAGAAAAGTATACTTTCCGAGCCAATGGCAATGTTATAAAATTTGATGGCTATCTGAAAGTTTATTCTGACGCCATCAAAGAAACTGAATTGCCAGCGCTCAAAATAGATGATGAGGTAAAATTAATAAAAATCACTCCCAATCAGCACTTTACTGAACCGCCAGCCAGATATTCAGAAGCTGGCTTGGTTAAGGCGCTGGAGGAAAAAGATATCGGCCGGCCGTCCACTTATGCCTCCATTATCGGCACGATTATTGACCGCCTCTATGTGGAGCGCGAAGCCAGAAGGCTGAAACCGACGGACATTGGTTTCTTGGTTAATGATTTGCTGGTCAAACATTTTTCCAACATCATGGATTACCAATTCACGGCGCATATGGAAGACGATCTGGATGACATTGCCCATGCCAAAAAAGAATGGGTGCCAGTGGTACGCGAATTTTATGAACCATTTAAAAATAATCTTATGAAAAAAGAACAAGAGTTAGATAAAAAAGATATTATTAACGAAGTCACTGACCAAACCTGCGAAAAATGCGGCAAGCCCATGGTTATTAAAACCAGCCGCTATGGAAAATTTCTAGCCTGCACTGGCTATCCTGAATGCAAAAACACTAAAAACTTAAATCATCAGGGTGAAGTGGAGCCAGCCCAGGAAACAAATGAGAAATGCGATAAATGCGGGGCACCGATGGTGGTTAAACGCGGACGCTTTGGACCATTTTTATCCTGCTCCAAATACCCTGACTGCCGAAACATTAAAAATATTGAACAAAAAACCGGCGCCAAATGCCCGCAATGCAACCAAGGCGATATTGTCGCCAAGCGCTCGCGCAAGGGCAGAACATTTTATTCCTGCAACCGCTACCCAGAATGCAAATTCGCACTCTGGCAAAGACCGACTGGCGAAAAATGCCCTGATTGCAGTTCACTGCTAGTTTATATTGGACAAGATAAAGTGGGTTGTTCTAATAAGGAATGTAAATATAAGAAATAAATATATCCCCACACCTATTTATAAACGTGGGGTAAATTAAAAAACCAGCCCTTTTGCTTGAGGCTGGTTGTGTCTTTGGGTAATAAAACCTGAAAATTTTATGCCTTTATCCCCTTCTTTTGTTTTACTCCTTGTATCCATATCAGACCAAAAAATCCGACGAAGATACAGACAATAGCTAAAAAAATCCTCGCTGGCTGACCTAAATGTTCATATAAATAGGGCAAGAGTATGATTGCCGCAACAACACCTATCACGCCGCCTATGATTTTCCACATTTTTTCCTCCTTTCTTTTTAAAGGTCAAAGGTTTATTTTTCTCTTTTTTAACCTTAATCCTTAGTAGAAAATTTGTCAAATTAACTTAAGGCTGGTTTTTATTTTTAAATACATCCCCACACCTATATATAGGTGTGGGGATAAATCAAAAAAGCCTCCGGGTTTTACGCCGAAGGCTCGTTTTCGTAAAGATCAAAGATCAAATTCAACCTCTGGCTACCAGCTTAGAAAGGCTTAGCCAAAGCAGCTGGAGTAGCTGGTATGGGGCCACCTTTGAACAGGTAGTTCACCAGATAGACCACATCCGAGACTGAAACTTTTTGGTCATTGTTGCAGTCGCTGAACAATAACCAGGGTTCCGAGCCACCTTTGAACAGGTAATTTACTAGATAAACCACATCTGATACTGTAACCTTTGTATCCTGATTAGCATCTCCATACAAGAACCGGAATATCAGTTCACTGCCGGGCTTCTGAAATTCCTTCTTAAGCGCATTCGCCTGCCGAATGAAATCTACTAAGTTGGAATCGGAAACTATCGCCGCGTAGGTCACTCCGATCTCGGTCGAGGCATCCGGATTAAGCATCTCAATTCCGGAGATAATGATGTTCATATCCTGGGCTAAATCCTGCTCAATGAAGTCTCCCGGGGTGGACATATACTTCCACAGGGAGTCATCATCATACCCATCAAAGGGGTACATCTGGGTCTCGTTATTCCCAATATGCATCGCCCATGGTGTGGTGTAGTTAGTAGTATTGTCTCCTTTTTTTACATAAGCACCCAGGAACTGATACCCTCCGTAATAATGGTCCGTATAGACGGTGTCCTGTCTTAGATAAACCAGGTTCAAACTATCAATAATTCCGCCTTGGTTTCTGTCTGAGAAGCCGGCTGTCACATTCCAGTCAGCCGCGATGCCAAAATAACCACCTAACGGAGCAGTTGAGGTAACATCCATCCACCACTTCGGGGGAAGACTCGGTACCCACCAGTTCTTGATCAAAACCGCATGAAGCCCGCCAGGAACCCAGTCAAACTGGATGATTTTAGACCACTTGGTCCAGCCTAACCAAGCCCAGTGTGCCGCAAAGTTGATATCTGCCGGTATCCTCCAGTTGTTCAGAACTGACTTTTCAATGTATACCGTGGTTTTCAGGTTAGGATAATCGTACTTTACCAGATTACCTTGGGGCAGCATGTCGGTATTAGAATGTATCAAGCTAAAAGCCTTATTACCGTATCCCGCAATCTGATTGGTGACCATGATGGCTGAAGCATCGAACAGATAGTTAAAACCATTATAGAACATCCCGGCGCTATCTGACTGTGCTCCCATATTACCCACGTTGGAAACTACTAAACGGGGTCCTCTCCGGCAGGTGTCAAACTCGGCAAAGAAAAAGGTATCCGTTACCACAAAGCTGATATCCACATACTGGGTATCGTCAAAAATAAGTCCTGGTTCCGTATTGGAAATAATCTTCATCTGACCCGTCAGAAAAGTATCAGCATACGGAGCACCACTGAAAGTAAGATTAACCTTCTGAGGTTGACCACCTTCTACGATGGTGAAACTGCTTGGAGCTATTGTTAGCCACGAGGGTCCGCTCAGCTGAGCCTCCACAGCGTAAGGCAAGGGGTTACTAAATATTATTGAATCAGTTTTTCCGCTGTGGTTGGGAATCTGCTCTATTCGCGGGGCTGGTGGAGGTGATGCTATTAGTTTGGGGCACTCAACGACAAAATTCCATATTCCACGACCCTTAAAGGGGCCATCGGTAAATTCGCTTATATCCGGATCCCACGTGATAGTCTCGGTTCGTAGCTTATGATCATGGTTAGGACCTTGTCGTGGGTCGTCTTTAAACTCGATCTCCCATTTACCATCAGCTAACTTAGTCATGCCAACTACAGCCACTCCATGATTTGGATCTGAATCCAACCGTGTCCCAATATTCATTTCAATATCCTGATTTTGGCAAAGTTTATCATAGACTTTATCGATTGAAGCGTCGTCGTAGGATTTGGTTTTAATGGCATATCCATTTTTTGTCATAAAGGTGTCCTTATAAGCGTACCAGTTCTCTGCGCTACAACCATCTTTTGCTGTCCAACGGCAGGCTTCCTTCATCGTCTTGAGGGAAGTTTTTGTAGTATCCATGCCCATTTTATAGTGACTGTTCAAATACCGCAGGCTGTTAGAAACAGCCGCTGGCAGACATTCGCCTGTGTCGCAATATTGATTGGGAAAAAAGACGTTGCCACACCAACCCTTGGAAACATCGACTGAACCGCCCTTCATCGGACAGGCTGGCGGTGGCACAGATCCACTTGGTTCGGCTTGTAGACTACTGTAAAGCACAATTTGATCGTACCCCACCGGTGCTATCGTGTGCCCACTGGGTTGATCACTAAGCGTGTCTCTTGTCAGTTGATAGGCGTATTGCAGAGATGTTACACTGTCACCCACTGTATTACCAAGGTCAAAATAGAAGCTCAGTGTTTGGCTAACCCCAGGGCCTTCACTACTAAATACCGGAATATTTTCCACCTGCCAGCTATCGTTAACAGTGAGGTTAAAATAGAGAATGCTATCAGAACCAGTGAAAGTAAGGTCCACCAAACCCCAGTCTGAGTTATGCGTGATTGTCCCATTCAGATTGAAGTCCATCTGGTAAAACTCTAAATATTGTGTATCCTTTGCTGCATAACAATCCACCACCTGCTCAACTTCTACGTTGACTGGTAAAGATGGATTGAAGGTTCCAATGTTGGGGAAAGGTCCAGCATTCTGGCCCTGGAAATCTGGCCAGTTCGCCGTATAAGTCGGCAGATACAGATAGCCACCCGGGCTGACTGACGGCCAGGCCACTGGATACCAATCCTTGGATGCGTTTGCCGGATTATTATGAATTAGCGGATTACCCACGTGTGGCCAAGGATTAGCTGGATCATGATGAACCACTCCAGGTCCACCTGCTTCTGTATTGTCATAAGCTGGATCGCTTAAAGCTACTTGATAGGTCGGAGGATAGTTATATACTCCTGAAACTGCCACAAAATGACCGCCAAACCTGTACCAAGTAACACCATCAGGAGACTGCCAGAATCCTAATAGTAGTGTAAGGGTATGGCATTCCCTAGTATTCTGCTGAATGTAATTAAAATTGGCAGCATAAACTGTGGTCTCTGCAAACCACCATCCGCCATGTGCATTGGCTACATTCAAAAGTCCTGCCTCTAAAGCATCGCAAATTGTCCCCACTCCAGAAACAGTGCCAGAGGCGACTGCTATTTCATTTATCAGTGTAGCAGGAGCTGGCATGGAAATTCCTTTCTTAGCGAACTGCCACCAAAGTAAGTCTGCTCCGGCGGTCGGTCCGCAGTAGGCTGAAGGGAATTGTCCCTGATCAAAATCAGGTAGTCCACCCGGAGCGGCAGCCAAGGAATCCTTGTAATACCACTCACCATCCAGCAGTACCCCCACTGGCTTCGTTTGCATCTGTTGTATCTCTACCAGTGTCTTCCCTACCTTGTTGGCCTGGCCAAATGCCACGACAGTCCAGAGTGTCAATGCGAAAATAACCAATAACACAATTAAAAAACTTTTTCTCATCGCTTCTCCTTCACAAATGTTAAATGGTTGAAAGTCGTAGTTGATCAGCCCCCCTATTTTCACCTCCTTTTAGGGGGTTAACATTGTTTTAAACTTTTAAATTGTCAAAATGCTATTTATGTCTCAATCCTAGCGCTTTTTTGAGGGTTGTCAAGTATACTGCGGAAGCCGTATAATCTGCATAAAGGGGTAAATTTAAGAAAAACCCTGAAAAATTCCTCGTCTCGCCCCGCCCCGCGGCCGCGGGGCGGGGTCAAGCTCTCTTTAGGAAATTAAAAAAGCCTCCGGGTTTTATGCCGAAGGCTTGTTTTTGCGTAAAGATCAAAGATCAATTCCAGTTACTGGCCAAGTGCCCGCCAAGCAGGATCGTTGAACAACGATTCTCTGACTGTCAGACCCTTGTGATTGGCAGGAATCGGAGCGGCTTCATAGAGGCGTTCCTTATCGATAGGGGCACATCCACCCTTAAACAGGTAGTTGATCAGGTAGACAACGTCAGTGACATTGGTATTGCCGTCATTGTTAACATTACCCTGATCCACAAACTCAATCGGCTTGGGTCCATTCTTGAACAGATAGTTGATTAGGTAGACAACGTCAGAGACACTACACTTTCCATCCTTGTTCACATCACCGCGGTAATAACCGAGGGTCTGCAGAATGTTGTACAGGAAGTGTCTCCAGTTAGCATCTCCGCCTGTTGCTATTACATTGTTGTAACCCCACTTGATGTACTTTTTGATGTGAACTGCCCCAGGCTGTAAGTCAAATGCTTCATCAGCCATCAGCAGCGACATGTCATCACCTGTTCCATACGGGTCAGTTCCCCAACCAAGGCCCTCCATCCAGTACTTCATGGAGTCCACATACTGACCATCGTAGATTCGGACTGGGTTGAGAATGCCCCAGCCAGTAATAGGAGCAGTGCCCTTTACTACTGGAATTTCGGTCAACCCGAAGACTGTATCCGGAGCAACTGCATCGTACATCCACATAGATGCATGCTGCTGATCCCAATCAACCACGCAGTCGTTTGAAGCACCGATATCGTAATCGAATAATAGTGCTTTTTGCAGACCAATTATGGGATCAATGCCGTCGTTCTCAAGAACGTACACATCCTCTATCACGTACTTGATATCCTCTCCACCGCCAGCCGGAACCGTGACTCCAAAGGCATACATGTTGTAATCCATTCCAGGTAAGTCCGCATGAGACCAGTTGTTGGTCAACATCTGGATAAAATAATCCCCCGCCTTGCCGGCTATGGTGAAGATAGTCTCAACTGGCCATTCTAATGGAGTGAAACTCTGGGTCGGGTAGTAATCACCATAGTCTCCTCTTAAATCAGCTTGAGAAGTTCCGCTAAAAAGGCTTCCTTTATAAAGCGGACTGACTACTTTGCTTCCGAACAGCACGTCCATTCCGTCCAGACCGCCCGTGTTGTTGTTAAGCTCATCAATATTGGAACCATCAACCTCCCCCGTCTGCTTTTTCGGAATCAAAATGAAGTCAATGTCATCAATATGGGACTGTAGGATCCACCTGTTATAATCATCAAATTCATAGCCAAGGGCTATATAGAAATACTGTCTTGCTTCTTCAAGCTTGGTTATTGCTTGGATTGGATCGGTCTCAAGATAGGAAACAGCAATCGCCATAGCCTCTAGCGCCAAATCAACATATTCTTGCGCCTGGGGAGCAAAGTTGATACAGGAATCATTATAACAATCATTACCAATGCAATCGGATAAAACAGGGGATGATGTAAATTTAGCAGCTAATTGACTCCTCGATAAACCAAAGGCCGATTGCCCACCCGACGGCGGTCGGTGATATAAGTATTCATATAAAATAAACACCTTTGCATCAATTGGGTGATCCCACGCTAAGAGGTATCGGGGGTTATTGAATAGACCTGCAAGTCCTGTTCTTTTCCCCAGGTAACAACTCTGCAAAATGATTTCGTCCGGCTGAGGTGATGCTGATTGCTCAAACCACTTTGCCAAAGTATCAATGTATACCACAACATCGCCAGTCCCTGGTTTGTCAAGTGAAAATATAGCTATCTGGTGCCCAGGCTCAGGTTCATAAAAACTACCGTGAGCTACCTCATAGATGGCATTCCATGGCCCCCCGTAGGTTACAATAAGTCGAAGATCATTATAAGGATCGGGCCAATTATATGATTCAAAGAAAACCACATTCCAACCAGCATTCTGATATTTACTTCTAGCTTTATTTACAGTTGCCGACAGTTCCCAGTCATTCCGGGTGCCGGAGATGACGAGCGCATTTTTTGCTGCCAGCACTGTGGGCGCCACTTTAAGAAACTGCGGTTCTACATTCTGCTCGGTCTTCTGAACCTGGCTCGGCTGTTTGGCTGGTTCATCTTTTTTCGCCTTGCCAAACGCCACGACAGTCCAGAGTGTCAAGGCAAAAATAACCAATAACACTATTAAAATACTTTTTCTCATCGCTTCTCCTTCACAAATGTTAAATGGTTGAAAGTCATAGTTGATCAGCCCCCCATTATTCCTCCTTTCTTTTGGGGGTTTTGATGTTTTTGGGTTGTTTGTCAAAGGACTATCCTATACCCACACCCTAGCGCGTTTTTGGGGGTTGTCAAGGGAAGAAAAAATAAAAAAAGCCTCCGGGAAAAATTCCGAAGGCTCGTTTTCTTATAAAGATCAAAAATCAATTTCAGCAAGGCGGCGGTCCACCTTTGAAGAGATAGTTAATAAGGTAGATCACGTCAGAAACCGTAACTTTGGTATCGCAATTGGCATCACCAACTATCTGTTCAGGAATGGGTAGTGGTCCGCCTTTGAATAGGTAATTGATGATGTAAACCACATCAGAGACGGTTAAATGTTTATCAGCATTAGCGTCCCCTCGCATCGCAGCCAACAGCGTCCAGGTTTCGGTTGACCAGGTAAAAGCGTTACAAGGATCAAAAGCTTCCACCTTCCAGTAAATTCTACCAATCCCCAGAGTATCGGTATATTGGCTGACCAGAATATTATTGTGGGCAAAAGTGGAATCCGGATTAAAGCTCGGCGTGGTACTTATATATAGAGAATATTTGATGACGCCTGGATCAGGATCTGTGGCATTCGCCCAGTCAAATGGCGCTAAAAAAGGAACGAAAAGAAGACTTTCCACTGGTGCGGTGAGAGAAAACGGATTAGGCGGCGCGTTCATGGTTATCGTCCAGGTAGCGGTGTCAGCATTTGATAATCCGCATTTGTCAGTAACATTATAGACATAATCATAAGTCCCGGGAGAGCTGACATAGTTTTTGACATTAGCGGATAAGGGTGAAAGTCCCTTGATTGGTGTAGGAATCCCTGGACCAGACAGGGTCAAACTGTCCCCTGGGTTCGGATCTGTCGCCGTGACTCTGAATCTGATAGTATCAGGTCCGCAGAACATCTTAGATGAATCTGGTGAAACAACTGCCGGAGAAGTGTTCATGGTGATCACCCAAGCCGCGGTATCTGTCGTGATCGCTCCACACAAGTCTGACACCGTATAAACATAATCATAAGTCCCGGGAGAGCTGACATAGAGTTTGACATTAGCGGATAAGGGCGAAAGTCCTGTGATCGGTGAAGGAATTCCTGGGCCAGATAAAGTGAGAGTATCTCCAGTGTTCGGATCGGTGGCCGTGACTCTGAATCTGATGGTGTCAGGTCCGCAGAACATCTTAGATGAATCTGGTGTAGTGACTGCCGGAGCAGTGTTCATGGTTATCACATAAGTAGCTGTATCGGCGTCTGAAGAATGTCTGTCTGCAACTGTGTAAACAAAATTATAGGTGGCCGCAGAGCCAACATAGATTTTTACATTAGCAAACAGAGGCGATAAGCCTTTAAGAGGAGCAGGGATGCCAGGACCAGATAATGTCACGGAATCCCAAGGATCAGGATCAGTGGCTGTCACTAAAAATCTGATGGTATCTGGTCCGCAAAAAAACTTAGAGGAATCAATGGCTACCACCGTTGGTGGGTAGTTTTGCCAATACTTGATGGTAGCATAATCTTCGGATGTCCCACTGCCGTAACTTTCACCTGTGACATAGACATTACCAGAACCATCTATCGCTATGGCATGAGCATAATCATTAGAGTTTCCCGGTCCGTTGTATCTTTGCACCCAAAGTTGGTTTCCACTTGAGTCATACTTTATGGTGGCATAATCAAAGTTAAATGTCCCCCGACTTTGACCTGTGACATAGACATTGCCAAAAGCATCTACAGCTATGTCATTGGCAATATCATACGAACTTAGAGGTCCGTATCTTTGTACCCAGAGTTGGGTTCCATTTGAGTCATACTTTATGGTGGCATAATCCGTAAGTGTCCCACTGCCGTAACTTTCACCTGTGACATAGACATTACCAGAACCATCTACTGCTATCCCGTGAGCTAAATCAAAATTATATACTGGTCCGTCGTATTTTTGTACCCAGAGTTGTGTTCCACTTGAATCATACTTTATGGTGGCATAATCATAGGATGTCCCCCAACTCGAACCTGTGACATAGACATTACCAGAACCATCTACTGCTATGGCATTAGCACCAAAGTATCCTGGTCCGTATCTTTGTGCCCAAAGCTGGTTTCCAGCCGAGTCATACTTTATGGTGGCATAATCCATGGATGTCCCTCCCCAACTTGCACCTGCCACATAAACATTGCCAGAACCATCCAGCGCTATACTAGTGGCAAAGTCATCACTGTTAGCCGGGCCGTTGTATCTTTGGACCCAGAGCTGGTTTCCGTTTGAATCATATTTAATGGTAGCATAGTCATTAGATGTCCCGCTGCCGACACTATATCCAGTCACATAGACATTGCCAAAGTCATCTACCTTTATGACACGAGCTCTGTCCTCATCGTTTCCCGGTCCGTTGTATCTTTGGACCCAAAGCTGGTTTCCGTTTTGATCATACTTAATAGTAGCATAGTCATGTCCTGGTCCGGTACCATAACTATATCCAGTCACATAGACATTGCCAGAACCGTCAACAGCTATAGAAGTTGCAATATCATGGTACCCGTTGTTGTATCTTCTGACCCAAGCGGTATCTCCGTTAGGATAATACTTAATAGTAGCATAGTCTTCAGCTATATATGGTGGTCCAAGGACGATGCTATATCCGGTTACATACACATTGCCAGCAGCATCAACCGCTACATCTAGAGCTTTATCAGTGCTTCCCAATCCATAAATTCTCACCCATGCGGTATCCACTTGCTGGGCAAAAGCAGGCAGGGCACAAAACAAAATAACCAGAGAAAATAATACCCACTTTTTCATCGCTTCTCCTTCAAACAAAGGTTAAATGGTTGAAAGCCACACTTTATTAGCCCCCTAATTCACCTCCTTTTAAGGGGTTAACATTGTTTTAGATTTTTAAATTGTCAAAAGGCTATTTATGACTCAATCCTAGCGCTTTTTTGCGGGTTGTCAATGGCAAGAAATAAATACATCCCCACACCTATATATAGGTGTGGGGATAAATCAAAAAAGCCTCCGGGAAAAATTCCGAAGGCTCGTTTTAATACTTTAATAAAAGATCAATTTCAGCAAGGCGGTGGTCCACCCTTGAATAAGTAATTAATGAGATAGACCACATCAGAGACAGTGACTTTTCCATCACAACTAGCATCACCGACTATCTGTTCAGGAATAGGTAGTGGCCCGCCCTTGAAGAGGTAATTGATAATGTAAACCACATCAGACACAGTTAGGGCTTTATCGCCATTAGCATCCCCACGCTTGGCGGCGAGTAATGTCCAGGTCTGGGTTGACCAAACAGAGCCACAGTTATCACTGACTTTTGCCTTCCACCAATATCTAGCTGGATTCATCAGTGTATCATTATATTGGCTAACCGACAGGTTGCTATGAATAGCTGTGGAATCCGGGTGAAAATTAAGGGAAGTGCTCACATATAAGGTGTATTTGAGCGAAGTCCCTGTGTCAGGATCCACGGCATCAGCCCAATTAAAGTTCGCTGTCAGAAAAGGCACAAATAAGCTGCTATCAACAGGTGTTAACAAGGAGAAAGCACCGGGCAATGTGTTTATAGTTACCGCATAGGTGGCCGTGTCATCATCTATGGCGCCGCACTTATCGGTTACATTATAGATATAGCTATAAGTTCCTGTGGCGCTGATATAGATTTTGATATTAGCTGATAAGGGTGAAAGTCCCTTGATTGGTGTAGGAATCCCTGGGCCAGATAAAGTGAGAGTATCTCCAACGTTCGGATCGGTGGCCGTGACTCTGAATCTGATAGTATCGGGTCCACAGAATATCTTAGATGAATCTGGCGCTGCGACAATAGGAGCAGTATTAATGGTCACCTGATAAGTGGCAGTATCACTGTCTGTCAACCATCTATCAGACACTGTATATACGTAATTATAAGTGCCCGAAGAGCCGACGTAGATCTTCGCCTCAACAGAAAGAGGCGAAACCCCTTTGACAGGAACAGGAATGCCCGGGCCGGATAAAGTCAGGGTATCCACAGCATCAGAATCAGTCGCTACTACTGTAAGTTTGATCGTGTCAGGAAAACATAAGAACTTTGTGGAATCCACTGCCGCCACTACCGGAGCATAATCCTGCCAAAGCATCATGGTGGCGTAGTCATAGCTCGTTCCTCCTCCGTCGCTGTATCCAGTCACATAGACATTGCCAGAACTGTTAACAGCGATGCTTAGAGCAACGTCATTTATCCCTGCTGGTCCGTTGTATGTTTTAACCCACTTTTGGTTTCCGCTGGAATCATATTTTACAGTCGCATAGTCCCAACCAGTGCTGGCAGTATAACTCTGGCCAGTCACATAGACATTGCCAGCATTATCAATAGCAATGGCATTGGCGAAATCATGGTTGTGCTCCGGATTATCGTATCTTCTCACCCAGGCTGTGTCTCCATTAGGACGATACTTAATCGTGGCGTAATCTTCATTGGTTCCGCTGCCAAAACTGTATCCTGTGACATAGACATTGCCAGAAGCATCTACAGCTATTGCTCTGGCTTCATCATTGGAATTTCCCGGGCCATTATACATTTTTGTCCATTGCGGTGTTCCATTTGAAGCGATTTTTATAGTCATATAGTCAAAACCAGTGCCATTGGTTCTTCCTGTAACATAGGCATTGCCTGAACCGTCTACCGCTATGTCGTAAGGATAGTCATTTTTATTCGGCTGTGAACCAAAGTTTATAGCCCAAATCTGATTCCCGGCTGGGCCATACTCTATGACAGCATAACCCCTCATGGTATATGGGGCAGGCGGACTATTCATTATCTTAGTCTGACCAGTCACATAGACATTGCCAGAAGCGTCCACAGCTATCGCGGAAGCAGAATCATCAGCGCTTGCCTGTCCGTCATATCTTTGAGTCCATAAAGACACCCCATTTGGATCATACTTTATGGTGGCAAAATCTATATCTCCTCCAGAAGGAGGATTAACACTAATCCCTGTCACATAAACATTGCCAGAGCCATCTACGGTTATATCTCGAGCCAAATCAGTGCTACCCATACCAAGGTAGGCAGTAGCCCAGAGCTGGTTGCCATTTATTGTGTTATACTTGGCTGTTGCATAGTCCTGGTTCACGCTCCACCAAGCTGATCCAGTAACATGGGGATTACCAAAACCATCGACAGCTATTGCAACTGCATAATCTGGTCCTGCAGTGGCAAGCCTGGTCACCCATTGTTGACTTCCACCTGTGTCATATTTTACAGTAGCGTAGTCAGCAGGTCCAGTCCCGACACCTACGCTATAACCTGTAACATAGACATTGCCAGAACCATCTATCGCTAGATCGTTGGCCCGGTCATCACTATTAGCTGGTCCATTATATCTGCTCACCCATGATGTTCCCACTTCCTGTGCCAAAACAGGCACAGCCATAGCGAAGAGAAAAATGACCAAAGCTAAAAAAATCAGCTTTTTCATGTATCCTCCTTGGTCTGTTAAAGGTTAAAAACCGCTTTTTCCTAGCCCCCTTTCAAATTCACCTCCTTTTTTGGGAAAGCTAGTGTTTTTATAGGTTTTTGGCTACAAGTTGTCAAAAAGCCATTTATGACTCAATCCTAGCGCGTTTTTGGGGGTTGTCAAGGTAATAAAAAAGCCTATTGAGAAATATCTCAATAGGCTCGTATCATTGTTTTTTTTCAATCAACACTCTGCGCCAAGCAAACATGGCTTTTGGATTATCCTTTTTATAATCATCTCTAACCAGAACTACCAAGAAATATTCACCGACTGGCACTTTCCATGGGATTTGAATCTGACCAGTAAATATCCCCAAGGCTAAGCCAGTTGACTGTTTGAAAGAACAGATGGAATAACCTTTTTCCCATTTCCCTAATATTATTTCTTGATTTATCGAAACTTTTTTGACTGAATCAGGTTTGATCACATAAATTGGACCAAAGGTTATTTCAGGTTTCTTAAGCCCTTTCTCTACAGGATAGAGAGTAAACAGAATCTGTTGGTGATACTGCTTAAAACTATCTGAAGAGAAATTGTTAGTTTTATACTCGAAGTAAGGGTAGACAGTATCTCCCGGCGAAAAGAAAGAGAATGGACTATCCATAATTTGTACGTTACCTTGTCGTCTAATCCAGGGCAGCCAATCATCATTCTTAGCGGGCAAGCGGGATAACAGCATATCGCTGATAGGCTTGTCAAAGGGCGGAACCCTGAATTCTATGGGATAAACCCCAAGTCCCTTATGCCTGTCATTAATGGTTAGTGCTAGTCTGTACTTGCCTTTAGCTAATTTATAGGTGGCATATAAAGGAGTCCATCTCATACCCTGATCAGCTGGAATAAAAATCCAGCCACCACTGTCTGCCAAAACAGGTGAGAATAATTCATCGCGGATAATCGTCGAAGCGTGAAACCAGATGAGACCAGAAGAATCCGGTTTGAATTGATCCAATGGCAGGCCAATACTTAACCATATGGTATTACTGTCTCCATTTAGCTCGGGAAAACAGGAAACAGAAAGAGAAAAATTAATAACCCTTTCTGCATAATCATCAAGTGAGAAATCTGGCTTGGCATTGGTAACATGCTTGGCTTGTTCCCTGCCAGTATACATCATTCTGGTAGTTTTGGGCTCATCGCGCGCTACTGCAGAGCCAGGGTCATATTTACTCCACACCGCTTGAATGTCTCCTTTGTATTCCTGATATGCCAAGAAGATTCCTTTATTGACCCAATGCATATAGTATGTAGGGCAAGTTGTCAGCTGTTGTATCTGCGGGTGCATAAAAACGCTTTGGCAGGTATCATCGTGTTCCCAAAACTCCTCGTCAGGAAACCCATGAAGAAGTACTGGCTTAGCTCTCAAGTCCCACCATTCTTTACCTGGTTTGTGATAGTGCTGATCGCAGTGACTCGCTCTTTGAACCCACATCGTATCCCACCACTCATTTTGATTTGGCGTCTGTGGGCTGGTGTAAAAATCCTTTTCATCTTTAAATAATTGTATGAGGCTGTCTATCCCATCGGCTTGGGTATAAGCATTCATGGTCTGAATTTGGGAAAAATATTTTTGAGCGATAGGGTCTCTTGCCTGCGCAAAAATCTCTAGAAATCTATACTCTTTAATCAGTGAATTCCTTTTAGCCTGTCCATCGGGAGTGGCAGAAAAATATTTCAAGCTGTTAATAAAATTTTCTTTCGGGCTCTTGGGATTATAGCCTAACCCCTCAAACTGAAGACCGGAGCAGGAGAGTCCACCGAGTATTACAATAAAGACTAGGTAAATTAGGTACTGAAATCTTTTCAATTTCATCGTTTGTCCTCCAAATTTCAAGGTGCTTTTTAAAATAAACAGTTAATTTACTGCTAACTCCAGCCTAGCGCTTTTCTGAAAGCTGTCAAGTATTTAAAATTTAAAAAACTCCTCACTTTCTAGTAAGGAGTTTTAGTTTTTATAAACTTTTCTAGGTCGGGCAGTTTATCAATCCCATAAACATTGACGTCATTGAATGACCTCCTCAGTAATCCTTGCAAAACCTTGCCTGGCCCAATTTCTACAAAATCTCTAATGCCTTCCTCGCCATAAAGATATTCCATAGACTGGTGCCAAAGCACTGGGCTGGTTATCTGCTCAACTAAAAGCTCTTTAAATTCACGAGGATCAGTAACTGGCCTACCAGTGACATTAGACACTAACGGCACCTTAGGTTTTCGCATATTGATAAGATCTAAAGTTTCAGCCATGCCGTTCCCCGCTAAAACCATTAGAGGAGTATGGAAGGCACCTTCCACCTTCAGTTCCTTTACTATTAGTGCGCCAGCGGCTTCCGCTAATTCCATCGCTTTTTTTACTCCGGCCAGACTGCCACTAATGACTATTTGGTCAGCACTATTAAAATTAGCGGGTTGGACCACACCTTCGCTAGAAGCCTGCTGACAAATCTCTAAAACCTTATCCCAGGATAAACCGATGATGATGGCCATGGTGCCTGGATTTTTTTCGCAAGCCCTTTGCATTAACAAGCTCCGATCCTGCACAGCCCAAAGTCCTTGCTGAAATGTTTTGAAAAATCCGGCACAAACAGCCGCTGAATATTCACCGAGGCTGTGGCCAGCCACAAAATCTGGCCTAATCCCCTCTTTTTTCAAAACAGACAATAAAGCCATACTATGAACAAAAACAGCTGGCTGTGTGTACTTGGTCTGTGTCAAAAGTTCCTCTGGACCTTCAAATGAAACTTTAGCTAAATCGTATTCCAAAATATCCGCCGCTTTTTCATAAAGCTCCCTCACTTCCGGAAAGATTTCATGCAAATCCTTTGCCATACCAACATACTGCGATGCCTGGCCAGGAAATAAAAATGCGATTTTACTCATTTAAACTCCTTTCTACACTTCATGCAATATTTACCCTTCTGATTCTACGAAAAATCAATCTGAATATTATCTTGACTCTATCAGCGAAACCAATATTTTCAAACACCTCTCCTTCTTCGCGAAAGCTGATGCCATTGGTACGGCAAGCCATTCTTTTATTTTCTTTCTCAAGATCAGCAATCCTGTTTTTCAACTTCTCAATCTCTTTAGCCGGATCCTCAATTATTTTCGCTATCTTTCTGGCTAGATAGGTGACTTTCCCGTCGTCGCTGGCAACAATCACCGCTACTAATTCTTTTAATAATCCCCCTTCCTCTTCCACTTGTTTTAAATGTTCTCTGATCAACTTATTTCTGATTTCAGGCGTCATTTCTTTCATTGTTTCCTCCTTGGAAATCTTTTTATGTTCCTATTTTTTTAAAAGACCAATTGATTTATCAAATTATCATAAGTGCAAAAAATTGTCAATACTATATAAAAAAGCCTTCGGATTTTATGCCGAAGGCTCGCTTTTAAAATAAGCTTGTCAACAACCAGGGGCTGGTCCGCCTTTGAACAGATAGTTAATCGTGTAGATAACGTCGCTCACAGTGACTTGGCTATCGCAGTTGGCATCAGCTGACTTAAGCGGCACGGGACGCAGACCGCCCTTAAAAAGAAAGTTGATAGTAAACACCACATCGGAAACAGTGACCTTGGCGTCTGCATTGCTGTCACCAGACTTATACAAATATACACTCCAGGTTTGCGAAGACCATCTCACCGCCCCTCTGCCATCGTAGGCTAATACCTTCCAAAAACAATTTTTAATTATATTAACTGTACCGGTGTAATCGCTGGCGAGAAGGCTATCATATATAACTGTTGAATCAGGACGGAAAACAGATGATTGGCTGACATATAAATCATACCTGACAATTGTATCTTGAGGATCTGGATCAGTTGTGGTTTCCCAGTCAAAGCCACTAGCGTTCGACGCAGAATCGCCATCTAAAGGCAAAAGAAGAGAAAATGAGTCAGGCAAATTATCCTGCCAATATTTTATGGTGGCACAATCATTACCAGATCCAAAACCACCACTATATCCAGTCACATAAGCATGGCCAGAATCATCAACCGCTATAGCGGCCGGTACATCATCATTGTTCCCCGAGCCATTATACTCTATGTCCCAAAGTAAATTACCATCTGAATTGTATTTGATAGTGAGGTAGTTATTATAACCAACACTTCTGTAAGTCGTCCCAGTCACATAAATATTATCAGAATTATCAATAGCGATAGCCAGAGCCACATCACCCAAATGCTCCTCCCCTCTAAATCTCCTTGTCCAGACCGTGTCGCCGTTAGGAAAATATTTAATAGTAAGATAATTGTACATTCCGCTACTGTCTATACTTTGCCCTGTAACATAGATATAGTCCGAATTATCAATAGCCATAGCTTTAGCCTGGTCATAACCAATGCTTTGGCCATGATACTTTGCTACCCAGATTTTATTTCCATCCTTATCATATTTTACAGTGGCGTAATCATAGTTACTCGTACTCGCGTAAGATAATCCAGTGACATAAACACTGTCATTACTACTGTCCAGTGCTATGGCAACAGCCTGATCTTCTCCATTGCCTGAGCCGTCATATTTCCGCACCCATGCCGTGTCGCCATTGGGAAAATACTTAATAGTGAGGTAGTCATTATACCCACTGACCTTGCAATAGCCTGCGACATAGATATTGCCTGATTTGTCTAGCACCATGGCTTGAATTTTATCATCTTTTGAACCACCGTATGTTCTAGCCCACCCCATACTACCACTGGAATCATATTTTATTGTGAAACAGCCATAATATTGACTGTAGCCGGCCACATAAACATTTCCAGAATTATCGACGGCAATGGTATAACCTCTGCCCCCTGAAGAGCCTGGTATACGATATTTCTGCACCCAAACCGAGTCCCCATTCGGACGGTATTTTATGGTCACGCAATTAACTATTAAAATAGGAGGAGCAGGAGGATTATTCAAAAAGGTGTCCACCACTGATCCTGTCACATAGACATTACCAGCATCATCAAGAGCGATGGCGTAAGATTGACCGCCTAAGTTGGCGAATCCATCGTAATTTCTTAACCACGCTGTAGTGCTGTCAGGGTAATATTTGATAGTGGTATATACTTGAACGCTTCCACTGATGGTGCTATAACCGGTGACATAGATATTGCCTGATTTGTCTAAGGTCATGGCTTGCGCTCTGTCATCACTATTTGCCGGGCCATTGTATCTGTTCACCCAAGCGGTACCCACCTGTGCCTGAATTGGCATGGCAAAAAAAGTAATAAGCAAGGTAAACAAACATAAAGTAAGCAATGCTTTTTTGTACATGTTACCTCCATGTTTAAAATGTTAATTTTCGTTGACAAAACAATCACTCCTTCTATCCCTCAAACTCACCTCCTTGTCTGATTTTAGACTGTTGTTGGCTTATTTTATTATAAAAGTGCAAATCCTCCTTTCTCAATCCTAGCGCTTGCTAAATAATTGTCAAGCCTAACCGAAAATCAGCCCAAATTACTTCGAGCTGATTTTTATAAGAGAAGTTATTTCTTCAAATCTTCCAACTTTTGCCTGACTGTCGCGTTATCAGGATTAAGCTTTTGGACAGCTTCAAATTCAGCGGTAGCTTTGTCTTTCTGCCCCTGCTTTTCATAGATAATACCGAGCTGCCAGTGGGCATTGGCATGGTTGGGTTGTAAGCTGATAATGTAATTAAATTCTGTTAAAGCTTCGCTAAGCTGATTATTATTTAAATACATGGTGCCGAGGGCATACAAAACACTTATATTATCAGGAAAATCCTTGACTAAAGATTCCATCACTTGAATCGCTTTTTCTTTTTCGCCCTTTAGATCAAGGGCTAAGGCGATGTAATAATCAGCGTCTACAAAATTTGCTTTTAGTTCCTTGGCTTTCTGAAAATCATTAATAGCCTGATCAACTATCTGTACAGCACTTTTCTTTTGCTCATCGGTCAAGTTAGAATTACTGATACTTGACTGTGCTTGAACTAAACGAACTTGGCCGAGGCTAAAATAAACCATCGGGTTATTTGGCTCAAGCTCTTTTGCCTGTTCATAATTCTGAATAGCCAGTGGCCAGGCATCATCTAATTGCGTATATAAATTCTGATAAATTTTAGCTATATTTTCATAAACAACAGGATTATTTTTATCGACAGCCACGCCTTTTTTAGCCCACTCAACACTCTCGTTAGTCAGGTTTTGAATTTTACCTGTGTCAGGCGATTGTTGAAGCGCTTCCAGCTGTTGCTCAGTCACCAACCCTTGAGCTAAAGTAAAATAATAAATATTATTCTGTGGGTAATAGGCAATCGCTTTATTCAAATAATTCTTGACCTTGCTGATATCATCAGTTTTGGCAATGGCTGTATCAGCTTTCTGATAATAAAAGTCAGCCAGCCAAATTTTACTCATGGAAAACAGATAGATAGCGCCGCCTAAAATAATAATAAAGAAAACGGCTGTAGTGACAAATATTAGTCCTGTTGAATTTTTTAATGAAAAGTTATTCTTCCTAATCCATTTCCGATCACCAATATTAATACCTAATGCCATAAGAAACCAGAACAAAAAACTTAAAACAAAACTAAAAGTAATAAAGAAGCTGGCCAGGAAAACAGAAAACCAAGTTACAAAAATCAGCATGGCTAAAAGCCACTCAAAATCAGGTTTCTTGGCTTTCAGAATTACTGATATGCTATTAAACAAATATAGTATGCCGATGATAAAAAATACAATCCCAGCCACCACGCCAGCTGTTGAGAAAAGCTGACCCCACTCGTCCGAAGCTTTTATAAAACGCCAATTCCACACCGCTGAATTATTAAAAGAGACTGTGCGATACTTTTCAAAATTATAAGAAAATGTTGAAGGTCCAGTGCCCCAGAAAGGAGACTGACCGACACTTTTTGCTGTAATAGTCCATGAAGTTTTTTGATCAAGCACCGCATCATTTGGTATGTTAAGTTTGGTAATTGAAGCCGTGTTAATAAATATGAACAAAATAGCCAATGTTAAAAAAAGAGTAGGCAAAATAACCCAATAACTTTTCAGCTCGCGTGATTTAAGGGTGACTAAAATTAAGAAAATAAAAATACCAACGGCCAAAACTATCCAGCTGATATTTTTGTCAATTAAAAAGAGAACCAAAAAATTCAGTAAAAAACAGGCTAATAAGCCAATTCTCTGCCAAATATTTTTAACAAACAGTAACAGACCAAATAGTAATAAACTGGTGACAGCCAGAAAAATACTTAAAATTTCCGAGGAATTGACGAGGGCGTTAAATGTTTGCGATCTGGCGAATTCCATCGGAAAAATATAAACGCCCTTTAGTTGCAAAACATTAAAGAGCATTAATATGGTCACTGAAACTAGGAATATAACTATCAGCTTCGCTGTTTCTCTAATCGAATCGACATTATTAATAATTAAATAGAAAAATAAGATGAATAATATAAGACTGGCCAGACTACCGCTGTAATAGCTATCAATACCCCATAAACTGCTGGACGGGTGAACAGAAAGAATCGTCGAAAGAATATAAATAATTAGCAGAATCAAAAAGAACCAATCAAAAACAGTCCGCAAAAAAGAACCTTCCTTTTTAATAATAATTTTTGCTAGATAAGTAATGCCGGCAATAATCACCAGAATGCCGAAAACAAAATTCTTATTTAATTCCAAGGGGCTAGAGCTGTAAGGCAAGAAAAAAACCGGAACTAAAAAAACAATTAAATACAAACAAATTCTGATAATTAACTCAGCTAGACCGAATTTTTCCTTCTTAATAATAAATTTTTTCTTTAAGATTGATAAATTTAACATATAATATATTAACTAATTATCTTTTTAATAATTTTTCTTAATTCGTCGTCTGAATAAAATTCTATCATGATTTGACCGCGCTGTCCATGCTTATTAATCGATACTTTGGTCGCCAAAGCTTCCCTTAATTTCTGCTCCTGGACTTCCAGTTGAGGATCTTTAGTGATTCTTCTCAGGTGCCTTTTGACAACCACCTTTCTGGCGCTTTCGGTATCTCTTACCGTTAAATTGTGTCTTAAGATTTCACGGAAAAGTCTATCCATTTCTTGCTCTGTCTTGACGCCGACTAATACTTTAGCGTGGCCTTCGGTTATACGGCTTGCGACCAAAGCTTTTTGTATTTCCTCTGGCAGTGTCAGGAGTCTCAGAGAATTTGCCACAGCCGCACGACTCTGACAGACTTTTTTACTCACCTCTTCCTGCGTTAAATTAAATTCATCAATTAACCTTTTATAGCCCCAGGCGCGTTCAATCGGATTCAGATTCTGGCGCTGGACATTTTCGACTAAAGCCAATTCAAGCTTCTCCTGTTCCGAGACACTCCGCATAATCACCGGCACTTTATTCATCGATAAAAATTTAGCGGCGCGCAGCCGGCGCTCGCCGACGACCAGCTGATAGCCAGATGGGGTTTTGGTAACGACCAAAGGCTGGATAATACCATGCACCTTAATAGAACTGATTAAATCCTCAAGAGAAGCACGGTCAAAATCCTTCCTGGGCTGGTGTGGATTACTTTGGATAATATTAACATCCATCATGACAATTTTTTCCGAGGGGCCCAAAATCTCCTTGGTTTCCACTAAGTCTTTGTCAATTTTGCTGGGAATCAGCGCAGCCAATCCCCGGCCGAGTGAGGCATGTTTGGTCATAATTTATAATTTAAAAATGTATAATGAATAATTTGTAATACATGACCAGTCATTCTGAACTTGTTTCAGAATCTCCGTAATATTGATTGAGATGCTGAAATAAATTCAGCATAGACCGAAGAGATGGCTGGTGCATTTATTCGTGAATTCGCGATGAAAATTCGTGATTATTCGCGGACATTAGCGAGTATTCGCGATTTTTTCCCTTCCGTGGTGATGCAAATGCAAAATCTCACTGGCTAGCCTTTCATACGCTTTCCCGCCCGGCGATTTGCTGTCATAATGCAAAATACTCTTGCCATAGCTCGGAGCTTCGGCTAACTTTACGTTACGCGGGATAACAGTGCGGAAAATTTTATTGGGAAAATATTGGTAAAGTTCAAGAAAAACTGCGTTGGACAGTTTATTGCGCTCGTCATACATTGTCATTAAAGCGCCTAGGATTTCCAATTCCGGCTTCAAATTTTCCTTGACCAAATTAATTGTTTCCATGAGCTGGCCCAAACCTTCAAGTGCATAATATTCAGTCTGCACCGGAATCAAAACCTCATCCGAAGCGACTAAACCATTGATAGTCAGTAAGCAAAGCGAAGGCGGACAATCAATGATAATATAATCGTATTCATCTTTAACCTGTATAATAGCCTCGTGCAACTGATACTCGCGTCTCTCCAAATCAACCAGCTCCACTCTCGCGCCAGCCAAATCAATCGTGGAAGGCGCGACCCGTAAGCCATCCACTTCCGTCGGGTGAATTACATCTTTAATCGGATGATCTAAAATTAATGGATGGTAAATACCCTTTCCAATTTCTTTATACTTAACACCGAGTCCAGAAGAAGCATTACCCTGCGGATCCATATCGATTAATAAAACAGACTTACCTAACCTAGCCAGATAAGCGGCTAAGTTAATAGCTGTCGTGGTTTTACCGACGCCTCCCTTTTGGTTAACGATGGAGATAATGCGGGACATGGTCTCTAAGGTTATACCACCACTAATCTATAGTCATGAATCAACACGAATGTGCTATCATCAAAATCGCCAGCGATAGTGAAAATTAGTGTAGATTAGTGACAGTAGATTCGTGGTGGTTTTACATTGTAAATTATACCAGAAAAATTTGACAAAAGCGAGTTTTTTCGCTAAAATTCTCACATAACGTCTGCGTACCGCCGTGGCCCCGCACCATTCCGCTCACGCTTCAGGTGCGGGGTAAACTCCACTGGCAGACGCGATTATAAAATTTGTGCCGGGGTGGTGGAACTGCTAGACACGTACGACTCAAAATCGTATGACCGCAAGGTCATGAGGGTTGGACTCCCTCCCCCGGCACCACTAATTTATTTATTGTCGGTTCGCCTGTCCGCCGAAGCGAATTATATGAGCATAGGCGGAACTCCAACCGGCGGCACCAGATATAATGATTGCTTTAACAAATACAGAATGCCCACTGCCTATACTTTAAAATTGACATTTTGGTTATTAGTTGTTGTCGCTGTGATGTTTGAGGTTGTCGCTGATATTTTGTTTAAAAAATGGTCAATGGGGAATAAAAATATTTTGCTGGCCATCGGACTAACTATTTATATTGTCGGCACTATTTTCTGGGCAGTTTCTTTAAAATATGAATATTTATCAAAAGCTATTGCCGTCTTCACTATTTTAAATCTGATTATCCTAGTTCTAGCCGGCATTATTCTTTTTAAAGAAAACCTGTCTCTTGTCAACAAAATTGGCATTATTTTAGGCATTCTTAGCATTATTCTGATAGAACTCTAATACTTGTCAAAATACGCAAACTGAATTATAATACCAAAGACACCTTGAAAAGAAAATCAATGCCGAGCCTGCGGGTTATAAGGTCCCGAGGCGAGGCATACCTTAAAAGGAAAGTGGAGCTGATGAGGAGAAAACCTTAGGTTGTCTCCTCATAATAACATCGCGGGGTAGAGCAGTAGTAGCTCGGCGGGCTCATAATCCGCAGGTCGTGGGTGCAATTCCCACCCCCGCAACCAAGAAATTAAAAATTTTAATATAATAAAATCTAGGTAACTCCATGCCGAGGCTACGGGCCTTGTGGGCCCCGAGCCGAGGTATACATTAGCTTTTGCGGAAAGTGTTGAAACTATCCGCCTCAGGCGGAGGGTTTTCAAAAAATAAGCCAGGGTAGCTCAGTTGGTTAGAGCGTGGGACTCATAAGCCCAAGGTCGTGGGTTCAAATCCCACCCCTGGTACCAAAAGTATGCCATGGAGCGTTTATATAATTGAAAGCCTTAAAAGCGGAAAGTTTTATATTGGAGTAACATCTAGTATACAAGAAAGGTTAAAAGCCCATAATAGAGGTTTGTCAAAAGCAACTAAGCCTTGGCAACCATGGAGACTAATACATTTAGAGAAATTTGAAGATATTAAAAAGGCGTATTGTCGAGAGGGGTTTCTGAAATCCAAGAAAAGTAAAAAAATACTTAATAAAATAATTAACAGTAAAACAAAGGACTCATAAGTCCCGACGTTCCGACTTTATGTCGGAAGTCGGGATCCCGATTTCGCCTTTGGCGAACATCGGGACCCACCCCTGGTACCAAGAATATTAAAATCTATATATAGCAATTAAATATGCTAATATCAACTCATGTTTTAGCTGGTATTGTTATCAGCCAACATGCGCCTAATACTTTTTGGGCTTTTTTGCTTTCCCTTATTTCGCATTATGTTCTAGACATAATCCCCCATGGCGATCAAAATATAATTAAGTGGATACGAAGGGGACCCAAAAAACCCAGAATATTCCTATTTTTAGCTGTTGATCTTTCCTTACTTTTTATTTTCTTGGTGACTGCTTATTCTAAAACCCAGCTTCCCTCTCCAAAGATTCTAGTAGCGGCGATTATTGGCAGTGCATTACCTGATTTAATGTGGTTTGCCCACGAATATATTTACAAAAAGTATCTTTATCACAGAAAGACCCTTCGTACAATTTTTAGGAAATACCTTCAATTTGAACATATCTTAGACAATAACTATAAAATCCACGACTACGTTCATGACTTACTTCATATTAATATCTCTTTGAAATTCGGTGCCCTGATTCAAATAGTAATAATTGTTATACTTTTGTATATTTGTCTGAAGATAAGCTAAAAATAATATTAAAAAAATAACTGCCAAAAAGACAGTTATTTTTATTATTTTTCAATTCAAAGCTTTTTTCCGTCGGAAAATGATAATTACTACGCTAGAAAGAATCAATAATAGACTAACCCATTGTACCAGGCTCAATGGGCCCGCACTGATAGGATTGATCCTCAAAAAATCAAGTGAAAATCTAACTGCCGAATAAGCTATAAAATAAATCATTAAAAGCTCACCATGCTTAATAAATTTGGCTCGACTAAGCATTAACAAAATAATAAAAATAATAAGGTCAAGTAATGACTCATAAAGAAAAAGCGGGTGAAAATATTCAGAATCTAAAAAACCATATGGTCTTTGATCATAATTAATTGGAATACCCCAGAGTAAATTAGTCGGCTTGCCAAAAATTTCCTGGTTAAAATAATTACCCCAGCGGCCGATAAACTGCGCCAATGGTATACCTATCACTAATGTATCGGCTATTAACCAGAAGGATAGCTTTTTGATTCTCGCATAAATTATTAAAGCTATCAAACATCCAAGTATAACGCCATGCAAACCTAAACCGCCAAGCCAAATTTTATAAATTTCGGATAAATGATGATTGTAATAACCCCACTCGCTAAGGACATGAACTAGCCGGCCGCCAATTAAGCCAAAAATAATAAAATAAAAAAACAGGTTGTATATATGATTAGTGTCAACCTGTTTTTTCTTGGCAGCATACAAAGCCAGAAAAAAACCGACTAAGACGCCTAAGACAATAAATAGTCCATACCAATGAACATTTAATGGGCCGACAGAAAAAGGAATTGCTTTTGGGTGAAAGCTGTGTAAAAAGTTCATTATTTAATTATCCGGAACTATTAAAGCAAACTATCAATAAGGCTCTTAAAATTGTCATAGGGCTGAGCGCCAGAAACGAGTGTGCCGTTCACAAAAGTAGCTGGCGTACCTTCTACACCATAACTTACGCCCTCAGTTTCTTGATCTTGTACTTTCTTAGTATATTTCCCAGAATCTAGGCAATCGTCAAATGTAGAAGATTTGAGACCGAGTTCTTTAGCCCACTTTTTTAAATTATCAACACTTAAATCAGACTGATTGGCGAATAACTTATCGTGCATTTCCCAAAATTTTCCTTGGTCATTGGCGCATTCAGATGCCTCTGCGGCTTTTTGTGCGTTTGCATGGAGACTCGTTAGGGGAAATTGCCTATAAACTAACCTCACCTCACCTTTGTAATCAGTTAGGATTTTATCTAAGGTGGTGTTGAGAGTGGCACAATAGGGGCACTGGAAATCAGAATATTCGACAAGAGTCACCTTCGCATTACTATCGCCTTTGATATGATCGTCAGCGGTAATTTTAATGTCCACCGGCGTTGGCGGTGCTGTATTTGTATTTGTCGGCGCTGTATTAGTATTAGTGTTAACTGCCGCGCCGGCCACCTTGGCATTGTTATTGTTATCGTTCGTCCCGTTAAATGCTGAGTGCAGAAGTGCAAAAGTCATGATAAAAGCCAGTAAACTAATGACTGTCACCCCCGAAAGGATGCCCAGGATAAAACTTATCTTTGGGGAAGTTCTGTATTGGGGCGGTTCGCTTGATAGTTCTTTCATATTATATTTTCCTTTTTATCCATTAATCTTAGCCAAAATATAGATTAATAGAATTAATTATTAGTTACTTATTATTAATATTATAGAAATGTATAAATCTTGTCAAACCCCTTGTTATTATTTTGTTTGTAAACCATAATCAATAGCCTGCTTAAAAAAATCAAGGGGTATCGCTCCTTCTACTTTTTGACCATTGATGAAAAAAGTCGGCGTGCCAGTCACACCGGCCGAGATGCCATCGGCAAAATCATCATCTACTTCTTGCTTATATTTGTCTGCATCAAGACATTTATCAAACCTGTCTGTATCTAAACCAATTTGCTTGGCATAACTTTTTAAAGAGGCGACATCAAGCTTATCGTGATTAATATACATTATATCATGCATCTGCCAAAACTTGCCTTGTTCATGGGCGCATTCACCTGCTTCAGCTGCTTTCTGTGCGTTAGCGTGTTCCGGAATAGGAAAGTCACGAAAAATAAATTTAATCTCATCTCCATAAGTTTCAATTATTTGCCTGACAATTGGAAATTCCTGAAAGCAATACGGACATTCAAAATCAGCGAATTCCACAATCACAACCTTAGCCTTACTGCCACCCTTATAGGGATCATCTATCGTGGCCACATTAGTATTTGCTGTATTCTGATTCCCGTCAAGAGATAATATATTAATAGTTTTTACAGCGATCGTGTATACAAGATATAAAAGCACTAGTACAGCCAGTGTAATAGCTATAACCAGAACGATACAAGAAAGTCGGCGTGGTTTTTTCTGAGGCAAACTCTCATTCATCATTATTATATTATAATGTAATAAAATGGTTTTTATTTTTATTCGACAAAATAACTATATTATTCTTCCTCCCAAGAAATAGCCTGCACTGGGCATGAATCAATCGCCTCTTGGATAGGATAATCGTCGTAGTTTTTCAAATCTTTTACATGCGACTTGGCATCATCACCAATCTCAAAAACCTCCGGGCATAGCGATGCACAGGTACCGCAACCGATGCATATTTCACGGTCAACTTTTGGTTTTTTCATATTTTTATATTTTTAAGCTTTTTTAATCTTAATAATATGATTTTTCTTGAGAGCTTCCAGGGCTAACTTTATCCTATCCATTGATTGAGCATAAAGAGTAAAGAGTCTCTCGCCTTTTCTGACCTTTTGGCCAATTCTTTTATTTATATATAAACCGGCTGGTTTTTCATGCGGTGCGCCCAAAACTCTGGCAACATCGTCAATCGCTTTATTATTAACAAAAGTAATTAAGCCATGGTAAGGCGCGTGCACTCGCCAGCGCTTCGCGGCCATAGTCAGGTCTTCGGAATCAATGTCTGGATTACCGCCCTGACTTTTGATAATGCCCTGCATCTTTTTCCAAGCCCAGCCGGCGGCCAGTGATTCCCTTGCTGCAGTCTCACCTTCGCCTTCCCTGGCTGTTCCACAAAGTTCAAGTAGCTTGCCGGCTAATTTCACTGACTTTTGTTCCAAATCAGTCGGCCGGTAATCCTTTTGCTGAAGCACGCGTAAAACATCGCGCGCTTCCAAGAAAGGTCCGATGCCGCGGCCGATCGGTTCACGCGCTTCAGTCAGCACCACCTTTGTCTTGATGCCGAAGCGGCGGCTCAAATAAATAAATTTATCGTGGATATGCCGGGCGACTTTTTTATCGGGTATTTTTGTCGTCGGACCAAAAGGAATATCAATAACAAGATGTGTAATGCCTGTCGCGACTTTCTTAGCCATAATTGATACAAGCATCTTGGTGTAAGGCTCAATGCCCAAAGAATGAGAAACCTGAATAATAAGATCATCAGCCGGCGCAAGTTTAAAGCTGCCGCCCCAAACCATACAAGCCTTGTTCTTTTTTACCACCTGCATAATCTGTTTCAGAGAAAGGTCGACGGGCGCCAGCACTTCCATGGTATCGGCTGTCCCAGAAGGCGAGGTAATGGATCGTGATGAAGTTTTTGGAATCAGTACGCCATAACTGGCGACAATCGGTACCACAATCATCGTTGTTCGATTACCAGGTAAACCACCGACAGAATGCTTATCAGCGACAACATGGCCAGGAAATTTTAAAGTGTCGCCTGTTTCAGCCATCGCTTTAGTTAAATAATATAGCTCCTGATCGCTGTATTCTTTCAAAAAACTGGTGGCAACGAAATAAGTAATTTCAACATTACCCAACCGGCGCTCGACTATATCATGAACAATGGAATACATTTCTTCATAGCTCAATTCTTTACCCATTAGTTTCTTTTGAATAGCCTTAATTGATGGCGGCCTGGAAAGAATTGAGAGCGCAACTGGTTCACCATTTTTGACTTTGTGCTTACGCCAAATTTCACGAAAAAGTCCGATTTCACCCGGTTTGACTTTGTTTCGTGTGTAGTAGGCACGAGCCACTACTTTTTGCTCACCCCAGTTAACTTCTACTAAGTCGCCAAGAATAATACCAAAAATTTCCGCTTCCTTTTCCTGGATAACGACAACCCAGGGCTCACCGCCCGAGGAGAAATCCAATTTTTTCGCACGTAAATAAAAAGCCATAGTACTAATATTATAGCGGAAAAATTTAAAAATGCCTAATATTCAAGAGCCTTGACAAATAAATGATCAGTGCTAAGCTTAGATAAAGACAAATTGGCAATTTTCAAAAAACGTAAAGGAGGTGTTATGCCAAAAGAACTTGATTTGCCAAGAATTGCCGTTACAGACCCACGTTTTCAATTTCAACGCAATCTTCGAAAGAAGATTCGCAGATCAGGAGGGTCAATAAGATATGACGGTCGTAATACAAAGACGTGGACTATCAGCACCAAGGGAAAATTGAGTGCTCATAGCAAAATTATGGACTTATTGAGGGAGAAAGGTCTGACCTTCACGCCAATGACAGGCGACGAGCATATCTAAATTGTACCTCGCAACGCTCAAAAGCCCCTCGGCTATCTTAAAAGGGCTTTTTTGTTTTTTACGACATTGTGGATAAAGGGTATTGACAAAAAATTTAAAAAACGCTATTACTGGGAATCGAACTTTAAAATGTCCTTAAAATCAGAATCTAAAGGAGGTGTTAAAAATGATCGCTAAACTAATTGGAGCATTTACCATCGCTTATCCAATGTGGGAAACTCTTTTAATCAGTGCATTAGTTGTTATCGTTGCTACATTTTATACCTATTTCAAGATGCGATTATCTATATGCGGTGCACTTTTATTACAAATTTTGTGGGTAGTGATTCCCGTTCTCTTATTACTTATCGTCATGGAGGGTTTTATTACCCGAGGTAAAATAAACCAAGAAGCCCTCTTGCTCTCCGGCCATACTGGTAGCGGTATCGTACTTGGTATGTTTGCCGCCTTCTGGCTATATACCATTGGCATTGGCTTAAAAAAGGTTGGTAAAATTATATAAATCTCGTCCACAAAAAACTTACCGAATACCTAAAGCCCCTTGGCTGTTTTAAAGGGGCTTTTTTGTTTTTTGAGCCCCCAAAACCCCAGCGCAACCCTCCGTGGTTGCGATGGGTGCATCCAATAATCCCAATTGCAGGCACGGCGGCCTGCGCTTAGTGAATTATTCAGACTAAACCAAATGGGTAGCCCGGGTCCCTTGACCCGGGCTAATTCAACTGATGTGGATAACCAGCCTTGACAAAATTTTAATTATGGCGTATAATGCCTTATTAACAATTGATAATATCGAACTTTGAAATACTAAAATATGTAAAGGAGGTGAGCGACTGATGTTAAAAAGTATGCTAATATCGATTGCTTGTATGGTTATTGGTGGTCTCGTTTTTTTTGTCTGCCTTGATACGGCAAGTGATGATGACCTTGGGAAGTTGACGGAAACGCAGCAAAATCAAGTCGTATTCCAAACAATCAAAGACGATACAAGCCTGCGGGCTATCACGGTAACAAGCAGTCAGGACTACTACACTGACAAGTGGAGGAGTAAACGAACGTATGTCATAACCGAGCTGAATCGTATTATCTCCTCTGGAAAATACAATATTGTTTCAATTATTACTAACTACAACGTTCCATATTTAACCTCTGCGATAGTTAAATACAGTATCGCGCCTGATTGCGAGAAGCGGAAACTCCGCGCCCTATACTTATTCAGCAATCGCAAATTTATTGATCAGAAGGAAGAGGAAGTTAAACCTCAATTAGATGCGATCATCAACAGTGGCAAATATAACATTATCGATTTTAAAACCGTTATGCTGAAAGGATTCCTCGTTGCAGCAGAGGTTTACTACTACGAAAAGTGATCTCTGAACCATTGACCTGAGCAAGTCATAGAAACTGCTCATTTTTTATTTTATTTGTGCACCACGGGTTGCCCGGGCCCCTCTTCGAGCACGAACCTCAGAGCCGAGGGGTTGACCCAGGCGGCGAGGTCAAGGGACCTCGCCTACCCGATATCATTAAATCCCCGGCTGTGGTTCTTCCACGCCACCACCAGACTGGCTACTGGCGGTCAAGGTAATCTCGCCCTGCTTATTCAAATCAGCCAAAGCATTAATCATAATCTTGCCATTGGAAATGGAATACAGCGAATCGTCAATGTAAAGATTACGCTTAATATCTAAATTGCTGCCGCCATAATAATAGCCGCTTTTTTGGAAAACATCTTCGTCTGTATAATGTGTGATGCGGCCTTTCAGCTCAAAACCTTTGTCCAAAGTAATATTATAAACATAAGAGCCTTGGTAAACATAGCTACCATAAGTACTGCCTGTGGGAGCAGTTTTTTGCGCTTCCGGAATTTCTGCCAAAGTAATGGGAATCACCAGCAAATTTTTATCTTTGCTGAACAAAAATGCTTTATGGTCAGTCAGAATCGGCGAATCAGTGCCGCGGTCGCCGATAACCACTTTATGCAGCTCTTTGGGATTCGCCACATCAGTCACATCAAAAATCGCCATCTTCATGCCTTGATACCAGGAAAAACCGCCCCCTTCCGCTTCCACTGTTTCTTTGCCAATGCCAATAATGTGGTTTTCGTCATAGGGATGTAAATAATCCGAGAAGCCCGGGATCTTCAATTTGCCTAAAATCTTGGGATTCTTTGGGTCAGCCAAATCAACAGTAAAAAAGGGGTCAACTTTTTGAAAGGTAACAAGGTAAGCTCGATCGCCGATGAAACGCGTGGAATAAAACTTCTCGCCCGGCGCAATACCAGTCAGAGAGCCGACTAATTGTAAATTTTTGTCTAAAATATAAACATTATTAGTAGCATTCCCGCCACCTTGGGCCACATAGCCAATAGTGGTGGCTATGCGGAAATAATCATTGTATTCATCCATGGAAAACTGATTCAAAATAGTGCCAGGCACGGAAGCTTGACCCTGATATTTAATTTTATCTTTATTTAGGGAAAATTTATAAATATTTGTTTTCTCTTCGGAATTGCCGCCAAAGAATCTCTCCAAGATGCTCGGTTCTTCTGCGTACTGCCAAGTAGTGTTGGCAATGTAAAGATTCTCTGTAGAGGCATAAATATTTTCCGATGAGCCTAAAATTACTTCTTTGGCAATCTCTTTATTATAATCATCAATCGGCAAACCAACCACAGTCAAGTATTGATTAGAAACAATTGGATCAATGTAGGCCACGTCAGCGCAGCCTACCAAATTAGTGAAGGATTGATCAGTCTTAGCCAAATTATTACCGCTCTGATCGCGATAAAGAGGCACTGGCTGCGGTGTTACAGTATTAGTATTTGTTTCAAAAAGCCGATAATCTGGATAACTATTCATGACAAAGTAAACATAATTATCTATTTTGCGTGAGGAATTATAACTGCCTTCAAATTCCAACTTCCTCCTTAATACCGGATTAGCCGGATCTTTTAGATTATAAATTTCCACAAAAGTAAGATTTTGATAATAAGACGGAGGAATAATCTGCTGGCCTGTTTTTTCTTCATAAGTAATATTTTCGTTTCTTGAACCAAAAACCAGAAGATTTTCGCCGTCAATAAAAATTTCTGAAGGCGTACCGTTCTTTATCTCAATTTTACCTAGCAGCTTAGCGTCTGCCACCGGATAAGCTTGAGAAATGTAAATATTACCGCTAGAAACAGTATAAATATATTTCCCGTCAGTTTTAACAATATCTGCTTCATCCACACCAGCCACCTGGATGTTAGTTTGCGAATAAACTGTTGAAGCGGCTGTACCTTCTTCAGAACTGGCTACGGGTGCCATTTGTTTCGAAGAAGTGGTGCCCAAGCCAAAAACAGAACCATAATCGCGCATCTCCACGCCTTTATTATAATTTTCTTCTAATTTGCTAGTTAAAGCTGAGCAGGAAGCAAATTGTGGCAGCGGTCCTTTGTAAGCTAGTTGATTGGTCGGTGGCTGGCCTGGTGCATGTTTAATTTGTAAAACACCGACCACCGCAATAATAATCAGCGCCGCCATCGCGCCAAAACCCCAAACAATTTTTAAATTAACTTTTTCCATAGTTTTTTTCTCCCGATAGGTCCCGCTTTGCCCCGAGCTTGTCGAGGGGAGTTTATCGAGGGACCCCTTAAATTCATTAGTTATTTTAGCTTGCAATTTTTCTGAAAAGTTTTGATCTGGTTTTATATTAGGATTGGCCGACTTAAAATCATTAATTAACCTTAAAAAATCCTTGTCCTCTTCTCGAGGCAAGTTTTTTGAATTTTCAACGTAATCGTTTAATTTATCTTCTTTCATATATTTTTTGATAATTCAAAGGCTTTTTTTAAAGCGCGATACTGTAACACTTTCGTATTAGAAATAGTAATGTTTAATGCCTCGGCAATATCTTTTATTAAGTATTTTTTCAAAAATCTTAACTCCAAGATTTGGCGATAATTATCTGGCAATAAATCCAAAATCTTCTTTACTCTCGCCTCTTTTTCGGCCAATTCCTTCTCAATATCTTCTTGGACTGGATTAGACTTAACTAAATCATATTCCATAAACTCTTCCAAGGAAACAGTCAATTTCCGGTAATGTCGGCGCCAATAATCAGCAATGGTATTTTTGGCAATTTGATACAACCAATTTTTAAAAGAAGATTCGCCTCTGAAATTCTTTAAATTCCTGACCATCTTTAAAAATACCTCGGATGTAATATCTTCAGTTTCCGGCTGGCTGCCCACTTTACTATAAACATAGCGATAAATGGGGGTTAAATAATGCTGGTATAAAGCGATCAAAGCCTGCTCGTCTCCCTCTTGTGCTGAACGAACCAGGGTCGCTTCTTTATCATTGTCCATAGGCCTATGGTTAATATCCGTGCTAACCCTCTCTAATATTAATGTCGTTTGCGGGTTACAGTTCCATTATACTATTTTTCAGCCCCTTGTGGGTAGGCAGGGCTTTTATGCCCTGCCGACACTTTGCAAACATAAAAATCTCTGCTAAAATAAAAGTAGCCAATCACCCTTAAAAATGGAGGTGGGTATGTCTAAAAAGTGGCTCTTTCTATTATTGTTTATTGCGCTTTCTGCTGCCACCGCCTTTGCGACAAGTGTCGGTCCATGATGAAGATCACTCTGTGTCATCTGACCGGCAAGGCTAAGGCTCTTTACGCGTTTTTATGTAAAGAGCCTTCTTTATTTTGAACCGCTATTTTTAAAGAGACTCTGAAACAAGTTCAGAGTGACTCCCTAACATAGTCTATGCTGAACTTGATTCAGCATCTTCTTGTTTTAATCCAGACTTGTCAAATCCTTAACCATCTGCTAAAGTAAAGCCATCAACGCACTTTTATTTAAGGAGGAAAAAATGTCTAAATCTAAAGCAAAAAAGAAGCGAGATAGCGAGAACTTCTCGAAATTAAGAGAGAAAATAATAAAAGATGCCCTGAAAAAAGGTCTCACACTAGAAAATCTCTTTACATACGACCCTCCGGTTCCACCTCGAGGACAAGAACGTTTTCCGTCAATTTTTTCTGTTTGTAATGGCAGGTAGATTTCTATCATTTATTATCAAACCAAAAGACCCTTTTTGGGTCTTTTTTTGTTTACCATTGACAATTTTAAGAACTTTTGCTAAATTACAATAAATGCTCTTTGACTTTAAATCAACATCTAAAAGGAGGTATTAATGGAAAAACTAGCTCTTGCTGCTTTTATGGTAATATTGATAGTAGTTGCCATGGCATTACTAACCGTCCCTTCTCATCCACCTAAATCAGACTCGTTGAGTTTGATTTCACTTTCCATGCTAATTGCTTCGTTCAGCACTTTGATAACTTATAAATTCGCTTTTACTGACGAGTTTCTTAGTGATGAACAACGGAAAAATAAATACAAGCTGAAAAGATGTACTGTTCTTATTATGCAATTTATAGTAATTGTGGGAATTGTCTATGTCTTTCTTCACTAAGATTATTTTAACAAAAAACAAAGGAGGAGACGTGGCAAGACTAATTTTAGTCGCGTTAGTCGCTACCATTTTAGTCCTGTGGGGGTATTTCGCCATTATCAACATTACTCAACCTGAACCGGATGAATTGGGCAAATTTACACTCGGTTTCATCGCTACCTTGGCAGGTTTTTTTCTGACCTTCATATTCGGAGGGTCGCCAAAGGGAAGATGGTTAATCCTTCTTATTCAGTTTATCATTATTATGTTTGTTATTGTTATGTATGCTTTTGTGGGGTTTAATCAGCATGTTGGCGGAATCATTTCATAAATCACAAAATTAAAAAAGCCCAATCTATCTGGGCTTTTTATTATAACTATAATCTTTTTATTTCAATAATCTTTTTATCTCCGCCAAATGCGCCAAGGTGGCTGTTTCACCTTTGGCAATTACCTCTTGTGGCTTAATAAATTTATCCCAACCAATATATTCAACAGCTGGCTCAATAACCACATCTGCTTTTTTCAATTGCTCTCTGGACAATTGATATTCAAAAATTTCCAAGGCGCGCATGCCGTAATTAAATAAGTCAGGCTTGTGGCCAATAAAATATTTGCTTTGCAAACTGACAGCAATAACAGAATCAGCGCCCAGAGTTTCTACCGTATACACGGGTATAGGATTAATTAATCCGCCGTCAACCAGTAACTTTTTCTCATAAAGCACTGGTTTGAAAACAATAGGAATGGCTATGCTGGCCATCATCGCGTGAATCAAATCACCCTTGGCTAATTTAACCTCCTTGCCTCTTAATAAGTCAACGGTGATGGCGACAAAAGGAATTTTCAAATCTTGAATATTAACCTTACCAATTTCTGTTTGCAAATATTTTTCCAATTTTTTATGTGATAAAAAACCGCCTCTCAAAGAAGCGCTGAACAAAGAAAAAACTTTTTGCCATTTTTGGATCAAAAAAATTCTTTCTAGTTTTTCCGCATCCATAAAATAAGCGTAGAGACCACCGACCAAAGCACCAATACTAGTGCCGGCAATAAAATCAATGGGGATCCCCTCTTTCTCTAAAACCTTAATTACACCAATATGAGCCAAACCGCGTGCACCGCCGCCGCCTAAGGCTAAGCCTATTTTTGGTTTGTTGTTTTCCATAGTATTACAATTATAGCATACTCAATTATAAAAAAATAAACCCCTAAGTCATCATGCTTTTATGTAACTTAGAGGTTATTATACTGCTTAGAAATTCATTTTTTATTTTTTTCGGAACTCTATGCAATCCCTGCAAATGAGTGGTGCAATTCCTAAATTTGAAATATTGGGATCAAAAGTTAGTAGTAATGCATCTGACTGGCCCCTTATCACCATCTTAACTAAAATTGATAAATCAAGTGCTTCCAGAAATCCACTATTACCTTGCCCGATAAAATCCTCTGGGTTAGCTGTCTTTGAAACATTAACTCCTTTTCTGCCGCAATAGTGACATTTTTCATCATGATTTTTTGGTATCTTGCCAGCTAAAATCCAGCAAATATAGGTTGGAATTTTCCCAAAACGGTTTTTTGATACCCTATACTCCCATTCCTTTACTTTCCTTCTTTTTTCTTTTCTCTCCTTCTCTTTCTGCTTTTCCAAATCTGCTTTTTCAACCTGCTTGGTGCTCACAAGATTTGCCTTTAACAAAGCATCAGCCATTTGGTTCATCAGCTTCCCTCCTTCATTTTCTCTTGTTTTATTAATTCCTAAAAAAGAACTTAGCCGGTAATATTAACATAGATTCAATTACCTGTCAATAGTTGTGTAATTAACGGGTATTACTCCATTATACCTCAAGTGTCACCCCGTGGTGTTAACTGTACATTATCTTGACAACTATTTTTTATTAAAATATAATAATAACAGTCTGTTGAAATCGCTCGTTTTTAACATAAATTTTCTGGGGTTTTCTTACCCCAGCGTCAACCCCGTCCAGAGGAGGAGTTATGTACTTTGGTTCATCCCTCGCTCCCAAAAAGATTGGGCGGACATCATGTAATTGTTTGGATTTGTACGATTGGACGTCCGGGTTCATCTAAGGTAGTCCGCCGCGGAAGCATTAAAGGGAAGTGGTTTTATACACTTCCCTTATTTTTTTAATAAAAAGTAAGTATTAAACACTAAATTTCTGAAGTGGTGCGTTCCATTCCTTCTTTCATCTTTTTATAGAATATTACCTTTACTCCCTGCACGCACCAGAGGTAAACAAAGACCAATCCGGCAATCACTGCCAGTAAAGTAACTGAAAGTGGGGCGAATTGTAATAAAGGACCAACAGGCAAATAGGGCAAAATTACAGCTAAAGCCACAACTGATAAAGTACTAAGTATCAGTAACCGGCTCGGAGAACTCTGTAAAAAAGGAATCTTTTTTGTTCGAATCACATAAATGACAAATGTCTGGGTCGCCAGCGATTCAATAAACCAGGCTGTTTGAAACTGGTGAGCCTGAAGATGAAATATATAAAACATCGCGCCAAAAGTCAGAAAATCAAAGACTGAACTGATTGGTCCGAAAGCGAACATGTATTTCCTGATAAATTTCATGTTCCAGCGCAATGGCTTTTTCACATCTTCGAAATCCACCTTATCAGTCGGTAAAGTAAATTGTGAGACATCATACATTAAATTATTTAGAAGCACTTGTGAAGGCAGCATGGGGAAAAACGGCAATAAGGCAGAAAGCCCTGTCATGGAAAACATATTGCCAAAATTTGAACTAAGACCCATCATAATGTACTTTAATGTATTTTGAAAGGTTTGCCTGCCCTCCAATACACCATCCCGAAGAACTCCCAGACTTTTACGGAGCAAAATGATGCCGGCTGTCTCTTTAGCCACATCAACAGCATTATTAACAGAAATACCAACATCAGCTGCTTTGAGTGCTGGCGCATCATTAATACCATCACCAAGATACCCGACTGAGTAATTCATTTTTTTCAAAATCAAAATAATCCTCTCTTTTTGTTCAGGACTGATTCGGGCAAAAATAGTGGTGCTTAATACTTTAGGCTCCAACTCGCTGTCACTCATTTCATTCAAATGATCACCTAATAAAGTACCTTTTATCGGCAACTTAATATCGCGACAAATTTTTTCAGTTAGCAAGGCGTTATCGCCTGTCAAAATCTTCACTTCCACCCCCAGCTCCTCGAGTTCTTTGACTGCTTCGCCAGCTGTTTGTTTCGGCGGGTCATAAAAAGCGACAAATCCCAAAAATGTCATATCATGCTCTTCTTTATAGGTGTAAGCGCCTTTTTGGTATGCCACTTCCTTGCTGGCGACAGCTAATACCCGAAATCCATCTTTACTAAGAGCGTCAAATTCTGTCTGCGCCTCCTTTTGGCAGGCTTTATCAAAATCAACCACACGCGCACCTTTCTGATATTTACTAATTATCTTAAAAATCCATTCAGGTGCGCCTTTGGTAATAAAAATTCTCTTTCCGTCTTTTTCTACGACAATTGAATCGCGGCGCCGCATAAAATCAAATGGTATCTCGTCTATTTTCTTGCATCCTTTTATATCAAGCCGCTCAAAATTCTTTACAGCCGAATCAAACGGATTCTTCACGCCAGTATGAAATATGCTTGTTAAATAAGAATGAAATAACACATTTTTTGAAACATTGCCGGCGCCGTCAACATATTTGACCAAAGCGATTTTATCTTCGGTCAGCGTGCCAGTCTTATCAGTGCACAAAACATTCATACTGCCCAAGTTCTGGATTGAATAGAGGTTTTTGACAATCACTTCTTTTTTGGACATCTTCAACGAGCCATGGCTCAAGGCAATGGAGATAATCACTGGCAGCAATTCCGGCGTCAAGCCCACGGCAATCGCCAAGGCAAAGATAAATGATTCCAAAATGCCGCGGTGCACGAATGCGTTTATGAAAAATACTAAAACAACTAATATAAAAGTCACCTGCAAAATAAAGAAGCTGAAGTGACGGATGCCCTTCTCAAAATCAGACTCTGTTGTAGCTGCTAAAAGCCTTTCAGCAATTTTACCATAATGCGTAGAACGTCCTGTTTTTTCCACCTCAACTGTGGCGTAACCAGTGACTACACTACTGCCCATAAAAACTCCGTCAATTATTTCCGTCGTTGACGCCTCATCTGCCGCTTCATTGTTCTGCGCTCTTTTTTCAACAGGAAAAGATTCACCGGTCAAAGCTGATTGGTTAACAAAAAAATCCTTTGCTTCCAAGATACGGCAATCAGCTGGCACAACATCGCCGGCTGTCAAAATGACTATATCGCCTGGCACAATATCCTTGATCTGTATTTCTTTTTCCTTACCGTCTCGCCTGACTCTTGCCGTAATCGCCACCTTGGCGATCAAGTCCCCCACCGCTTTTTCTGACTTTCTTGTATTAAAAAAATCAAGTATCGCTGATAAGAATACCATGACTAAGATAATAATGGCATCTGTGTGCATGCCCAAGAATATGGAAACAACAGAAGCGGCGATTAAGATCAAAATTAAAGGACTTTTGAATTTCTGAATAAATGCTTCAACTGGCTTCAATTTTTTCTTTTTGACCAGCACATTTTCGCCGTATTGAACCAAACGGCTAGCTGCCTCTTGAGAAGAGAGTCCCTTTGTTTCTATTACCTTATTCATATACATTATAATTATATCCTATTTTATTATATTAAAAAAGCTAGAAACCCTTGACACTTCGGCGACCCCTCGACCCTTCAATAAATTCAGGGTCGTCCTGAGTTCATTGAAGGACGATAAACTCGGGGTCTCTCTCTTCGAGCCTGAGCGATGAGGTTCAGGCCTCCTTTCGGCCCGAGCTCAAGGCCGAGGGCAGAGCCGAAGGCAGTGTCAACCCCGAGCGGTAACAGGCAGTGAGATTGTGCCCCGACGTTTGCCATCGGGGAGTCGAGGGGTTGACAAGATTCTAAAAGTATGCTAAGATGTCCTGTTAATTGCAGGTTGTTATTTAACAATATTAAACCATAAACCCAAAAAGCGGAGGTATTCAGAAATGCTTGAAAACAAAATATATCAGTGGACCACGGAGGTAATCCATAGATTAGCCAGGAAAATAAGTCGCGAAACCAATTATCATTACAAACAGGTATTACCGGTGATAGATCAACAGTATGCACAGATTTGCTGTGAAACAGCTATTCGCGCCACCAAGAGATTTGCCCTGGCTAAAATGTTCCTAGTACGGGCTTGTTTCCTTCTCCTTCTGGGATTTATCCTTTACGTCGTCACGAAAACATCAGTCATTTCATTCTTTGCTTCCAGTTTTATCTGGTTTTTTGTGCTTTATTTCAGTGCATTAAAATTTCCAGTATTTAGAAAAAAGGCGGAAGAAACTAACATTAAAGCAGCGGGTGACGTCATGAATGTGATGTTCAGCTTGCGAAAATACTTAAACAGAGGCTACCGTATTACAGGTATCATTACAGATTCTGTCATACAAACCCTTGGTTTTTGGGCAGTTAATGGAATAATTGCCATTTTCGGAGCTGAATATCTCGGCATCAAAACAGCACTTTACTTTGGTATTCTGATAGGCATCCTGAATGCTTTTATAGATTACTACAACGGGTGGGTGTACTACCAAAAAGTGAAAAAAGCTGTGGTGAAGCGGCTGTCTCTTCAATCCAGGGAAAATGCGGAATACGAGGTTTTAAATTAATTAGTAAACCTTCAACCCATTAAAAACGGAGGGATAAATGGCGGAAGGTAAAAATGGACGCAAGGAAAGGACAGCAGTGAAGGGCAACAGAAGTAATAGTAATGGAGGCAATGGTGGCAATGGCAACGGAAACGGTAACAGCCATCAATTCATTATCATTGGCCCGGATGGCTTCTGTACGGGGTTCGATGGCCGTATAAAAGCATTATCATACTACGGACGTTAAAAGTTCCTATTCATTTCAACAAAAAAGCTCCCCTTGCACCAAAAGGGCGCTTGACAAATCAAAATTAAAGGAGGAGTCATGAACGATTATTCCTACACCCTTAGCTTCATAACAGGACTTCTGTTCATAATCGGAATTCTCGCGGCTCATATAGCTATTACCCTCGTGCAAATTCTAAATGTTCTCAAGGGAGAACAGGTAGATGAAAAAGGAGAAGTATCGGGAAAACCGATAAAAGAGGGGTAGAAGGGTAAATTTACAGAGTAAAAGGCTCTCTTCTAGAAAATTCTAGGAGAGAGCTTATTTAATTATAAAAAACTTTAATTTGATCCGCACGCTAGAAAGCGTGCTCTTGCGCTGGTAAAATCAGTATCTCCGATACAACCCAGCGAACCTTTTCTAAGGTGCGCTGGGCGATTTAATACCACCACAAAACCCAATCGCAGGCAGAGACGCCTGCGCTTGGTAAAGAATATTATTCATTATACATTAATAATAAACTACCTCAAAATAACTCGTTACCGGTTCAGTCTCGCGATGCTCTAACTTGCCTGAATTAGTATTAGCCAGAATCTCAATATTTTTCACTCCTTGCTTTTGCATCCATAATATCAAGAAGGCAATTGACGGCGGTGAGTCAACGTAGTCATTGAATCTTTCGCCAAAAGAAAGGATTTTTTGATAATCAAAATCAGCCAGAGCTTTAGCCGTGACTTTATCACTTTCTACGGCTTGAGTACTTGTTAAGTAGTGGGAAAAATCAACGGCGGCGATAATGACAATTGATTTTGGCAAAATATTTTCCAGCGAGCTAACTAAATTTTCAATGTCAGCGACGCCAAGCTCTGACTTAAAAATCAGCGGTACAATTTTGGTCTTTGGCAAGTAGTAAGTAATATAAGGCACGATACCGGCTATGGTGTGATCCTGCTCAACCACCCAAGGCTCATCTGAAGCCAAACCTTCTTCTTTTAAAGTATTAATAATATTTTGATCTGTCTGCAAAACACCTAAATGTGTTTGCCAATAATTAGAGACGGTAATTAAGCTTGAATGCCCAAATTCCCGGTGGTTTGGTCCGATTAATAAAATAGTTTCCGGTGATTGGTTTTTTAAATTCTTCAAAAGATGAGCGGCGTACTCCGCATGCTTCAAGTCATGCGGGACAATACCGCCTTTTATTTTTTCAGCCGGAAAATCAATAGCCAGCTTTTCTACCAAGCTGATTGTTTGATTAAACTGTTTTTCGGAAAAATATGAGCTTTTTAAATACTCACTGCTTGGTATAATTCTTTCGCCTGTTTCTTTTTTCTGGAAAGCTAAAAACAAGCTAGCGCCAAAGACAACTAGGCTTAAAACCAATATGCTGATTTTCCATTTCCAGGATATCATTTGATCGTGATTGTTTGAGCTTCGCCAAATGTCTGGCTGTCGCGTGCGACAAAACCTTGCAAAGTAACTGGTTCAGCCGTATAGGTACCTTTGCTTGTAACAACGGCGTAGTAATTAAAAGCCTTTGCCGGTTTGCCGCTCCAGAACTTTATCTGCTGACCGTTGACTTCGTAAGGATATTGCTGCATCAAATCCAAGCCAATACCGCGATAAAATGTATTGGACAGAATCTTTAAGCCAGCCGGCAGAAAATCAGTCACCTGATATTCATTGTCTATCGCCTTGGCGGCGATTTGCGGCATGATCGTAATCTTAACAATATCATTTTCTGAAAAAGTATTGGTATCATTGCCAGCCACTGAATAAACTCTCTTAATTGACAGATTTTTATCAGTCTTTTCTGCTTTAACATCCATCGGTACTTGATAAGTAACGATTAAACCAACTTGACCGGAAATGTTTTTGAATTGAATGTTCTTGATTTGTTCTGGCGTTAAGGATAACGATTCCTGCTCATCGTTGTTCAGACTTACATTTTTTTCCTTGCCGTCCAAAACATAATTGAAGCTCACTGGCTCACCTGATAAGCGCGGCAATTCTCTGGATACGTAAGCTAAAATTTCCGTGTTATTAAGCTGATCTTTGGCTGGATGGTGATAAGCATAATCAAACAATTGAGAGGCTTGCGTTAATCCAGCCGAAGCCATAACCACAGCCGCTTGATAGGTATATTCGGTAATCTCATCCTGTGTTTTACCAAGATTTATTCGCAAATATGGCTCCACTGACTCACCATGCCCTTGCAATATTTTTTTAACAATGCCGACTGCGTATTCAGTAGCGCCTAGTTTATCAATCGCTCTGGCTAAATAAAGCTGATACTCAGGCGGCAAAAACTGATTAGTCATAAAATTATTAATATCATTTAAAACAGGCTCTCCTAAAACTGCCAAGCCATAGTAAGCGTAAGTAATTTCTTCTAAATTGCTGTTTTTATTGTTAAGTACATTATAGAAATATTCTTTAGCTGCATTAGTATCAAAATCATCTTTGTCCACTTCCAAAACCTTGGCCGTAAACAGCAAATCAGATGAGGCGTAAGGCAAAATACTGATGCCACCCTCTGACGCCTGAAAATCAGCAAATGATATTTCCTCCAATGGCCAGGTTTCCTTGAAATAATCATTTAAATATTTTTCTGCAAAACGTCGAGCTAGTTTCTGATCCAAACGGTCGCCCCAAGTCCAGGTCAAATCTCTTAGAATAGAATAATACTGTCCCCTTTCTTTACTGGTCAAAGTTAAAATGGCATTTGTTTTTATATCCTCGCTTGGCTTCCAGTCATCTGAAAGCAAATAATAAAGCACTTTGTTTTTTAACAAATTAGAATCTCTGACAGTAAACTTTTTGATAATTATATCTTCATAAAGAGTAGAGCTAGCCTGAACTTTTATCGAATGCTCGCCAGCCGTAAAATCAGGTAAGGAGAACTCGACTTTTTCAAAAGCTTTCACCGTATATGTCTGTGGCTGGACATCCTTTCTATCAGGATAGTTTACCGTGAAATTTACTTGATCATCTGGGTTAAGAACCTTGCCAAACCCTCTTAACTTTACTGTCGGCTTATCGCTGGCTAGATAATTTTCCGGCATCACCAGATCGACAAAAAATGGTTTGGTGACAATCAGTGAGTCGCGGACTCCTGCTGCTTGCAAATCCTTGGTGACTGCCTGCGTCGTCACCTGCCAGGAAGTAATATTATCAGGCAAAGTAAAACTAACTTGAGCATTGCCTTGTTTATCTGTTTCGACGCTGTTAAAATAAGCGACATCCTGAAAATTCTGCCTGGCACCGCCCTTTTCATTGTGTACATAAAAACCATCAGCTAAGAAAGTATGCTGATCTTCTGTGGTCAGATTATAAACCTTGACGTACTGATGTTTGACCTCAATGTTTTTGATAACCACTTTTTCACCACGGCTGTTTAACAAGTAATCACCGACTTTCGCTTGACCAATCGGCTGCCACTGACCATTTAAGTAAACGATGTGTATCGGCGTGACTTTTAACTGACGGTTAATTACCCAGTACTCTGAAACAACATGTTCTTTTTTATCAAGAACTTTTGAGTTCACCAATTTGTTTGATTTCCCGCTAACTTTAGTCAAAATCTGCTCGCCAACCATTATATCTTCAATATTCTTTTCCTGGCCGTTGGCCATCAATATCTTGGTGCCAGCGCCAAAACAACCGCCGCGCTCCGCTCCACCAGGCATTAATAATTCTTTATCGGTGGCGTAAGAGCTGGTTATTGATGTGGGAATCGCCTGATAAATCCTGCTTAAAATGTCTAATGGTTCGCTCCATTGAATAGCAGCCAGAGCCTGATCAATAATGGAAACGTTTACCTCTGCTAGGGCTGGCTGATTATTAGCATCAGTCACATTAATATCAATCTTGGCTTTTTCGCCAGGTTCATATTCATCTTTATCCGGCGCAATTTTTATATCTAATTGTTTTAATTTTTTGTCAAAATAAATACTCTGTACTGCTTCCCGATAAACTCTACCATCAAAATAAATAGCATGTAAATCAATATTCGGTGCGTAGCCTTCCAAAAAATTAAATGAAACACTGGGCTGATTACTGACTCCCACATCAAAAATACCATTATGATCCTTAAAGTAAAGAAAATTTTTATCATTTGTCGCTGATAAAGTCTCCTCGCCCTTTTTCATCGTGGCTGATACCAGCTCATCAGTCTTATAAACTATCTGCCCTTGATCAGCCGCTTTGTTCAGTTCAAGATAATAAGTAGAAGAATCATACATATTATAATAATATGAACTGTAAGCTGACAGAAAATTAATTGTTGAAGCAGTTAGATTCTGGCTATCTGTTGTTCTGGCTTCGACACGATACTCTTTTTTTTGGTCAGCGGAAAAACTGTATTGAAAAGATCCGTCTTTACCGGTGACGACATTATCCTCCTTTTCCAGCTTTTCCCGTTGCTCATAACGATAGGTTTTATAAGTCTGCTTATTTATAAAATCGTAGTTTGTCCCTATTTCTATTTTATCGTAATAAATATAGTATATTTTCAAATTTACTTTGGCATTGGCCAAAAGGTTACCCTTGTAATCCCACTCAAATTCCTTGGCCCCACTGTTTATTTTGTCCAAGGTAATTTCATTGACTGTGCCACTGATCACTCCCTGATTATCTTTAAACTTGGCGGATACATTGATGGTTTCTCGTGGACCAAAAACATAAACATAAGCGTAAGATTCAATCACTGAAAGCTCGGCTGTATCAGGATAAACAGAAACGAAATGGTATCGTGGATAATAATCACCACCACTATAGCTAGTTTTGAATGTAAGAGTGCCCTGACCATTTGCGTCAGTTGTCAAATTACCATCACCAAAATCACCAGAATATTTCAATTTAATATTCGCCACTGGCGTGCCATCAAAAAAGTCTGTTTTAATATTAAAAACTACATTTTCACCAGTGAAAATGGCCTTTTTTTCTGTTTCGATATCTATCTTATAAGCTGGCTTGGTGTAAGTCTGAATTTCCACGTAATTAGTGGAGATAATCGTATCGCCTGCGTAAAAAGTCATACTATAAGTTCCGGGTGTCAGATTCTCGTATTTTATTTCTCCCTGAAATGTGCCAAAACCTGAAATTGGTGCTTTTAATTCATCGATGGCTTCATTTCTTGCCTGACCATAATAACCCATCGCTTTCAGTACAACTCTTACATCCTTGATATTTTCTCCTTCGCGTTTTTTGGCTAAACCCCAAAACTTAATTGTATCAGTCGGCATATATAAACTACGATTGGTATAAGAATAAGCCCAGTAATCGTTAATCAGCGCTGAACCGCCATAAGAATAATCATAGTAATAGCCATAAGAAGTATCAGCCGGAATCAATAGCTTATTGTTTTGATAATCAATGACAAAATGATAATCCCTGGACGATTCTGTCTGGCTTTTTTTCAAAACATCAGGTGTTTCAAAAGTCGCTAAACCATCGTCATTTGTTGTATTTTTCAGATTACTGTCGCCCGAAAATGTAACTGTCGCTCCAGACAACGGTTTTTTAGTAATTAAATCGTGAAGCCAGATAAACCCCTGACCTTTACTACCATAATAATTAGCTGTCAAATCACTGATTTGTAAAAATGCTTGAGTTTTTTTGTTCTGTCCATAAATTACTTCGACCAAATACTGGCCAGCCGTTAATTTATCGGGAAATATAAAATATTTTTGATAATAACTATTTGTCTCAATATTTGCCTTAAAGCTTGAATCCTTAATTAATGAATCAGTCGGATATATAGCATTACGCCGCGCTTCATAAGCCCAGGAAGGAATAAGCGATAGTGAATTGACCGCATCCTCAAACTCTATAAATTTATTAAATCGCCATATATTAACCTCGACATCTGCATAGCCATTTTGGCTGTAGTCGTAGATTGTTAAAACAGGTGCATCGTTAGTCGGATACTCATAATAAGTTTGCTGGAAATTTAGTTCGCCACCGCCGTATTGACTACCAGTGGCAAAACTGAATGTATAATCTTCTTCTAAAACATCTTGGCTACCGGTGACGGGCAAACCCTTGTCTATTTTAACTGTATAAAAAGTGTTTTCTGATAATTTATCTGGTACAAAAGCCAGCACTTTATTATGCTGTTCAAAACGGCCTTTGATATTAGGTGTAAAATGGATGTATTTTTCATAATCATAATAATTTTCTGAGGAAAAACTAATTTCTATGCCTGTATTTGTAGGTATATTGCCAGTCTTGTCACTCGGTATGGTGCCTGTAATATTAAACTTGTCCTTTATTTGATAAGCCCAGGAATAATCCCTTTTTTGTGTTTCATCCGCTTCTTTAGCCGCTTGCAGGCTAAAACTGTAGATAGTGTCTGCGCCAAGAGGCTTTTCTGGAACAATGGTAAAGTTATTATTATCTGATGATTCTATCTTATAGCCAAATGACGGGCTAACTACCAAACTCGCTTTCAAAACCGAGGTCACAATTTTATTTTTACTTTGTAAAATAAATTTACTATCCGCTAAAACACCCAGGGTATCCTGTTTTTCCGCTTTCAAGGTAAAGGCTTCTTCAATGTCTCCGACCACCAGTGGTTTTTTGACTAGCTTTTGCACTTGGTTGGCATTCCCCACTTTTTCCGAAGGCTGTTTTAAAAACAAAAAAACGCCGGCAGCGATGATTACGACGGCGATGATAATGATGATTGGCAAGTACCTTTTTATGCCTGTGCTAGGAACTTTTAATGGCTGGATATTACTTTTTTGGTCTTTTGTTTTTGTTTCATTTGGGTTGGTAGCGGGAGTCATAAATTTATTGTTAAGGATTACCTGCTGTTATTATAATGCTTTAAGTATCTAAAATCAAACAAAACCCCCAACTATCAGATTGTTGGGGATTTTTAAAAATGTTTTTCTACCATTTTCTGCCTCGATGATCATAGTAAACATCTTTTTCATCAAATGGCGGAGAAGAAACGCAGTAAAATATTAACTCGCCTTTTGCTGGTCTGGCGGCATGAAGCGTGCCTGGTTCAATAATTACTCTGACGCCCGGGGTAAAATCAATTATTTTGCCATCAAGAAAAATCTGGCCTTCACCTTCTATACAGATATAGGTCTCCTCGGCTACTTTATGGCAATGCAACCTGTCTGGCGTCCAAAGAGTGATTTTGGCGAAACTCGCTTTTTCTGCACCACTGATTCTGGAAGTAATTTCTTCAACCATACCAAAAACATCTGTTTTATGTCTTTTAGTATCCTCCAGCTCCACCATTTTTGGGCTTCCCTGCACCACTGAATAATGACTTGACAAAGTACACCTCCTTTCAATTTTTGTTTTGCTAATTAAAAATTACTCTGTTATTTAATTTTCGTCAAATCACCATTGAGAACAATCGGATTAATAGCCTCTAGCTCATCTTTAATATATGGCTGATCAGGCAAAGGATTAAGTAAATATATTTTTTTACCTAGATAGTGAGCAAAGCCTATTTCAATAAAAGTGTTAGCTCCGATATAATTCTTTATATCTCCTTTAGTCATGTTTACTGCTAGGATAGCTTCTGACTGTTTTACTTTATCCATATGCTCATCAATAAGCTTCAAGCTTCTTTTTGCCTTCACCCGACTGGTGTTATCCTTTGACCAATAGTCAACATTATCCAGCCAAATCGGCATTAAAACTGTATGGCCAAGCCCTTCCAGATTTTTCTGGATCTCTCGCATTTTATCCATAAATTTTAGCGTACCGCAAATTGTTATCTTCATATTATTTTCAATTTTTTAAACCAATATCCCCAAACTGGCTCCAGATTTAACTTCTTAATTTCTTCGGGTGCATACCAGCCAATAGATTTGCTTTCCCTTTTATTCCATCTTATTTTACCTGAAACTTGGCAAGTATATAAGAACCAAAAATGAACATTAAATCCTCTGGCACACCAGTTCCAATCTAGCTCTTCCTCGAAAAGTAATTGACATTCCTTTACTTTTAGCCCGCTTTCTTCTTCAACCTCGCGTTTGATTGCCACAAGCTGTTCCTCGCCTTCGTCAACATGACCAGCCAATCCGGCAAAACCCAAAGGCGGAACAACTCTGTCCACTAAAAGATACTTGTCATCTTTTTGTATTAAAGCACCCACGGAAAAATGCATGGGCTGATTGTTTTTTGATTTAGCTTCTTTGGGTACGGCCATATTTTTAAATCTTTCTAAAGTTATTATACCAAAT